>Ga0172371_10013908_pt1 | contig 10424 bp, 13 predicted proteins | sample Lak12m_FD_114543 | JGI IMG/M metagenome (GOLD analysis project Ga0172371, IMG submission 114543) | Freshwater microbial communities from Kabuno Bay, South-Kivu, Congo - kab_022012_12m | ecosystem: Environmental > Aquatic > Freshwater > Lake | place: Democratic Republic of the Congo: South-Kivu... | reverse complement strand
TCGGTGACTCGTCCCTGCGGGACTCGGTCGCCAAAGGCGACTACAATCGTATAGTCAAATCACATTTTATATTTTCCAATTCCGGCAACAGCAATACAATCTTCAAATCTTTAGAGCCAAATGCTCGCACAATTCTTTCCGTGTAACTTTCATTATATATCGAATTTGTGTATATGAAAACTGTTTTAAATCTACAAAGACGACTGTCGCCTTCCATAATCGGTATATTCAGTTCTTTGAAGTAAACATTGTCTTTGTATACAAACGATGAGATTATGGCACAATTGCAATTTTCGGTCTCGCAATTGCTCACGCAATACATTTTTCTATCATACATCGACACTATTGCAACATTGTTTAAATTGCAGGCGATATCGCGTGCAATATTTTTAAAATTGCCCTTTAGATACTCGCTTCTTGATAATGCAGATCTGCACAATGGACATTTCTTACGGATCAAAGATCGTTTACATTCAGTGCACAATATGTGACCACAAGATAAGCGAAGTAACAATATTTTGTCGTAACATACGCAACATTCTCCGGGTTCACTGTAAACGTACACTGTAACGTGGGCGTTGCGCGGTTCATCGTCAATGTATATTCTGTGCATATTTTCACATGTATGATTGCAGTGATATGTGTACTTTGACCGGGTTGTTATCTTGTTACTCTGCCATGTGAATATTCTGCTGTAATAATCTAAGCTGTCCTGTTGCAAAATTACAATGTTATCAGATCGTATTTCCCTTCTGCACAAATTTTCATGTAAAGAATCTGTACATAACAAAAGAGTTTTATATTTTACTACATTACATTTATGCAAAACAGTTTTATCGTCATCACAATATAAAACCTCGTTGGATGAATTGTCCAATAAGGCGTCCAGTGTACGTATAAGTTTTAGAAACGTACCAGTGCCACATATTATATTAAGTTTATTCGTATAAACGGTTTCAGTTTCAGAGTCTATATATCCACGGCTTTCTAAAAGAACTATTGTATTTACTGCAGCATCAAAAGACATTTTTATTATTGTTGTGTTTAAGAAACTTGTTACACGTTATACATGTGGATTGAACATTCATATTGCATAGAAATTGTAACAAATGTATGTAACATGATGTGGTTTTAATATTTAAAATATTCCTCGTATGAGCTTGGATGTAATCTTCGCTACGATTGCCATTGTGCAGTAACTGCTCTATTGATTTGTATTTTAATATATGCTGTCGTTCTCTGAAATAATGGTTCGTTAACATGTCGATGGGATCACGATCAAAATCTTTTATGCTATCTCGCATATCGTACTGAGATAGACATATCATTTTCAAAATGAGAGCTGTTTTTACATCAAAATTTTGTAAAAACACATCTAGGAAATATTTTGTACCGCTTCCAATTTCATATGCCAACGATGCTATTCCGTTTCGAAATACCAACTTGGGAGCCAGCAATCGTACACCACTTTGATGCTTCGCATAAAAATACACATTTTCTGGCTGATGTTTTACTAAATCTTGCAGAGTTGAAATAAATGTTAAACACTTGTAATCACCACTTGAAGAAAAATTATCCTTTATGTAAAGCGTACTATTTTTAGTGTATACACTATTCATATGCATTTTATTGTTATGTTTAATTATCTCACATGGAGCATTTACAAGTTGCCATTCAATGTTTCTTACCATCTAAACTATGCTGTGATATATTGTGAAGTACAATGTAATGTATGATACAGAAAATATTATATGGTATGGGTTAGTGAATATCCAAAATAATGGAATTAATATACCACTCGTCAATATTCTACACACTGTATAGACTGAATATATCAAATACTTGTAGCGATGTGAATAGACACACCTTTTATACAATGTAAACAGTGTTGCAAAAGAAAATAAAATCTGCAACACTGCACAATTTAGCATAAAAACATCTACATTTCCGTACAATATGTTCAACTGTGTGAGTGCCAATGATACTTTGATGAATGCAAATGTCATTACAATGCCAGGTCCATACTGTTTCGAATACGCGTCACCCTCTAAGCAATCTGCAAAGATTTTGTATATTGCAAGTAGAATGTTGAGTATAAAAATCGTGTTCAGCGTGAGTAATTGGAACGTTCCATTATCAAGATGTAGCGCCAATAGATGCAAACCGGAAAACATGGAAACGGAGATAATATACCATGTATACTCAAACTTTACCTTGAATATGGCAACTATTAAAGCCAGAGTCTGAATAAAATATGCAATTGCCAGTAGAAGCCAATACATGTTTGTAATATTTTTAAACCACGCCTGCTCTATATATATTAGTATAATCCTTGTTTGAATCCCCGGGGATTTGTGAAAGCGGAAGCCGCACGTATAAAAATGTCGGACTACGAGAATGCCGATCGCAGTCATGGAGCGCAAGTTGTCACAAGCAATACTCTCGAGTGATTTGTCTAAAGTTAAAAAGTATTACAATGTGAAACTTAAAGAAGCATCATATACCATCAGGTGTGTAAATCCCGATATTTTCCGATTTTTGGTCAAGAAAGGATTTCCCATTGCCAATGCCGATCAATGGTATCGCTATGCATATGAGCACAATAACCTAAAAATACTCGAGTTAATTCATACGCACATTGAACCGAGAACGCTAGAAGTTGTAGAGTTGGATACTATACCTCTTAAAATTAAAGAACTTCCCGATTGTGCCATAACACTAGCAAATGCATATCTTGTAAAATATGAGCTATATCACAACACTATGAGCCTTGCAGATCCTCTTGCAAGGGCAATTGTGTTGGATCGTGCTGACGTTGTGGAATTTTTAGCTAAGACTCTAAACAAAGCGTCGTATATCAAATTGGCCATGTGCTATGCATATCCCAAAACAATACTTGCTCTTTCACCTGATATTTTGCATCAAGCTGCCAGATATAGAAGGATGGATGTTTTCAAGTATGGAAAAAACAAGTTTAAACCCGATTCGCAGTGTATGGAAATTGCATTAATCAATGAGGATTTGAAACTTGTAGAATATTTGTACAAGTTTATTCCATTCGATCTTAAACATTTGGCACTTGAAAAACTACACTCTTTTGTGATGCCAAAAGCAGACTATGACACTGTAACTTCATACTATATCAATAAGAGAAATGTTGAACTTGTCAAGTCTAGGAAACGCTATACATTTGATCATATCAATGATGCAATTGATGCCAATTGCATTGAAATTGTTCAACATATTATAACGAGCATAAACAATGGAAACTTTACTGAAAAAAATATAAAACGTGCCATAGAAAAGCACAGCAATGCCGTTGTTGAACATTTTATAAAGAAAATTTTACCAGAATATATCGACGTTGCAATAGAAAGTGCTAACGTGTGGTTTTTGGAAAAGTGTACATACAAGTTAACTCCTGACCACCTGCCAGCTGCATTGAGAACTGGAAGTGTAGCGATATTTGAACGTGTCATTAGCTACGTTTCCGTGAACGAAAAGCTGCGCCTGTCTTTGTTTATACAAGCTATAGATCAAGATGCTAAAGCGCTAAATGTGTTATGTGGCATATATCCCATACCCGAAAAAGCTATACAATACGCTGTTGACAATAGACTCGAAGATGCACTGAAAAAGCTTATATTACATGCTACGTTAAAGCAAGAATATTTCACGGGTTCTGAAGCTGTAGAGGATGAACTGTGTCGTCAAGTACGCAGTGCACATGCTGGCAAAAGGTGGACTACAGTGTCGAAGCTATTAAAACTGAGCCAGTGTGCAAAAGTGCTGGCTCTTACCAAAGAACTTGCCCCAGATGCAATCGGCTATGATTATTTCTTACGCAACCCAAAAGAGGCAAATAGACGAGACGCATCACCTATACCTCCAATATACGCAAAAATACGAAAAGCGAATAGCGCTGGCGATTTAGTGTGACGAACTTTTACAATATCTACCATTTGAAATTATAAAATATGTGACGAACTTTTACAATATCTACCCTTTGAAATTTTGTAAAATGTGACGAACTTTTACAAGATCTACCATTTTAAATTCTGTAAAAAGTTCAATGTGCCAAGTGAACTTTTACAATATCACCATCTGTTTGAAATCCCGTAAAAAATATCCCCCTGTACCTGGCCTGTTCGTACAACACATTTATTGCTAAATGTACGTCTGCCCACAGTTTCCCATTTATGGTGGTGCGATAACCAAAATCCCCCAACGTGTTATATTCTGGATCTAAATATAGAACATCTACATTTAGATTGTGCAATTCAAAATAGTTGTAATCATCGATACTCGCAAATGAGATGTTGTTCGAGTATTCAAAGTATCTTGCCTGATTTGAAAATACAAGCATTAAAACTTCACCATAAACGTCTATGGATATATAGGTAGAATCTTCATCTTCCGGGCACACTGTCTGTGCTATATCAAAAACTTCCTGCCATGTATCTGTTGTCAATGTGGCTTCAAAATTCTTATAGACGACTTTGTATCCAAGATATTCGTGTTTTATGGATAGGTCTTCGTGTACCCAGATACAGTTGTTGCTTACTATACCTCCACATTCTACGGGTTTATAATTGTTAGTAATTGGAGTATATTTAGATAGTAATTGTATTTCTTTTTTTAGACGCGCATTTTCTTTAGCATATATATCGGTTAGTAGATATGGTGGTAAGGATTGTATTATAGAATATAGCTCTTTGCAACTAAGTTTATATAGACTATCCATCTTTTTTTATTGTTTTTTATTTATAAAAAGTATCAATTTGAGCGTGATACTCTACGCTCACGTTCCGTTTCACTCTTCGCTTTGCGAATCTTCTGAATTCAAAAACGTATAATCACACTCTACATACCATTTACCATTTCGCTGTTCTATAGCAACAATTTCCTGATCATATAAACCACTAAATACAACAAGTTCGTTGGCTGCGGAATACACGTCCAACCATCTATTTCCTACAATGGGCACATGACACGGATTGTCCGTGTACTCTGCACTCAGATATAGAACCGGATCGTTACCCATACCATGATTTTCCATCAACACATTACTTGCCACCCACAAACTCTCAAAACCCGTCAACTTGCTATAATACGTCGAATATGGCAAAAGTTTAATATGAACATTTGCCCCTTCAACTTTGTCAAAGGAAGCAACTATCCATTCGTTATCCATGTCTTCTGTTGAAATGACATCGTCTACAGCCTCGAATACATCTTGCCACGTATCCCCTTCGATTTGTACACACGAAAACCCTTGAAGTACGGCCCAGTACTTGTCATATGGGTGTGTAGATTTCAAGCACGGGCCTCTCCAAAATACCATGTCTCCCTTTATTAAATCATCCTCGATGTGACCATACTCTCCAGGATGCGTAGGCAGCATGCTAATGTCATAGTGCTTGGCTCGCAGAGCCGCCGTGTAGTGAAGTAAACGCTTATATTTTTGTTCGTAAGCCATGTTTATTTCAACCATCACGATATGCACATCAAGTCATTTTATAAAAAATAAAATCCAGCTGGGGAAAAAATTTTTGAAAAAAAATTTTTCAAAAAAAAATTTCAAAAAAAATTTTCAAAAAAAAATTTCAAAAAAAATTTTTGAAAAAAAAATTTTGAAAAAAAATTTTTGAAAAAAAATTTTTGAAAAAAATTTTGAAAAAAAAATTTTGAAAAAAAAATTTTTGAAAAAAAATTCTAGAAAAAATTGGAGCCCTGGAATTTTTCCGACCCAGCATTAAATAAATGTATATGGGATTATATGTACAAGTAAACGACCACGTATCTACTATACAAGGGTCATTAGATTTTGATATACTGACATCCTTTTCAGATATGGACATGTTAGATTTCCAAGAGTGGATAATAAGACATATACAGCCATCATATGCAATATACAATTCAAGTCACGATGAAGTATTCATATCTTTTCCATATCCAGAGTTGGCCATAGATTATTATATTACCATAGTCGATAAGATATGTGAAATCCAGCAGCGGTTAGATGACATTGAAGAAAGCTGCGGGGTTACATGTACAATAAATGTGATGTAGCGGAATCGCTTCACGGAACTCGGTTACGCGCGGCTTTGCCGCTTGCGGAAGCACTCGTCACTACGGAGCTGCAAGGCTCGTCCCTCCGGGACTCGCGACTCGGGGGGTTCCGAAGGGACCCCACGCTTCACGGAACTCCGTTACGCGCGGCTTTGCCGCTCGGAGCTACAAGGCTCGTCACTACGTGACTCGCTGCTCTGCAGGGCGTCGCTTCGCGACTCGGAGCTACAAGGCTCGTCGCTTCGCGACTCGCTGCTCTGCAGGGCGTCACTACGTGACTCGTGTATATTATAAGCGCAATATGTTGTATAAATGCAATATACATGTATCGTCAATCTATAATCTTTTTGTTAATAAATGTATACCATAATTGTCTTTCTGGCGCTCTTTGCACTAATAATGTATACTAAAACCAAAAAACCGTACCGTACAATGCTATACTCTTCTAGATTCGGTGTAAACTATGAGCCGTCAACGGGAACGCTATCTGCAGGCGAAAGGTTTATAATCGAAGCCGGTGGAAAGTACACGTATCACACGGGACTTCGGTTTAAAACAAACTATAAACAGATTGTTGCTCTCTCCAGTTTGGATAGTAGACTAACCGTTGCGAATAGCATTATAGTCTCACCCATTGAGATTGTATTGCTTTTAGAAAACTGGTCAGGTGAACCCATTACCGTTTCAGAGCACCAGAAATTGTGTACTCTGCATGTGCTAGAGTTGCCAGTGTATAGATTTTGCAATTTTATTTTTGCATAATAAACATGGAAGTGTTACAACAGTTGAAAATCAGCGGTAATTTCATCGACATCGAAAACAAGATATATAGTTTTATGGGATATGAGGCAATTATTGACAATGAAATGTTTGGCTGCAACAAACTGTACAAGCCAATATTAATGGCGTTTGCGGCTACATGTAATACGTTGGCCGAGTTTAGACGCGGTTTAGATGATGTGCAGAAAAATGTAACACGTGTGGATAATTTTGTGAGATACAAGATAAATGTGGGGAAGTCCAACAAGATTCTATCCGAGACTAACAAATATATAATCATTAAAGATAAGAACGAAAATATAACTCTAATTGATAAATTTAGAAAATCCAAAATCGTATGTTTGGACATGAAACAATTGGATAGTAAAAACACAATTGCGAAATGTATATCAAGAGATTATATTATATTCCAGAAAACTCATACATATCTATGGAAAAATGCGTTAGTGCAAATACCTGAAATTTCGGAATATTGCCGACTATACCCTCTGAAGAATTATTTGGTGGCAGTACAGTACAGAAAAGGTTTAAGTATAATCTTTTACAATGTAGAAAAAATGCGTGTAGAGCAAACACACGACATTTACTCAACTGGAATATATGATGTTACATTTGTAAAAAGTACAAATGAAAACGCCGTTGGCGTTAGGATACTCGAACGTGACACGCTATATGCAACAGTTGACAGTGTGGTTGGATTGGGCAACATCACAACGCTTATTTGTGATAAATGTAAGATGGGTTTAATGTATAAGAAAAATTATGTTAAATGTAAATGTGGAAAGATGTTACAATTACCTGAACGCCCATCTATAATATCGACTCAACAGAACAATATTTTTGCCATAGCAAACAATGTACTGTATACACGGAACAGTATAGGCACCCCGCTTGCAATCGATGGTCAAGTGTTTCTACCAACCAAATCACAGACAGAGATTAAAAACGATGTACTCTACTCATATTTTTATGTGTAAACACATAAAAAACTATACTTAATATTTGTTATGGACACACTTCATGTAATATTTGTTATAGACATAAAAGATATTTTTTAAACTTCATGTAATAATATTTCCATAGACACATGATGTTTCAATGTGTAAACACATAAAAAATTCAAGACTTGTATTTTCCAATGGCAGCAACAATCTTCCATTGATCGGTTAATGCAGCAAATGAAACACACTCTTTATAATCACATGGACATCCTCGGTACAAGAGATATGTGAAGAATTTTAAGCTTTTATCATATGCAGCGAAATGTATAACATCTTCATCCCATTCACATCCCATGTCGCACAAGTACTGGATATTTGCCATGTTTTCTCCTCTGATTGCTGCAATAAGTGTGTGTTTATTTATGTCGCATCCATATTCCACTGCGTATCGTAGACATAGGTACTTTCCACCCAAAGCTGCATTGTACGCAATGGAACTGCATTTCAATCCTATCTTACTTGCAATAAACATTAAACATGGCAAGCTACCATGCTTTGCTGCAACTGCAGCTGTGCACTCATCCATTCTAACACCTTTTTCATAGAGCGTTTTTAAGCACTCCAAGTGATTGCTTTCTGCGGCTCTATCGCAGGCGAAGTCGTCTACATCACAGCATGTGGTCATGATTGACTTTATAAATGTTTAAAATCTGTATTTAAAGCATGTGCTATGTGTAAGATATCTGTCAATTTTAAAGACATATTTATGCTAAAATAAAGTATGAAGCCCGAACAGCAGAGTTTTTTATCGTTTATGGCCAATCTTTCAATGGCAGTGATTATGATTATTTTGTTGATTTTTTTAATGCTTATGATAATTGGGATATTTGCAATGGTAACATCTGACAAATGCTCACTGGAAACGAAGAGCAAGGGCTCATACTCGGATCAACCTAGTGCTGCCATGTAAGCACTAGCGTAAGCACTAGCGTAAGCGCTCCGCGTAAGCACTAGCGTAAGCACTAGCGTAAGCGCTCCGCGTAAGCGCTCCGCGTAATCACTCCGCGTAAGCGTAGTATTTATGGCAACTTGAACAAATGTGGGCAAGTTTTTACAATATTGGTTAAAAAATAAAGTAAAATGGATAGCTTTGAAAAGCTATAAATAAACTATGGCAACGAAAGAAACTGATGTATATTATGTTGTAGATGATTCATCTTCTACTGCAGGTGCGGTAATTGCAGCACTATTTTTTATTGGAATATTTGTTATGCTTATGATAATTACGATAGCTGTCGTATCGGTAGCCGTAGAGTACGAACCGTCAAGTGACGAGACGCGTAGCTCTAAATGACGATTGCCATCAGGGCGTCTATACGGTACACTTCGAGTCACGTAGCGGCGTTTCACGCCGTTCTGCGGAGCAGCGAGTGACGAGCCTTGCAGCTCCGAAGCCGCGAGTCGTGCCTCCGAGGTGCCCGAGCGGCGGAGCCGCGAGTCTCCGTTTACGGAGCCCGAACTACGTGAGTCGCCTTTGGCGCCCGAACTACGTGAGTCGCCTTTGGCGCCCGAGCCGCTACTCGGCTCTACGCGCCTCGCCAAGTGCCTCTATTTGCCGTTTAACATCAGCTTTGGCTTCTATGTATTCGATATATATATCATCCAAAGATACACCCTTAAACACTCTGTATGCATTTTGAATCCAATTTCCTTGACACGCTTTAAAACGGGCAAGGTCAATGTTATTATCAATTGCGGCAGTTTCCATCGCTGCATCCTCTTTCAAATGACTCGAAATAAATTCATACGAACAAGAATTGCTAATTAATTTAGAATCTTCTATAGCAGAATACATTTTTATAGAATCAAGAATATCGCGTTCTTTTTTTAAAGTTTGTTTATGCTTTATGGCATAGTCTTCTACTTTACGCATATCCGTTTGTGCAAAATCAGTAATTGTAGACTTGAGTTTATTCAGTTCATCTATTACACTTGCAGTAGAATGTGTAGATTTTATATTGCGAGATAGTACATGTGATTTAGTTGGATAGAACATTTCGGATAGTAGCATACTATCCGAACAAAATTTATCGGCAGCCATCTTAAGCTCTTTTGCATCACATGCTTTAGTGCTTAAAAACATTGTCTGATGAGTGCCTTTTGGTGTAACTATCATATATCTAGTTTGTTTTAAAATTCGTGGAGACTGTGAAGTTTGTCTCTCATTTCTAATATAATACAGGTTGTTGCCACCCTTAAAAACGCTATGTGGAAATTCCGACATTTTTTATACTTTCAATGGATCTTCGGCTACATTCATTTTTATCTGTTATAAACATACCTTGATATATCGGAGCGCTATCGCGGAGCGCTATCGCGGAGCGCTATCGCGGAGCGCTATCGCGGAGATCACCACAAAAGATTCACCGCCCAATAATTTGGACTCGTCTTGATTTTATATGTCTTTTGCCCATATTTATTTCTAATATTTGTAGATCTGGACAGATAGTTTTGTCGTCGATCGTCATCTCTATGTGTGGTGTAATCTTCATATCTATTATCACCAAAATGTATCCACTTATCTTTATAAAATACTGCATACTTTTTATGTTTGACCCAAGAGTCTACAAT
>Ga0172371_10013907_pt1 | contig 10424 bp, 8 predicted proteins | sample Lak12m_FD_114543 | JGI IMG/M metagenome (GOLD analysis project Ga0172371, IMG submission 114543) | Freshwater microbial communities from Kabuno Bay, South-Kivu, Congo - kab_022012_12m | ecosystem: Environmental > Aquatic > Freshwater > Lake | place: Democratic Republic of the Congo: South-Kivu... | reverse complement strand
TCGTCTGCATCCTTCGACATCCAGATCGTCGCCAGGCGCTGCTTGCGGATGCTGCCCGCAATGCGCTCTTTCGTGCCCTCGTACTTGGGGCACGGCACATATACCCGCCCCGAGGAATCCACGTTCACAAGCAGAGAAAGCAGCCGGCACGTGAAGGGCCGCTGCTTCGCTACGTGCTTGAAGTAGGACGCCGGCGTGATCAGGGTCTTGGGATGTCGCCGCTTCAACGACAGGAGGCAGCGGGCCTCCTTCTGTGCCTCGGCCCGCGTCAACGCTTCAACTTCGAGCATCGTGGATTCGCGGGTCAGCAGCCTCACGTGCAGACCTGCACCGATCCCCCGGGCCAGCGCCATGAGCGGCTCCACCTGGTCCCTGTTGCCGGTGCCCAGAGTCATGTTTATCCGGCATGCAATGCCCGCTCTCGATGCGGCCATCAGCCCGTTGACCGCAGACTGGTACAGGCCCGGCAACCCGCGAAGCCCGTCGTGCTCCGGTCCGGCATGATCGATCGACAAGGTGATCCCTTCCACCAGCCCCACGAGCGCCGGGACCTGCTCCGCAAGCCTCGATCCGTTGGTAGTCACGCTGGTCCGGAAACCCAGCCTTGCCGCGGTCTTGAGAATCGCCTGAAGATCCGGGAGCAGCGTGGGCTCGCCCCCCGAAAGATACAGCACACGGCACCCGAGACACCACGCGTCCAGCAGCAGCACCTCGATCTCGTCCAGCGAAAGCTCCGGCCCTTCCGGCTTCTCCACGTGATGGTAGCAGAACGGGCATCGGGCGTTGCACCTCTGCGATGGCTCCAGCAGCAGGATCAGCGGCGCCGCGACCTTGCGCACTCCGTTGTTCCACGCCGCCCACCCCAGCGTTCGTAGGTACTCGAGATTCACGCTAGCCCGGCACCCCCAAGTTCTCCACGTCGCCATGCCCCCTTTCGTCCATCGACCCCTCGACTTCGCTCGGGGCAGGCCATCGACCACCCTGCTTCGCCAAGGCTTCGTAGGGCAAGTCGACCATCAACCGTTCTACTTCGCCTCGACCAGTGTCTGCACCAGCGGCTTCCGCTGCTGGCGCTTCTTCACGACCCTCCGCACAAGCACCCGCACCTCCTCCTCGATCTCCTGCTGCGAAGGGGCGGTCGTCCTGTTGGTGAAGGCCATCTCCAGCGTTTCCAGCAGCGCGGCGGAAAGCGACCCGTCAGGATCGGGAACTCCGTGCAAGCCGATGTCGGGAAGCACCTCGACCGACTTCTTCTTGAGCCTGATGCGCACGGTCACGAGCCCGTTGAACATAAGCGTTCGCCGCTCCTTCAGCTTCAGCTCCTCCGCGTTGCCGACCAGCGGCCCCTCGACGTAGTACTCCTCCACGTCCATCTTGCCCCTGTGCTCCACCTTCCCCTTTCCGACTGAGAGAATCGCACCCAGGTCCGCAAGCACGGTCTTGCAACCCAGTGTCTTCTCCGCCAGATCGGCATGCGCTTTGAGGAAACGGTACTCGCCGTGAACCGGCGTGAAGAACTTGGGCCGCACCAGCTCCAGCATTTCCTTCAGCTCGCCGGCCTGCGCGTGCCCGGACGTGTGCACGGACGAGTTCCCCTCGTGGTAGACGGTAGCTCCGGCCCGCACGAGGTTGTTTGAAACTTCCAGGATGTCCTTCTCGTTGCCCGGGATCATGCGGCTGGAGTAGATGACCATGTCCCCTTCCCGGATAGAAAGGTCCGGGTGCTCGCCGTTTGCCACCCTCGTGAGCGACGAGCGCGGCTCCCCCTGGCTTCCGGCCACGAGGATCATGAGGTTCTGCCCCGGAAGCTGGTCCGCGTAGTACGGGTCCACCAGCTCATTCGGGTCGAAAGGCTTGAGCCCCGTCTCCATCGCGATTCTCGTGTATGCGTAAAGGCTGCGGCCGACCAGCCCCAGGCGCCGTCCGGTCCTCTTCGCCACCTTCGCCAGCATCGCGACCCGCTCGATGTTGGACGAAAACATCGACACCAGGACCCGGCCCGGATGGCCGGCGACCAGCTCCTCAACGTTGTTTGCAACCCAACGCTCGCTCTGCGTGTGCCCGGGCCGCTCCACGTTTGTGCTGTCCGACATGAGCAGCAGGACGCCCTCGTCCCCAAGCTTGGAGAACGCGGTCGTGTCGAACGGTTTACCCATTGTCGGGTTCGTGTCGATCCTGAAGTCGCCGGTGTGCACGATGGTGCCCGCTGCGGTCCGAATCGCCAGTGCGAACGCGTCCGGGATGCTGTGCGTCACACGGATGCACTCGATCTCGATCCCCGCTGCCTTGATCACCTCTCCGTGCTGCAACGTCCGCAGGTCCAGCTTGGGGCGCGGCGTGTACTCCAACGCCCGCTCCTTGATCAGCCCTTCTGCGAACGCCGGAGCATAGACGGCCGCGTCCGACCCGCCGAATGCCAGCGGGACAGCGCCCACGTGGTCCTCGTGGCCGTGGGTCACCACCACCGCCTTTATCCGGTCCCGGTTCACCCTGTAGTACCGCAGGTCCGGCAATATGAGCTCCGGCCCGAAATACCGTTCCGACGGGAACATCACGCCGCAGTCGATTATCACCGTGCCTTCTGGCGTCTCGATCGCCATGCTGTTCATCCCGATCTCGCCGACGCCGCCCAAGAACACCAGCTTTACTTCTTCGCTCTTCCTAACCATTACACCTCCTGCAACCTCCAACGCCGTTGCGCATTCTAATGCCATTGCGGTTTGACTGCCAATCATGTCGGGTTTATAAGGCTTTACAAAGGGCTGCACTTCGGTCGTGGCAGCCGTCCTCATAATGCTTCTGAGGAGTCGCTCATGAAACGCATACTGATAGTCCTGGACGCGTCGCCGGCCACCGCCCGCGCCACCACCTGCGCAATCCGGCTTGCCAGGTCCGCAGGCGCCCAACTTGCCGGGCTCGCCGTGGCGGATGTGCAAGCGCGGCTCGCCCCGCTCGCGTCGATGGGCATCGGCAGCTCGGCCTACGCCAAGGAAGCCCGGGAAGCCGCGGTCTCCGAGGAGCGGGCCCAGGCGAGGTCCAGCATCGCGGACTTCATGAAGGCATGTGCTGCCGAAGGGATCACTCCGGAAACCCTCGACGTGGAAGGAGACACCGCCCTGGTTGTCGGCGAAGAAGCACTGGGGCACGACCTCGCCCTGATCGGCGCAGGTGCCGTCCCGGGGGAAGAGGACAGCTTCGCCGTCGCGCTGGACGTGCTCAAGGTCGGGGCCGGCCCCGTCCTGGTCGTCGCCCCGGACAGGAGCGACGTCACCCCTGCAAAGGTCCTCGCAGGGATCGACGGCCACCCGCCTTCTTGGCGCTCCCTTGCCCAGTTCGTGTCGCGGTTCGAAGGGGCGCAGGTGCAGGAAGTGCTGCTGTTCAACGCATACCAGAACGACAAGGCACGCACAAACTCCGGGGCCATGCTCGCCAAAGCAGCAGCATTCGTACGGAGCCACGGCTTCCACGTGCGCACCGTCGCACGGCTCGGCGTGCCGGAGTCGCTGCTGCTGGAAGCTGCCCGCGAGGAAGGGGTGGACACCTTGGTCCTCGGTCTCTGCAGCCGCCCGTTCTCGGAGAGGTTCTCCATCGGTTCCCTGGTCCATGGGGCTCTGCGCTCGAACGCGTATAGCCTCTTCCTTTATCACTGAGGCAATGAGGCGCGGCGAAATGAACTCGCAGGCATTGCGGCGTGAAATAGTGAAGTACTGCCAGCGCACGTGGGACCGCGGCTGGGTCGCCAACCACGACGGCAACCTGTCGGTGCGGCTCGACCGGAACCGCATCCTCACTACCCCTACGGCTTTCAGCAAGAAGGAAGTCAGGGAAGAGGACATCCTGACCGTCGAGATCTGGACCGGCAAGGTCGTGTCCGGACGGCACAAGGCGTTCTCGGAGCTGTCGCTCCACGTCGAATGCTACAAGACCAGGGACGACGTGAACGCAGTCCTGCACGCACACCCCCCGGTCGCCACCGCCTTTGCCGTCGCAGGAATCGAAGTCGAGACACGCATCACTCCCGAAGCGGTCGTAAGCCTTGGGGACCGCGTTCCCCTTGCCCCGGTAGCAATCCCCGGCACGCTGGAGAGCGCACAGCAGGTGCGCTATCTGTGCAACGTTTATGACGCGATGATGCTCGGCAATCACGGAGTTCTGACCTGCGGAACAGACCTGGAGCAGGCGTACCTGCGCTGCGAGCTGGTCGAGCACCTCGCCCGCGTCCAGCGCAACGCCATGCTCATGGGATCGCTCAGGCTTATCCCCGGCGAATGGGTGCCGGAGCTGCTCAACAAGCGCAAGAAGGCCGGCCTCGGCCCGGAAGCCCGGAAGTCGCCACCCGTGAAGTCCCCCCGCACCCTCTCGCAGCTTCCCATGGACCAGCTTCTGCCCGCCCTGGTCCAGCAGCTAAAGAAAGACTGAGGTTACCCGGTCCGGACCCACGGCAGCGCTCCGCACCGCGATTCGCCATCCTCAGGGTGTCTCTCCCTTGAGCAGTGCTGCAAGCTCTTGCTTGGTCACCGTCGACGCGTTCCGCACGAAGAGGTAGGTGGAAACCCCGCCTTCCACGACCTCCCAGAGCTTCACCGCCAGGTAAGCAACCAGGATCTGCGACGGCGCAAGTCCAGTAATCTGCGTCCAGTAGGCAAGCGCAGTCACCTCTGCAACGCCTATCACCGCAAGCAGTACCATGGCAGCAACCCGGACTACCGTCAGCACCGAGAAGAACAGCAGCACCTGGTAGAACTGCGGCCAGAAGCCCACGGCAATGAAACCCACCGCCATGGAAACCGCTACCGTGGCGTTGATGACCACCGTCACCAGCACCGTGCGGACCACCGGCCACACCCCGGCCCCACGCAACGTCCGAAACAGATCCGCAGTCCGGTCCAGCCCGTCCGACATCCGCTTCACCAGGCGCTTGAAGCCGGGCTCGGGATCGCTCGGGATTCTGAACAACCACCTCGCAACGTGAGCACCCCACTTCACCAACCCGGGGAACATCAACGCCAGCGCTATCGCTGCCACCAGCGCACCAAGCGCAACGTTGAACAGGTTCGCCAGCACCTCCGATCCGCCCGCGGCCTCCTCGCCGGGCGGCATGAGCATCAGCCCAAGGAACGCCAACGCCACGTTCGTCGCAAGCGCCACGACTTTCGTAAACGCACTCGCAGCAAGATAGTCCGGCATCGGCAACGAGTGCTTCTTCCGGGCGAAGTACGCGGTCACGAGCTCGCCGCCCATGCCCGGAAGCATCGTGTTGACCACGTGCCCCGTGAGCATGCAGCCCGCAAGGGAACGCACTCCGGGCAGCCGGGCATCTCCCGGTGCGCTCTTCGCCGCATCCGCCAGCGCACATCTTATCCGGATCGAGTGCAGCACGTAGAATGCTGCCACGCACGGCGGCACGACCGAGAACCAGAGCCAGTTCGTCTGGGACAGCACCGACGGAAGCCGGGCGAAATCCCCTGACGCATAGATGACCACGAACACTGCTGCCACGGATATCGGCGCCATCAGCCCGATGATCCACAAAGGCCGCACACGGTACTTGTCGCCGCCCATTCCTACCCTGCCAGGTCGTGCTCGGAGTAGATGTCCGCGATCTCGAACGGCCTGCTCGGGATGCGCACCGCCCGGACCGCCCTCGATCCATCAACGCCCGGTGCCGCCACGGCCCCCACTGCCGCCGCACCCGCGACGGCCCCCGCCAGCAACACCAGGAACCTCCGGCGGCAAAGCCGTGTGTCTCTGTGCTTGCCGATCGCGGCGCTTCTCCCCTCGGTCCTCCCCGCACCAGCGTCCGGGCTCCCCGGGGCGCCCCTTTCTGGGTGCCTCCTTCCGGTGGCGATCATCGCTTCGCCTCCCATACGCCTGCCACCACTGTGCCGCATGTCGGGCAGCGGCCGTTGGCCAGGCGATTGGACAGCACGGTGAATCCCTCGCGCACGACCAGAGCTTCGCCCTTGTCGGCACAATTCGGGTTCGGGCAGAATGTGTTCTCTCCGTCCCTGGACATCATGTTTCCGATGTATACGTGCTTCAGCCCCGCGTCCAGCGCCGTCTGCCGTGCGGCGTCCAGCGTCTCCGCCGGCGTCGGCGGCAGGTTGCGCAACTTGTAGCGTGGAGAGAACCTGGAAAAATGCATCGGCACCTCCTCGCCCAGGTTCTTCCGAATCCAGTCGCACATCTTCCGGATCATCTTCATGTCGTCGTTGAGCGAAGTGACCAGGAGATTGGTAATCTCCAACCAAACGCCCATCTCGACGCTCAGCTCAAGCGCATGCAGCACCGGCCGCAGGTTGCCCTTGCAGACGTCCACGTAGAATTTCTCGGAGAACGCCTTGATATCTATGTTGGCCGCGTCCGTGTATGCGAAGATCTCCCGCAACGGCTTGTCGTTCAGGTACGCAGCGGTCACCAGCACGGTCTTGAGCCCGGCTTCCCTCGACGTCACGCAAACGTCACGAGTGTATTCGAACCAGCATACCGGCTCAGTATACGTGAGTGCGACCGACTGCGACTTCTCCCGCTTTGCGATTGATACAAGCTCCGCGGCGGAAATCGGGTACGCTTCCACCTCTTCCGGATTGGCTTGGGAGATGCTCCAGTTCTGGCAGAAGGTGCAGTGCAGGTTGCAGCCCACGGTCGCCACCGAGAATATCTTGGACCCGGGCAGGAAATGGAACAGCGGCTTCTTCTCGATCGGGTCCATGTGGACCGAGCACGGGAACCCGTTGGTAACGGCAATCAGCTTCCCGTCCAGGTTCACACGTATACGGCAGTCGCCCGTCATGCCCGCCGGGATACGGCAGTACTTCGGGCAAAGCTGGCACTCCACCGTGCCTGCCTTGCGGCCCGTCACGGCGCCGGATGCGGTGCTCATCTGCTGCCCCGGCGGGGGAGCGATCCACGGCGTGGCAGGAGCCGCTTTGCTTCCTGCCATGCTGCCGATTGCACCCCATCGCCGTCGTGCCGACACACTTCGGAGAGCAGGTGGGACGCTGCGGGGGCACTTCCGGTAGCCCTGCGGATGAGCTCGGGCCAGGGGTACCGCTTCCCGGGCCGGAACACCTCCTTCACCAGCGCCTTTGCCACCTCCGGGCGGCGTGAGAAGTCCCCTTCCACGTCATCTTCGCCCGGTCCGCCCCGGCGCCTCAGCGCTGCTCGAAGCTGAGCTGCGAACACGTCGCCCAGAAGGTAGTTCTGGTAGTGTGCCGGTGCCATGATCACGTGCATCTTCGTGGCCCAGTCCGGGGCTTGGCGCCCCTCGGGCCGCGGCACTCCCTGGTACTTGCTGACCAGGTCCCACCACAGGTTGTCCAGCGCCTCTTCCGCACCTTCTTCCTTGCGGGTCCCGATAAGCTCGTACGCGGCCTTCTCGAACCGCACCATCACCTGGCACCAGCGCACGAAGATCAGCTTGGACATGCGCCTCGTGCGCGAAAGCGTCTCACGCAGGTCCTTCGCCATCCTCCGCGGCATTCCGGCGTACCGGGACAGGTACGCCGACGTTCCGGCAACCGCGTCGAAGAAGAGCGCAATACCCTCGGTAGAGATCGAGTGCGCCTCGTTGCGAAGCGACCACGGGAGCGACGGATCGATGTTCGCGGAGTACACGGCATGCCCCAGCTCGTGCAGCATCGTGGAATGCCACGAGAGGGTATTGCGGATATTGGCCAGCACCCGCACGTCCCCGCTTCGGTCGATGTCAACGCAGAACGCGTGCGGGTTCTTGCCAGGGGCGTCGAACAGCGAGCTGTTGGCGACTATCTCCCGTACGTCCAGCCCGAGGTCCCTGTAGTACGCGGTCGCGGCCCGCACGGGGTCTGATGCTGCCACGTCCGCGGTCTCGGGCGGCAGGAGGAACTGGGGCACTTCCTGGAGGAACGCGTCCCCATAATCCCAAGGCATGGCCTGTCCATCCCTGATGGCCAGGAACCGCGCCACGCCGCGATCCACCTCCCCCTTCACGAGCGTATATGCCTCGTCCGACGCCTTGGCTACCCTGTCCAGCATGGAGATGAGCCACCTCGGCTCAATCTCCCCCAACCCCATCCTCATCCCCCAATAACTTCCGTACCGCCCCTCTCTTGCGAGCCTGTTTCGAACCGTCATCAGGGCGGCCAGGGGGCCTGAGACCTGTGGACCCAGGGTCTTGAGGGCTTCCCAAGCTTCCCTGCGAAGCTTCCTGTTCCGCGATGTCTGGAGCACCTCCAGCAGCTCGTTTCCCGTCTGCTTCGTCCCGCGAAGCGTCCCCCGAAAAGCGCTGAACGTCTCCTCCAGCGCGGTCTCCCGTTTGGTTATCTCCCTGTCCAGTGCGGGGTTGACCGCGTGCTCGGCCAGCGACGACCGCAGCACCTGGAGCCGCCGCTTCAGCACCGGGTCCGTCTCCCCTGCACGGCCCCGCTTCAGCACCGGGGCCGTCTCCCCTGCACGGCCCAGGAGTCTATCCACCTCCGCCAAATCCCTGCCGGACGAGAATACTCGCCGGTATTCCAGTGCCCGCCGCTCGTACAGCGCGTACGCCTCCGCTCCCCCGCCGGTCCACGCGTCCCACTGCGCGAGGTTCGCTTCCTTCTCCGCCCTTGCTGCGGCCCCTTCCAACCCCTCCACGAACGCCAGCGCGTCCTGCATGCTGCTCCTTTCTTGGCGTTTTCGTCCCACCGGTGCGTCCAGCTTCTTGCTCCCTCTACCACCTCTCCGTTCCTTCAGCGCGCTCACTCCGCCCTCCGCCTCGGTCCCACACTCTAACAAATCCGCCCCTCCGTATGCAACGAAACCCTGGTCCCGAACTGCCAAGGTGATGGATCACTCGCCGAGTTGTACGACCGGCGCATGGCAGTGGAAGAGCAGTCCAGGGACACGAAGGGGGTCCGCTTCGGATACCAAATGGAATGGACGCATTCTTGCTCGCGGCGGAGCCGCCGCGGCGAGGGACGAGGAGGGACCGAAGAAGAAGTGAACCGGCTGGGCTTTTAGAACGCCCCCGGGGCCAGCGGTTGCTGTGGTCGAAGCAGGAGCGGCTCGCCGCCGACCGCGAAGACGGCAATGCCCGCGCTCAACGCAGCGTTGTTGGCATCCGCCACACTGAACGCACCGGCCAACCTGAACCCGCACGCGACAAAGGCAAGCCGCCGAGCAGCGAAGAACCTCAACTCGGCTTGGCCCTGCCGTAGGCCGGGCTGCGCCACTCGGCAGCGCGGCTCGGCCGCAGAACTGATCGACGGTCAGCGCCCGCAAGCGCTCGACATTGGATGACTGGTGCTATATGGTAGTGGCATCCCTCCGTGCCAACATAGGGTGAGCCAGTCGGGGGCTGGTGGTTTAGAATGGGGGGCGGTCGGAAAACGAAGACCCGTAGGAGGATTGCGGAGGTCGTCATGTCGTTTCGAACCTTGGTGACAGTGATTGGTTTGGTTGGCGCGGTGACGTTTGCTTGCTCCAGCACGGTGGAGGACACAACGGACGGTGGATGGAACACGTCGTTCGGAGACCACGGGGGGAACGAGCCCGGTGACGTCAAGGACAACAGGGACTTGCGCCATCCGTTCGACCTGAGCGTCGGAGACGATTCGCCGAAGCCGCAGGATACCGTGGGACCGAAGCAGGACAGCCGCACGCCGACACCGGACAACAAGCCGCAAGACGCAGGCTGCGCTCCGGGGACCGACTGCTACAAGGACCAATGGGTGATCATGGGAAGCAAGATCACCGTCATCGTCGGAAACGAAGCATACAACCCCGACTGGTACCTGCTCGACCTGCTGCCTCCGGGCACCTTGACCGTGGATGTACTGGTGCGGAGCACCGGGTTCAACCAACTCACCCTCGTAGACGCATTTCTGGAGAATGGGGCCAACCCGTCCGTGGCTATGCAATGGACCACGCCCGGTTATCCGGGCGCACTCCCCGCGACCCTCATGCCCAACGATGAAACCCACCTCTCGATCACCTATTCGCCCCCGGCGGGCGACTCCATGCCTATCGGCGCCACCCTCTCGATCTGGAGCAGCGACCCGGACCATCCCCTGCGGCAGGTCGTCTTCTTCCCCAGGCAGTCCGGCCCCGACATCATGATCCCAAACGCGGTCAAGAACTACGGCTGCGGAAGCTACTGCCACGACCGAGACTTCCAGATCGAGAACGGCGGCAACGAGGACCTGATCATCCAGAGCCTCCAGTTCGACAAGAACAACGGCGAATGGTCGCTGGACGGCGCACCCGCACCAGGCACCGTGATAAAACCGGCTGGCTCACCAGGCTACGCTCCCGCGTCGTTCCTCGTGAAGTACTGCGATACAGATGGAAATACCCTGGACGACAACAAGCTCGCCATCTACAGCAACGACCCGGACGAGAACCCCGCGTTCATATTCCTTAATATAATCCAGCAAAACGAGTGCCCGTGATCGCTCCCACCCTGC
>Ga0172371_10013905_pt1 | contig 10425 bp, 11 predicted proteins | sample Lak12m_FD_114543 | JGI IMG/M metagenome (GOLD analysis project Ga0172371, IMG submission 114543) | Freshwater microbial communities from Kabuno Bay, South-Kivu, Congo - kab_022012_12m | ecosystem: Environmental > Aquatic > Freshwater > Lake | place: Democratic Republic of the Congo: South-Kivu... | reverse complement strand
TAGCCAAAGAAATTATTGTCCAGCTAAAGGAAAAACGAAGGGTAGTCCGGGGATGGCTGGGTGTGGCTATCCAGAAAATGACCCCTGAATTGGCCCGTTCTTTCGGCATCAAAGAAGGCAGGGGCGCCCTGGTGGGCGACGTCTTTGCCGGAAGCCCGGCCGATAAGGCAAATATTAAACGCGGTGACGTGATAATTGAATTTGACGGGAAGAAAATAGACGAAATGTCAGACTTGCCGCGCCTCGTGGCAAACACTACGGTCGGGAAGACAGTCCTTATAAAAATTATTCGCGACAGGCAGGAACAGACTTTAACCGCGAAGATTTCCGAAATGAAAGAGGAGAAACCGCCTGTTGCCAAAACTGAGGTGGAGAGAAAAATCGGTCTAAGCGTCCAGGAAATCACACCCGAGATAGCCGAAGAATTAGGACTTGAAGATGAAACCGGCGTTATCGTCACAGGCGTCGGGCCGGGCAGCCCGGCAGAAGATGCTGATTTCAATCAGGGAGACATTATCAAAGAAATCAATCGCAAGAGTATAAAAAATCTGAGAGACTACCGGATGGCCATGGATAAAGCGGCTAAAGAGGATGCCATCTTATTCCTTGTACAGCGCGAAGGGCAAACCTTGTATCTGAGTATTACCCCGGGTGAATAATAATGGTATCCGTTCACCGTTATCAGTAAGGATCTGAAAAGTTTTTTTCGGTGAACAGTCAATGGTAATCGTATTTTCCGGCAACCGTTGCCCCTCAAAAAACGTGAAAAACTCTGCCTGGTGAACGGCGAACGGACAACGGTGAACGACTATATTACCCTTTATGCGCCTGCCAAGATAAACCTTTTCTTAAGAGTGACCGGGAAAAGGCCTGACGGGTATCACTCGCTCTTTACCCTTTTTCAAAAGGTAACTTTATTTGACTACATAATTATCAGAAAAGTGGAAAGGGGAATAAATCTGTCCTGTCCTCAGGGCACGGTGCCTGAAGATAAGACGAATATTGCTTATCAGGCCGCTTCTCTTTTTTATAAAGTCACTGGCTTATTACCGGGCGTTGACATCGAAATCCGGAAAAATATCCCTGTAGCAGCCGGCCTGGGCGGAGGAAGCAGCGACGCGGCCTGTGTACTGAATGGATTGCAGGAGGTGTACGGAAATCCCTGTGCCTGGGATAATCTCAGATCCATAGGCAGCAAATTGGGAGCAGACGTACCGTTTTTTCTTGAACCCTGTACCATAGCTATCGGGCGTGGAATCGGAGATCAACTGGAGCCTATTTACTCATCTCCTCCGCTATGGTTTGTGCTTATAAGTCCTTGTTTTCCTGTTAGTACTAAATGGGCTTATGAAAATTTAAAGTTGACAACCGGAGAAAATCTTTTTATCTTCTCGCCCGAAGACATTATCAATATAGAACAATTTCTACATAACGACTTAGAAGAGGTTACTGCCTCAGAGTATCCGGTTATTCATACTATGAAGGAATCTCTGCTTTCCTACGGAGCTGAGGGGACATTGATGACAGGAAGCGGCCCCACAGTATTCGGGCTTTTTAAGGAGGAAGAAAAAGCCCGGCTTGCCTATGAAAGGCTAAGGTCCAATCCAGATTGGGCAGTTTACCTCGTAAGATCATTATAACAGTTGGGGTGTCGTCAAGCGGTAAGACACGGGTCTTTGGAACCCGCATTCGGAGGTTCGAATCCTCCCACCCCAGCCAATTAACGTTGACCGAGAGGAATTTGCTCTTGCGGTGAACGGTCAACGGTTAACGGTGGACGGATATTAGGTGCAGAAGATGATCAACAGACTCAAGATATTCTCCGGCAACTCCAATCTACCCCTGGCACATGCTATATGTCGCTATCTGGGCATGGAATTGGGTAAGGCCGTTGTTCGCACTTTCAGCGATGGCGAAACCATGGTCGAAATAGGAGAAAATGTACGCGGCAGCGATGTATTCGTGATTCAACCCACCTGCCCTCCTGTAAACCAAAATCTAATGGAATTGCTTATTATGATCGACGCCCTGCGCCGGGCCTCGGCCAGGCGGATTACTGCCGTCATCCCCTACTATGGCTACGGCCGCCAGGACAGAAAAGTGGCTCCGCGCACGCCGATAACCGCAAAACTGGTGGCAGATCTAATAACTACGCCAGGCGCACGCCGCGTCCTGGCCATGGACCTCCATGCCGGACAAATCCAGGGTTTTTTCAATATACCCGTGGACAATCTTTTCGCTGCCCCCGTGCTCCTGGAATATATATGCGAGCATTTTCTTGAGAATCTGGTCATGGTATCTCCTGATGCCGGAGGCGTAGAGAGAACCAGGGCCTTTGCCAAACGACTGGAGGCACAACTGGCTATTATTGATAAACGCCGGGAACGACCGAATGAATCACAGGTAATGAATATTATCGGCAATGTAAAAGGTAAAAATGTGGTTATACTTGATGACATGGTAGATACGGCCGGGACACTCTGTCAGGCCGCTCAGGCCCTGCAGGAGCACGGGGCGAAGGTGATACACGCCTGTACCACACACCCGGTTTTATCCGGCCCGGCTATCAAACGTATCGAAGCCTCACCTATAAGTAAACTGATAGTCACAGACACTATTCCCCTCGGGCCGGAGGCCCAAAAATGCCGGAAGATCGAGGTATTATCTGTAGCAGGACTCCTGGGAGAAGCCATCCAACGTATTCATAATGAAGATTCCGTAAGTTCTTTGTTTGTTTAGGAGGAATAAATGAAACAGATTGAATTAACTGCAGAAAGTAGAGAAAAAATGGGGAAAGGCGCGGCTCGCAGTCTGCGCCGTCGGGGTCTTACCCCGGCCATCTTCTACGGCAAAGGAATTCCACCTCAACCCCTGACTCTGGATAGTCTGGAGCTTAAACGTAAGCTGAATAGGGCTGGAAGCGAAAATGCCATTTTTGCCCTGACCATTAAAGACGATGGCCATACAGTAAATAAAATGGCTATGTTGAAAGAAGTGCAAACGAATCCCCTAAGCCGGGAAATCATCCATACAGATTTGTATGAAGTCGCTATGGATAAGAAAATAGCGGTCCGGGTTCCTTTGCACGTCAAGGGGCGGGCCAAGGGAGTGGAGCTAAGTGGTATCCTACAGACAGTAACTCGTGAAATCGAGCTGGAATGTTTGCCGGCAGACATTCCGGAATTCATCGAGGTTGATGTCACTTCCCTGGACATTGGGGAATCAATCCATATAAAAGACCTGAAGCTGCCGGAAAACCTCCATGTGCTGGACGATGCCGCCGTCACTTTAGTTACCGTGGTTCCGCCGGCAGCTGAAGAAAAAGCGGTTGTCGCCGAGGAAGAAGCCGCTGCCGCTGAACCGGAAGTGGTTTCCACCAAGGGCAAGGAACCCGAGGCAAAAGAGTCGAAATAAAGTTGCGTTGTATTGTCGGCCTTGGTAATCCGGGCATCAAGTATGCAGAAACCAGGCATAATATTGGTTTTATCCTTATTGATCACCTTGCCGGGATATTTCAGATCTCACTCGCCGCAAAAAAGTGGGATAGCCTCATTGGTAAGGGGTATATTGGCGAAAGGCAAGTCCTCCTGGCCAAACCCCTTACCTATATGAACCGGAGCGGTTTAGCAGTAGCACAGATACTTAACTTCCACAAGATACCCCCCCCTGATCTTCTGGTCGTCCATGATGATATGGATATCCCGTTAGGACGCATAAAGATAGTGCGAAGCGGAGGATCAGGCGGGCATAATGGCGTGGACTCGATTATTGAGACCCTGGGCACCCGGGAATTCCCACGCCTTAAGATTGGGATTGGCAGGCCATTGCCTCAACAGAAGCCAGAGCACTATGTCCTTGAGCCATTTTCTTTTGAGGAGATAGCAATCCTAAAAGAGACTTTAAAAAAAGCAGCAAAGGCGTCTGAAGCCATAGTCCGGCAGGGGATTGAGGAAGCCATGAATCTTTTTAACATCAAAGAAGTGAATGTCATTTAGTCATTAGTCATTAGTCATTAGTCATTAGTCATAGGACAGTTACAAGTTACAGGTTACAGAAGTTACAAATTTGTAACTTGTAACTTTTGCAACTTGCAACTTTTTTAAGTAGTGACAACCGCCTATCAATTATTGACCGGTATTGACCGGTGACGTTTTGGGCCTTGAACTTTGACCTTCCAGGCCTCCCATCTCCCAGGAAATAGCCCCGAATGCACAGGACTCGCGCAGACATACCAGACAGCGTATGCACCGCCTGTCGTTAGGTGATTCATAAAATTTAATATCTACGGGACAGTCCCGGTAGCATAACTCGCAATGCGTGCATTTCTCCGGATGATACTTGAGCTGGAAGAGGCTCGCCCGGTTGAAGAAAGAATAAAATGCCCCGAGGGGACATACGGTACGACAGAATGGACGGCTGGCCAGGACGCTCCCGGTAATAAAGAAAAACAAGACCGCTACCTTAATGTAAAAGAGATGCCCAACCATTATACGCAGGGTTGGTTGCAGGATTAAAAGCGGCAGTCCGGCCTCCAGGGTCCCGGCCGGGCAGACAAACTTACAGAACCACAGAAACCCATATCCAAAGGCATCAACCACCCAGACGGGTAAGATAAAGATGGTCAGGGCCAGGAAGATATAAGGGCCATAGCTGAAGATATAGGGTATCCTGATCTTGCGCCCGGGGATCTTAAACAAAAGGTCCTGGATAAGACCAAAGGGGCATATCCAGCCGCAGGGCATGCGCCCCACCAGTCCTCCAATAATCCCCAGCCATCCCAGGACATAGAATCCAAAATGGTAGCGCGCCGCTTCTACTGAGGCACGGATACCGGCCATAAAATTCTGGATAGCCCCTAGCGGACACGCGGTTGTAGCTGCCGGGCAGGAATGACAGTTTAATCCCGGAGAGCAGATAGACTTAAGCCGACCCTGATATATAGTCCGGCTCACAGGAAAATACCAGTAACCGTTCAGGAGTAAGGCCGAGAGGGACTGGATAATTCGCCGCAGATGCTGCCTCATCCGATGCCTATGCAATCAAGGCATATACTGACGGCCTTCTCAAGGACGCCATGGATTTCGCCCGTGAGGACGCCGGCTAACCACAGGAGGACAAAAAGAGAAATAACGATGAACGGTATCTTCCGCATGTGTTTACCTTTCGCCCGGACGGGCTGAAAAACAAAATGTCAAAATACAAAGTTCAAAGGAAATCCAAATGACTGAATGTCAAAGTTTAACTTTCAGCTTTCAGCCTTCAGCTTTGAGCTTTGGCATTCATTTGAATTTTGAGCTTTGAACATGCATACGAGTGCATTCCCTGCTGCTTGCAGCGGGGTTAGCGAGCGAATACGATGCATTTTACCTTGCATACGGAGATTCCCCGTCCGCCAAAGGCGTGCTGCGGGGAGCTTCAATTTCTTTATTACCTCAATCTGGCCTGAACCGACTTCACCTTATCATCTAACAGGACTTTTTTATCTCTCCGCTCATCAATGATAATCACGGTCTGCACACGCCTTGCACCTTTGGCAAAAGGAAGCTCGTGCAACTTTGTAGCTAAGGATAAGAGCTCCGATATACTGCCTTCAATAATCGTTCCCATGTCCGTTAGTTTATAAGGTAATTTTCCCTTGGCCAGTTCTTTTTGAATATCCGCGATATAATCCCCGACGCTGGGCGTCCCCAACCCAAGGGGCACCACACTTAACTCCATAAGCGCCATAATCCATCCCTCCTTAATTTGGTCTCCATCCGGAAACTGCCGTTTCCGTCTTCACGCTTTCAGCGATCAGCTTTCAGCTGTCAGTATGATTGTTATCCGTTAACCGTTTCCGACATCTTCTTTCGGTAAACGGTCAACGGTCAACAGTGAACGGTGAACCGGCCTCATGCTGATAGCTGACTGCTCCATCCGGAAAACCGGGGCTTTCGGATGGTAACTAATAACTTATCGTATTCCTATGTTACGATGTAATTTCGGTATTTGTAAACTGGTTTTTTTGTCAAACCCAGGGCGTCCTGTCATACCAATAAACAGCTTAAAAATTTTTAGATTTGTTGTATAGTGTTTATTAAGAAAAGACAGCCAAGGAGGAAGCAGAGATGACCACCCCAAAACACTGCCCGGGATTTGAATCTAATAAGAATCTAAACTCATTTATATGTAAGTGCCCGAACTGTGGAGCGGAAAAGGAGATATTCTCGGATGAATTTGATGTTAAGCACATCTGTCCGAAGTGCAAGAAGGAGATCGATTTCACCCGCTGTGAACTCTATGGTTCCGGGAAAGCCGACTGACGGCTAAAGGCCGCTGGCTGAAGGCTCAAAGCTGAAAGCCGGTAGCCGACTTATCAGTACTCGTGCCCACAAAAATTATCTCAATAGCGGAAAGGATTATGCAGACAATGGACAAGGCCTTCGTGGAACAGATGAAAAGAAAGGTTGAAAACGAACTCAGGGAACGTGAAATACAGGCTACTGAATATTGGTTAAGTGAACTTATAAAAGTTTACGAGAAAAGACATCAACAAATGGCCGACCTCCAGGTGGACATGCAAAATCTGGTCGCCAAGATGCGCACCCGCCTGAAGACCCTGAAAAAAGGCGCTAACTGATAATACTTTTAAACCTAAAAAAGGCGATTCACCACAGAGAACACAGAGAAGAACATGATAAATAAAAGAAAAGACCCTCTTTCTCTGTGCACTCATTGAGTGAAGACGATATATTATTGTTTTGCAAATTCAATACACGAGAACACAGAGAACTACTTGAAATCATTATATTTTAAACTATTAAAATCTTTCTCTGTGCTCTCTGTGGTTTTTAAATCGCTCAATTTAGGTTAAAGTGTAAATTGGGAAGAAGGCCACAAGAATTCTTCCGTGAATCTTTTAGCCCATTTTGTTTTTAAGTAGGCGTGTATTTCATCAGCCGTAGAAAATTGCAATATATCATTTACCACTTCATTGGCCTCTTCCATAGTGGACATGCGAATAATACGTTTAGCCTGAGGAACTGCCAGGGGATTCATACTTAGTTCATCAAGCCCCAGTCCCAGTAAGATAGGCATATAAGACGCCTCACCGGCCATCTCTCCACACATGGCCACTTCAACGCCCCCACGGTGACCGGCTTCCGCCACCTGCTTTATCATACGAAGAACGCCGGGATGAAGCGGCTCATAAAGGTGGGCCACGTGTTCATTTATCCGGTCTATAGCCAGGGAATATTGAATGAGGTCGTTCGTCCCGATACTAAAAAAATCCACTTCCTCGGCCAGGATATCGGCTATGGCTGCCGCCGTCGGCACTTCAATCATGGCGCCGATCTTGACCGATTCCTTATATGGTATTCCCTCCCGATACAATTCTTCACACGCCGCCTCCAAAATACGCTTGGCTTCTACTATCTCCTGCTTGCCGGAAATCATAGGAAACATGATACGCAAGTCGCCAAAACAACCGGCCCTTAACAAGGCGCGCAATTGAACCTTGAAGATGTCCTTCTCCCTCAGACAAAAACGAATGGCCCGAAGTCCAAGGGCAGGGTTTGATTCGCTTACCCACTTTATTGACGAAGCAAATTTATCCCCTCCTATATCCAGTGTACGTATAGTCACCGGGTTAGGAGCAATGCGCTCCACTACCTCGCTATAGGCATTAAAAAGGATTTCTTCGGTGGGTAATTCATCACGGTTCAGGTATAAAAACTCCGTGCGCAGCAGTCCTATGCCTTCCGCGCCGTACTCTAGGACAGAAGGCAGTTCTTCCAAAAATTCAACGTTAGCTTTTATCTTGATTTGATAACCATCGCTCGTTTCCGCCCGGAGATGGCCGTATTTGACCGTCTGTATCCGATAATCTTCGTACCGGCCTTGCCTCTGTCTGTATTCTTGAATGGTCCCTTCCGGTGGGTTAACAACGACCGTACCCGTCACACCATCGACGATTATCTGATCCCCACTCGAAACCACGCCGGTTATCGTCTCCAGACCAACTACGGCCGGTATCCCCAGGGAACGGGCGATGATAGCCGTATGCGAAGTCCGCCCGCCTATATCCGTCAGAAAGGCCATAATCCTGTCCGGTTTCATCTGGGTAGTATCGGCCGGCGAAAGGTCATGCGCTACCACGATTACATTATCTTTAATATCCGCCAGACTCTCCAGTGAATGGCCGGTCAAGACCCTTAATAACCTCTCTGTAACAAACTCCACATCATGAAAACGACTGCGGATGTACTCGTCCTGGATACGCTCGAAAATGGCCTGACTTTCTTTCAGCGCCTTCTTAAGCGCCCATTCCGCATTAATTTTCTCTTCAGCAATAATCCGGAGTGTTTGGTCGTAAAGCATCTTATCTTTCAGGATCAGAAGGTGGCTATCTATTATAGAACAGTGCTCTCTTAACTCCTCCGGGATTTCTTCTTTAATGGCCAGGAGGGCCTGTTGTGCCTGTTCTACTGCCTCCTTGAAACGCACGATCTCTGCCGCCACCTGTTCATCGTTCATGAGGTATTCATAAACCACCTTAATCTTGCGGCGATCTATATGCAGGGCCTTACCGATGGCTATGCCCGGAAAAACCGGGACGCCCTTTAATGTCTTGACGTTATCCGCTTCTCGTTTCACTGTTCTTCCCCAAACTTATCATTTATTAGTTTTTCAAGGGCACTGACGGCCTCAGGCGCATCCTCCCCCACAGCACTAATCTCAACTTCCGTACCCCTAAGGCAGGCCAGTGTCAATATATCCAGAATACTTTTACCATCTGTCTCTTCACCATTTCTGGCCAGCCGGACATCGCATTTAAAACGGCAGGCCGTCTGTACAAATTTGGCCGCCGCCCGGGCATGGAGCCCAAGTTTATTTTTGATCGTACACACCTTACTGATTTTGGGAGTAGTCATTATCCTCTTATGGCTTTCAGCTTTCAGCCATCAGCTATTAGCTATGAGTTATCAGCTTTCCTAAGTTTTAAACCCAATCGATAAACCTCTGTTTTCGAGACGCCCAACTCTTCAGCCACCTTACGGACAATACCGCTTAGTTTTAAGTCCGTATTCTCTTGATACCATCTGATAGTATTAAGTATTGTATCCTCATCAAACACTTCCTGCGCCCTTGAGCCCTCAAATACCAACGTGATTTCACCCCGAATATCTTTTCCCTCCAGGTCGTCCAGGACCCCGCTCAGCATACCCCATTTCAGTTCTTCGAACTTCTTGGTCAATTCCCTCGCCAAGAGCATTTTACGGTCTCCTGCCTCATCTAAAATATCCCGCAGAGTAGCCAGTAGCCGCTTAGGCGCTTCATAAATGACAAAGGTCCTCTTCTCGTAACGAAGTTTCTGTAAGACAGCTTTACGCCTGGACGATTGCCGCGGCAAAAAACCCAGGAAGGAGAAAGAATCTGCAGGCAGCCCCGAAACACTCAAGGCGGCGATAACTGCCGAAACCCCGGGGACAGGAATAACCCTGACCCCATTTTCTATAGCCACACGGATGATATAATAACCCGGATCCGAAATTCCGGGAGTGCCCGCATCCGTAACCAAAGCTGCTTTAATACCCAGACGCAACTTTTCTAACAACTCTCCACTTTTTTCTACCTGATTGTGTTCATGACAGCTTACAAGAGGGACGTGAATCTGGTAGCGGGAAAGAAGCTTGCGCGTCCACCGGGTATCTTCGGCAACGATTATATCCACTTCCTTTAATATCCTGAGGGCCCGTAAAGTAATATCCTCCAGATTACCGATGGGGGTGGAAACTACATATAATATGCCGGCGTCAGGTGGTACCATCTCTGAATATCGAATTTCGTCGAAAGTAATTATAGCGAGTGATTAGTCAATGGTCATTTGTCACTGGTAAAGGTGATCAATCTTCCCAATTTAACCGATGACCAGTGACGTTGCCTATAGTTTAGAAAGATAACGACAGAAATTTACTTAGACATAGATGAAAAAGCAAGCAAAAAGGATTGGGGGCGGGCTAATCCGGGGTTGTAAAAAAACCGGCCATCTTTGTCTTGTCTTCAGCAGTAATCGACTTCAAATCGATTTCCAGGCCAAACGGCCGTAAAGTGGGTTGGATATCCCTCTGTACACCCTCGGCGATAGAGACGACATCTTCAGGTTTAATAGCCAGATGTTTAACGAGTTCCGGTCTTATTTGAGGGAGGCATCTATCACCACTAAACCCCAGCGAAAGGAATTTAGCCAAAAAATCAGCCAAGAAAATTATGGCTTCCAGACGTATACCGGCATTTCCATCAGATATGGCAGCGAGCGGCTGATGGTGATTCTGGATAGCAGCGATTAAGGCATCCGGCAGCTTCCAGTGTTGGGCCAGCCAGGAGCCGATTGTAGCATGCGAGACAGTTAATAACTCCTGTTCAATATCCGCGAGCGCCCGT
>Ga0172371_10013903_pt1 | contig 10426 bp, 7 predicted proteins | sample Lak12m_FD_114543 | JGI IMG/M metagenome (GOLD analysis project Ga0172371, IMG submission 114543) | Freshwater microbial communities from Kabuno Bay, South-Kivu, Congo - kab_022012_12m | ecosystem: Environmental > Aquatic > Freshwater > Lake | place: Democratic Republic of the Congo: South-Kivu... | reverse complement strand
CGAGTTCGCCGGGAGCGTGTAGGTGAAGTCGGCCGAGGCGATATCCACGGTCGACTCGGCAGGGATGATCTTCGTCGGGGCGTCCACGGTGTTCTCGGCCGTGGGGTCCGGATGGGCCAGCGTCACGACGGTCGCTTTCGGCGACAGGTTCGCCAGCCCCGTCAACTGGAAGCGAACGGGCTGGGCCTCCTGAGCGGTGTTGACCGCTTTCACGATGATCTCGCCGCTTGCTCGCTTCTGGCCGGCGATGGCGTACAAGCTGGGCAGGCCGGGATCGCGGTCCGCCTGCTGCACCAGTTGCCCGTCGAGAAAACACTTGACAACGCCGCCCGCCAGTTCGATTCGGATGTCGTACCAGCGATCGCGTTCGATCGTGCCGGGGACGCGGATCGGCTCGCCTCCCATCTCCAGTCCATGCTGCCGGTTGCCCCAGCCGCCGAGGTTCCACCAGCACTTGCCGCGTTCGTCCGTGGTGAACATGATCAGGAAGCCCTCGGCCCCGGCCAGCTTGCGGGCCTTGAGCGACAGCGTGTACTCGCTCCAGCGGCGATCGCCGGCGACCGCCCGGGCCGGCTGTTCGGGACTCGTCTGCCGCAGGACGCCATCAGCCAGCGTCCAGTCGCCGCTGACCGGCTTGAACCCGGCATGGGGCGGCTGGGCATCCCAGGCGAACAGCGTCTGGCCTGACTTGTCCGTGACCCGGAGGTCCTTGAATTCGGCCTGCGTGTTCCAGGTGCCGACCCCGATCAGGCCCGCCTTGGGAGGCAGCGTGAAGGGCAGCGGCGAGGCGACTTCGGTGGCCAGATTGACGTCGGGCTGGTGGCAGGCGAACAGGCGTTGCGCCCAATACGACGTGCGGCCGAACGCCACCGCCGAATCGTACCCGATCATGTTCACCGGCCAGTCAAGCCGATTGACGTTGAAGAACAGCGGGGCATAGGAACACATTCTGACCAGGTCGGAGTTCTTCTCCATGCCCAGCATGAACACGGCCTCGGACAAGGCGGCGGTGAGGTTGCCCGACCCGACCTCGCGGTTGACGGCGAACTCGCCGACATACACCCGCGGCATCGGGCGGCCGGCCGCATCGTTGCGCGGCGCCTGGTCATAGCGGCCGTAGTTCTGCAGGAAGAACGGCGGGGCGACGTAGAAGTGCTGGTCGTGCATCTCGCTGCCGTCCAGGTGGACGTCGGCGATCAGCGTCAGTTGCGGGTAGGCTTGCTTCAGGGCCGCGGCGAAGCGTGGGTACAACGCCTCGTACTTCGGCCCGTGGTTCTCGTTCCCGATTTCGACGTACCGCAGCGGCAGCGGCTCGGGGTGGCCGGCCCGGGCGCGCACCGCACCCCACTTGGAATCGACGGGCCCCAGCGCGTACTCGCAGGCGTCCAGCGCGTCCTGGATCAGTTCCGGAATCCGGTCGTCCGGCCAGAAGTCCCCGTTCCGCCCCTCGCAGGACAGGCCGCAGTTGATGACGAGCATGCCGCCCGCGCCGAGATCCTCGCACAACTGGAGGAACTCGTGGTAGCCCAGTCCGTCCGAGTTGCGGTAACCCCACAGCGACCAGTGCCCCGGCCGCTCGTGGACCGGCCCGATGGTCTTCTTCCACTGCCAGCGGTTATCCATCGTACAACCTTCCACGACGCAGCCGCCGGGGAAGCGGACAAACGCGGGTTTGAGATCGGCCAACAGCTGGGCCAGATCCGCGCGGCAGCCGTTGGGCCGGTTCTTGAATGTGGCCTGCGGAAACAGCGATACGAAATCGAGATCCAGCGTGCCGGGCGTCAGCGGCTGGAGGAAGAACCGGGCCTTGGGACTCGTCGCACAGGGCGCGAATTCGGCGGTGAAGCGGTTCCACGGACCGCCGGCTTCCACGGTCAGCTCGCACGCGGCCAGCACTTGAGCGTGGTCATCCAGCAGGCCGACGCGGACCTGCAGCGAGTTCTCGGCGCGGGCGAAAAACGAGAGCTGATATCGCTCGCCGGAGCGGACGGAGATGCCCCAGTAGCCTTCGTTCAGCAGCCGGACCGCGTCGCCGGTCTTCGCGACCAGGCGCAGGTAGGTGGGGTTGTTCGCGTTCAGCGGCCGGTCGGTCTGCACCGAGATCGCCGCGTCGCCGGCCTGGGGCTGGGCGAGCGACCAGGCCGGGATGGGCGCGGCGAAACTCCAGGGGTGTGACCACTGCTTGAGATTGCCGTTCTGGTAGTGCGGCAAGGCGGGAGCGATGCACTGGTCGCCCTCGACCGTGCATCCTTCGATGGGCAGCGTCTCGTCGAACGATCGGTTTTGAATCAACTCGGCGTACAGTCCCCCGTCGCCGGCATGGTTGATCTCCTCGAAGAAGATGCCGTACAGGGACGCCGGGACCGCCGCGCCCGGTTGGTCCGCGTGGATCGTGATCGTGGCGGGTTCGGCACCGGCGGATGTCGCCGCCAGACCAGCGGTGAACAGTTGGGAGACCAGGAGCCATCGAAACATGGTGGGATTCCTTCGGCCGTGGGATGGTTTGACGCCCGGCCGTGGGCCAACCGGGCGGCCGCTGCCGAACGTACCGCCAATCATATCCGCTGGCCTCTGCGGCTGCCAGATCGTACGAGCTTCAGAGATGAAGCCAGGGAAGGGTGACCCTGGAACCCCCTGTAACGAGCTTAATCTGTTGGAATTCACGCTTCAGCGTGTCTTCGTTGGGGTTCGCGTTTTAGAGTGCCTTTTTTCGGCGGGCTCCGCCCACCTGCACGCGAAACCGCGAACTCCAACGGCGGATCGCCCAGGAAACGGACCTTGACGGGGATGGGAGCGAGCGGCAACACGGGACTGGCACCCGACAACACGGGACTGGCACGCCTCTTGCTTCCTCCAGTTTGCTGCCGTACCATGCCACGATCGTAGCTTCGTCGGTTTCACTCGTGGACGCTCCATGCACATCGCAGATCGCAGTTCACCGTGGTTCTTCCTTCTCGCCTGGCTCGTCGCCGTGGCGAGCGGCTGTGAAGGACCGGCGGCGATTCCGCCACGACCTGGCGGGGGGCCGGCCGCGGGTACGTCGGCGGCCGGTCGCGAGGTGCTGGTGTTTGCGGCGGCGAGTACGACCGAAGCACTGGACGCCGCCTGTGCGGCGTTTCAAGGCGAGACCGGGATCTCGGTGACCACGAGTTACGCGTCCTCGTCGGCACTTGCCCAGCAGATCCTCCACGGCGCCCAGGCGGATCTGTTCGTGTCCGCGAACGCCTCTTGGGCGGACGAAGTTGCCGCCGCAGGGCTGGTGGCGGAGCGAGTCGATTGGCTGGGAAATCGCTTGGTCGTGATCGCCCCGGCGGATTCCCAACTGGCCTTGCAGACGCCGGCCGATCTGCGGGACGGCGCGATTGCCAGGCTGGCTGTGGCGGATCCGGCGGCGGTGCCCGCCGGCATCTATGCCCGGCGGGTCTTGGAGCGTGAGGGCTTGTGGTCAGCCGTCGAACCCAAGGTCGTGGCGGGCGCCGACGTGCGGCAGACGCTGGCGTACGTCGAGCAGGGGGCGGCCGAAGCGGGAATTGTCTACGCAACCGATGCGGCTCTGACGCCGCGCGTCAAGGTTCTGATCGAGTTGCCTGCCTTGGCCGACGACCCGATCGTTTATCCGCTGGTGCTGCTGAAGACGGACAGCGACGCGGCGCGAACGCTGTTTGCCTACCTCCAGACGCCCGCGGCCACCGCGATCTTCCAACGTTACGGCTTTACGATCCACACCGAGAAATGAGCGTCGCCCGGCGTCTGCCATGAGTTGGTCCGAGTTGTTCACGTTGAGCGCCGAGGAATGGTCTGCGGTGCGTCTGAGCTGCCAGGTCGCTTGCTGCGCGGCGACGGCCGGGTTGCCGTGCGCCGTGGCGATCGGCTACTGGCTGGCCCGCAGCCGGTTTCCCGCCAAGTGGCTGATCGACGCGGCGGTGAACATCCCGCTGGTCCTGCCGCCGGTGGTCACGGGCTATCTGCTGCTGATCGGTTTCTCGCCGCGGGGCCCGGCCGGCCAGTGGCTGGAATCCTGGCTCGGCGTGCGGATTGTCTTTACGTGGGCAGGCGCCGTGCTGGCGTCGGCGGTGGTCAGCTTCCCGCTGCTGGTGCGTTCCATCCGGCTGGCTTTCCAGCAAGTCGATCCGCGGTTGGAGGCCGCCGCGCGGAGCCTGGGTGCGGGCCCGCTCACCGCTTTTCTGACCGTCACCCTGCCGCTGGCCAGCCGGGGACTGGTCGCCGGCTGGATGCTGGCCTTCGCCCGCAGCTTGGGCGAGTTCGGCGCGACGATCATGGTGGCGGGGAACATTGCGAACCAGACTCGGACCATCCCGCTGGCTATTTTCTCGCTGACCAACCAGCCGGGCGGAATCGATCGGGCCTGGCGGCTGGTGGTCCTTTCGATCCTCCTGGCCTGTGCGGCGCTGATCGTCAGCGAGGTCCTGGAGCGGCGGCAGCGGGCGCAGGAGAACTGAGCGAGATTGCTTGGAACGGGAACATGTGCGTGTTGAAACTGGAATGCCGGCATCGCTACCCAGGCGGATTTGACTTGGATCTCAGCCTGAGTGTCGACGTCCGGTTCACGGCCCTGGTTGGTCCGTCGGGAAGCGGCAAGACGACGCTGCTGTCGCTGATCGCCGGCTTGGCACGGCCCGATTTTGGAAAGATCTCCCTCGCCGGACAGCTGCTCCTGGACACCAGCACGCGGCTCTGCCGGCCGCCGGAAGCACGCAACATCGGGTTCGTCTTCCAGGATTCGCGGCTGTTCCCGCACCTGACGGTGAAGGCAAACCTCCGCTACGGCGAACGCTGGCGGCGGCGGAAGAAACGGTCCGTCGAGTTTCGCCGAGTGGTCGACGTCCTGGATATCGGCCACCTGCTCGACCGCTATCCGCGGAACCTGTCCGGCGGAGAACGCCAGCGCGTCGCCTTGGGGCGGGCCTTGCTCAGCGGCCCCGAGTTGCTGCTGATGGACGAGCCGTTGGCTTCGCTGGACGCCGCCTTGAAAGCCCGCGTGTTGGCGTACTTGGAGCGGGTCGTGTCGGAATGGAAGATCCCGACGCTGTTCGTCACGCACTCCCAAGCCGAGGTCCGCCGCGCGGCCGATTGCGTCGTGCGGATCGACCGCGGCCGTCTCCTGGCCATCGGCTCGCCGGACGACGTCCTGGGGCGCGAGCTGACTTGGCCCGACGAGCCCGGCGCCGGTCCGTAGACCCCTGGCACCGGCCCCTGCAACCTCGGCAGCGACAAATTGCAGCAACGAGGAACTGCGTTAGACTGGTCGGGTGGTCGGGCGGCGGTATCGGTCGCCGCGCCGCGGCTCATGCAGTGGCTTTCCCGGGAGCGGGGGTATGAACAAACGCGGTTTGCAGCAACTCGTCAAGCTCGGCGAGGACAGCAGTCGGCAGTTCAAAGCGGACATCACGAATCCCGATTCGTTGGCCGCAGAATTGGTGGCCTTTTCCAACAGCCGCGGCGGCACGATCCTGATCGGGGTGGCCGACGACGGCACGCTTGTCGGCCTGTCCGCCCAGGACGTGCGGCGCATCAATCAACTGATCGCCAATGTCGCTACCCAAGGCGTCCGCAGCCCAATCTCGCCTCGCACCGAGAACGTTTCGGTGGGCAACCAACGATCCGTGATTGCCGTGACAGTGCCCGAAGGGCTGGATAAACCGTACTTCGATCGCCTGGGCGTGATCTGGCTGAAAGCCGGTGCCGACAAACGGCGCGTTCGATCTAAGGAGGAACTTCGCCGCCTCTTTCAGGATGTCGATCTGTTGCAGGCCGACCAAGTTCCGACCGGCACCGGCGTCAACGACTTGGACCAAATCCGCTTTCGGGATTTTCTGAGCGGCACATTTCAGGAACTCATGCCGGCGAACGACGAAGCTCTGCTGCGGCTCCTGGAAAACATGAATCTCGCTCAGCGTGGCCAGCTGAATCTGGCCGGCCTGCTGCTGTTCGGGCTTCGCCCGCAGGTGCGCAAGCCGGCTTTCGTTGTTAAAGCCGTCCGCTACCCCGGCGCCGAAGTGACGGCGGACCGGTACCTGGATCACGAGGACTTCGAAGGCCCGCTGTCGGCGATTTTCGAAGGGGCGTTGGCGTTCGTGCTGCGGAACCTCCCGAAGGTCCAGGGTTCGGACCAGAGTGTCAATCTTCCGGGCCAGCCCGTCGTGCCGCGCACTGTCTTCGAGGAATTGCTGGTCAACTCGCTGGTGCACCGCGATTACTTCGTCCAGGCCCCGGTGCGTCTGTTCATGCTCGACGACCGCGTGGAAATCATCAGCCCCGGCAACTTGCCGAATCACCTGACCGTCGAGAAGATCCGGGCCGGCAATTCCGTGATTCGGAATCCGGTGTTGGCATCCTTCACTGCCAAAGGCGTTTTGCCGTACCGCGGCCTGGGAACCGGCATTCGTTGAGCGCTCGCGGATTGGCCGGCGGTGGACCTGATCGACGATCGCGACGCCTGCACCTTTACCGCCACCGTGCGTCTGACGGCCGGAAGAAAGGCACCTATAACCGGCCAGAATGCACCTATAAATGCACCTATAACGGACCTGCAGCGGAACATGCTGGGCCTGATCGCGAACGATCCACGCGAGAACCGTGGTGCTACAAGATCGTGCCTCATCCCATCCCGGTGCCCGAAGACTTCACCGACCGTGGCGAGACGTGCCTGGAGATCACGGCCACCGGCTCCGACCGAGTCACCGGCAATCCGGCGGTGTTCTATCCGTGGCAAGGGTATACGGGCGAAGACCGCTGGTACAGTCAGTTGCATCCCAACACGAAGTACCGTGCCGAGGTCTGGCTGCGTCAGGACGGCGGCCTGGGCGACGGCGGTCAGGTGTACTTCGTGCTGAACGGCTGCTACAGCAACCTGAACGCCGCCGAGCCGTGGACGATCACCCAGCAGTGGCGGAAACATGTCTACGAGTTCACGTCGCCGCCAACCTATCCGAGCCAAGGTAGCCATTCCGGCCCCGGCCTTTCCTTCACCGGTCCGGGGAAGCTCTACGTGGACAACTTCCTGTTGTATCGCGTGGACGCCGACCATCCGGCCGTGAATGGGCCGGTCAAGTTCGCCTTCGACGAGGTGCTGGCCAGCATGCCGCCCATGGGCAAGAAAGGTTGCCTGCGGTTCTATGGCGTCGGTTTCGGCGACACGTCGATGCAGGCCAACCTGGACCTGTACGGCGACAGCACCTACACGGCCGACTGGTACACGGCGGTCAACCGCGCGCTGCTGATGACGCTGCCGGTGCAGATGGAGTACGCTCTGCGGACCGGCGACCGGCCCGAGACCCGGATGGTCCCCATGCTGACGGTCATTCCCGATTTCTTTCCGGAAGAGTGGCAGGCGATGGTCGAGTTCCTGGGCGTGCCCTACGACCCGGCCGCTGGCGACACGCCGCAGTCGAAGCCCCACGCCTACAAGCGGTACCTCCAGCGCGGCAGACTCGGCACGCCGTGGACCGACGAGTTTCGCGAGATCGTCATCGAGATCGGCAACGAGACTTGGCACAACAAAGCCTTGCCGATGTGGGACGGCTTCGGTTGGACTGGCGCGGTGATGCAAGGCGGCAAGGAATACGGACTGTTCGCGCGGCACATGATCGACGAGACGGTCATGCAGATGCCGGAGTGGAACCGGTTCGGCTTGGGCCGGAAGATCAAATGGGCGCTGGGCGCGAACTACTCGACCGATCTCCAGTGGGGCTACGGCGAGGTGGCGATGGCCCAGGGACCGAGCGCCTGCTACCTTGGCCACGCCAACTACGTGGGCCCGAAGTGGGAGACGGGCGACGCCGCGGAGACGACGTTCTCGGACGACGGCATCCAGAAAACGCTGCTCAGCTTCTTGATGAACGAGACGGCGAAAGCCACCGTGGACGGGGCGGCCCGATCGCGCGACCTGCTCCAGACGGCGGGCAAGGCCAATTACGCGCTCATCTCCTACGAAGGCGGCCCGTCGGGTTACGACCACCGCGACTTGACCAACAAGACCAGCGAGCGGTACGGCAAGTCCGAGGCCATGGCCGTCGCCGCCTTGGACGCCTGGCTGCACTCCTCTGCAATGGGCTACAAACACCAGTGCTACCTCGGATACGGGAGCGGTTACGGCTGGTCCAGTCACACCATGCCCGAGGCCGGCGGCTTCCGCGCCCACGCCGGCTGGCTGGCTCTGAAACTGCGGAACAACTTCGCCAAGGGCGACCGGATGATCGAGGCCCTCGTCACGGCCGGTCCGACGCTGACGCTCCAGGGCCAGGACTGGCCGCTGATCGGCGCCTACGCCATGCAGGACGCGGCGAACAACTACTCGATCTTTGTCCTGTCACGCAAGCTCGACGGCCGGCACAGCGGTACGGACCTCGGCGACGGTTACACGCCGGTGACGCTGAAGTTGCCGTTTGCCAAGGCCAAGAACATCACCCTGCACACACTGGCCAAGCCCGATGGCACGCCCGCGGACCCGCGTGACAACAACTTCGCTGCCGAGAAGATCAAGATCGTCTCGACGGCCATCCCGGCGTCGGCGTTCCGGAGCGATTTCGCCATCACTCCTGCCACCGGCGGAGGCCCCGGCGGCCTGCCCCCCGGCGCGATCTACCTGTACGTCTTCGAGGGCTGTGAACCATTGGCCCGGTGATCGCGGCGCGGGTCTGGCAGAACCAACGAAGTAGCACCATGAACAACGGGGAGGTAAGAATGAAGAACCGTCGAATCACGCGCGGCTGCCTGGCCGGGGCTGCGTTGCTGTGCGGGCTGGCGAATTGCGGCTGGGCGATGGCGGCGGACAGCGTCCCATCACCGAACGGCCGGCCGACGCGTTATGGCTTTGCCAGCAAGTGCCGGAGCTGGGTCTCACGCTCGACCCCAGCCACTACTACGCCGGACCGAATCAGGGCGCGAGTTTCGGACCGCTGTACCCGCTGGTCCGCGGCACGGGTTTCCGCGCCGGCGGCATGACTTGGCAGGAAATCCAACTGCCCTGGAGCAAGGGCCCGATCGATTTTTCCGCCGTCGTGCGCAGGCTGGAAGCCGCGGGCTACAAGGGGTTCTACGTGGCCGAATACATCGAGGGCTTCAACACGGTCGATCCCGTTGCCGAATCGGGGAACTTTCTGAAGTGGCTGGAGGCGCTGTGATTCCAGAACCGCGAAAGGAGTGACCTCATCAAAAGGCGATCGACGCCTGCGCTGCGGCGGGCGGCGGTACCCGGACCCGTGGAGGCCGCATATAAAGGGGTGGGGATCGGGAAAGCCGGTCCCCGATATCGCCCACCAGCCCTCCCTGGCCTTCATCCGTCACCATAGGAACGAAAGGGAAGCCAATGAGCCTTCGAGCAGTTGCGATCTTGGCGGCGATTCCGGCTGCGCCGGCAGCAGTCGGCGGCGTCGGGTCTGAACAGAAGCCGGACGCGATTCGCGTGTTCTACTTCGGCAACAGCCTGACGGGCCGCTCCATGCCGGCACTGCACGAGGAGCTGGGCAAGAGCGCGGGCAAGCAGTGGGTGTGCGACGTGTAGCGTGCTCCAGCTGCCGGCGGAGTGCGACCGGATGGCCACGGCATCCGGGACGTTGGCCCTCGCCAACCCGGTGGTGCGACAGACCGGACATCAGCGCTGGAGAGTAGCGTACGGCCGGTCGGCAGCCACGGGGCATCGCGGATAGTCTCGGCCGGGAGTCGCGGAAGTGTGGGGCCGATCCCGGAGAGCGCCGCCGGGTACCCAAGGCGGTCCGGTTGTTCTTGTTCGGGGTCCCAGCGGTGAAGACGGAGCATGAGTCGAAAAAGTGCATTAAGAGCGCGAAGCGGTGTGGCGACAGCCGTAGTTCATAGCACCGTCATCTTGTTCCCCAAAAAAGCCCTGACGGATACCCCGCCCGCCATATTGGCGCCATGGTGACCTTTCTGCTAGAATAGCGGACGAAACGTGCCGAGACTCCAAGTGCACGCTCTGGCACAAGCGGTCGCGAAAATGGCCCAGTTTCGTCCACTGTTCCCGTCGCCCAAAGGCAAGCAGGGCTCCCGCCCTGCGGGCGGCCAATCTAGCAGCTCGCCCCCTTGGTTGCACTCGGCTCTCATCCAGTCCAATTCCCCTCTCCCAACCGGTCGCGTCGCGCAAGCTGACGCTTACCTAATTCGACGACGCGGCGAGGACGCACGCCCTACCAAGCCCACTTCAGACCGTGCTTGCCCTGGTTCAAGATCCGCCGCGCTCACCACACGGCGGCGACCATCGCCGCTCATTACCCGCAGGGCAATCGCACGTTCAATGTCCGTGTTGCAGATCTTCTTGCGTACTAGCCCTAAAACAAGCGAAGGCTGATGTGGATTTTCGGCGACTTTTCGCGCGAGCTTCGGCGCGCACCCCGAGCGTTCCGGCCCCCGGCCGCAGGTATTCGTTCGAGTTTCACGTGCTTCATCCGGT
>Ga0172371_10013902_pt1 | contig 10426 bp, 10 predicted proteins | sample Lak12m_FD_114543 | JGI IMG/M metagenome (GOLD analysis project Ga0172371, IMG submission 114543) | Freshwater microbial communities from Kabuno Bay, South-Kivu, Congo - kab_022012_12m | ecosystem: Environmental > Aquatic > Freshwater > Lake | place: Democratic Republic of the Congo: South-Kivu... | reverse complement strand
AAGAAGGCGGAAGAAGATCGCGAAAAGCTTATTGTACAGTTGCAGCAAGCGCTGGCAGAGGTTAAGAAACTGAGTGGCTTTCTGCCGATCTGCGCTTCCTGCAAGAAAATACGTGACGACCAAGGCTACTGGCGGCAGGTTGAAGAGTACATACGTGAGCACTCGGAGGCTGAGTTCAGCCATAGTATTTGCCCGGAATGTGCCAAGAGGCTTTACCCGGAACTATACGAAGGTGGTATCGAGCGATAAAGCAAAAGACAAGGCGGGGCACCCACTAAAAGGCACGAGTCAAGGGAAAATAGTACCCCGTCGGCATCGCTGCGATCATCGGAATGCTTGAGCCTCTTGTACCTCCGAATCCCGGCAGGATCTCGCGTTCCGCATAGATAGGACATACTTGAGAGCAATTTAGCAGCCACAACATACTGATATTGCGTGACTTGTACGAGGCCAGTTTTTGTGGTAAGGAAGGGGGAGCTTTGCCAGGAGGGTCTCCATGGAGGACAAAGACGGGGATATTCGGGTTTCGAATACGGGGTTTCTCCCCATCGTATCGGCCTATGCGGCCAGGATCGGTCTGGTGGAAGAGATCGACCGCCTGCTTCACTGTCAGATGGAAGTGAGCCCCGGTAGGGTGGTGCTTGCCCTTATCTTGGATGCTCTGTCGGGGAGGAGTGCGCTGTTTCGGCTTGAGCAATTCTTTGCTGACAAGGATGTCGAGCACCTTCTCGGGGAAGACATCCCGCGGTCCAAGCTCAACGATGACACGCTGGGTCGTGTGCTGGATAGGCTGTCCGCAGTGGGGAGTAACACCGTGCTCGGGAGTGTGGCGATCAAGGTCATGAAGAGTTTTGACCTGGACCTCTCCCACGTACACCACGACACCACCAGCCATAAGGTCTACGGGGATTACCTGCTCTACGAGTGGGAAGGTCACGACCAGCCCTTAGTGATCACCCACGGATTCAGCAAGGATCACCGACCGGACCTCAAACAACTGGTGCACAGCCTGCTGTGCGTGGATCACGGGATTCCCATCTACTCCAAACTCCTCGACGGGAATGCGTCCGACAAGAACATCAACCGTGACCTGATCCCCGAGATGGTCAAGCGGATGCGCACCCTGGGACGCGAGGATTTCATCTATGTCGCTGATTCTGCCCTGATCACCGAGGAGAATCTGGCGCGGATCGACGACTGGGACAACGGATTCCTGTTTGTCTCGCGCCTTCCCATGACGTACAACGAGTGTCGCCATGCCATCGAGCAAGCGGTGGACGCAGACACGTGGGAAGAGATTGGGGTGATTTCCGACCAGCCGGAGACCAAGAATCGCAAGCCTGCCTCCTACCGGGCGTATGAGACCGCAGTAACCCTTCGCGAGACCCTATACCGGGCACTCGTGGTCCATTCCGATGCCCACGATGAGCGCCGCCAGAAAAGGGTGGACAAACAGATCGCCAAAGAATTGGAAGAACTGATCAAGCTCAAGAAGAGCCTGGAAAAGATCGACTATGCCTGTCTTCCCGACGCACAGGCTGCGGCTGGCCGCATCAGTCCCGCAACCCTCCACGAGGTGGTGGTAGAGATCCAACCCCGGCCTCAGTATGGCAAGGGACGGCCAAAGGCCGACGGGACCCGGACGCTCAAGGCGATGAGATATGGCCTGAGCATCTCGGCACGCCTCGATGAACAGGCGGTCAACCGCCTTCGGGAGCAAGCGGGCTGTTTCGTTTTGATCAGCAACACGCCCGCTGAAGGGGCCGGCTCCATCTCGGCCCGGGAGCTGCTCACGATCTACAAGGATCAGTACACGGTGGAGAACAACTTTGCCTTTCTCAAGGATCCGGTCTTTGTCAATGCCCTGTTTCTCAAGTCCCCCCGACGTATCGAAGCCCTCGGTCTCGTGCTCATCCTTGCCCTGCTGATCTGGAGGCTCATGGAACGGACCATGCGGCTGAACCTCGCTGCCACCAAATCGAAGGTCACCGGATGGGAAAAAAGGCAAACCTCCCGCCCCACTTCCCTGATGATGACCACCAAATTCATCGGAGTATTCATCCTTGTCTCCTCGCTTGGGAGAAGACTCGCACGCCCCTTGGAGGATATCCAACTCCAATACCTGAAGCTGCTCGAACTGACACCGGACATCCTCGTCACGCCCTATCCACGTCGAGGCCGCATCAGAAAACGTCAATGAAAAATGCCCCAAAACCATCCGAACTCATGCGGAATGTGAGCTATGGAACTTCCGGTTGGCCATTTGACCATGCGAGCCGAGGATCATCAAGCTATTTTTCAGGGGGTTGCTGGGAGGGTGTCTTCTACTTTTGAGGTAACCAAACTCAGGAGGCCATTCAGGGGACTGGATTCGATCAAGCGCATTCCCGCAGAGCAAATAGCCGTTCCAGTCGAAAAGACAGGGTGTCAAATGCAGTAGGGTTCAGGTCTTTGGGATAGCCCGTATTGCGTCAAAACGAAATTGGGGTCACCCATTATAGTGATTGCCGGAAATAATGTCCGATAATGGCCATGTTCTGGTGGGGCGGGCATCTTGCCGGCCATTCCTGGGCAGGCAGGATGCCTGCCCCACCAAAATTTAACCGACATCGCTGTCCCTTTCGCTCATCGAAATCGGACGGAAGTTTTGGCAACTGGTATAAAAGGCACGAGTCAAGGGAAAATAGTACCCCGTTGCAACGAAACCGTCATTTCCGCGGCGCAAATCTGATTGCTCTCCAAAGCGAAGTCAAGCCCCGCCTTTCGAAGCGTAGGAGATCTGCCGGACCGGCAGTCGACCAAGCACTCAATGTTACTCATATGAAAGCGCATCGGTATCAGACCTTCACAGGCTTGCGTCGGCGTCCTGTAGGCGCTTCTGGGAATCGCAGGAACATGAGCCAAATATGCACCCGGCCCGCGGCCGGTTGCTACCGCCTCAAGCCTATGGAATACGTCAGGACCGCCTCCAAGCCCTTTTCGTCCTTTGCAACGACCTTGATATCGAAGGAGCCCGCGGTGCCGGACCTGAGCTTCCAGGTAATATTGCCCTTCTGGTCTATTTTCATGCCTTCCGGACCTTCCACGGACAGAGTGACGGGGCCTCCCTCAGGGTCTTTGGCCTCGACCTTCGCTTTGTAGACCTCGCCTTCGAGCCTGCCGTAGAGGAATTGCATATCCGGCGGGGCGTTGGCAATGGTAACGCTCTTGGTGACCGGCTGTCCTTCGCTGCCACCGCCGTCGAAGGGAATTATCTCAATCTTGATGACATCGCCCTCTTTTAAGTTTCGATCGAGTCGCGCCTCTGTGGAGATGCCGTTGTGATTGCCCGGTCCCAAGTCTATGTCGTTGAACGTCCATTTGACTTGTGCCCGGACGGCCGGTTCCTTGTATTTGAAGCGCACCTTGAGCTTCGCACCTGTCGCGGGATTCGCAGGATCGAATGTCACACCCGTGACCTCGGGCACGGCGTCGGCCGCCGGAGCCGGTTCCTCCGAGGACTGCTCCTGCCCCGATGCGGGACCGGCAGCGAGCATCAACAGGAATACCGAAAATAGAACCAAACTTTTCCTCAAAATGTCCATCACCGCCTCCCCACTCCCAGACCCGAAACCCGGGCCATGTTTAGCAGCTTACAGAATTTTAGTCCGAACTGCGACTCGACATTTCGCGTACCGGCCAACCTCAGTATCCAGATAATGCTGCAAACAGGTCCCCATCTGGATCCCGACTTCCGTCGGAATGACGGAGTCAGAGTTCTTGCATTAGAATCCCGACAGGGAATCTTCATGTCTCGTTGCGTCATTCGGGCCCTTTGCGGAGCATCCTCCCACGGCATCTGCCCGCCTTGATTGCAGCCACCACTTCCGACATACAATTGATGGGGTCCTGGAATTCCGTGCAAGCTCGCCCCACCTGATGAGCATAATGGCAGTCGCTCCCTCCCACGGAAGGCAACCCCATTCTTGTTGCGGCCATCATGGCTGCCTTGACCTGCATCGGACCGTCTACTCCGTTGTGAGTCTCCACCCCGTCGAAGCCCTCATACTGGTAGATCTTCTCACCCAGCGACTCCCACCCCCGGAAAGGATGGGCAGGGACGCAGATTCCTCCTAGGGAATGGACGCTCTCGATGACCTCCGCCAGGTTCAGGTACATATTGCGGCCCCAACGATTCCAAGTGTCGTCAGATACCCCGTAAACAAGCACATGGCCGCAATCTGTGGAAACCTCCGCTCCTCTCAGCACCAGAAAGTTTTCCGGCAAAGGCATCCGATCCAAAGGCCAGGAAGCCTCCACTGAATAGTGCTCGGTGAAACATACTCCGTCCAGGCCCCGCCTGATCGCGGCCTCGATGAGGACCTCGGGCTCCAGATGATTATCCAGGGAATAAACGCTGTGGCAGTGCAGGTCTATGAGCATGAATCACACCGGAGCAAAGACGACTGTCCTTATCCGCTCCCAGGGCCGGCATCCGACCAGGATGGCGCGGCCACTGTGGTCAACTGGGTCTTTCCTTCTCTGATCAGTGACTATACTTTACTGTAGAAAAAAGGCAACCCGTCAAGTATGATCGTTAGGCCGGTAAACGACTGAATCCGCCCTGTTCTTACGGAGGTGACGATGGATTTTCTCGACCGGATTGCGGTCTTGAAACCGCTGCCGCGGGTGGTGCAGCGGCTGCCTATACTGCCTCGCTGGGAATGGGGCTGCGAGAAAAGAAGAGAAATCCCGGAAGCCTTCCGCTCGCCCGGGAACGGCTGATTCCAACGACTTTCGGAGACGAAGATGACTATCTATACCATTCATCCGCTGGCGGTGGGTTTTAACGAAACGGATCAGGGCATAATGACTTACCAGAGATTCTACGGGAAGCGTATCATTCTGCCCATTTACATTTTCGCCCTTAAGGGAGGAGACAAGAAGATCCTGGTTGACACGGGCATAGAAGAATTCATGGCTCCGCCGGACCTGGAAGAGCGCACCGGTTTTCCTATCCTACCGTTCGAAGAAGCGCTGGAGACAATCGGATGGGCTCCCGAGGACGTGGACATGATCATCCACACCCACCTGCACAACGACCACTGTGAGAATGACGGCCTGTGCTCCAATGCCCGGGTTTACGTTCACAAGGCCGAACTGGACTTCTTCCACAACCCGCATCCCATTGACCATCGCTACTACCCGGATGTGCTGGACGGAGTGGATATATTGACAGTCGAGGGCGACTCGGAAATCGCCGATGGCATCGAAGTACTCTTCACGCCGGGTCACACGCCAGGCGGCCAATCTGTGAAGGTGAATACCGCGAAAGGTAAGGCGATTATCACCGGTCTCTGCTGCAACGCGGAGAACTTTCCCGCGGGAGGCGGCATTATCGCGCCCGGGGTCCTTATTGACGCGATCCAGGCATACGACAGCATGAAAAGAATACGCGACGAGGCCGATATCCTGATCCCCATCCACGACCTGGAAATCGGGAAGAAGAGGATCATCCCGGGATAGTGGGGGATTCAAAAGGGTGATTTCTGCCGAAGGTCTGAAGGCTACGTTTCAGACTGCGAGGTCAAAGGCATTGCCACTTCAAACTCTCCTGATATCTTGACCTCTCCGTTCTGATCCCTTGCCTGCGTGTCGCAGACCACGGTTAGCTTATTTCCAGCGACGGATTTCTTGGCTAACTTTCCATCCACGGTGATCACGTCCCCCGGCTGGGTCACGGCGGTGAAACGAGCCTTGAAACGTTTCAGGTACCGCCGAGGAGCCCACGTGGTTATTGCCTGTCCGACGAACCCCATCACCAAAAGCCCTTGAGCGATCACGCCGTTCAGACCGGCCTGTCTCGCCGCGGCATCATCGGTATGGATAGGATTAAAATCTCCGGATGCACCGGCATATCGGACGAGCTGCACCTTGGTGACAGGGTTCTTTGTGACGGGGGGAAGAGAATCCCCCACTTCCATCTCTTGAAAATCCACATGCTGCAGCACGGTTCACCGCCCTTATTTTCGCTCGATCACCAGGGACCTGGCCAGAAGAACATCTTCTCCCGATTGATTGGAAAATCTAGTTCCCAAAGTTACAAGATCCATCAAACCGGATCGCGTCTTTTTCTCCGTGATGTTCTCAACCGTCGTGCTGAGAGTCAGCAGCTCTTCCGGATAGACATCCCTCAAATACTCGTACTCCTCTTCTCCCTGTAGCACCCTTTCCAAGGGGATGCCCAGCTCCTCCAATACTCGAAAGTAGTGACCGGTGAACTCCTGAAATGCCAGAGTGAAGAAAGTGGGGGGACACGGCGTGTCCGGGTGGCCTTCCAGGGCTGCAGCCTCCGCATCAACGTATATGGGGTTTGCATCTCCTATGGCTTCAACCAACTCTCTGATCTTCACTCTTTCAACCTTGAATACAGTAACGGGAAGTTTCATTCCCTCCTTGGATTTGTCCGCCACAATGTCTCCTCCTGTCGAGAATCAAAGTCTAAACCGCTCGGATAGTCCTTTGCTATAGGTCCTCCGTTCGGAGCGGAGGCGGTGCCCCGCCGTTTTCACCGGCTCGAGTGCGACCGGCATCAATCCTTCGGAAGCTTTCATGCTTTGAGACCGCAAAGAATCAGGTCGCAAAGAGGCTCCGACAGGCTCGCCAGCCTCTCCGGCTTATTGAACATGATCCACGAGAGGATCGAGTGGTCAATGGCACCGAGAATACATTTCATTGCTATGTATGGATCCACGTCTTGGCTGAAGTGGCCTCGTGCTATGCCGTCTTTTATGATGTCGTAAAAGATGAGGGCAAACTCTCGGAACAGACTGTAGACCTCCGTTGTGTAGAATTCTCTATTGAAGCGCAGCTCCAACAGAACGATGGAAGCGTAGTCTCTGTGCATTTCACAGAAGTTGATGTAATCGGTGATCAGGACGATCAATCTGAGTTCGCTGTCCTTGATGTCCTGGAAAGGCTTGCCGTGAATGGAGATCAGATTCTTGGTGTGCTCAATCGGTAGCGTGAACAGTATCTCTTGCTTGTTCTTGAAATATTGGTATATGGTTCCGTCTCCCACTCCGGCGAGTCTGGCTATCTCTTGGATTCTGGTTTTGCTGTATCCGGACTTGGAGAAAGCCGCCGTAGCGGCATCCAGAATTCGTCCCCTCTTGTCATTGACAGCCGGCTCCGATCTTTTGGAAGCTATCGCGTTGTCAAGGAAATCCAGAAACGCCTCCAGGCAGGTGTACGGGTCGTCAGTCGCCCCCTTGACTATCCGTGTGATGAGGATCAGATCCACCGCGCCGAAGATGAGATTCAAGAGGAGCCGGGGATTCAGGAGGGGTCTGAATTCTCCGCTGGCCGTTCCCTCGAGAACGGCATCTCTGAACGTCCGTGTAAACGTCTTGATTTCTTCATAGACCGCCGTCCTATAAAAGTCCCTGTTGCCTCTGAGTTCGAACAACAGGAGCTTCGTGTAGCTGAGATTATTGACCAAGAACTCGAAGTAATTCCAGACGAGTTTCCTCAGTTTAACTCTCGCACCCTTGAGCCCTCTGAGATGATCCTCATTGATTTGAATCAGTTCGCGGGTCCTCGCCATCGGAACGGAGAAGAGGATGTCCTCCTTGTTCTTGAAATGCTCGTAGACGGTGCTCTCGCTAATGCCCACAGCGGCTGAAATTTCCGAGATGGTAGTGCTCTCGAACCCTTTGACGGAGAACAGTTCTTCGGCCGATTTCAGGATCAGCGACTTTGTGGAAGTTTCGTTTCCCATGTGTGCAGCCTCTCGACAGGATTAGGCTACTCAGTAGCGCTCTGCGTGGCCGGCATGCTCCAAAACGGGGCAACAGGGCCGACTTACGCTGAAATTCGTTGAGTCCTTATTGGCAGGACACGAATACCATTCGATCCGATCCTTTCGCTGAGTATATGGATAATAAGAACTCTTTTCAAGAAAAATCATGTCGGCTATTTCCGACACCCCTTTATTCGGCTAGGCTGGTGGACAATATCAGATACCGAACGATCTTCTGGACTTTTGGCGTTGCCCGTTGGCTCAGATTACCGATGGGCACTCAAAGAAGTAACGTGAATCACACTGCCGGCTGGGCACCCCCGGAGCGAAGTCAGGTCCTCCGTTCGAAGCAGAGGAAAATGCTCCGCCTGCTTCACTGACTTGAAAGGGCACTGGTATAGGCCATGATGACGTTGGATCGGCAGTCGGACCGAAGAAAGTTCAAAGCTCTAAAAAAATCACTTGACATACAGGCCTGGGTGTGGCCGAATATGATTCGGGCAAAGATGCTGACCGAATTGAGGTTGGATAATCGCTTCTGAAGGATGACGCAGTTCGATGGAAACTCTCCGCCGAACCCATCCCCAGCCCAACTCCTCACGGGCGCCCCGATCTCGGGCGCTACCTGCGGCACGGAGGACAACATGCAGTTCGAGGATATCCTGTACGAAAAACATGATGGTGTGGCCAAAATTACAATCAACCGGCCCGATAAGGGAAATGCCCTTCGGACGGTGACTCTGTCGAACATGGTCCAAGCGCTCGACGATGCCTCTTGGGATCATGGCGTGGGCGTCGTGGTGATTACAGGCGGAGACAGCAAATTCTTTTGCAGCGGGGGCGACGCGGCTGATGCCCGAACCGACCGAGGAGGATATCACCGCGGTGTGAAGAAGATATTTGAGGTCGAGCGACTCGTCAGAATGATTCAGAAGCCGGTAATCGCGGCGGTAAACGGTTGGGCGGTGGGGGGCGGACACATACTGCACTTGCTCTGCGATCTCACCATTGCGTCGGACAAGGCCAAATTCGCTCAGGTAGGCCCCAAGGTGGGCAGTTTCGAGGCCGGATTCGGAGCCGCGTACCTGGCCCGTGTAGTCGGGGAAAAGAAGGCCAGGGAGATGTGGTTCATGTGCCGGACCTACACCGCCCTAGAGGCCCTCGAGATGGGGCTCGTCAATAAAGTCGTCCCTGCCGACCAACTGATGGGGGAGGTGGACAAGTGGTGCGAGGAGATTCTGGACAAGAGCCCAACCGCGCTTGGGTTTCTGAAGATATCCCTGAATGCTCCAACAGACTGGATCTACAGCCTTCAAAGACTCGGCGGCGAGGGCCTCTGGCAATACTATGAGAATGATGAGGCCCTGGAAGGAAGACAATCGTATCTGGAAAAGAGGAATCCCGATTTCAGGCGTTTCCGAAAATGAAGTCACAATAGGGACCACAGCTCAAGAATCTGTGGGAAGGCGCATCATGCTGATCAGGAGTGAGTTGTGAACATAAAGAACAAGATAGCTATTGTCACCGGGGCAGGCCAAGGAATTGGCTCGGCCATAGGCCTCAAGCTGGCGGAGTATGGAGCTGACGTCGTCGTGGCCGACATAGATATTGAAAAAGCTCGGTCAACGAGCGAGCAGATTTCCCGGAAACACGGTGTACGCAGCCTGGCGATGAAAGTGGACGTGACGAGCCTGGACCAGACCAAGAAGATGGTGGAAGACGCTATTAGGCAATTGGGCGGATTGGACATTCTCGTGAACAACGTGGGGTGGGACCAGGCTCAGAAGTTCTGGGAAACCAGCCCTGACTTCTGGGACAAGGTCATAGATATCAACTACCGGGGCCCCCTCAATTGTTGTTTCAGCGCTATTCACCACATGATCGAGCAGCAGTCCGGCAAGATCGTCAGCATCGCCAGTGACGCCGGCAGAGTAGGGAGCAGTGGTGAGACCGTCTACAGCGGCTGCAAAGGCGGGGTCATCGCAATGACCAAGTCCCTGGCACGAGAGGTGGCACGTTACAAAATAAACGTGAACAGTGTGTGTCCAGGTCCCACGGACACGCCCGGCCATATTGAAGGGACCACGCCAAAGCTGAGAGAGGCGCTGAAAAGAGCAATTCCTTTCGGCCGTGTGGCCACTGGGGAAGAGATTGCCAATGCAGTGCTCTTCTTCGCTTCTCCGCTCTCGGACTTCGTTACAGGTCAGGTCCTCAGCGTCAGCGGCGGTCTGACCATGGTGGATTAAGAGGCTAAGCCACACCATAACCAAGGGAAATGGACCGGCAATGCAGTTCACCGAAGAACAGACCATAGTGCGCGACACCATCAGAAGGCTGGGTAGGGAAAAAATTGCTTCTCGCGCGGCAGAGGCTGACGCGACGAAAGAATATCCACAAGATCTTCACGATCTATTTGTGGAGAGTGGACTCTTCAAGATTCGGGTACCGGACGAATACGGTGGGGCGCCAATGGACTTCACTACGGCCTGCATAGTGGTGGAGGGCCTGGCGCAGGCGGATGGTGCGTGCGCGAACACAGTGGCCCACCACCAGGCAGGTCTAGTCTGTTTTCTCGACGCTGCCGACAAAGACCAGAGGAGAAGATATCTGCCCAAAATAGGCGGGGGAGACTTCTTGGTCGGTTTT
>Ga0172371_10013900_pt1 | contig 10428 bp, 9 predicted proteins | sample Lak12m_FD_114543 | JGI IMG/M metagenome (GOLD analysis project Ga0172371, IMG submission 114543) | Freshwater microbial communities from Kabuno Bay, South-Kivu, Congo - kab_022012_12m | ecosystem: Environmental > Aquatic > Freshwater > Lake | place: Democratic Republic of the Congo: South-Kivu... | reverse complement strand
GATAGCAATGCTGACCGCCTATGACTATTCGATTGCACGCATATTGGATGAAGCTGAGATTGATATCATCCTTGTTGGTGATTCAGCATCGAACGTAATGGCAGGATATGATACAACTCTGCCTATTACCCTTGATAATATGATTTATCATGCGGCTTCAGTTGTGAGAGGAGTAAAAAGGGCACTGGTTGTTGTGGATCTTCCGTTCGGGACTTATCAGGGAAACTCGAAGGAAGCTCTTGTATCGGCAATAAGGATAATGAAGGAGACAGGTGCTGCTGCAGTAAAACTGGAAGGAGGGCAGCAGATTGCCGAATCTATTGAGCGTATACTCTCAGCAGGTATTCCGGTTATGGGTCACCTGGGCCTGACCCCCCAGTCTATTCACAAATTCGGAACCTATGTGGTCAGGGCAAGAGAAGAAGAGGAAGCCAGACGTCTTATGGAGGATGCAAGGCTCCTTGAAAAACTGGGATGTTTCGCTGTTGTCCTTGAAAAGATCCCTGCCAAACTTGCAGAGGAAGTGACAACTACACTTAGAATTCCCGTGATAGGCATTGGCGCGGGAGGCAAGACCGACGGACAGGTTCTGGTTTTACACGATATGCTGGGCATTACCCAGGAATTTTCACCACGATTCCTGAGAAGATATCATAATCTGTATGCTGAAATAAAAGGAGCTGTACAGACATATATCGGAGATGTCCGTTCACAGAACTTCCCGAACGAAAAAGAACAATACTGAAAAGCCTCATAATCATGTCTTTACAAAATGATTGAAGTATTATTCGAGGATAACCACCTTATTGCAGTCAATAAAAGACCCTCTGATCTTTCACAGGGTGACAATACCGGTGATTCTTCCCTCGACTCGGAAGTAAGGAAATATATTGCAGCAAAATATAACAAACCAGGGGATGTATTCCTTGGTCTGGTTCACCGCCTTGACAGACCGGTTGGGGGTGTTATGCTATTTGCCCGGACATCGAAGGCACTTGCACGTATGAATGAGATCTTCCGCTCAAGGGATGTTAAAAAGGTATACTTTGCAATAGTAGGAGAGAGACCTCCCGAAGTTGAGGGAGAACTGACCCATTTTCTAAAAAAAAACGAAGACCGGAACAAAACCTATGTTTATGACCATGAGGTAAAAGGATCAAAAAAGGCGTCCCTTACCTACAGAATTGTCGGAAGATCTGACAGGTTCTTTTTGCTCGAAGTGGAACTTCATTCAGGAAGGCATCATCAGATAAGGGCACAACTCGCAAGGATAGGATGTCCGATTAAAGGCGATCTGAAATACGGATATCCACGTTCGAATGATGACGGAAGTATATGCCTCTTTGCCCGCAGCCTCGAATTCCTCCATCCGGTGAAAAAGGAAAAGATCGTTATACAGGCCCCAATGCCTGAAGGCGATGTCTGGAAATTCTTCAGGAATATATAAAAAAATGAGCCGAAATATATCCGGCCCATCTTCAGTTGTCATGAAAGCATAAACAAAAATTCCTGTCTCTACCTAACCCATTGTATTCTTAAAGATTGTTCTTATATTCCAATGCAAATATATTTCCTGATTTCTGAAACTGAGTTAAAATCAGGTTAATTAGAGTTAAGGAAACGTTAAATCATTGCGTCGAAATTGCTTTATATCTTAAATTTGCGGCATGAGCAAAAAAAGGTTCATAATACTTATCACGATGATGGTGCTTTCCCTTGCAGGTATCATCTGGGTACAGATATTCTGGATCCGGAAGGCTGTTTCGATAAGAAATGAAAATTTCAACAGGGCCGTGTTTTCGGGTTTGGAAGAAGCAGCAAATGCTATTGAATCGAACAGACAGATGAGCTTCTTTTTTGATAATCCCGGAATTGCCAGGATGCAGCCTGAAGGCGATGTTTCGGGTTATCTGAGCATTGGCAGCTATTCATCAAACGACGGAAGAAACTTCAGCTATAGTATTACAAGCCAGACCTTTTCAGGGACGGTAGATTCAGCCGGGAACATAATTCTCGATAAACCTGTAACAACAAATAAAGACACAACCATTACCAATGAGAACGGTTCTTTGAGCTATCCGCCTTCCGGACTGAGACCTGAAATAGAAAATGCTGAAAACAGAAGTGCAAACGAAACCCGGCGAGGACAGGTACAGGTTAACAGGAATGAACTTATCGAATGGATAAGAAGGAGGGCCTATCAGTTCCAGAATATGAGCGACCAGATGATAACAGAGGTTTATCAATGGGAGAAAACCATGGATATAAAGAAAGAAGAAGTGAATTTTGCCCTGAACCGGGCTTTCATGTTTTCGGGTATTGAAACCCCATTTGAATTTGCTGTGATAAAAGACGGGAAAGTCCAGGACGGAAGCTTTAAAAAATCAAATAAGAATGATTTTCTGAAAAGTCATTATATGGTTCAGCTTTTTCCTGATAACATCATGCATCAGAACCTTATAGTATCCGTAATATTTCCCGAAAGGACGAATTACGTGCTGGGTTCGATGACATGGCTTCTCGGCGGTTCACTTATGTTTTCACTTATAATTCTTGCAACATTTGGACTGAGTCTCTTTTTTATAATCCGACAGAAAAAGATTTCTGAAATGAAATCCGATTTCATAAATAATATGACTCATGAGTTCAAGACCCCCATTGCTACCATATCTCTTGCTGCAGACACCATTACAAATCCCAAGGTTATAAAGGACGAGGCCAGCATAAAGCATTTCATAGGGATGATAAAAAAGGAGAATGAGAGGATGAACAAGAAAGTGGAGACAATACTGCAGATTGCATCGCTCGACAAAAAGGAGATCGAGTTCCGGTTTGAAAATGTCTCTCTTCATAATATAATTGAAAGGGCTGTTGAAACAATTGAGATACAGATACATCAGAGAAACGGTAAAATCATTCTGAAGCTTGATGCTCCTGAACCTGTTGTTTATGGCGATAGTGATCACCTTCTGAATCTTGTTAACAATCTGCTGGATAATTCCATTAAGTACTCGGCTGCTGCTCCCGAGATCACTGTTGAAACGAGGAACACTGAAAAAGGCATTATACTATCGGTTCAGGATAATGGAATAGGCATGAGCAAGAGTGTCCAGAGCAGGATTTTTGAACGATTTTACAGACAGACCTCTGGTGATGTCCACGATGTAAAAGGATTTGGCCTCGGGCTAAACTATGCCAGGGCAATAATAGATGCCCATAAAGGTAATGTAACAGTTACGAGCGAGCCGGGCAGGGGAAGCCGTTTTGATATTTACCTTCCGTTTAACTGGGAAAACCAATAACTATGAAATCAGCAAAAATTTTTCTCGTTGAAGATGATCTCAGCTTTGGTTCGGTTCTTAAATCTTACCTCGAACTTAATGATTATCAGGTCGATTGGATTGATGACGGAAAATATGCCGTGGAGCATTTCAGAAAAGGTACCTTTGATATCTGCATTCTTGACGTAATGCTTCCGCATGTCGATGGCTTTACTATTGCCGGAGAGATCAGGAAGATAAATAACACGATACCCATAGTATTTCTCACAGCCAAAAAGCTAAAGGAGGATGTGCTTAAGGGATATGGCGCCGGAGGCGATGATTATGTGACAAAGCCTTTTGATACGGAAATACTTATTGCAAAGATACGTGCAATCCTGGCAAGACGCGAGTTTCAGTCAGGGACAAGGGATATCTACGAGATCGGAAAGTTTGTATTCAATGCCAGGCTCAGAATTCTTTCCGGAGGTGAAGAGGAGAAAAAGCTTTCCCCAAAGGAGGCACAGCTCCTTGAACTTCTGGCTCTTAATCCAAATGAACTTATAAGCCGCGAAATGGCACTTAAGAAAATCTGGGGTTCAGATGATTATTTCACAGCCAGAAGCATGGACGTTTACATTACAAAACTCAGGAAATTCCTGTCAGAAGATCCAAAACTTAATATTAAAAACATACATGGGGCAGGATTCCAGCTTATTGTGAGGGAGGATCCTGCCTGAAACTGTTCATATTGAACTGTAACGGCAGCAGAAGGCTTATGCTCTCAATAATCCTTATTTTGTTTTGCATGTACATTATTATCCTGATCTGATTTCCTCTTCGTGTTTCCTCCTCAGCAATCACCTGCCTGCAGTTTCCACAGGGTGAAACACTTTCGGCAATATCACCTTTTACATTTATTGCAGTGATGGCCATGGCAACGGGTTTATCATCCGGAAAATTGGATACAGCAGCAGCAAGAGCTGTTCTTTCTGCACAGATGCCTGAGGGGAATGCAGCATTTTCCACATTCGAACCATGAACTATTCTACCTGATTCAAGCCTGATAGCAGCACCAACCCTGAATTTTGAGTATGGTGCATAGGCCAGCCCTGCAGCATTGACTGCAATCATTGTAAGTTCCCTGTCACCGGCAGTCAGCTCACCTTCGTTGTCGTATTCCACATAGGAAAAACTAATATTTTTCGTGACAGCCATGGTTCACTTTTTCATTTGTTTATGCAAATCTAACAATAATTGATCAAATGCAATGTCAGCAACTTGACAGGCTTTTGTGAATAACCTGTGCTGCTTTGGTTCCTGTTTTTAGCTATTTTTGCCCGAAATAAGGGAAAAACGTGAGAAAGGCAGTATTTATATTAACCTGGTTTATTTTTTTGGCAGCATTGGGTTCATGCAGGGTATCTAAGCCACTTTCGACAAATGTTCCTGTAAGCGGTACGGCATCAGATTATATTAATGCATATAAAGATTTGGCCATAAGTGAGATGCGAAGGACCGGCGTGCCTGCAAGCATTACTCTGGCACAGGGTATGCTGGAATCAGATTATGGAAGAAGTTCACTTGCAAGGCTTGGAAATAATCATTTTGGAATAAAATGCCATAGCGACTGGACAGGCCAGACAATAAGGCAGCATGATGACAGGAGGAATGAGTGCTTCAGGAAATACAGAAGGCCGGAAGACTCTTTTTATGATCATTCTGATTTTCTGAAGACAGGATCGCGATACAGGTTTCTCTTCGATCTGGATCCAATGAATTACAAAGCATGGGCTAATGGTCTAAAGAAGGCCGGGTATGCCACTCATCCCGACTATGCCAACATGCTTATCAGAAAGATAGAAGAAAACAGGCTTTATGAATTTGACAGGGGATATACTGCATCAGCTTCGAAGCCTCAGAATAAAGCAGCACAACCTGTTGCCGGTAACCAGGCAGCCAAAGCAGAGACTCCTGTACAGAAGAATGGCAATGTTCCCTTACAGACCCAGCATCAACCTCAACCTCAATCAAATCCTCCTGCGAAGGAAAGCACAATTACTTTTGGCGATGTAATGGCAAGGGCTCCAAGGATCATGGAAAACAACAGGGTTCAATATATAGTTGTAAAGGATGGCGAAACAAAAGAAAAGATAGAAAAGGACTTTCAGCTTTTGAAATGGGAACTTGCCAGATATAACGACCTGGAAGCAAATTTTACTCCGGTTCCGGGACAGATACTTTACCTTGAACCCAAAAGAGACAGAGCTGAATTCGGAACTGTATATCACATTGCTGCTGAAGGTGAGACAATGCATATGATATCGCAGAAGTACGGAATCAGGCTGAAAAGCCTTTTTGATATGAATGGGATGGCCGAAGGCAGCAATCCTGTCAAAGACCAGAAGATCCTGCTCCAGCCGTTAAAGGAAACTAACTGACCAGATCAGAAAACTCCTCAATCCTGAACCCTTTCAGGAATTCTTCGGTGCCGAGTCTTCTTTTGCCTTCGATCTGTAATGACAGGATATTTATAAATCCTCCCGCGCAAGCTATCCTTATATATTTCCGTCCATCCGAAAATATATGACCCGGATTGAAATTATGAATTTCGGCTATGGGCTCGCTTTCAAAGATCTTAAATGATATATTTTTATGATCATTTCTGAAAACCGATCTGGCACAGGGGTATGGGGAAAGTCCACGAATGAAATTATGAAGGGTACGCGGATCATTGTTCCAATTTACAATGCAGAAATCCGGGAATATTTTGGGAGCTGTTTTAAGGACTTCACCCGGCATCATGAATTCAGTTTGTGATTTTGGTCCGATTGTTCCGTTTTCTATTCCTTCAAGTGTTCTGATAATCAGCCTGGCACCATGCTTCATAAGCTTGTCATGGAGATCGCCGGCATTTTCAAAAGGAAAAACGGGTACTTCCTGCCTTAAAAGAATATTTCCTGTATCAATTTTATCATCGATAAGAAAAGTCGTTACGCCTGTTGTTGTTTCCCCGTTTATCAGAACGTGATTGATCGGAGCGGCTCCCCTGTATTGTGGGAGCAGAGATGCATGGAGGTTTATTGTACCCCTGACCGGTATTTTCCAAACCTCTTCGGGAAGCATCCGGAAGGCGACAACAATAAAAACATCAGCCTTAAGTCTTTTGAGGCGTTCGATGAAAACAGGATTTTTAAGATTTTCAGGTTGAAGAACAGGGAGGTACTGAGATTCGGCGTATATTTTCACAGCCGGTTTTTTGACATTTCTTCCTCTTCCTGCCGGTTTATCGGGGGAGGTAACAACAGCTGCCACTTCATAACCGTTCATTATCAATGAACCAAGAGAAGCAACGGCAAATTCCGGCGTCCCCATAAATACAATCCTGAGATTTTTCATTGACTGCTAAAGATCCTTTTATCAGTCAAATCTACAAAATAAATCACTCCTTTACAATATGCTTATAGCATGTAAGATTATGACCCATTTTGTCGGCTTTGGTCCTAAGGTAAAATTCGTTATAGGGGTTTGCAGGTATCTCAAGGGGTATTGCCTCGACAATTTGTATGCCGTAGCCTTCGAGGCCCGCCCTTTTAACAGGATTGTTTGATATAAGTTTTACCTTTCCCAGACCGAGTTCCCTCATGATGCTTGCGCCAACGCCGTAGTCACGCTCATCCTCACCGAATCCAAGTTCAAGGTTAGCCTGAACTGTATCCATCCCCTCGTCCTGCAGCTTGTAAGCCTTTATTTTGTTGAAGAGGCCAATTCCCCTTCCCTCCTGGCTAAGATATATTACGACACCTTTTCCTTCATGTTCGACCATTTCCATCGCTTTGTGGAGCTGCGAGCCGCAATCACATCTCAGAGAGCCGAAGATGTCGCCGGTAAAGCATGAGGAATGAAGTCTCACCAGAACCGGTTCATCTTTTGCCCAGGTTCCTTTTACAAGTGCTGCATGTTCCAGTCCGTTATTGAGCTGGCGGAACGGGATAAATTCAAATTCGCCGATTTCTGTAGGGAGCTTAACTCTTTCTCCCTTTTCAATAATGGTATCCCTTTCGAGCTTGTATCGGATAAGATCTCTGATTGCGATGATCTTTATGTTGAATTTCTGTCTGAGCAGCTCAAGGTCAGGAAGCCTGGCCATAGATCCGTCATCGTTCATTATTTCCACAAGCGCGCCACCCGGACGCAATCCTGCGAAACGCGTAAGATCGACAACCGCCTCGGTATGTCCAGCTCTTCTGAGGACACCTTTTGATTTAGCCTTCAAGGGGAAGATATGACCTGGCCGCCCCAGGTCGGATGGTTTTGTGGCAGGATCGACAAGTGCCTTTATAGTCATTGACCTGTCCTTTGCTGAAACACCTGTTGTGGTTTCAGGTCCTAAAAGGTCGACAGTTACAGTAAACTGGGTTTCATGCAGGGATGTGTTGTTACCGACCATCAGGTCAAGTTCCAGCTCTTCACATCGTTCCTCAGGAAGCGCAACACAGATTAGACCCCGGCCATGCTTGGCCATGAAGTTCACTATTTCCGGAGTTATAAGTTCTGCTGAACAGATGAAATCACCTTCATTTTCTCTTTCTTCATCATCAACCACGATAAGAAGCTTTCCCTTCCTTATATCTTCTATTCCCTTTTCAATCGTGTTAAGCTTAGTTTCCATAATTTTCCTGATTATTGCTCTTTAAAAGAAGGATTTCGTTTTGTGCCAATTATGAATTTGCGGTATAACGAATCCTTTATTTTTTTGAAAAATGCTATATAAGTATCAATGTTCATGATAACAGAGTCGGTGGAAGCTTTGTATGTCAAAAATACACCTATTGGCAGGAGAATGTATGTGGAAGCCCACATTCCTGCTGTCGAGCTTACCAGATCCTCCTCCACTAGTTTTTCACCCGAAAGTGAAACTACATACCATATTACGAAGAAAAGTACTGATATTACTGCAGGTGTTCCCAGACCTCCTTTCCTTATTATTGCCCCCAGAGGCGCCCCGATTAAAAAGAATACCAGGCAGGCAACAGAAAGAGTAAATTTCTTATGCCAGTTAACCTCGTAACGTTTTATGAATTGAACATCAGCATGAAGGCTGGTGCTCTGCGTATTGAGAAAACTGCTTCCGGCCTTTACATTTTCTATAGCCTTTGTAATAACTGTTTTCTTATCAATCACCGTCAGCGAATCAAATAATCTTTTTGAATTGAATATGGGCTGAATAAAGTTTCCTGATTTTGTTGTGTCGTTTTTATCCAGAGCCGTATAGTTTTTTACATTATAAAGCAGAGCGTTTGAATATTGCTTATAATACTCATCCACCTTACCAATATATCTTTTATTCAGTGAATCAATATCATACGTAAGCTGAGCAATGTTTTTCATCGCTGAATTTGATTTGAAAAGATCAATTTCTGTCCGTTCAAGGTCAAATCCTGAGAGAGGTACAACAATTGTCTGTTCCATGAAGACATCTTTCCTGAAAGGGTATCTTTTTTCAGGTCCCGATGACTCCTGTTCATTCATGTCACTATAGGAATAACCGTTGTAGAGTACCATCGAAAGGGCTGTTTCGTCGGGCGTTACCTTCATATATCCCGAGTCGGCATAAATAACGTCGGTATTACCCTTGTTCCTCCGGTGGTCGTATATAAATATCCTGTCGAGCCTGTTCGTCAAAGGGTCCTTTGATGTGATTTTGATGCTGAATCCGTCTATGTCGCTATTGAAAGTTCCAGCCTGTAGATTTATGTCAGGCCTTTTTCTTCTGATATCATATAGGAGTGTTCTGGCCTGTCGGTTTGCATAGGGAACGACATTGTTTGAAAAGAAAAAGGATATAACACAGATAAATGAGATCATTATCACCAGCGGTCTCATTATCCTTCTAAGGGGTATCCCTGATGATTTGATGGCTGTCAGCTCGCTGTGTTCGCCCATGTTGCCAAAACTCATAAGTGAAGCGAGGAGGATTGCGAGTGGAAGAGCCATTGGGACAAATGACAGGGAGAACTGGAATAAAAGCTCGGCCAGAACCCCAATCTCGAGTCCTTTGCCGGCGAGATCGTCGACATACATCCAGAGGAACTGGAGGATGAGAATAATGAGGACAATGAAGAATGTCAGCACAAGAGGGCCGACGAATGATTTAATAACAAATAAATCGAGTTTCTTCAATTACCTTAATTTTTTCGATTTGCAAAGTTACTCGATTTTGCCAAAAATCATATTGTTCTTTACAGGTGGGAATAAATTGGAATTTCAAATACCCAATATCCTTTTAAGGTCGTTTATCTGGGTATCCCAGAGGTATATTGCGTCTTCCTTTTCATCAGGTTCGGCAAAATCGGTGATAATAAGAGCAAGGTCGCCTGTGAGATCATGGACTATTATTCTGAATTCAAAGAAGTTGGAGGCCTTATCTTCGTTGTCGTCAATCCATTCGAATCTTACAAGTTTATTTTCTTTGACAGAGGTCAGGGAAGCTTTTGACTCTGTTTTTCCCCATCTGAAGGTAAAAACATTTCCTTCAGCTGTTATTTCGTCAGCAAACCATTCACCAAGCCCATCAGGCGTGCTGAGGCGGGGGAAAAGCATTTTTGGCGAGCAGTTCAGCGTGTATTCCAGTTCATATTGATACCTCATGGCTCTAAGATAATGTAATGAGGACTTTACATTCATGCAATATAGAAAAAAAAATGAAAAGAAAAAATCATATTGCTATTTTAGCATTAACTGTTTATATTTGCACCCGCAAAAAGCTCCTCCTTCGCTAAAGCTACGGCGGACGCGGCGAGATAGCTCAGTTGGTTAGAGCGTCCCGATCACAGATCGGGAAGGTCCTGAGTTTATTGAAGAAGATATTTTGGCGAGATAGCTCAGTTGGTTAGAGCGTCCCGATCACAGATCGGGAAGGTCCGGGTTCATTGAAGTAGAAAATTATTGGCGAGATAGCTCAGTTGGTTAGAGCGCATGATTCATAATCATGAGGTCGAGAGTTCAATTCTCTCTCTCGCTACTTGAAAATCAACCACTTACAAATATCACGTAAGTGGTTTTTTTATTTGGAGTAGGATTTTTCAGGACCTTCGTACCGGCTTTGATCTTCATGTCATCAATGATTTGCATTACATCCCTGTATTGTCTGTTAATCAAATTTTCT
>Ga0172371_10013899_pt1 | contig 10428 bp, 12 predicted proteins | sample Lak12m_FD_114543 | JGI IMG/M metagenome (GOLD analysis project Ga0172371, IMG submission 114543) | Freshwater microbial communities from Kabuno Bay, South-Kivu, Congo - kab_022012_12m | ecosystem: Environmental > Aquatic > Freshwater > Lake | place: Democratic Republic of the Congo: South-Kivu... | reverse complement strand
TCCGGTAGCCAAAGCCACAGCCAGAGGGCCCGTGGTTTGGCCTCCGGTAGCCAAAGCCACAGCCAGAGGGCCCGTGCCCACCTTGACAACCCCCGGTTTTTCTAGTATAAGTATATCTATATCCTATATAAATACATAAACGCAAATTTAAAATATGGCGATTGATTATAAAAAAGAACTGCAGAACGCAGCCAAGAACATGATCTTTGTCCATGATCCTGATCTTTTGATCAAGATGATGGTGCGCATGATGGTCAGCAAAGCCAGGATTGCCCACGCCAGCTTCTTTTTGCATGATAAAAGAAGGGAAGGGTATTCGCTCACTGTTTCCAAAGGTTCATTAGGCAAGAAAATTCCCCTGGATTTGGTACGTATCGATAAAGACGACGTATTGATCCGTTTTTTCAGGTCTCATATGAGCCGTTTTATATTCGGCAGGGAGGCATTGCTCCATAGCGAAGCAAAATCCGCGTTGAAAAGCCCTAAAATAAAACAGGAAATTAAACAGCAGTTGGCCCATGTAATGTATCAAATGGAGCTTTTGGAATCTGTAGTCTGTATCCCCAGTTATTTCCGGGATGAGTTATTGGGGATTTTATTGTTAGGAAAGAAGGATAACGGCAGGAACTTTGTTGACGAGGAATTGGATTTCTTTGTCGCCCTTAATTCCAATATGGCAATGGCGGTAAGGAATGCCCAGTTGTTTAAAGAGTTAGGCATTGAACTGGACCGTAAGCACCAGTTGTTTGTGCGCACAACCATTGCCTTGGCGGCAGCTATTGAAGCCAAGGATCATTATACCCATGGGCATACTACCCGGGTAACTAATTTAAGCCTTGAGATAGCCCGCAGAATCGCCCAGAAGAATAAAAAAGATTTTGACGCCAAGTTTTTAGAGAACTTGCATATTGCCAGCCTTTTGCATGATATTGGCAAGATCGGCGTGCCGGAGCACATCTTAAATAAAAGGCATGAACTTACCGTAGGCGAACGTAACCGCATCAAAGAACACCCCATGATTGGAGTTAATATACTTAAGCCGATTAAGGAGCTGGAAGGCTCCATGCTGGGAGTCAGATATCATCATGAACGTTTTGACGGTAAGGGGTATCCTGATGGCTTAAGGGCCGAACAAATACCTTTAATCGCTTCTATAATTTCCGTAGCGGATTCTTTTGACGCTATGAGCACTGACCGGCCGTACCGGCTGGCCCTGCCTAAAGATGACGCTGTTAATGAGATCAGGCGTTTGAGCGGCCGGCAATTCTGCCCCCGCATTACAGATACTTTTCTGGAACTCTGCAGGGAAGGCAGGATCTAATTCTTAATATGCAGCCTAAGCGCATAATCTTGATGTACATATCCGAAGTCTCCGGACACCGCAGCGCCACTATGGCTATTGAAAAGGCGCTTAAGACGCTTTCGCCAAAGTGCGAGATTTTAAATATCAATGCTTTTAATTATACCAACCCCATATCGGAAAAGGTAATTAACCGGATTTATATGGAAGTAATCAAACATACCCCTAAGGTCTGGGATTATCTTTATGATAATCCCAGTGTGGTTAAGGGGCTTGAAAAAATAAAAAATAGCGTTCATAAATCAAATTCGCCTAAACTTAAGAAGCTTTTTGATAGCTTTAATCCGGATTTGGTAGTTTGTACCCAGGCGTTTCCCTGCGGCATGGTCGCCGATTTCAAGAAGACATATGAGTCAAATTTGCCGTTAGTGGCAGTGCTGACGGATTATATCCCGCACTCCTATTGGGTTTATGATAAGGTGGATTATTATATAACCCCCTCGGAAGATGTGTCAGAGCGTCTGGCGAAGAAAGGGGTCGAGGTATCTAAGATTAAGTCATATGGCATACCTTTTGACCACAAATTTAACCAGAAGCTGAACAGGGAAGAAATTTTTCATAAATTAAGCCTTAACCCGCATAAGCCGGTAATATTAATTATGGGAGGAGGCCAGGGGCTGGGGCCGATTAAGACCATAGTTAAGTCACTTGAAAAAACTGGGCATGATATCCAGGAATTGATCATTACAGGAACAAATAAAACATTATACCGTTCGCTTAGGCGTAAAATCAGGCATTATAAAAAAGAGATCCATCTTTTTGGTTTTGTACAAAATATCCATGAATTAATGCACATCTCTAAAGTAATTATTTCTAAACCCGGAGGCGTAACTACTGCTGAGGTGTTAAGCGCCAGGCTCCCCATGGTTATTGTCAAGCCTATCCCCGGCCAGGAGGTTAACAATACTAATTTCCTGACGCATAAAGGCGCGGCAGTCAAAGTGGATGAACCTAAAGATGTATACCGGGTTATTGACGAATTGTTAGAAGATAAAATAAAAATAGACCAATTGAAGCTGGCTGCGGCAGAGATCGCTAAGCCTAATGCCAGCATGGATATTGCCAAACTTCTTTTGAGTATATAAGTCGGAGGACAATGGTTTGCCTTCCGCTGGGCAAAGCCATAAATCGTGTTAAATTATTATATTTACCGCTTCGGCCAATTTATCGCTTTAGCCCTGCCAAATAAATTAGTTTATGGTATTGCGGTTTTCCTGGCTGACCTGCATTACCTTTTCGCCTTTCGCGACAGGAGATTTGTAAAAGCCAATCTGAGGGTTATTTTTCCGGAAAAAGAAAACAGGGAATTACGAAAAATAAGCAAGTTGGTTTTCAGGAATTTTGCCAAATACCTGGCGGATTTCTTCCGTTTTGAAAGGCTCAACCGCGCCTACATTGATAAAAACATAAAATTAGAGAATTTACATTATTTTGACCAGGCTTTGAAAACCGGTAAGGGGGTGGTTGTTTTGACCGCTCACCTGGGTAATTGGGAGTTAGGCGGAGTGGTCTTGGCCCAGTTAGGTTATCCATTTTGGGCGGTAGCCCTGCCGCATAAAAATAAAAAGGTTAACGATTTTTTTGTTGCCCAGAGGGCGGTAAAGGGAGTCAATGTAATCGCCATGGGCAAGGCCGTGAGGAGTTGTATTTCGGAGATCAGGAAAGACCATATGGTTGCTTTAGTGGGTGACCGCGATTTTACCGAGAAAGGGATTATCATAGACTTTTTCAGCAAGCCCACGCATTTTCCGGAAGGGCCGGCAGCCTTAAGCCTGATGACCGGAGCCAGTATTATCCCGGGTTTTATGCTTAGAAATTCCGATGACAGCTTTACTTTGAGGATAGAGAAACCGGTTGAGTTTAAGCCTACCGGCAATAAGGCGCAAGACCTGGCCAGTCTTATTACGGTTTATAAGGGGATCTTTGAGGATTATATACGCAAATATCCTGATCAGTGGTATGTCTTCCGCAGGTTTTGGGTTGAGTAAATATGCGCACTTGTGTGATTATTCCAACTTACAATGAATCTAAAGCGATCTCCGGCCTGATCAGCCAAATACACAAATTAGGATTGAAGGTGATCATAATTGATGATGGTTCAGGGGATGATACTGCGAAGATTGCATTAGGGGCCGGAGCAGAGGTTTTACGTAATCAATCGAATGCCGGAAAAGGAGCGTCTTTAATCAAGGGGTATGCGTTTGCGGTTTCCCGGGGGTTTGACGCGGTGATCAGTATGGATGGGGATGGCCAACATTCGGCAGATGATATTGAGGCCTTCATCCAAAAGGCAGAGTCTTCAGGATGTGGAATTATTATTGGTAACCGTATGGCTATGACTAAGGGGATGCCGTTTTTGCGCGTTGTCACTAACCGTTTTATGTCACGGATAATTTCAGCGGTTGCCAAACAACGCATGCCTGATACCCAGTGCGGATTCCGTCTGATAAAAAAAGAGGTGCTCCAGAAGCTGGATTTATCTACTTCTAAGTACGAGACCGAATCCGAAATTTTAATTAAAGCGGCGCGTTCAGGATTTAAGATTGAATCTATACCGATTAAGACCATCTATTCCGGGCAGAAGAGCCAGATCAATCCTTTTGTAGATACCTTTAGATTTTTGCGTTTTATAATTCTGGAATTCTTAAGGAGCCCTAAACATGCTTGAGGCCATTTTAAACTGCTTAAAAGATTTACCGAAAGATTATGTGGTTATGATTGCAGGTGCTTTGCCTGTTTCAGAGTTAAGAGGAGCAATACCTTTGGCATTGTCATTCGGGATGAGTTTATCAAAAGCTTTTTGGCTTTCCGTATTGGGTAATTGCATTATCGTGGCCCCCGCGCTTTTCCTGTTCAAACCGGTTAGCGATGTTTTGAGGAGATTTAAGATTTGGTCGTGATTCTTTGACTGGATTTTTGAACGCACCAGAAAGAATTCGGATGCCATCCAGAAATACGAGGCTTTAGGACTGGCAATCTTTGTGGCTATCCCGCTTCCTATGACCGGTGCCTGGAGCGGAGTGATCGCGGCGTCTTTATTTAAAATCCGTTTTCGTTATGCGTTTATTTCCATAATTGCCGGCGTTATCTGCGCCGGGCTCATTGTTACAGCTTTGTGTGCTTTAGGTTTGTTAAGCTGGAAGGCGGTGGTAAGATGATCCAGGTATACACGGGAAACGGCAAAGGGAAGACTACCGCGGCAATCGGACTGGCCGTAAGGGCAGCCGGAGCGGGGTTAAATGTTTATATAGGCCAGTTTGTTAAGGGCCGTTATTGCAGTGAGCATAAAGCCCTAAAGAAGATAAAAAATATAAAATTAGAGCAGTTTGGCAGTGCTTGTTTTATCAGGCATAAGCCCCAACAGATAGATAGAGAATTAACCCGCCAAGGGCTGGAGAAGATAAAGAAGGTTATCAATAGCAGGAATTATCGAGTAATTATTTTAGATGAAATTAATGTTGTTTTGAAGCTAAGGCTCATATCTTTTGAGGATGTGCTTTCCCTGATTAAGCGTACTCCCGAAAATATTGAGTTGGTTTTTACCGGCCGCGATGCCTCTGCGCAACTTATTAAGGAGGCGGATCTGGTTAGCCGTATAAATGAAGTTAAACATTATTACCGATGCGGAATTAAAGCAAGAAAGGGCATTGAATTTTAAGAAGGAAAAATCCTTGTCCACTAAGCGGTCAAGGATTAATTCGCACAATAACTTGCTCACACTGTCGTGTTCGTAAGTTACGTACTCATTAAATTTTATTGACAAATAGTTATTAGGTGTTACAGTAGAGAGGAAAATTTAGTAAAACAAATATAGGTTAAGGGAAATCCGTAGGTTAGCGCTGAACACCCAACGCTTAAAGTATTGTGTTGGTGTGGCCAGCCGGCCAAATCGGATGCGGTCCCGCCGCTGTAAAGGTTGACGAAAGCTGCGAAAAGCCACTAGCCGTAAGGCTGTGGTTTGGCTACAAAATAGCCAAAGCCACTGTGTTGACGAAAGTCAGGATGGGAAGGCGCAGCAAGTAGGATGAGACTTGAGCCAGAAGACCTGCCTATAGAAGGAATAAGTGCCTCGTGGATCGGGTCAATAAATTATCAGGGTAAAGCCCGATTTAAGTACAAAAGTACTAGGTCGGGCGTTTTTATTTCATGAATAAAATAATCTTTATAAGTATATTTATCTGTCTATTCTTTTACTACGCTGCCGCAGCAGAACCTCGATATATCAGCCTTGCGCCATCAACCACCGAGATACTTTTTGCCTTAGGGTTAGACAATGAGATTGCGGGGGTGAGTACTTATTGTAACTATCCGGAACAGGCAAAGAATAAAACTAAAGTGGGGTCTTTTAGCAGCCCAAGCATAGAAAAGATAATTTCCTTGAGCCCTGATTATATCTTTTGTACCGGACTTGAACAGGCACCGGTTATCGCGCAGTTAAGGCAGCTTAATATTAAGGTTTATGTTGCTGATCCTGTAAGCGTGGAGGAACTGTTTAACACAATTGAAGAAATAGGGCAAATTACTCATAAAATAAAGGAAGCTTCGCTGTTGATCGAAAAAATGAAAAGCGAGATTGAGGAAGTGAGCTCTAAGGTAAAGCTAATCCCTCAGGAAGAGAGAGTTAAGGTTTTTATTGAGATCTGGCATGAACCTTTGATGACCGCGGCTAAAGGCTCTGTTGTGGATGAGTTAGTTAATTTAGCAGGAGGAGTTAATATTGCTCATGATCTTATCAGGCCCTATTGTAATTTTAGCGCGGAGAAAGTAATTAGCCTTAATCCGCAGTGTATTATCCTGGCGTATATGGATAGCCAGGCGCCTCTAAAATTAGTCCAGCAGCGTTTTGGCTGGAATAAAATAGATGCGGTAAAAAATGGGCGGGTTTTCAATGATATTGACCCGGATACCTTGCTCAGGCCTGGACCAAGGATAACCAGGGGGTTGATAGAGACCTATAAAAGATTGTATCCCGGGAAATAATTATGCGCTTAAAAAGAAACCTCTTAATCTTATTGTTGTTGCTTTGCGTTGCCGTTATTCTCGGCCTGTTAAAAGGCGCGGTGAATATTCCGGCAGCCAATCTTTTACTTAAAGATAACCAGGCAATTTTTAATTTACGTCTGTTGCGTATTATTGCAGGGGTTCTTGTGGGTAGCGGTTTGGCGGTTTCCGGAATAGCGCTTCAGGCAATATTGAGGAATTCACTGGCTGAGCCGTATTTACTGGGGACTTCAAGCGGCGCGGGTTTAGCTGCGGTAAGCGCGGTGATATTAGGTGCCTCAAGAATTTATATGCCATTGGCGGCATTTCTGGGAGCAGCGCTTAGTATTATCATAGTTTATAATTTAGCCCGGGAAAGAGGGGCTATCGCGGACAAATCATTAATTCTCTCCGGGGTAATTATTTCAGTCGCTTTTTCTTCGTTGATAGTGTTCCTGGTATCTTTGTTCGGCAATGAAGCAATGCATGAAATGAACTGGTGGCTATGGGGAAGCTTGCAAATCTATGATTATAAACTCCTGCTTCTGGTTGCTTTTCCCGTTATATTGGGGGTATGCGTAATATACCTATTCGCTCAGGACCTCAATGCGATTAGTATGGGAGAAGAGGAGGCCATACATCTGGGTATAGACACGCAGAATATAAAGAAGATACTTATTTTTATCACCGCTTTAATAACCGCCAGTCTCATTTGTATTTGCGGGATAATTGGATTTGTTGGCTTGATCGTGCCGCATATGATGCGTTTGATTGTGGGCCCGAATCATAAAATTCTTATTCCTACTACTTGTTTGGCCGCATCGGTGTTTATAATCCTCTGTGATCTTTTGTCGCGTACGCTTTTTGCCCCCGTTGAAATCCCGATTGGTGTAATTACCGCGATAATCGGGGCCCCGGTGTTTATAATCCTTCTGAAAAAAGGAAAAAGAATATCATGAGCGCCCTATTAAAGATAAACAATTTAAGCGGCGGCTATTACAAAGAAGACGTTATCAGGGGGTTGTCTTTGGATGTAAACCAGGGGGATTTTCTGGGGGTTATCGGGCCTAATGGTTCAGGAAAGACCACGCTTTTACGTTTGGTAACACGGGTGCTTCCTGTAAAAGGAGGAGAAATTCTCTATAAGGATAGAAATATCGCGCGGATGAATTTAAAAGAATTTTGCCGTAAGGTGGCTTTTGTTTCCCAGGATATCTCAACCGGTTTTTCTTTTACGGTTATGGAGATGGTTCTGATGGGCAGGATTCCCCATCTAAAGCGGCTGCAGTATGAAACTATGAAAGATATTGAGATCGCCAGGGAAAAACTCAAGCTAACAGATACCTTAAGTTTAAAAGATAAACGGATTGATGAATTAAGCGCAGGTGAGCGCCAGCGGGTAGTTATTGCCCGGGCTTTAGCGCAGGAGCCCGAGCTTTTATTCCTGGATGAGCCGACCTCGCACCTGGATATCGGACATCAGGTACAGGCTCTGGATTTACTGAAGAAGCTTAACCGTAAGAATAACCTTACGATTGTAATGATCCTGCATGATTTGAACTTAGCCAGCGCGTATTCTAACCGTATTGCCCTTCTGGATAAGGGCATTATTTTTAAAGAGGGCAGCCCTTAAGAAGTTTTAACTTATCAGAATATCGAAGCGGTTTATAAAACTATTGTTTTGGTAAATAATAACTCAGTTACTGGTAAGCCTAACGTAGTCCTGGTTCCGGGAGAGAAGTAATGACAACAAGGGTTATCTTAATCCGTCACGGCATAACCGATTGGAATAAAAAAAAGCGTTATTGCGGGTGTAAAGATGTGAATCTAAGCAGGGATGGAAAGCTTGAGGTTGTTAAGCTGCGAAAGAGCCTTAAGAATATCATTTTTGACAGGATCTATTGCAGCGATAGAAAGCGCACGCTCCAAACCAGGTCTATACTTTTCGGAAACAGCGGCTTCACAAAAGTAAAAGGCTTAAGGGAGATTAATTTTGGGGTATTCGAGGGGTTGAGGCATGATGAGATTATGGAAAAATATCCTAAAGTTTATAGAAAGTGGCTGGCCAACCCTTATAAAATCCGGGTTCCGCGCGCAGAATCCATGCAGGTTTTTAAAAAAAGAGTTAAAAATGCCATAAAGAAGATATTTTGTTTTAATCGCGGCAAAACCATTGCCGTAGTCTGCCACGGAGGGGTAATCGGCGTATTGGTTAGCAGTATATTAAAAAGCAAGGATTTCTGGAGGTATGTTCCCTCTTCCGCAAGCATAACAATTGTAGAATATAAAAACAATAAATATAAGATAGATAAATTTAACAATAAAACATACAGATCCAGGGACGGTTCTCAAACCAAAGGAGAAGTGTCCCCAACAAGGGGGACAGTTTAGCTTTGAGTTAAGAACCGTCCCTAAGGAGAGAGATGAATAGAATAACTTTAATTCTGGGTGGGGCGCGCAGCGGTAAGAGCAGCTATGCCTTGGGCCTGGCTAAAAAATACAAAAAAGTCGCTTTTATCGCCACCTGCCTTGGTTTGGATAAAGAGATGCAAGAGCGCATCAGGCTGCATAAAGAATCAAGGCCAAAACATTGGAAGACATTTGAGGAGCCTAAGGATCTGGCGAAATTACTGGGGGGTTTAAGTAGTAACTTTGATTGTATCCTTATTGATTGCTTAACTCTGCTAATTTCAAACCTTATTCTTTCCAAGAATAGTCAGAAACAGATTCTTAAAATGATTGAAGAACTGTTGTTTGTTTTAAGCAAAAAGAAAGCAAGAATAATTCTGGTTTCTAATGAAGTAGGTTTAGGGTTAGTTCCTGTAAATAAGCTTGGCAGGGAGTTCCGTGATGTTGCGGGAAGGGTAAATCAAATGACCGCAAAGAATGCTGATGAGGTATTTTTTGTTGCTGCGGGGATACCGCTAAAGATAAAAGGAGAAAAATAAGTGGAAAGAATAAGGAAAGTAACTAAAAATATTTCGGGAATTGACCATGAAATCATAAAGAATGCCCAGGCAAGATTGGATAATTTAACTAAGCCATTAGGCAGCTTAGGAAGATTAGAGGAGCTGGCAAAACAAATCTGCGGAATTACCGGAAATCTTATTCCGGTATTAGAGCGCAAGGTCATTTTTACTTTAGCCGCGGACCATGGTGTAACGGATGAGGGGATAAGCGCTTATCCTAAAGAAGTGACCGCGCAAATGGTTTACAATTTTATTGCCGGAGGAGCAGGTATAAATGTTTTGGCAAAACATGTTGGCGCAAAGGTGGTGGTTGTAGATATGGGTGTCGCAAGCGACCTTAAACCTGCCCCAGGGCTACGGGTTAAGAAAATAAATTACGGGACAAAAAACATGGCTAAAGGTCCGGCGATGAACAGGGAGGAGGCAATAAAAGCAATTTGCGCGGGAATAGAGATTTTTGAGGAAGAGTTAAGGATAGGTGTTGATATTGTTGGGACCGGTGAGATGGGTATAGGTAATACTACCGCTGCCAGCGCAATTGCCGCTTCTTTTACTGCTAAATCAATTGAAGAAGTAGCTGGGAGAGGGGCGGGTCTTAATGATTCAGGTTTAAAAAACAAAATTGAGGTTATTAAGAGATCTCTTCTTGTAAATAAGCCTGACTCAACAGATGCGATTGATGTTTTATATAAGGTGGGCGGATTTGAAATCGCAGGGTTGGCAGGTATAATCCTGGCTGCTGCTTCTCATAAAGTTCCTGTAGTTATTGATGGATTTATATCCGGGGCTGCCGCGTTGGTGGCTTTTAAGATTGAGCCTAAGGTAAAAGATTATATGATTGCCGCGCATAAGTCCCAGGAAGGGGGGCATAAAATTATTTTAGAGCATATTGGGTTAAGGCCTTTATTAGATTTAGATTTAAGGCTTGGAGAAGGCACCGGCGGAGCTTTGGGTATAGGCTTAGCTGATGCGGCAATTAAAATTCTTACCCGGATGGCAACATTCAAAAGCGCCAATGTATCGGAGAAGAAAGAATGATAATATCATTTTTGTTGGCACTCCAGTTTTTGACCGTTATTCCGCTTAGGATTAAAGATGCTGGTGAGCAAAGGATGGCGG
>Ga0172371_10013897_pt1 | contig 10429 bp, 9 predicted proteins | sample Lak12m_FD_114543 | JGI IMG/M metagenome (GOLD analysis project Ga0172371, IMG submission 114543) | Freshwater microbial communities from Kabuno Bay, South-Kivu, Congo - kab_022012_12m | ecosystem: Environmental > Aquatic > Freshwater > Lake | place: Democratic Republic of the Congo: South-Kivu... | reverse complement strand
TAAACGCCACGGCTTTCGGGCCAATGGAAGGCCAGATCAGCCGCGCCACCGTGCAGGAACTGATCCATAGCCAACTGTCAACTCAGTCGCGGAACGTGTCACATGCGGGATAAATGCCCATTATGAGCGACATCTCCCGCGTCATACAGGCGTTAAGACGCCTGCCCCAATTCGAAAGCCTGGCAGAGTATATCCAACGTACCATCGCTGAGGCGGCTTTTCACCGTCATTTTGAGAGCGGACAGGTGATATATGTCGAGGGCGAACCGGCTCAATGGATCTATATTCTCGAAACCGGATGGATCAAAGCCACACGGATGACGCGCCAGGGGCGCGAGCAAGCCATGATGTTTTTACGTCCGACCGAAGTATTTGGCGATATCGCTATCCTGGCAGGCGTGCCATATCCCGGGACAGTTGTCGCGCTGGAAAGTGTGGATGTGTGGGTTATTCCAGGTCAAGTAATCCTGGACCTGATCCAGCGCCAACCCACAGTCGCCACAGCCGTCATCCATCATCTAGCCAGGCGCGTGCTTCATTACATCAGCCTGGTCGAAGATCTGTCTCTGCGCAGCGTAGAAGCGCGCCTGGCGCATACATTGTTGTTACACGCAGAAATACAGGATGGACGGCTGATTGTGCCACGCCGTGATTGGACGACCTTCGACGAAATGGCTATCCGCTTGGGAACCGTGCGCGATGTGCTTAGCCGGAGTCTCAAAATGCTGGAAGCAGAGAATTTGCTGAAGGTGGAAAAACAGCACATTGTTTTGCTGGATCCTGACGGATTAGCGGAACGCGCCAATTATTGAGATAGCATTTTGTGTTTGCCTGGAGGGAGATATTACTTCAGGATTCTCTCCCAATTGCCCCAATTAATACGATAAAAGTAGTATCCAAAAATCCCATCCGCCTGTACACTAATCTGGAAAATCGAAAAATCCACTTTGGTACATGGAGATATTTGATGGATGTCAAAACAGTCGTCTTTGCGATCATAACATTTCTACACGATCTGTTCACCGTGGTCTGGATGGGTGGCTTGATCGTCACCGTCATCGGCTTTCTTCCAGCATTGAAAGGAAGCCTGGGTCCCGGCCCGCAAATCAAGAAAGTGATGGGGGCTTACCAAAAGCGGCAAAGCCTGTGGGTGTATATTTGTATGGCTGGCTTAATAATAACGGGTCTGCTGATGAGCCAGCGAAATCCACAATTCCAGCATCTGTTCGGCTTTGGCAATCCGTTTGCGGTGGTACTATCGGTCAAACACATCCTGGTTTTAATGATGATTGGCATTACCTTATACCGAACGCTCATTCTCGGGCGCGCGCCGGGCGGGTTGACGCCCCAGAAGGAACGCCTGAATTTCCAACTCTTGTTACTGAATGCAGCTTTAGCGGTTGCAGTGCTTTTAAGCAGCGCCTTTTTAGCCGCGCTAGCCAGCCCGCTGCCTGCATAAAATAGAAAAACGTTCGGACGAGACCTACGGATCATCGAAATCCAAAAGGTCTGGTCAAGCAAATCAAAATCAACGACGAGGAGAATGAAATGAAAAACAACTATAAATTGGGAAGCATCCTGGCAATAATTGGCGTCATCACCTCGCTGATTATTTTTTACCTGTTGGCCGCCCAGTATAACCTGGTAATTAATGTCAAAGTCTTGGATGGCCGGACGGACGAAGCCACGTCAGTCCGAATCACTTATGCAGTGCTGGGTTGGATCGGAATCAGCGCCGGAGCGCTATGGGCGGCAGTCCTGTATGGTTTCGTCCGGAAGGAAAAATGGGCCTGGTTTTGGGGCGCTGTCGGCGCGACAATTCAACTGCTGGTCGGGTTCTTCCCAATGATCCCGGCAATGGACAGCCACCTGCCCACACCAACGATCGTGATATTTTTACTGGCGGCTGTCTTATGGTTTGGCATGCTCATCATTGGCGGTGTTGATCGGAAGATCATCACATTAACCTTCATCGCTGGCCTGGCTTATGTTTTGACCTTCATTGACGGGGTCGCTCCGATTGCCAAGTACACCACTTCTCACGACGATCCTTTCTGGAATGGTATGTATGTGATGTCACAACAGGTCAGTTGGTGGGGAGCGGCAGCCTGGGCGATTTTCATTTTCGCAGTGCTGAAGAAAAAATCCTGGGCTATCCCGCTCGGCATTTTTGCAGCAACGATGTCTATGCTGGCTGGCTACCCACTGGGGTTGCACAACGCTCTGCTCGAGGTGCATCGCTTTTCCATGTTCCTACCAGCGCCGTTGCTAAGCACCGCCCTGGTAATTTATCTGCTATTACCCGGCGCGCATAAAATGCTCGCCGCCTGGAATAGCGTTGAATAAGCGTTATAAAACAGGTCTTTAACTCCGACCAAAAAGGGAATTTCGGCGCAGATTGTGATATATGTCATAGACAAAGTATGTGCATTTATGATATGTTTCACAAGTAACTACATGCGCGTGTGGTTATGAATACTTCAACCACTTTTTGTCTGAGGAGAATGCCATGTTCACGCTCGATAATCTGTTCCTTTTGCTGACCGGCTTGCTGGCAGCGTACCTGTGCTGGTACTTCTGGAAACGCTATAACCTGCATAAAGCCCTGCATAACGTGTATTATCTGATGGGTTTTGCAGTGCTATTGGTCTCTGGTCTGTTATTAATCTTCTTGGGGCTGAAAATATTGTCTTCGCCCTACGTATTGACCGTCGCCAGCCTGATCCCGCTGGGCATCTCGATGGGCCTGGCTGAGGAATACTTCCCGGCCTGGAAGAAATACTTCAAGTGGTTCGCCCTGATCGGTTTTCTGGCAATTGCGATCACCAGCATCGGCGGCCTGGACACACTGAAGAAGATTGCTGTACCGGTCTTTCATGGCGTGGCTGGCCTGGTGATCTTCCTTGGCCCATTTATCGCCAAAAAGACGCCAAAAGGTTTCTTCTGGGTCGGGATCGGTGGATTATTGATCGGCCTGGGTGGGATCGCCCTAGCGTTCATCTCCGTCGGGTCGCAATTGCTATTCTTCAGCCCCAAATTCGTGATGCAGATCATCACCCCCTTGCTCTTCCTGATGACCGGCGCCTTTGCGCTCGGCTTTACCAAACGCGGCTAAACTAATCAGGCGTCAGGCGCTTCATCAGCGGCTGACGCCTGTCAAAAAGACCAAAACGCTGTTGGAGTAGTTTTCATGCAATTTATCAAAGACCGTTTCAAATATCTGTTCGCCTCCACCAAAGGATTGATTCTGGTAGCCATCGCCATGATTGCGGTTGTGACAGCCGTGTGGGGTATGCTATCCGGCCCGATGGCGGAATTGGGCGTGCGTGAGGTGGTGGTTAAGCTGTTGGGGATGAAAATGGTGCAGGCAGAACGCGAAGGGCGCATTATCATTTTGTACCACTCCATCGCCATGGCAGTGGTTGCAATTGAAACTTATATGGTCACCAGCCTGCTAAAGATGAAACCTTTTTACAAAACCGCCATCAACGCCATCATCACCGTCGGCTATATCGTCACGATGATCTTCGGCCTGGGCTTTGCCTACTTTGGTCATAACTGGGCTTTTCATGGGCTGTATATCAGCGGTTTGAGCCTGATCTTCTTCGCCGGCGTGTTAATGGTGATTGCCCTATGGCCGTGGGATAAAGAATTCTACCAGCCAGACGCTGACTACGCCCGCGCCAAATCCGGTTTAGATCTGGAACGACTGGCGTTCTTTGTCACCGCTCTCACAACAGTCATCTCAGCGTTATTTGGCGCCATCCCCGGTTCATTCTTTGGCAATGGGTTTGAAACGTTCCTGGCTGAGAATATCATCCGCTACCCAGAAAAAACCACCATGGAATATTCGATCATCGGCCATCTGCATATCATGCTGGCGCTGATCGCCGTAATGATTACACTGATCGTGGGGCGCTGGTTGAATTTCAAGGGGATTTTACACAAATTTGCCATGCCGCTGATGATCCTCGGCGCAATTGTGCTGAACCTCGGCGTGTGGGGCGTGGTGACGCCGCTCGAACCGGTAGCGCATATGATTATCTATGTCGGCGCGACTCCCTCGATGGTCGCCGCGCTGCTCTTACTGATTTGGAGTTGGGCTAAGCTGATACGCGAAGGCACGGCTCACCTGCCAAAACCCCGTTTCGGCCAGCGCATCGGCGCGCTATTACGCGACCCATTAAAATTCGGCCCGACCTGGCAGATGCTTTTCATGAATTTCACCACCAGCGGACTGGGCATCTTCATGGCGGTCAAGCTGGATGAAATCTTCCGCGTCTGGCCTGCCCGCGAAGAGCGCATTGAATTGACTGGTCACTGGCACGTGTTATCGGCTATTATCGCCACCATCATTTTGCTTTATTACGGAGATATGCTGAAATTGAAAGGGAAAGTGCGCCAACTGTATGGTTGGAGCATCATCGTTCTTTCCGATATCGCTTTTGCGGGCGTGACGATCTTCGAAATGAAACGACTGTTTGTCACCGAAGCTGCCCAACAGCCACTGGTCAATGCGCTGATGTACGCCATTGATTTCGGCCTGGGCATGTTGCTGGCGCTGCTGGCAGTGGTGATGGTCTGGCGGTTGACCGACCTGCTCAAGAAAAAAGGACGCTGGACGGAAGAAATTCATCAAGAACTCTCGCAGGAGGCGTCGAAATGAAACGCATCCTGCCAACCATCATTCTGCTGGCGGCGCTCCTGGCTGCCTGTACAGATGTAGATCTAAACGCTCCGCTGCCGACTGGCGATACAGAACATCGCTATGAAACGGGTATAAACGTGGATGCCTGGGCGCAGATCCCGGCTGGAGAATTTTACTTCGGCCAGCATGAAGAGGTCGAAGCGACTGAGGCTTACGAGATCATGCTTACGGATGTTACTGCCGCGCAGTATGCTGCCTTTTTGAACGAGGCGCTGGCTGCCGGCTTTGTCAAGTTGAGCGACAATCAGATCAAAGGCTTTTATCCGGGCGATGCATTCCACAGCGTGAAGCACGAGGAACGCATTGACGCTGGCGATTGGATTTTCATCCCATTGAATGACCCGGCGCAGCGCGTCCGACACGACGGCGCGACCTTCAGCGTCCAGGCGGGTTATGAAAACCACCCAATGACAATGGTATCCTGGTTTGGCGCCTGGGGTTATTGCAATTACTACAACTGGCGACTGCCCACCGAGATGGAATGGGAGAAGGCCGGGCGCGGTACGGACAAACGCCCCTTCCCATGGGGCGAGGATATCCTGCGCGCCAATGCCAATTTTTATGCCAGCCGCGATCCGTTTGAAGACATGAGTTCATTTGGCTCGCGTACCACGCCAGTTGGCTTTTACAATGGTCAAACCTACGACGGCTATGCTACAATAAACTCGGCCTCGCCGTATGGACTGTACGATATGGCAGGCAATGTCTGGCAATGGACCGGCAATGTGTACGAAGGGATGCATTACCGCTTCTTGCGCGGCGGCTCCAAGGATACCTACGATATGGATCTACGCCTGTGGGTGCGCAATAACGCTACCCCCACCTACTTCAGCCCTGGCGTCGGCTTCCGGTGCGCTCGCTGATTGGAAAGAAAACGCTGCGAGGCGCTGGGTATACGCCTCGCAGCAATATAAATTTTGGAGTGGTTAAGTGAGATTTCTGACTGCCAAACTTCGCTTATATTGGCCCTTAATTAAGAGCCTGCAAACCGGCTTGCTCGTCGCGACCGGCCTGGCGGGATATATGAGCGCCCGCTGTCCCATCTTCCATCTCGGTACGCTGGCTGGTCTATTTTTCAGCCTGCTGGCTTCGATCAGCGGCAGTACGATCTTGAATATGTGGTGGGATCGCGATATAGACGCCAGGATGGGGCGCACGCATAACCGCCCCTTGGCTGCGGATAAAATACAACCCGCTGAAGCGCTGCGGCTGGGACTGGCTTTGTCGGTACTGGGTGTTGGCCTGGCAGCCAGCATGAACGCGTTCTATGGATTAATCATCTTTGCCGGATTATTCTTTGATGTCGTCGTTTACACCATCTGGCTCAAACGGCGCACCTGCTGGAGCATCGTGTGGGGCGGGATTTCTGGCGGAATGCCGATTCTGGCCGGCCGCGTCCTGGGTGTGGGTGGGCTGGATTGGATTGGCGTGCTGCTCATGGTGGGCATTCTTTTTTGGATCCCCACGCATATTCTGACCTTCAACATGCGGTATTTTGATGATTACCAGGCTGCCGGTATCCCAACCTTTGCTTCAACCTATGGCTTTGGCTTCACCCGCGCCACCATCGCTATCTCGAGCATCCTGGCTGCCCTGGCAATGGGTTTGTCTGCCTGGGGCATCGGTATGGCATGGGGTTTCTTGCGCTTACTGGGTGTGCTTTCCTTCGGCCTGCTCTTGCTAGCCTTTGCGATTATGTTTAGACCCTCTGAAAGAGTCAATTTTGGGCTGTTTAAATACGCTTCTATCTACATGCTGGCAGCGATGCTTTTGGTGATGATTGAGGTGATGTAAGATGATCAAAATGACCATGCTGGATCGGCTGCTGCTGCTGATCACCGGCATTCTGGCGGCTTATCAAGTCGCGGTGGGCATTGACAGCTTCTCAACGCTACCGATCGTGGCTTATAGCATCGCTTTTGGTGTGTTGCTGGTGGCAGGTTTGTTGCTCATCATCCTGGGATTCGAGGTGCTGGAAGCCCCGATTGTTGTAATCGTCTCGACCATCATCCCGCTTGCCTTGTCGCTCGGCCTGGTCTGGCAGCATCTAATCGCCTGGCGGGTCATCTATCTGGTTTTTGCGATCATCGGTTTCCTGGCAATTGTCATCACACGCACCTTTTCCGTGTGCAATAAAATTCCTACCATCGTCCTGGCGATTGTGCATGGCGTGGCCGGGATCGTGATTTTTCTATTGCCAGTCACTCTGGCGGCGCGAGGAGATATGCGTCCCTGGTTCGCGCTGGTTGGGGTGGGCGGCGCGCTGATTGGCATCGGTGGGCTGTTATTGTCGTTTTTAAAAGCCGGTAAACCAATCTTTTCGCGAGAAATGATCCTCAAAATATTGCCAGGGTTACTACTGGTTATGACCATATGCTTTGTGATCGGTTTTATGTTTGGTCCGCTCCAATAACACCTGATCCGAAAAGGAATATCTTATGTCCACCAATCATCTTTCGGCAAAGCTTTTACGTTTCATTGGCATTGTACTGATGGGGTTGACAGGTGGTTTTACCTTATTGGGTGGGGTTGGTACCACCTGCGTTGCCCTGGCGCCGACCCGCTTCGAGAGTATGAAATCACTGGCGCCATTCCAATGGCTGTACATCCTATTCGTTTTAGCCGGCATCGCGTTGGGCATATGGGGCATTCGCGCCACAGTTTTGCTCATCAAAGGCGCTGAAAAATCATACCGCGAAGCGCTGACCGTTTTGATCGCGGGCGTGGCTGTTGGCGTGATCCATATCATCATCTCCAGGGCGCTGCGCGGTAAGTCTATGCCGGTAGATGCGGTAGTCTATACAACCATCCTGACTCTGGCGCTCTTCCTGATCTTTCGCATTTCCTCGATCTGGCAATTCGTTGATTTTACTAAAGGCAACCTGAAAACCAACCGTCCTGCAGGCGGCGTCGCCGCCATCCTGCTCGGCGTCCTGGCGCTAACGATCCAGTATACGATGGGGTCCACGCACACCTGGAGCGGGGTCAATTTTGCGAATGCCTTCAACACGCTGATGATCGTCACTGGCGTAGTATGTCTTCTACTGGGCGTCTGGATCTGGCAAGGCGAAAAACTTGCTCCGCAGCCAGAAGTGGAATCTGGCAGACGAGCCGCGACAGAACCAGGCTAACCCACGAGCGGATTAAGCCTCTACATCTTCAGGCGAATAGTGATACGCCCCTGGGCGATCAAATTCCTCAAAACTGGAGAGCACGATCACGATCACGATCACGACTTGAGTCACCAGACTGCTGGTATTGCGCGACCGATTAGTCGGCTGCGCCAGAAGATGTATCAGAAACATAACCTGGCGAATATCCTCACCCATTCTCCCCGGCCAGGCGGGCGATCTGTAGTACGCAGCAGCGGATCAGATTCTGCCTGGCCGGCGACAAGACGCTCTCTTCGATCTGAGCGATGCGCTCGGCGTCATTCATTGCCCGGATGATGCTCACCGGCGCTTCAAGATCCTCGGCAGTGAACAAGCTTAAGTAGTCAATCGCGCCCAGCAGGAAATTGCGCATCTCATCATCCGCGCGAGCGGCGCGCATGAAGCCAGTCAACGCCGGGGGAAGCTTCGTTCCATGTGCAGCAGCAGGCAAAGCGCTGAATGAACGGGTGGAAGAAAATGAGTATAAGGCAATTGCCAACTCGGTAAAACTCTGCACGCGCTGGAAGAGCGATTCCCCGATCACCTCCCAGATCAACGAGCGCCAACGCCGGATTTGAGGCGGCACATCGAGCAATCGTTTCATTTCAGCCCGATACTCGCCAGAGATTTGCCCTGTAACGCCCTCCAGCAGCCGGTCAAGGTCGCAGTTGAACAAATCTTTCTGTAACAACACGGCCAGGTCTGGGCGCAGGGTGGGCAGCAGATCAGCGATAAAATCGCCATCATTAAAGAAATCGTTTACGTCCACACCGTGACGGCGCAGCAACTCTTGTTGAAACAGCGGTAGATAGCGCTGCATGGCATCGAGGTCTTCGCGCAGGGCAACGAAGGCAGAATTGCCCGCCGGAAAGGCCGTCTCGATACGGCGAATAAACTCGCCCTGGCGGTCATGATACAGGCGCAATGAATTAAGCATCTCGTATACCGGCAGGTGCGGCAGCAACCGCTCGGCGATCATGCGCTTTTGATCAGCTTCCAGGAAAGCCTTCTGAGCAAAGCGTTCCAGTCCACGGAAAAGACCGGTGGTGAGCTGGCAGACGCCCAAAACGGCTGTTTGGGCCTGGTTATGCGATATCGCCCGCAGCAGGCTACCCTGTTTAGAAAGCGGGATGATCTCGGCGATATTAGCCAGGATGCGCTGACCGCGTTCGGGGCCTGCGCCGAGAGTCTTGCGGCTGGTGGGGCGGTCGCGCAGTTGGGGGATCGAGCGGGCGATAAAATAGGAGATGATATGCAAGCCAATGACATCTTCCTGACGCCCATATAAGATCTGGCGGAAGTTGTCGGTCAGTTCACCCAGAAATTGTTCGTAGAACGGCTCATTCGCACCGATGGTCAGGCGCTCTAACTCTTGTACGCCGCGGCTCTTTGCTCCCAGGCGGCTTTCAGCGATCGTCTCGGCCGCGCGGATTAAGTCATCGCGATAGGCTTTTTGGGCTGTATGTACGTGATGAAGCAGGCTGGCTAGCTCGCTGGCCGGCAGGAAACGCAACTGTCCGGACAGGTTACTCTGGAAGGTCTTCAGTTCGCCGCCCAGGAACACGCCCTGCAAAGGTGTGACGGCGTAAGCCGTGCTTTGACGGGCAGCGGCGGAGAGGCGCTTCGCGAAGCGACGCCGGCTGTCTTCTGTGCGTTGGAAAGCTAATAATCCCGCCACCGGTGAGTAATATGCACCTTGTCGTTGCATCGGCTCACCACTGCCCAATTTGATACGCACACGCTCCACTGCCCCATGCGCAGCCAGCCAGGATTGCACCTCATAGCGGGACTTGCGGTACTCGAAGGCACCAGCCGCCTGGCTGATCTGCTGCGAGAGATCGGAGCCGGCGATGAAGACCTCGCACATGATTTCGCTAAACCGGTCTTGAGGCGATTGGGCGGTCTGGCGACTCTGCGTGGCGTAATCCCAGACTTGATCCAGGTATGGACGCACGGCCTGAACTGAGTCAAGGTCTTCAAACAGGGGAATAAGCCAGATCGAAGGCAACTCCACAGCCGGCGTTTCACGTCGGGATTGCTCCAGGCGGGTGCGCATCTTACGGTCAAGGGCAATCAGGGCTTCCGGTCGGGTTGAGAGGCTGATCTGCGAAGCCAGCGCCATGCCGGGGTTGCCATATTTGCCGGAAAGCGTATTGATTTCATGCAGGTTATTGACTGTGGTATCAATGGCAAATGAATCACGGGCTGTGATCATGCCCTGCTGGATGCGGGGGGTGATGACCACGCGTTGCAACAAATCCTGGTAGCTGGTTACTTCGGCCAGTAAGGCCGGCGCAGCGCGCTGGGATTGAATCGTGGGGATCAAAGAATACAATTGTTTGCGCAACAACTTATTCAGCGCGAAATAACCTTCCAGGGCGCTGCGGCGTTGCTGGCGCAACTCAAGCATCTTCTGTTCATAGTGGTCATTGTGCTGCCAGAGCGTCTTAAGCGGATCGCGGCGCAAATGGAGGCGGCGCGCAAACCGCTGCATGGAGGTCTCGCCTGAGGAGAATGGCAAGATACCCCGGTAACGTTGCTCAAGTTGGTGAGTCAGCAACGTAATTTC
>Ga0172371_10013896_pt1 | contig 10431 bp, 8 predicted proteins | sample Lak12m_FD_114543 | JGI IMG/M metagenome (GOLD analysis project Ga0172371, IMG submission 114543) | Freshwater microbial communities from Kabuno Bay, South-Kivu, Congo - kab_022012_12m | ecosystem: Environmental > Aquatic > Freshwater > Lake | place: Democratic Republic of the Congo: South-Kivu... | reverse complement strand
CAGTACACGGCCGTGGCGACCGATGGCGACGTGCAACTGGGAGGCATCGACTGGGATCGCCGCATCGTGGATTTCGTGGCCGATTATTACCAGGAACAACACGGCAGCGACCCGCGCAAGGACCCCGTGGCGCTGCAGATGCTGCTGCAGGAGGCCGAGGACGCCAAGCGGGCGTTGAGCAATCGAACCAGCGTCACCGTCCGGTTTGCCTATCAGGGCAAGCGGAGCCAAGTCACGCTGACGCGGGAGGAGTTCGAGGCCCTGACCAGCGATCTGCTGCAGCGGACGATGTTCACCGTCGAGCGGCTGCTGCGGACGGCCCGGCTGCGGTTCGACGATTTGACGCGTCTCCTGCTGGTCGGGGGCTCGACCCGCATGCCGATGGTCCAGCAAGTCCTGGAGGACGCTTCCGGCAGGAACGTGGATCGCTCGCTGTCGCCGGACGAGGCGGTGGCCCACGGAGCGGCCCTGTATGCGGGCTTTTTGCGGCAGGGCAGCCGGACCACGGACCGCAGCCTGGTGGTCAAGAACGTCAATTCCCATGATCTGGGCGTGTTGGGCATCGAGAAAGCCACCGGGATGAAACGCCGCCGGATCATGATTCCGCGAAACACGATCTTGCCGGCCCGAAGCAAGAGTTCCTTCGTGACCCATCGGGCGAATCAACGCAGTATTGCGGTTCATGTGGTGGAGGGCGGCGACGACAGCGGCAAGAACGCCACGCCAATCGGCAAGTGCCTGATTTCCGATCTGCCGCCGAAACTGCCCGCCAAGACGCCGGTGATGGTTCAGTTCTACTATGCTGCCAACGGGCGGCTGAGCGTGAAAGCGTCGCTGCCCAACACGGGCATCGAATCGTCGGCGACGGTCGAACGGGCGTCGGGAATGTCGGACCAGGCGCTGCTGGAGTGGGAGCAACGCATGGCGACGGGGCAATCGCTGCTGGGGACGGCAGCCGCGCCGCCCCCGACCGGCGGCCCGCCACCGCTCCCGCCGGCATCCCCCGCCGGCGCAGCCGCCCCGGCGGAAACGTTCGAATTCGAGGGCCCGCACATCTTCGAGGACGAAGAGCAGGATTCGGAAGTCTTTTCCGATCTGGAATTCTGATGGCTTGCACGATCGGCCCGGGAATCGCAAAATACCGTAGATTCCCTTCTGCGGTGACAGAGAGCGACCCATGGCCGAAAAGTTCGATCCGTACTACAAATGGCTCGGCATTCCTCCCAAGGACCAGCCACCGCACTACTACCGGCTGCTGGGGATCGAACCTTTTGAGCCGGACCGCGATGTCATCGACGCGGCCGCGAACCGGCTGATGGGCTACTTGAAGGAACTCGCCTCCGGCGACGACGCTTCGCACTCCCAGAAACTGCTGAACGAAATTTCGCGGGCACGGTTGTGCCTGCTGAACAAGGACAAGAAAGCCGCCTACGACCGGGAATTGCGCGAGAAACTGCAGGCCGAGCAAGCGACGGTCGCCATCCCCTCCCCCGAGGCGCCTCCGCCCCCGCAGATCGCCGCGCCGGTCCTGCCGCCGGCCGTCGAACCGCCGGCGTTCGTGTCCCCGCCCGTGATTACCGAGCCGCCCCGCATTGACATCGGGCCGTTGACTACGGGACGGGACACGGGACTCAAGCCGCCGCCGCTGGCCGGCCGCAGTGGTAATCCTGCCGCGCTCCGGAATGCCCACGATTTCGACGACCTGGACGAGGAGGATGACGAGGAAGAGTACGAAGACGAAGAGGACTACGAAGACGACGAAGCGTACGCGAAACCGCGACGTTCATCGCAAGCGCGGATGTACCTGATCGCCACGGGCATGGCGGCGTTGGGGGTATCCATCCTGATTATCGTGATTCTGCTGCTGCCTTCTCCGGGTTCGCGAACCAAGACAGTGCGGAAGGAAAAGCCCGAGGTTCGGGGCCCGCTTCCAGTCCTGGTCCTGATGTTGACGGACGAGGTGCGCGGCCAGATCACGGCTTTTCATCTCGATGGCCAACCCCAGGAGTGCCCGCCCAAGACGGAACTCGCGCTCCAGCCGGGGACGCACCAACTGATCCTCCGCCGCCCCGGCTACGAAGATGTCTTGGATAACATCCTGCTGGTGGCAGGACAGAAGCGGAAAGAGTTCCACCCCAATTGGCGCCCGCAGGGCGGCGGGAGGCCGTGAACCCCGCCGAGGAGTGCGGAGCCGGCCCTTTTTCGCCAGCCCCGCCACACGCTCGCGCTGGGCTTCACTCCAACGCCTTGATCCGGATGTCCTTGAACTCGACCCAGAAGGGCTTGCCAGCGTGCAGTTGAAGGGCCAGGATGCCTTCGCGCAAAGCCAGTTGCGGGTCCAGGTCGGTGAAATCCAGCACCAGGCGACCGTTCAAGTAATGCTGAATGCGGGGCCCCTTGGCGATGATCACGACTTGATTCCAGTCGTCCAGCTTGAACAGACTCTTGTAACCGTCGGCGTCGATCAGCGTATCCGTGACCGTCTTCTTGCCGTCCGCGCCCCAAGTCGCCTTTTCGCCGACCAGGCAGATCCGGCCGCGCTTGCCGCCCTCGTCGTAGATGAACCCCGAAACGCTCGGCAAGTTGACTTCGTTGCGGATTTCGTGCTGATAGCCGCGAACCACCCACTGGTTGCGCAGCTTGCCGTCGGTGATGTGCTTGGACCGGTACTGGATCCCCGAGTTGTTGGCGGCGCTGGAGCGGAACGCCAGACGCAGCTCGAAGTCCTTCGTCACGCCGTCCTTCCAGATCAAGAACGTGTTGCCGCTGGCCACCTTGTCCGGCGTCGTCTCGCCGTGAATGACGCCGTCCTTGACCGACCACAGATTGGGATCGCCATCCCAGCCTGTCAGATCTTTTCCATTGAAAATGCACTTCATGTCCGCCGACTCGGCAGGAGCCGACTGAACGTCAGCCGCAACCGCGGCACGGGCACAAAGAACCAAAGCGACAAGCAACACGCAGCGGGACATGGTTTTCTCCAAAGGCAGGGGGGATTGCAATCTGGGTGAGGGAGAAAGGAATGGATGCAGGCGCCGGGGCCCGGCGTGCCACTTCGATCGGGCCCGCCGTGCCACACGTGCGCCAGCTGATGGTCTTCGCCTACTTCACGGCGTCCTTCAGGGCCTTCAGGGCGCGCACCTTGACCTTCTGGTAAGCCGGCTTGGCGGGACGATCCATCAACTCGCCCGGCTTGAACGGGTTCGGCACGCCCTTCTGCGCCTTCTGGGCGGGAACGAGCTTCTTCTCGATCTTGACCAAACCGAGCGCTGCGAACACGCCCGGGCCCTTCTTGCCGAGGCTCTTGGTCACCTCAGCCGTGTAGGCATCCAGGACCGCCGCGACTTCCTTCTTGGACAGTCCGGTTGTCTCCGCAACGCATGCCAGGATTTCACTCTTGCTTGGGGGTTTGGGGGTTCCGGTCGTCTTCGTGGCCACGTGTCTTTCCTTCCGTAACTGTGGGAATTGAACGAAAAACGCGCCTGCTCTCCGCAGGGCAGACGGTGATTAAAGTGAATTTACGGCAAGTTGCAAGGCCGTAGGGACCTCCCGAACGGCCATTTTTGCCTAGAAAACAAGAGAAACAGCCGCTCTGGCCAAATCGCACGGGCCCGGCGGTCGGTCCGCCAGGGCGTTCTAACAGATTCGCGGCATCTGCTCGCCGGACAGCAGGTCCAGCAGGCGGCCGCTGCCGAACGCGTTCCTTAACTCCACGCTGCCGGGATGCTGCTGGACGACCGTGCCGACGATCGCCGGCCCGGCGGCGGCGGGATGCCGTTGCAGGATCTGCAAAGCCCGCTCGGCCGCTGCGGCCGGAACGAACGCCACCAGCCGGCCTTCGTTGGCCACGTACAGCGGATCCAAACCCAGCAGTTCACAAGCGCCTCGCACGGCCGGCAGGACGGGGATCGCAGACTCGGTCAATTCGAGCCCCACGCGGGCATGCTCGGCAATTTCGATCACCGCCGCGGCCAAGCCGCCGCGCGTCAAGTCGCGGAGGCAGTGCAGGTCGGCGCCTAGCGCGGACAGTTCGCCAACCAAGCCCGCCAGCGACGCGCAATCGCTGGCCGGCGCACCTTCGAATTCCAGCCCCTCGCGCAAGGACATGATCGCGATCCCGTGGCGGCCCAAGTCGCCGCTGACCAGGATCTTGTCGCCGACGGCAACTCGCGACGGCGAAACGTCGATGCCCGGGGGAATCAGGCCGATGCCGGCCGTGTTGATGAAGATCCCGTCGCCCTTGCCGCGATCGACCACCTTGGTATCGCCGGTCACGATTTGCACGCCGGACTCGTCCGCAGCCTGTTTCATCGAGGCAATGACTTGCCGGAGCGTCTCGAACGGGACGCCTTCCTCCAGGATCAGGCCGCAGCTGAGGTACCGCGGTACGGCGCCGGCCATCGCCAGATCGTTCACGGTGCCGCAGACCGCCAATTTGCCGATATCGCCGCCGGGGAATCGCCACGGGCTGACGACGTAGGAATCGGTCGTAAAGGCCAATCGCGAACCGCCTCCGGCATCCAGGACCGCGCTGTCGTGCGGTGGAGCAACTGCCTTGCCCTCCAGACTCGGCGCAGCGAACTGCGGAAGGAACAGCCCTTCGATCAAGTTGCGCATCATCCGTCCGCCGCCCCCGTGGGCCAGCTGCACCGTGTCATAGCGAGCCAACGGCGCCGGGCAAGCCAGCGCCAGCGGATCGATCAATTGGTTGGTCATGTCTCTCTATTGCCCCCGCCCATGTGCCCCCTCCCTAATCTCCCTCTTAATCCCTCTCTTAATCTACCTCAGCACCTGCCCCTTAATCACCCTCCTCGTCTCCCCCCTTACTCCACATCCCCCCTTCCCCCTCTACCCCCGCCGCCGATACCGGTAGTAAGCCGCACACGCGCCTTCCGCGGAAACCATCGGGGCGCCCAGCGGATTATCCGGGGTACAGCGGACGCCAAACGCGGGGCACTCGAACGGCTTCTTGTGTCCCTGCAGGACCGCCCCGGCCAGGCATTCCGCGGGCTCGTCGGCGACGATGTCCTGGACCGCAAATCGGCGATCGGCATCGAAGCCCAGGTACGCGTCCCGCAACGACCAGCCGCTGTCGGGAATCTCGCCGATCCCGCGCCACTTGCGGGGCGAGGTGCGAAAAACCTTGTGGATCTGAACCAACGCTGCGGGATTGCCTTCGTCGCGAACCACGCGGGCGTATTGGTTTTCGACTTCCGCCCGGCCTTGTTCCAATTGCCGGACGCAGGCCTGAACTCCCTGCAGGATGTCCAGCGGCTCGAAGCCCGTGACGACGATCGGCGTCCGGTACTGGGCGGCGATCGGCCGATACTCGTCGACTCCCATCACGGCGCAGACATGGCCGGCGGCCAGGAATCCCTGGACGATATTCTGCGGCGAGTCGAGCACCGCGCGAATCGCGGGCGGCACCAGGACATGCGAGACCAGTACGGAGAAGTTGTTCAAGCCCAAGCGTTCGGCCTGCAAGACGGCCATCGCATTGGCCGGCGCGGTCGTCTCGAACCCGATCGCAAAGAACACCACCTGCCGCTGCGGATGGTTCCGAGCCAGCGTCACGGCGTCCATCGGCGAATAGACGATGCGGACGTCCCCGCCCGCCGATTTGACGGCCAGCAGGTCGCGGTGCGAGCCGGGCACGCGGAGCATGTCGCCGAACGAACAGAAGATGACTTCCGGCCGCGCGGCGATGGCGATCGCCTTGTCGATGATCTCGATCGGCGTTACGCACACGGGACAGCCCGGGCCGTGGATCAGCGTGATCTCCGGCGGCAGGATCTCGTCCAAGCCGAACCGCACGATCGCGTGGGTCTGCCCGCCGCAGACCTCCATGATGTTCCACGGCCGCGTCGTGATCCGGCGGATCGCCTCCGCACACCGCTGGACCGCGTCCGCGTTGCGGTACTCGTCGACGTACTTCACGTCACCGCCTCCGCGCCAGGCGGACCGCTGGACAGCACCGGCGGTTCCGTGTCCTGCAACTCGCCCAGCTCTTCGATCTGCTGGATATAGGAGAAGATCTCCCGCGCCTCGTCTTCGTCGATCTTGCTGATCGCAAAGCCGACGTGCACCAGGACATAGTCGCCGACCTGCGTCTCCGGGACGTAAGCCAGGCAGACTTCCTTGACAATGCCGCCGAACTCGACGCGGCCCATCGGCAACGCGTCCTGCTCGTGAATTTCCAGTACTTTACCAGGGATGCCTAGGCACATGGGATTGGTCAGGGGTAAGGGTCAGGGGCGGTAAGTCGCTGAGTCGCTGAGTCGCTGAGTCGCTAAGTCGCTAAGTCGCTAAGTCGCTAAGTCGCTGAGTCGGTAAGTCGCTGAGTCACTGAGTCACTGAGTCGAACAGCGAAGAAGAATCGTTCTGGATTGTGGCTGATTCCGGTTTGCGTCGTCATTTCCCAGACTCTTCGATCTTTTGACTCTTCGACTTTTCAACTTTGTTCGCGGCGACCAGGATTTGGCCTAAGGCGATTCCGCCGTCGCCGGGAGGCGTCTGTTGATGATGGTACACTTGAAAGCCCGCTGCGGCCAGACCTTGGCGGACGCGGCGGGTCAGCAGCGCATTCTGGAAACAGCCCCCGGTCAGCACGACGCGCGGACAGCCGGCTTGGCGAGCGGCCGACACCGCGGCGGCGGCCAGGGCGTTGTGGAAGCGGGCCGCGATGACCGCCACCGGGACGCGGGCGGCCCGGTCGGCCAGGATGGTCCGGATCATGGGTTCCCAGTTCCAAATGGGCTGGCCGTCCGTCGGGATGGGCAGCGGATACGCATCGTGGACGTCGGGGGCGGCGGCGAACTCCAAGGCCACCGCGGCCTGGCCCTCGAAAGTCACCCTTGCGGGCAGTCCGCACAAAGCGGCTACGGCGTCGAACAGCCGGCCCAGACTGCTGGTCCGCGGAAACAGTTTGGGGCGTCCCAAGGCGGCCACCAGCAACCGGGCTTCTTCGGGCGTGAACCAGGCCGTCGCCACGTCCGCCGCGGCGGGGCCGAGGATTTCGTACAGCAGCCCCAAGGCCGAACGCCGCGGCTGGCGGACAGCTTGATCCCCGCCGGGCAAGGGAAACGTCCGCAGGTGGCCCACGCGAACGCACCGCGCGCCGTCGCACACCAACGCTTCGCCGCCCCACACCGTCCCGTCGGGCCCGTAGCCGGTGCCGTCCCAGGACAAACCGAGGACCGGCCCGGCCAGCCCATGCTCGGCGACACAGGCCGCGACGTGCGCGTGGTGATGCTGGACCGGGATCAGCGGTACGCCCCAGGCAGCCGCCAGCTGCTCGGCATGTCGCGTCGAGGCATAGTCCGGATGCAGATCGCAGGCCACCGCCTGGGGCTGGGCCGCAAAGAACCGCACCAGATCCGCGACGGCCTGACGGTGCACTTCGATTCCCAGCGCCGTGTCCAAATCGCCGAGATGAGGCGACATGACCACGGCGGTGCCAAGGCTCAACGCCACCGTGTTCTTCAGGTGGCCGCCGACCGCCAGGATCGTGGGCAGATCTCGCTGCCAGCGGATCGGCACGGGGGCATACCCCCGCGCTCGGCGAAGAATCTGGAACTCGCCTCCCAGGACGCGCCCCACCGAGTCGTCGACCGGGCGAACGATCGGGCGGTCGTGCGTCAGCAGCACATCGGCGATTGCGCCCAGCCGCTGCAGGGCTTCCTGGACCGTGATCGCCATCGGTTCGTCGGACAGGTTGCCGCTGGTGCAGATCAGCGGCCGCGCGGCGTCCGCCAGCAGCAGATGGTGCAGCGGGGTGTAGGGCAGCATGACGCCCAGCTGCGGATTCCCGGGAGCCACGGCCGGAGCGATGTCGCGGGTGGCATCCGAGTCCTGGCGGCGATCCAGCAACAGGATCGGCGCGGCGGGCGAATGGAGCGTGGCAGCCTCGAGTTCGGGCACCCGGCAGCGCCGGTGGATTTCGTCCAGGTTGGCCAGCATGATCGCCAGCGGCTTGTCCGGCCGCCGCTTCCGCTCGCGCAATCGCTGGACGGCCGCCTGGTCGGTGGCGTCGACAACCAGTTGGAACCCGCCCAATCCCTGGACCGCCAAGATCCGGCCTGCACACACGGCGCTGACCGCTTGGCGCAAAGCCGCCTCGCCGGCAGCCAACGGCCGGCCGTCGCGGTCCAACAGCGCCAGTTGCGGCCCGCAGTTCGGACAGGCGATCGGCTGGGCGTGAAACCGGCGATCGCCGGGGTTTTCGTATTCCGCCCGGCAATCGCGGCACATGTCGAAGGCCCGCATCGACGTCCGCGGACGATCGTAAGGCAGTTGCTGGATAATCGACCAGCGCGGGCCGCAGTTGGTACAGTTGGTGAACGGATAGCGGAATCGCCGCTGCCGGGAGTCGAAGATCTCGCTCAGGCAGTCGGGGCAGGTAGCCAAGTCGGCGGGGATGGCGGGCCGCGGTTCCGCCTGGCCGGAACTGGTGCGGATCGCAAACGCCGGGGACGCGAGCGGCTCGGCCGGCGTCTCGTCCACCTCCAGCGTGTCGATCCTGGCCGCAGGCGGATGGCCGTGCTGCAGCGTCTGCAGGAAGCGTTCCAACGAGCCCGCAGGGCCCTGCACTTCGATCCGCACCGCGTCGGCCTCGTTCAGCACCCAGCCGCTCAACCCCAGTTCGCAGGCCGCCCGATAGACGAACGGGCGAAAGCCGACGCCCTGCACGACACCGCGCACCGTGATCCGCAGCCGGCGAAACGGGGGCGTCGATACGGCGAGCGGCTCGGTCATGGGGACTCGGCGCCGCGGAACTGGCTCTGCCGTCGGTGCACGATCCAGTCGGCCAAGGCATCCAGGCCGTCGCCTTGCAGCGCCGAGACCTCGAATACTTCCGCATCCGGCGCCAGCCGTTTCATATCGCCGCGGGCTCGCGCCAAGTCGAAATTCGAGTAGGGCAACAGATCGATCTTGGTGATGACCAGCGCCTGGCTGCGCTGGAAAATCGCCGGGTACTTGGCCAATTTGTCATCCCCCTCCGGGACGCTCAAGGCGACGATCCGCAAGTGCTCGCCCAAATCGTAGCCCGCTGTGCAGACCAGATTGCCGACGTTCTCGATCCACAGCGTATCGGCAGCCCCCCAGTCCAGGCTGTCCGCGGCGGCAGCGATCATGCTGGCGTCCAGATGGCACATCCCGTCGGTGTTGATCTGCACCACGGGAACCCCGATCCGGGCCATCCGCTCGGCGTCGATTTGACCGGCGATGTCGCCTTCGATCACGGCCGGAGCCAGCCGCCCTTGCAACCGCTGGAACAGCCCTTCCAGCAACGTCGTCTTGCCACAGCCCGGCGAGCCCACCAGATTGACGCCGAACACCCGTTCCGCGGCGAACCGCTGCCGATTCTCGGCCGCCAGTTGGTCGTTCGCCTTCAAAATGGCCTTCGCCGTCACAATTTTCATTTACTTCTCCCATTCGATTCCCGGCATCGCCGCTGCACGCGGTGCGAAGTCAACCTTCGAGGACGCTCGCAACGGGCCGCCACCTGCCCTATTCTTTGCGAAATGGCGTGTTTGAGCAAGCCGGTCCGACCTCGAAGCGGCGTGTTTTCGCAGCCCTGGCCGGTCCCGCGCCGGCGGCCGGTTGCGCCTTCCGCCTTCCGCCGTTATCGTGAAACAAGCGGTCGAGTGCAGTCGGCCGCCGCGCGGTTGCGTCGTGGTGAGGAGGGTTACGTATGACTGATGAATGAACGACGCGGGCGTCTCTTTAGCCGGTGGCTGGTCCCCAGGCTTTTTCCCGTTCCGACTTGGCACGCCACGCTTGCGTCGCTGTTCCTGTCGCTGTTCAGGTTGACAATTCGCACCGCAACCAGCAGACTTAGCCGTTTATTAAGGAGCGAATCATGCAACGTGGAACCAGGTGGATGGCGGGTGTGGTGTGTCTGGTCGTCAGCGTGTTGACCGCCGACGCCGGATGGGGTCAGGGGACCTTCAATGGTTTGGGCATGAATTTGGGCAGCCTGTCCCGGTTGTCCAACGCGCAGACCCGATCGATCAGCCCGGAGAACTTTTCGGGCGAAAAAGGCCAGGGCGGGATGGCCACCGAGGGCACCAACGCGGGGGCCGCTCGGGATCTGGGCCGCGGCTGGAAGGTCTCGCCGTCCGTCGATATCGCCCCCAACCAGACGTTCACGCTGGCCGACATCCAGGGTTCCGGGGCGATCCAGCAGATCTGGATGACGCCGACCGGCGACTGGCGGAAGAGCATCCTGCGGTTCTATTGGGACGGTCAGGAGCAGCCGTCAGTCGAGTGTCCGGTCGGCGACTTCTTCGGCATGGGGTGGGGCAGGTACGCCCCGCTGTCGTCGCTGGCCGTGTGCGTCAATCCCGGCAGCGCGTTCAACTGTTACTGGGAGATGCCGTTCCGCAAACGCTGTCGGATCACGATGACCAACATCGCCCACCAGCCGAT
>Ga0172371_10013895_pt1 | contig 10431 bp, 8 predicted proteins | sample Lak12m_FD_114543 | JGI IMG/M metagenome (GOLD analysis project Ga0172371, IMG submission 114543) | Freshwater microbial communities from Kabuno Bay, South-Kivu, Congo - kab_022012_12m | ecosystem: Environmental > Aquatic > Freshwater > Lake | place: Democratic Republic of the Congo: South-Kivu... | reverse complement strand
TTGCCGTACTTCTTGTAGACCCTGCAGGTCTCGCAGATGCTGGTGTCGCGGCCCGTGGCGCCTTTGTCATCCAGCTTGCAGTAGGTACCCTCGATCTCCCAGCAGGGCAGGAACTGGTATTTATCCACCGGGCATTCGCTCTTTATCATCTCCGGGCAGTTGCAGAGATCCCAGCACGGCGACTTATCAGTCCAGAAATTTACGCCTTTCTCCTCTTTTACCCCGGTCTCTGTCTTAACCTTAGCTTTAGTGTCAGCCATTTTATTATCCTCCTTGTTGTTGCGTCGGTTGTCTTCTTTGCTTACGTTAACAATTTATCATGCCCTTTGCGCAACGCCATCCGCTTTAACGCTTAATCTGCTTTTGCGCAAAAGCGCAAGTGTCAGGTGGCCTTCCTTACCTTACATGCAATAAAAAAGTTCCCCCTTCTTGCGAAGGGGGAACCGTATTCCCAACAGTTACAGATTAGATTCAGGCTGTCTTCACCTGCTCCAGCATCTTCAGTGAAGTGTTGATGCCGCGGCCAAGCAGCTTCAACTGAATAGGCTTTCCCTCGCCGTATTGCTTGTAAACCCGACAGACCTCGCAAATGCTGGTGTCCTTGCCGTCCGCACCGTAGTCATCCAGCTTGCAGTAAGTCCCCTCAATCTCCCAGCAGGGAAGGAACTGGTATTTGAAGGACGGGCACTCGGATTTGACCATATTAGTACAGTGCGACATCTCCCAGCACGGTGTCTTATCGGTCCAGAAATTGAACCCGCGCTCCGCGCTGACTCCGGCTGCTGTCTCTACTTTCTCTATTGTCTTGGCCATTTTGTTTACCTCCTGTGACTGGTTCTTTTTCAGGATGATCTAAATTTAACACCGCAGGCAATCAGCGCCATCCGCCATTATGCTTAACCCGCTGTTGCGCTTTTGCGCAACTGCCACTACGCCTATAGACAAATCAATCAGCTTGATATAAGCTTACGTTATACTAATTTAACGTTGACAGTATAATTAGTTTTATGGCACAGAACTCCAAGGTAAACAACAAAGGTATTCACGATAATATCCTTAAAATCACCGAGGCGCTTTTGCTGAAGCATGGGATACGGGGATGGAGCATGGATAGCGTAGCTTTGGAAGCGGGAATTTCTAAAAATACCCTTTACGAGATAATTAGTACCAAGGAACAGCTGATAGAAGATGTCGTCACAAACAGGCTGATAAATAATGTTGAGACGATTGCGGGAATCTTCAGAGATGAACCGGACTTTGTAAAGGCCTGTGAAATCGGGGCCAGGCATCTGGCACACACCACGTCCGCGTATGACCTGCTCATCTTGCCGCAGGTATTTCGTGAATACCCTGCGATCAAGGAGAAGTTCGATTCTATCTCGGGGAAACTCAGTACATCGATACACGATTACCTCAATCATGCCAAGCAGGGAGGGGTAGTCAGGAAAGATGTGGATAACGATGTGGTCATCAACTGCGTAACCGCCATTACCAATCACTTCTTATCGGTGAATTACAGGGGAAGAGAGTTTGAAGAAAACATTTACCGGGCGTTTTCCTATCTTATAAAGGGCATCCTGGCCTGAATATTAAATTGTAAAATCTAATAGTCGCTTTAGAGGGGAGGTATGTATGAGTTATCCGGAACTTAAGGCGCTGGAAAGCGATATCGCCACCTGTTTTCGATGTTCGCTGTGCAAAATGGTGCCGTTACCCGTCTTTAAAAAACAGGAGTTTTCAAATATCTGCCCGATTAACAGCCACTATGTCTTCCATAGCTATTCGGCATCGGGACTTGGATATATGGCGCTGGCCCTTTCGGAAGGACGTATCAAGGCCGACAAAGACCTGGCGGATATCGTCTTCTCATGCCGTACTTGTGGATATTGTGACATGGCCTGCAATTTCATTATGGAATCGAAGCGAAACGAAATAAATATGGCACTGAGGGAAACCCTGGTGCGGGAGGGGCTGGCTCCAGAAGAATATACGCGGACAGTACAAAACTTAAAAAGCACGGGCAACCCTGCAGGATTGACCGATGCCAGGGCCGGAGACTGGGCGGCCGGCATCGACATCAAAAAGCTTCCCCAACAGAGGGCCGAAGTCCTGCTGTATGCAGGGTGTTTGACAAGCTATGATAAAAGCGCCCTGACGTCGGCCAGAAAAATGGCACAATTGCTGCTGCACGCGGGGGTTGACGTGGGCATCCTGGGCGATGATGAGAGCTGCTGCGGCCTTCCGGCGCATTGGATGGGGTTCAAGGATGATTTTGCCGCCCTGGCTAAAAAGAACGCCGGCTCCTTTAAAGAGGCACGGGTTAAGACGATTGTCACCGTGTGTGGCGCCTGCCTGGGGACATTGAAGGCAAAGTACCCGAAATATGGAATCGATGCGGGTGTGGAAGTACTGCACGCGACGGAATTCCTGGAAAAGCTTATTAAAAAGAAAAAGATCAAACTGACGAGGCCGTTAAATTTGAAGGTCACCTATCATGACCCCTGTTACCTGGGCCGCCAGTCGGAGCCTCAGGAGGAATGGAAGGGTGAAGAGAAAACCGTGTTTGGACAGATGAAATACACAGTCCCTCCCAGAAAGATCAACTATGGGACGGGCGGAGTATTCGATCCTCCGCGATCGATTTTAAAATCGATAAACGGGCTTTCATTCAGGGAAATGTACCGTATCAGGGAGTACTCGCATTGCTGCGGAGGAGGAGGCGGACGCGCTGAGGTATATGAAAAGATGTCCCTGGAAGCAGCAAAAGACCGGATTAAGGAGGCGCGTGAGGTAGGAGCTGATCACCTGGTGACATCATGTTCCCACTGCAAGGCCCAATTCGCAAAAGCCTCCTCAGATATGGACGGCGATCCCATCAATGTCCTGGACATCATTGACATTGTCTTCCAGGCTGCGGACATCGATTAGCATCAGGAGGACATCGAAATATGATAAACACAAATATTTTAAATGAGCTGGGTCAAAACAATACGGTTGAAACCTCGTTGGAGAAATTGAAGACATATGAAGTCCATAATCCCCTGGTACGATCGGGCCGGGGACCGCAGTGCGCTATCAAACCGAAGGATGTTCCCGAGCTGCAAAACCTGATCCGCAGGGCAAAGGATGGTAAATTCGGTCTGGTGCCGGTTTCATCGGGAGGGCCCCACATAAAGGGGGGAATAGCCTGTTCAGCCGACCACGCGATTGTTGATCTTGCCGACTGGAACAAAATCCCCTGGGTAAACCGCCGGAACAGGGTATGCTTTGTCGAGCCCGGCGTTACCTATGGACAACTGAATAATTTCCTCAAGGACCACGGCATGACGCTGCCGACGCCCCTGGCGCCGCGAAACACTAAAAGCGTGCTGGCCTCGACCATCGACCGCGAGCCTCACATCTGGCCCAGGATGCAGTGGGATTTTCAGGACCCGGTGGCCTGCACCGAGTTTATTTACGGGACCGGCGAACTGTTCAGGAGCGGGGCAGCAGGCGGTCCCGGGACGCTGGAGGAGCAGCGGAAGTCCAAGGGGGCCCAAAAGATGCCCATGGGGCCCGGCCAGACGGACTTCCAGAGGATATTGATCGGGGCCCAGGGGTCCATGGGCATCATGACCTGGATCAGCCTGCGGACCGAGCTATTACCTTCGATTGAACGGCCGATGCTGGTCGCCGGAGACCGGCTTTCAAAGATAATTGAGTATGTGTACGAAGTTCAGCGCCCCTGGCTGGGTGAGCACACTTTCATACTCAACCGCCTGGCCGCCGCCATGCTCATAACATGTAGCAATTCCGGTTCCTTTGACAGGGTCAGGGATTCCCTGCCTGAATATATCTGCCTGCAAAACATCGCCGGATTCGAAAGGCTCCCCCGGGAAAGGCTTGAATACCAGTTCGAAGAACTGAAAAACATGGCGGGTGGAAACGGGCTCAAGCTCGTTGATTCGGTGGGAGAAGTTGAAGCCCCCGCCCTGCTCAGAGCCGCACAATCACCCTGTGGCCCGCGTGACTGGCGGCACGTGATTAAAGGCCACTGCCTGTCGGTTTTCTTCCTGTCCCTGCTCAATAATTCGGAAAAATATACGGCCGTGGTACGTGAATCAGCAAGATCGTTTAACATCACGGACGGGCAAATCGGTATATATATTCAGCCGGTTATTCAAAACCACGCCTGCCACATCGAGTTCATGGTTCCCTATAATCCTGATGACGCTCAGGAAGTCGAAAACATGAAGAATTTTGAAGCTGATGTAACCGGGCGTCTGATTCAGGCCAGGGCCTTTTTCAGCAGGCCGTACGGCAAAGCCGCTGAGATGGTTTTTAATAACAATCCTGGAAACACCGAACTCATCCGCGTGATCAAAGGCCTGTTTGATCCGGGCAATATTCTAAATCCCGGGAAATTCCAGCTCGACAGGAGGCCAGATGTTAACAGTTGATGAACTTAAAGAGCTTAAAGATATCGTCGGCGCTGAGTGGGTGAAGGACGACCTTCCTACCAGGGACGCCTACTCTATTTACTATAACTCCTCCTCATTGAACAAAGAAGATAAGCTGTGGACGGCGCGCCCGGCGGCTGTAATCATGCCAAAAACAGCTAAAGAGATCTCAGAGCTTACAAAATTCTGCAACAGACGGGATTTCATGCTTAAACCTTTCTCAACAGGCTGGATTACTTCCTCGGCGCCCGGGAGCCGTAAAACGATCCTGCTCGACCTTAAGCGGATGGATAAAATCATCGATATCGATATCAAGAACCAGATCGCCGTTGTGGAGCCCTATGTCAGGGCCATAGATCTTCAAACTGAGCTATGGAAGCACGGGCTGAACGTGCATGCCGTCTCATGCGGGGGTAACCATTCGATCCTGGCATCCACAGCAGCGGCCTGGGGATACGGCATTACAGGCGCATCCATGGGATATCAGGCCAGGAATATGCTGGGGGTTGAGTGGGTGATGCCCTCCGGAGAGATCCTCACGCTGGGCAGCCCGGGTGACGGAGCCGGGTGGTTCAGCACTGACGGTCCGGGTCCCGGCGTCAGGGGACTTATCCGGGGTTTCCAGGGCACCTTTGGCGGCCTGGGTACCTTCACCAAGGTGGGTGTGAAATTATACCGCTGGGATTCTGATCCCGAATATGAGGTCCATGGCGGTTCGCCCAAATACGTCCTGAACCGTGAATTGCCCAACCTCGGCGTCTTTATTCTCATGTTTCCCACCAAGGAACAGATAACCGATGCCGGTTACAAGCTGGGGGAAGCCGAGTGCAACTACTCGGACTTCAGGATGCCGGCATTCTTTATCGCACTGGGTTTCACCGATAATAACCTTGAATTAAAACAGCTGTGGTCAACGGGGGTTTTCCAGAAACTCGCCAGGTACGTGCTGACCGTGTGCGTTCACGGTCATTCTAAAAAAGAATACGAATGGAAAGTAAAGGCACTTAAACAGATAGTCAAGGAGTCGGGCGGACTGATATTGCCGATGCAGCAGATACCGCTGGCCGCTTTTGAGCTGGTAAAGCCGTTCTTCAAGATGTTTAAAAATCCATTGAAGCTGATAACGAAGATACCCTATATACAGGAAATAACGGATATGATGAAAACCAGCGAAGAGATGCGCCTGAAGCTTTTTACCACGGCGTTTTTCATCCTGGTGCGGCACGCCAATAACGCCCAGGGTGGTTTCCGGGCATCATCCGGTATGTTTACCTCTGTCGGGGCTTTTGACACCTGGGACATGGGTTTTGAACAGGCCGACTATATCGCCGGTGTCAAAAGGCCGGCGATTGAAAAAGGCCTTATTTTGGACGATGGCGGCGACCTCGGCAGCGGCGGGACCTTCGATTTCGGACATCTCGGATACATCGAAGGAATCGGTGAGTATTCAACCAATGATCCAGAATCGAGGAAGGCAACCAAGGCAATCGTCGAAGAATCTCTTCACGGCACGATCGAGAGGTCCCTGGGACTGCCGATTGCCGCATTCGGCGGCCCCATGAACCAGCTGTTTGGCCCGCATTGCTACAACTATCACGAGATGATCATGAAAATAAAAGAGAAGCTCGATCCAAATTCCTCGTATGACTCCTGGACGTATAGCGGCGCGTCTGAAAAAGCATTCCCCGACGAAAAAGAAGGTTATACGTTCTTTTAGTTAAATCAGGTTAGAGAGGTGGAAATCGATGGTTAACAAGACAGGCTCCCTGGTAAAAGAGGGTTGGACCGGACCCGGCAGAAGTGATATCGCCATAAAGCCGTTGGCGCCGGCAGAGGACGGGCTTCACACCGATATCGGAGCAAAAGGTACATACGAGTGGTGGTATTTTGATGCGCATTTAGAGAGCGGTCATACTATAGTGGTCTTTTTCCACGCGGCAAACCCCAATCCCGGGATGGCAGGCAAACCGGGCATAGAAATTGTCCTGCTCAGGCCGGACGGGAAAAAGACCGGGAAATTCGTGCCCTACAGTAAGTCGGATTTCACCGCTTCCCGTGAACGGGCTGATGTCCGAGCCGGCGCCAATTACCTGAGGGTTGAACAGGCGGAAGGTGAGCTACCCCGCTATGAGATTTATATTAAGGAGAAGGACCTGGGCTGCCATCTCACTTACAGGGCCGAGGTAAACGGTTGGAAACCCGGGACCGGCAACTCTCAATTCGGCAATATGGGCTACTTTGCCTGGGTGGTCCCTTTCGCCAGGGCTTCCGTGGAAGGGACCATTACGGACGGAAGCAATACGATGCAGGTCAAGGGAGTGGGTTATCACGATCACAACTGGCTGAATTTTCAGTTCCCCACGATCATCGATTACTGGATGTGGGGCCGGGTCTATTCGGAACGCTATACTGTATCCTACGCCTTCATCCAGTGTAACAAAAAGATGGACAACTACGCCGTGAAGGTGCTGATGCTGGCTGACGGCAGAGAAGTCATACTCAGCACGGGCGAATTTGATTTCATCAAGCAGGATTTTGAATACAGCGCCGGCGCAAAACACAGTTATCCCAGGAAACTTACTATCAAAGTTCCAGACCGGATGGAGGCAAACCTCAGTGTTAAAGAAGTCCTGGAAGCCGAAGATATGCTCAATAATTTCAGCCCGGTCCTGAGGTTCATGGCAAAGAATGTACTGCGGCTAAAACCGGGGTATTTCAGGCTGGCCTCGGATTTCGATATTACAGTGACACGTGATGGCAGGACCAACAGGGAGTCGGGCACAACGTTGCATGAGATCGTAATGTTTAAATCCGCCGAATAGACGCCCTCTGCCCCAAATCCCTCTGGCAATCCACGATCAATCTGCACGCCTGTAATGAGAAGCATTGCCGTGATATAATTGGCTTTCCTGCATCCGCAGAATCAAATTAGCCGCAAGGAGAGTCAGCGAATGCCCAATAAAGCGACCGGCAGAGGTTTCTACGGCTGGTGGCTGCTGCCAATCCTCTGCCTGGTTTACTCCATCCCCATCGGCTTCGCCCTTTACGGGCCTCCGGTCATCAATACTTTCATGGCTGAGGACCTGGGCTGGCAGCGCGGGCAGATCAATGTCGGCTACTCCATCATCGGCGTCATGCTGGGTGTGGGCGCGCTCGCCATTCCCTGGCTGATAAACCGTTTCGGCCCGAGGAAGACGCTGGCTATAGGCGGCGTGATCATCACCGTGTGCTGCGTGTTGATGGCGCTGCTGGCGCCCATCTGCCTGACAGTCGGCGGACAGGCTTACCCGGTACTATACTGGGTTATCTGTTTCTTCCTGGGGCTGGGGCTCTCCTTCAGCACGGTAGTGCCCGTGCAGGCCCTGGTGCTGCTTTGGTTCAACGTGCACAGGGCCCTGGCCCTGGGGCTGGTGCTGGGAGGAGGCGCCATCGGCGGTTTCATTTACCCGCAGATCATCAGCGCAGGCATCCTCAACTACGGAAACGACTGGCGCACTGGCTATTACATAATATCGCTGGCCTGCCTGGCCGGGGCCGCTATTGCCCTCATGGCCGTGCGCAATCGACCCGAGGACCTGGGACAACACCCGGATGGGCTGGATCCTGAGATAGAGAAGGCGGCCATAGCGCACACCAGGCACAGGCCTATCAGGACCTACCGTTCCCCCATTAACTGGCCGTTCCGGGACGCGGTTAAGACCCGCTCCCTATGGTTAATCGTAGGGGCGACAGGCCTTATATTTTTCCTGTGGCAGGCGGTGCTGACCCAGACGCCCGCACACTTACAGGACCGTGGTTTCTCACCCACGGACCCGCAGCTGATTTTCCATCCGGCCTTCATTTACGGGCTGATACTGGCCTGTAGCATCCTGGGGCGGCTGAGCGTTTCCTTCCTGGGTGAGAAGTTCGAGACACGCCACCTCATCGCCATTGCGGGATTTTCATTGCTGATAGGAGGGGCTCTCTTTATCACTGCTTCTAAAGATAATCTGTGGGCTGCGTATCTTTACCCACTACTGTCAGGCTTTGGGTTCGGCGCGACTTATGTTGCCACACCGCTCATCGTGGGCAATTACTTCGGCGCAGCTTCCTTCCCCAGCATTAGCAGGATCACCAATCCGATCAACTCGGTCTTCCAGTTCGCATCGCCCGCCTTCGCGGGCTATATGTTTGATATTTATGGCAGCTACCAGGCAGCCATCATCATCGCCTGCGCAGGCGCGCTGATCGGCGTGGTGCTCATACTCTTCTGCACGCCGCCGAAGCCGCATAGCGATGCATCCAGCTGAAAAACAGGATCACAGCATAAAACAAAAAACTGAAGGAGATGAAAATGCAATTCAAAACAGTTGCCTACGCCGAGAAAGACGGTATCCTGAGTGTAAAATTGAACAGGCCCGAGAAGAGGAATGCCATGAGCTTCGAGCTGATCAGGGAAGTTCAGCAGTGCTTCGCAGAGGTGGCCGTTTTGCCGAATGTCGAAGTGGTGTTGCTCTCCGGGGAAGGGAAATGCTTCTCGGGCGGCACGGACCTCAACTCATTCCAGGCAGGCGGCAGCGCAGTGGACCTCCGCCGCGGTGTGCGCATGTTCCAGGCTATGTTCAACGAGATAGAGCTGCTGGAGAAACCCGTCATTGCCCTCATTCACAACTACTGCTTCGGCGGAGCGCTTGAGCTGGCATTGGCCTGCGACCTCAGGATATGCACTCCTGATGCCACCTTCAACATACCGGAAGTCAACATGGGCATGGTCCCGGACGGCGGCGGCAGCCAGAGGCTTTCGCGCGTGGTAGGTGTGGGTCGGGCCAAGGAACTGATCCTGACCGGCAAGACCATCAACGCAGATAAAGCAGAGAGGTGGGGTCTGGTCAACGAGATCGTTAAGCATGAGGACCTGCAGGCGACGGGCATCGCCTGGGCGAAGGAGATCATGAGCAACGGCATGGTCAGCGTAGGACTTGCCAAGCGCAACGTCGATATGAGCTACAACATGAGCATCCATGATGCGCTGGAGTGCGCCGGCATGGCCCAGAGCCTGGCAATGTCCGATCCCAATTTCATCAAACGGGTCGAGCAGCGTTTTCTCGACAGGGTGAAAGGTAAAAAGGCCTGATAGACTAACCCCGATACAGGTCGACCATTCTCCTTAATCAGCCGGTATAAAGCCGGCAAATAGCTGTCCTTCTGCGGATATGTGCTTGACATTCCGTGGTTGCGACAGCTATTTTAATTAGGGTTGTTGTTCGGCACCGGGCGACATCAGTCCCATAATAATTATTTAAGGAGATTCTGTTATGCAATTCGAGACTCTTGCCTGCGTCGAAAAAGACGGCATTCTGCACGTCAAGCTGAACCGGCCTGATAAAAGGAACGCTATAAATCCCCAGATGTTCTGGGACATAGAGAAATGTTTCGCAGAGGTGGCTTCCCGGCCCAGCGTCGGGGCTGTGCTGCTCTCGGGCGAGGGCAAGGGATTCTCGGCGGGGACCGACCTCACGGCCTTTCAGGCCGGCGGGAGCCAGCAGGATATCCGCAGGTTCGTCCGGATGGCGCAGAGGGCCTATAACGAGATCGAGTACCTTGAGAAAGCAGTCATCGCCCTGATACATAACTTCTGTTTCGGCATCGCCTGCGAAATGGTGCTGGCCTGCGATCTGAGGATCTGTAGCCCCGAGACCACCTTCAGTATACCCGAGGTAGTGATGGGACTGGTGCCCGATGACGGCGCCAGCCAGCGGCTGCCACGCATAGTGGGAGTGGGTAGGGCCAAGGAACTGATCCTGACAGGCAAGACTATTGGCGCTCAGAAGGCCGAAAGCTGGGGTATGATTAACGAAGTGGTCAAGCTGGAGGACCTGGAGAAAACCGGCATCGCCTGGGCCAAACAAATCGCGGATAACGGCCCCGTCGGCGTCGGCCTGGCCAAGCGCAATATAGATATGAGCATGAATATGAGCGTAGCCGATGGGCTGGAGTGCGCCGGTATGGCTCA
>Ga0172371_10013893_pt1 | contig 10431 bp, 8 predicted proteins | sample Lak12m_FD_114543 | JGI IMG/M metagenome (GOLD analysis project Ga0172371, IMG submission 114543) | Freshwater microbial communities from Kabuno Bay, South-Kivu, Congo - kab_022012_12m | ecosystem: Environmental > Aquatic > Freshwater > Lake | place: Democratic Republic of the Congo: South-Kivu... | reverse complement strand
AGATTAACTACGATAATAAAATGCTGACCGAAAAAGCATTTTATAAACAAATTGCTCTTTTAATTGCAGCAAGGGACAGGCTCCAGCAACTGAAAATTGAAAATATTAATGGAGTTTCTATAAAATGCCAGCCGGAAATTTATTTCGAGTATGGCGTAAATGCCTGTACATTGCCTGCATTTCTGCCTTTTTCATTTAATGAAGAGGGAAGCCAAAAAGTCTATCCTACCGTATGCGAAGGAGATATTAAGGGATTACTGACTTCAATGATATTGTATTTTTTGAATCCTTCCATACCACCGGCTTTTGGTGATCTGATTTCTGCAGAAGATGATTATATTGAATTTGCCAATTGTGGTGCTGGATCTATATTCTGGGCAGCAAATTCAAGCAATGTATGTGAAGCATTGAGTAATACTGAGGCAATTGGTAATATCCATGGCGTTTCGGGCGCTGCCTTTAGTTATTTTGGTAAAGAAAGTAAGGACATAACCGTTTCAAGACTTACAAGAATAAGAGGGGATTATTACTTGCAGTTTGGAGCTGGAAAAGCCCTTGACTCTAAAAGTTTTTTAGAGAAAAAATATGGAAAAAATATAAATAATCATCTTGGGCAGACATGGGGGAAAGTCACAGTTTCTTTAAATATCAAGGCTGAGAATTTTGTAAAGGTTATAGGAGCCAATCATTTGAGTGCTACATTGGGAAATTATACAAAGGAACTGGAATTATTTTGCAGGCAAACTGGAATTAAGCCTTTAAGAATAGATTCAGATTCCCAGATGGAAAAATTTTATAATGAAATTCGTTTATATATATAGCAGGAGCCGGCAGAATGAAATACTTAATAGGAATTGATTTAGGTACTACAGAAGCTAAATGTGTCATTTATGATGAAAACGGAGACAGTATATCTGAAGCGAAGGAAGAAATGATAATAAAGTATCCTGCACCCGGACAGGCTGAACAGGATGCCAATGACTTCTATGATGTTACATGCAGATTGATTAAAAAAACTATTGGAAAGTCCGGGATATCAAAAAATCAAATTGCTGCAATGTCTATTGACAGCCAGATGGGCGGGATAATGTCCATTGATAAAAATTTTAACCCTGTAACCTATTATGATACCCCGCTGGATAGCAGAAGCGCCGCTGAAAATGAATATATACACAGCACCTTCGGTGATTTGATAATAGAAAAAAACGGTTCGGTTTCCACTTATGGCAATAAAATAATTTACTGGAAAAATAAAAACGAATGGAAAGATATTTATAAATTCATTCAACCATCAGCTTTTGTTGCTGGTAAACTTGCCGGGCTAAAAGCTGATAATGCATATATTGATGAGACTTTCATATGTTTTTCAGGGCTTGCTGATTTAAAAAAATCAGAATGGTCTTATGATTTATGTAAAAAACTAAATGTTGATATGGTAAAGTTGCCCAGGATTATAAAGTCTTCAGAAATAATTGGCGAGGTAACTAAAAAGGGCAGTGAAGATTCAGGTCTTCCTGTAGGTTTGCCTATTGCCGCCGGTTGCGGTGATCAATCTGCCGGTTTTATTGGGGCAGGCATTATTGGAAAAGGCCAATTGGTTGATGTATCCGGAACAGCTTGTATTTTAGGTGTTTGCACGGATGTGTATAAATACGATTTAAAATATAAGACACTAGCCTGCATGAAATCTGCAATTGGCAATCAATTTCATCTCAGATCTGTTGTACTGGCAGGCAGGACACATAAATGGTTTGTAGATGAATTTTTTACAGATGAAAGAGATAAAGCAGAAAAAAACAATACAAACATTTATGACTATTTGGATAATTTAGCTGCTGGGATATCCCCGGGTTCAGACGGTTTAATATCTATAGATTATTTGCAGGGGAGGTTTTTCCCCCCTGATCCAAATGTGAGAGGACTATTTATAGGGCATACCTGGGCTCATAAAAAAATACATTTTTATAGATCCATACTCGAATCAATAGCTTACGATCACTACTGGACAAAAGAAATAATTAAAGAACTTGTACCTGAGATCAATTTAAAATCAGTTACTGCCATCGGAAGCGGTAATAAAAGTAATTTCTGGCTTCAGTTAAAATCTGATATTTTGCAGATTCCATACAGGAATCTTTTTAGAAGTGATCTATCAACCCTGGGTTCAGCAATTCTTGCAGGGCATTCCATTGGTTTATTTAAAGATTTGGAAAAAACTATTAAAAATTTTGTAAAAACCAGTGTTGAAGTATTGCCAGTATCAGGAGCAGATAAAAATTATTTGAAATTTATAAAAATTTATAAAAGTTTGTTTGAAACTTTAAAAACAGTTTATAAAAATATTTCTGCAGAGTAAATATCCGGAAAGGTTAAAATGAATTCAAGAGAAAGATTTAACGCAATATTAAATTTTGAGAATGGTGCCGAAAATTTAAAGTATGAATATGGTTATTGGGCAGGACTGCTAAGAAAGTGGAATAAGCAAAATTTTATTAATATTGATAACCCCCCAGAGGGTATAAATGACACTGATCTTATAAGGATTTCATTGCCAGTAAGCCAAAAAAAAGAAAAAAATCTTGATAAGTTTTTTCTTGATTATTTTAATTTAGACCCCTATCCTTCCAAATTTCCCTTTGATTTCAGTCCGCTTTTACCTGAAAAGATTATAGAAGAAAACCATGAATTTAAGATTATTAAAGACAGTTATGGTGCAACGCAAAAAACAATAAAAGTGGGAACATCAGTTCCAATGGTAATGGAATATCCAATAAAGACTACTGAAGATTTCAATAGTTACAAAGAATTATATGATAGAGATTTTAAGAAAAGATTACCGAAAAATTGGAATGATTTAGCAACCCAATTAAATAGCAGGGATTTTCCTATCAGATTAGGTGGAAATCCTTTTGGATTTTGCGGGATGCCGAGACACTTGATGGGCGATGTAAATTATATGTTAAGCTTTTATGATAATCCGGGGTTAATCAAAGACATAAACGATTTTTACTTAGAGTTTGCTATGGAATATTGGTCTGAAATACTTAGCAAGGTTGAAATAGACTGGGTAATGATCTGGGAAGATATGGCTTTTAAGACAGGGTCATTTATTTCCAAGGAATCATTTAAGGAGTTTTTAACACCCTACTATTTAAAATTTGTAGATTTTTTAAAACAATTTGGAGTTAAAAATATAATTGTTGATTGTGATGGTTTGGTTGGAGAACTGATACCATTGTGGTTAGAAACCGGGGTTACGGGTATTTTCCCTATGGAAGCAGTAAATGATTTAATAAAGATTAGAGAAAATTTTCCAAAACTTCAAATGCTTGGCGGAGTAGATAAAAGAATTTTAATCAAAAATGACCAGAGAAGCATAGATAAAGAATTGGAGAAGATTTCTTCAATAATAAAAGCGGGAGGTTTTATCCCGCATATTGATCATTCGATTCCGATGGATGCTGATTGGCATTTGTTTAATGAGTATAGGGAAAAATTAAACAATCTAATAGCATAATTATTTTTGTTATATAATTATTAAGGAATTTAATAAAGATACACGGTTTTATTTACAGGAGATATTAAGAAATGATTGAAATTAAAATGCCTCAGCTTGGACAGACTACTGATGAAGTCAGGATTGTAAGGTGGCTTGTTAAAGAAGGGCAGGAAGTTAAGCGAGGTGAGCCCTTATGCGAAGTTGAGACTGATAAGGTGACTATGGAACTTGAAAGCTTTGAGAGTGGAACTATCCTTAAAATAAATGTTGAATCAGATACGGTTGTAAATTCCGGTGCAGTAATCGCTCTTATTGGCAAAGCTGGAGAGATTAAAGAATCTAAAAAGGTTGAAAAAAAAGATGAAGTAGTCCATGGAAAAATAGAGATAACTGAAACGGCATTAACAGAAAGTATGCAGGAAACGGGGCGAGAAATACAAGATAAATTTGAAAATACAGAAATCAATGCAGCCGAAAGGAAAAAAATTCTTGCAGAAATTGGCAAGGACAAAGCCATTGGAATGCTGCAGAGGATGATTGAAATAAGAGAATTTGAGGAAAGAATCAGGCTTCTTTTCCTTGAAGGCAAGATGCCGGGTACAATGCACCAGTATATTGGGCAAGAAGCCTGCGCTGTTGGTGTTTGCCAGGCTTTGGAAAAAGATGATGTGATAGCTTCCACCCACAGGCCACATGGCCATGCAATTGCCCGTGGCATACCGATGGATGCAATAATGGCAGAGCTTTATGGGAAAACTACGGGCTGCTGCAGGGGGAAGGGCGGATCGATGCATATTGGAGACTTGAGCAAAGGGATGCTGCCGGCCATTGCTATTGTAGGCGGCAATATTCCCATAGTCGGGGGGATGGCTCTGGCTTTCAAGCTCAGGAAGGAGCCAAGAGTTTCCATAAGCTTTTTTGGTGACGGTGCCTCCAATGAGGGTGCTTTCCATGAAGGTTTAAATATGGCTCAAATTTACAAGGTACCTGCAGTTTTTGTATGTGAAAACAATCTTTACGGTGCTTCCACCAGCATAAAGCTTACTGCAAAAGTTGAGAATATTGCTGACAGGGCTTGCGCTTACGGAATGAGAAGCGATATTGGTGACGGCATGGATGTGCTGGATGTATACAAGCGAGCTAAAAATGCAGTTGATTTTGCCAGGAAAGGTAATGGCCCGACACTTCTGGAATTAAAGACATTCAGGCTTTGCGGACATTCAAGGAGGGATCCAAGCAACTACATGACAAAAGAGGAACGTCAGTATTGGAAATCCAGGGACCCTATCATTTTATTTGAAAGCCTGCTGTTAGATGAAGGAATTATGGATGATAAAGAGGTTTTAAACTTGCGAAAAAAAGTTGATGGAATAATTGACAGGGCAGTGGAATTCGGGCAGACAAGCCCGGATCCAAAACCGGAAGATACATATAAAGGTTTGTATGTATCTATGGAGGTGCCAAGATGAGGCTAAGTATTGCTGAAGCTTTAAGGAAAGCGATTCATGATGAAATGGCAAGAGATCCAAATGTATTTTGCATTGGTGAAGATATAGGTATTCCCGGAGGTTTTGGCGGCGCTTTCACTGTTACGCTTGGTCTTGAAAAAGATTTCAGGGACAGGATGATTGACACTCCCATTTCGGAAATAGGAATTTTTGGCTATGCATGCGGGGCTGCAGTTATGGGCATGCGCCCAATTGCTGATGTCCAGTATGGAGATTTTTTATTCTGTGCAATGGACCAGGTTGCCAACGAAATAGCTAAATTAAGATATATGAGCGGTGGCAAATTAAAGGTGCCCATAGTTATGAGGGCTCCGGTCGGTGTTACCGGCAGAGGCTCGCAGCACGCTCAAAACCTGGAACCTTATTTTATAAGTTGCCCGGGGTTGAAAGTTGTAGCTCCGGCGACAGCTTATGACGCTGTTGGACTCCTAAAGGCAGCAGTAAGAGACGATGATCCGGTGCTTATGTTCGAGCATAAGCTGCTATACGGCTCAAAAGGACCCAGGCAGGAGACAGGATCGGTTGATGCTTCATCTGAAATTCCGGACGAAGATTACATAGTACCTATCGGTAAAGGGATCATAAGGCGCGAGGGGAAAGATGCTACAATTGTTGCAAGCCTTCTTATGATGCATTTCAGCCTCCAGGCAGCAGAAATTCTTGCAAAAGAGGGAATTGATTGCGAGGTAATTGATCCGAGAACTTTATGGCCGCTGGACATAGATTTAATCCTGGGTTCTGTTAAAAAAACGGGAAGAGCTGTAATTGTTGAGGAATCACCCAAGCAGGGCGGACTGGGAGCTGAAATAGGAATGCAGATTGCTGAAAATATTCCTGACTATCTGCTGGCACCGATTACAAGAGTGGCAGCGCCAAACACCCCGGCGCCATTTTCACCGGTAATGGAAAAATTTTATATTCCTCAACCTGAGAGGATTGCATCAGTTATAAAAAAACTTGTTAACCTATAAATAAGTATTTCCAATCCCATTTCTCTAATGATATTTTCATTTATTTTATAAATATCACTTAATTTTAATAAATTATATTATTAGATATAATATTTAAAAAATCTTTAGCAAAATGCATTGAAATGAATAATTTAAAATCAATTTTAAAAGACGATCCAATAGGCTGGCTGTTGGAAGAAAATAATCCGTCTGTAAAATATTATACATTGCGCGATATCTTAGAAAAGCATGAGGGAGATCCGGAATTACAAAAAGCCAGACGTAAAATAATGAAGGCAGGATTAGTACCTGCTATTCTGGCAAAGCAAAAAAAAGAAGGATATTGGGAAATCCCTGAAAATTTTTATAATGCCAAATACAAGGGAACAGTATGGCAACTTCTTATCCTTGCAGAGCTTGGGGCAGATATTACAGATGTAAAAATTAAAAAAGCATGCGAGTTCATATTAAATCATTCACAGGACCTGGAAAGCGGCGGTTTTGCCCATTCTGCCAGTGCTAAAACAGGCGGGGGAAGACACAGCGAAGTCATCCCATGTTTAACTGGGAACATGGTATGGAGTTTGATTCGATTAGGATATCTAGACGATCCTCGTGTTAAGCAGGGAATTAATTGGATTACGAGCTATCAGCGGTTTGATGATGGAACACAAGAATCACCAAAAGGGTGGCCGTATGACCGTCTGAAGGCGGCTTGTTTGGGGAAACATACCTGTCATATGGGTGCGGTGAAGACATTGAAAGCATTGTCCGGAATTCCCGAAAATCAGCGATCTGATGACGTAAAAAATACGATTGAGAAAGGTGCTGAATATTTGCTTAAACACCATATTTATAAAAAAAGTCATGACTTGAACCTTGTGCCTAAGCCCGGTTGGTTAAAGTTCGGTTTTCCGCTGATGTATCAAACAGATGCCTTAGAGATTTTAGGGATCCTGACACAACTTGGTTATAAAGATGAACGAATGCAGGAGGCTATAAATGTTTTGATTTCAAAGCAAGACGATAAAGGAAGATGGAAGCTGGAAAATACATTCAATGGCCGATTCCAGGCAAACATTGAACAGAAAGGCAAATCAAGTAAATGGATTACTCTGAATGCACTGAGAGTATTGAAACGGTTTTTTTAATAAAAGAAATTCACCAAGTGCATTATCAGAAGGATATTACTATATCTTATTTGATATTATGTAAGAGCGGAAATCATAAAATTCTAAAATTATATCAAAGGAGAAAAAATGAAATTAATTGAACCTCATAAGCATGAAAGACCTGAACCTCTGAATATAAATGTAAAGCACAAGTCTTCCCTGAATTTGCAAGATAGGATGGCACTGGCAATGACTACTGGAATAGGGACAATGTATGCAGTTTATTTTTTTGCAGTTTTTATGGCGGGTTGGATGTTATGGCAAACATACTTTAGCCAAAAACCTTTTGACCCTTTTCCCTTTGCTTTCCTGCTTTTTATAGGAAATATTGTGCAGCTTCTCCTTATGCCTTTAATCATGGTTGGCCAGAACATACAGGGCAGGCATGCTGAAATAAGGGCGGAAGAAGAATATAAAACTACAATGACAAGCTATAAAGATATCGGGCATATATTAAAACACCTGGATGCACAGGATCAGGAGTTACTAAAACAAACCCTGTTGCTGAAAGAACTTGTGAAATCGAAAAATTTATAAAATATTCTTTTTATGTAAAAGGATTATAGAAATACACAATATTATTAAATTTTAATTATCATTAAAAAAAGGAAATTTAATGATAACCAAATCTGAATTATTCTGGAATATTAGTTCTGCAGAAATAATAAAAAAACTGGAAACTTCAACTGCAGGATTAACAGGTAGTAAGGCACAAAACCGGTTATCTTTTTATGGTCCCAACATCTTAAAACCCAAAAAAAAATTTGGTGTATTTTCAATATTTATTTCTCAGTTTAAAAGTCCTATTATATTAATCCTTATCTTTGCAGCTGGTCTGTCTTTTTTTCTAAAGGACCCTTCAGATGCCACTATAATACTTACCATTGTCCTAATTAGCAGTATTTTAGGGTTCTGGCAGGAGTTTAGAGCAACAACCACAATAAATAAATTACTGGAAACTATTAGAATTAAAGTAAATGTTTTAAGAGATAATAAAGATATAGAAATCCCCTTAGAAGAAATTGTCCCGGGTGATATTATTATACTTAATGCAGGGGATATTATACCTGCCGATTGCCTGATTATTGAGTCTGAGGACTTGTTTGTAAATGAATCAACTTTAACCGGAGAAACATACCCTTCAGAGAAGAAAGCAGGTATATTACCTTCCGAGACTCCAATTTCCAAGCGAACAAACTGTTTGTTTATGGGCACAAATGTTGTAAGCGGAACAGGAAAAGCAGCAGTAGTTAATACCGGTAAATCAACGGAATTTGGTAAAATATCTGAGCGGCTTAAATTGAGACCTCCCGAGACAGAATTTGAACATAGTATTAAACGTTTCGGATATTTTTTAATGGAAATTACAACTGTTTTGGTAATAGTGATCTTTGCTGTAAATATTTTTATAAAACGTCCATTCCTGGATTCATTTCTTTTTTCACTTGCTTTAGCCGTAGGCCTGACTCCTCAACTTTTACCAGCCATAATAAGCGTTAATCTTGCAAGAGGGGCAAAAAGGTTAGCCGATTTAAAAGTTGTTGTTAAGCATCTATCATCCATAGAAAATTTTGGAAGTATGAATATATTCTGCTCTGACAAAACAGGGACCCTAACTGAGGGAATTATGTATCTGAATTCTGCTACTGATATGTACGGTATTAAGAGTGATAAAGTTTTTTTTTATGCATATATTAATGCTTTTTATGAAACAGGATTTGTTAATCCTATTGATGAAACAATACGTAGTTCAAAAGGATTTAATTTATCAAAATATCTAAAACTTGATGAAATACCTTATGATTTTATCCGTAAGAGACTTAGTATTTTGGTATCCTCGGAAAATAATAATATTATGATAACAAAAGGTGCTTTTGATAATATACTGGATGTTTGCTCTCAAGTAGAATCAGAAAATGGCGTATTAATTAAAAGAGAAGAAGTAAAAGATAAAATACAAAAAATATTTGAAGATTATGCGAGTCATGGGCTTAGAACTCTGGGGGTTGCTTATAAAAATATTGGTAATGAAGTAAGTATTACAAAAGAAAATGAATCTGAGATGATTTTTTTAGGTTTTCTTACTTTTGAAGATAAACCAAAGGAAGGAATAGCAGAAACAATCAGTGAGCTTAAAAAGCTGGGAATATCACTAAAAATCATTACCGGTGATAACAGAGTAGTTGCCACAAATATAGCAAAAAAGGCTGGATTGCAAAACCCCAAAATAATTACCGGTTCCGAACTCTATAGGATGATTGACGAAGCTCTGTTAAAAATTGTAAATGAGGTGGATGTTTTTGCTGAAGTTGAACCAAATCAGAAAGAGAGGATAATAATTGCTTTAAAAAAAGCAGGTAATGTGGTTGGGTATATGGGAGATGGTATCAATGATGCTTCGGCACTGCATGCCTCTGACGTAAGTATCTCTGTAAATAGTGCAGCAGATGTTGCAAAACAGACTGCCGACATTGTTCTGCTTGAGAAGGACTTAAGAGTACTTTCGAAAGGCATTAAAGAGGGCAGAGCGATTTTTGCTAATACTCTGAAATATATATACATGGCAACAAGTGCAAATTTTGGAAATATGTTTTCTATGGCTGGAGCTGCATTATTTTTACCTTTCTTACCATTACTTCCAAAACAAATATTACTTACAAATCTATTGACTGATTTTCCTGAGATGACTATAGCTACGGATAATGTGGATAAAGAAATGGCTGATGTCCCAAGACGATTTAATATGAAGTTTATTCGTAATTTTATGTTAACCTTTGGTCTTATCAGCTCGGTATTTGATTATGCAACTTTTGGTATATTATTAGTGATAATGCATGCAAATACAGAACAATTTAGAACCGGTTGGTTTTTGGAATCAGTAATTTCTGCATCTATAATAGTTCTGGCTATTAGGACTCGCAGGCCTATTTTTAAAAGTAAACCCGGGAAGTATCTTCTAATTACAACATTTATAATTCTGGCAGTAACTTTATCTTTACCTTATACGCCCTTAAGTACAATATTCGGTTTTAAACCATTACCTTTTACTTTTATATTGGTACTGGCGGCCATTGTAATTTCATATATTATTGTTGTAGAGATAGCAAAAAAGATTTTTTATAAAAGGATAAGATATTAACAGTAAAATCTGGCTAATGCATATTGGGGTGGTGGAAGTACAATAGGTCCGGCACTTACTTTTGGTTTTATAGCTGGTGTAAACGCGAGTAAGGAACAAATTAGGTAAATCTAGTAGTATTAAAGCAACGTAGAAAAAATGAGAGCAATGAAACCATAAAAGT
>Ga0172371_10013892_pt1 | contig 10431 bp, 7 predicted proteins | sample Lak12m_FD_114543 | JGI IMG/M metagenome (GOLD analysis project Ga0172371, IMG submission 114543) | Freshwater microbial communities from Kabuno Bay, South-Kivu, Congo - kab_022012_12m | ecosystem: Environmental > Aquatic > Freshwater > Lake | place: Democratic Republic of the Congo: South-Kivu... | reverse complement strand
CGAAGGCGGTTGGCTGGCGTGAAACCGGGCATAAGGGACAAATTCGATCAGTTGAGCCAGCACCACGATCCACACGAAATGAGGTCGCCGCAACTCGCGACGTGGGCGTGAAACGGCTCCCGTCGTGGCCGTCCGTTTCCAGCGGATTGCCCACGGACGTTTTTCTCCTGAACGACCGCCATCGCTGGACCGTCTTGCCTGGAGCTTCCCGCGGACGGCAAGGTGACGCACCCCCTGCACAACGAGAATCAATAAGGCCGGACCGGCCGGGGCAAAGTAGTGCGGATTCGCCCAGGTGGCCATCAGCAGTGCGCACCAGTCCGCCGCGACGATGGCGGCTGGCAGCCAGTAACGGCGGCTACGCAGCACCCAGGGCAAGCTGAGCAGCGGGATGGACAACCCAACCCCCAGGAAAAAATGCCAGAGATTGACCAGCGCGGCTCCCTTTTCTCGCAGGAATCCCGCCCACGTCCGCTGGTACAAATACGTATCCCGCAGCCAACCATGCAAGCGACCGATCCTCTCGTAGCGGTACTCGGGGACCGGTTCCAGACGCTGCCACAGGAAAAACGGCGCTGCACCGTACGTCTGCTCGTGGACCATGTAGGGCATTTTCCATGGATCGCCGGTGCATCGCCAGTTGTAGTACGCCATCCAGCCCGCCCCGACGCCCATCACGCTGCCCAACGTCAGACACACGCGGGCCCAGCGGGCACTGGACCGGGTGGCATCGCGTACGGCAGGCCGAAGCCAAGTCAGCATGGCGATGGCAACAGGCAGACTGGCGAGTGCCCCCTCGAATGGACGACTGACGGCCAGGATCGTCAACCCCACGCCAAGGACGGCTGCATCGCGGGATCGCGCGGTCCGCCGCAGGCGGGCATACGCCCCCAACACCATCGCGGCGCCGGTGAAGGCAACATTGCCACCCCAGTAACTCTGGGTCCAAATCAACTGGATTCCCGGGTGCAGGGCCACAAGGATGCCGCCCAACAGCGCCCATCGGCGCGGCATCCACCCCCGCAGCATCCACGTGGCTGCCGCGGTGGCGAGCCCTACGCTGAGCCACAGGCCAGCCATCGGACTGCCAAAAAACGTCTGGCCCACGGCCAGCACGAGTCCCTGGCCAGGCGGGTACTTGGACACGTAGGTCGGTCGCTGGATCACGTGCGGTGTCTCAAAGTACCGCCACAGCGAATGCGTTGGATTGGCCAGTCTCCCGTGTGCGAAAGTGTCCGCGGCCAGCAGGTAACTGAATTCGTCGTGGACGGTCGGCGATGGAGGCAAGATCGACGAGAATCCGGCGGCAATCCCCGCGGCCAGGCAACCGGTCAAGGCGAGTCCCCAAGAGGCATGTCCGGCGTGCCTCAGCCAATTCCGAAAGCGTGCGCCACGAATGCGTTCGGCGAGGTACACAAGCCCCCACGCGACGGCGAAAGCCTCCGCAAAACGCACCCCCTGGGTCACAACAAACTCGACGATTCCCATGACGATTTCCGGCACCTCATATCGCAGTCTGCTCGAATCGAGACCCCAAGGGGAGCAAACCATCAGGTTACGGGCTGCTGGTGCGCCAAGTTCGTTTCGATTCGACCCGCAATAGAGTCTAATTCGCTCCGCCCCAAAAGGAAATCCACCCGGGGCGCGGATGACTGAGCCGGTTGAGTCAGACATTCCTTTCGGTCGTCATGCCAAGGACGGTGCACATCGCCGCCACAGCTAGCTGCTGTTAACAGGAAACGCTAATTGTTAACAGTACGATACAAATCAACTCCTCGCGAACTTCGCTTCGTGCCACTGCGACGCACCGTGCCGGGTGGAGCGATTGCATGAACAACGCGGAAAAGACCAGGGGTTCGCGGCGTTACCACCGGTTTTTCCTTCTTCTCCGTCAGATTCCTCATCATCGGCACAGACCATGCAGATGGGGATACCCATCGACCCTTCCCGGCAACTGGGGTTTGGCTGATCTGTTGAGTGGGACGCTTAGGTTGCGGCCCCGAGTTTCTGTTTTTCCTACAATGGGAGACTGTTCGATGATGAAGTTGTGGAATGACGAAGCGGGTTTCATTGTGTCGGCCGAGTTGGTGCTGATTGCCACCATTCTCGTCCTGGGCATGATCGTCGGTTTGGTCTCGGTTCGCGACCAAGTGGTCCAGGAACTGGGCGACATCGCGTTGGCCTTTGGCCGCATCAACACGAGCTACTCGTTCAGCGGCATCACCGGCCACACATCCAGCACGGCTGGATCGTTGATGGACGATGCAAACGACTGGTGTGACGCCTCCACCGATCCGCCGGACGGCGGGGCCGCTTGCATCGACGTCCGGGTGATCAACACGCCGGAGGCTTAGTACTCGTTGCGGAGACCGTGTGGCCCGATCAGCGGCATTGCGGCTGGTCGGGCCTTTTCGTGCCCTCAAACAGGCCGGGCAAAAAAAAAGGGGATTCTGCTCTAGCAGTACTCCTTCTGCGAACTACAGTTGGACAGTGGCCGCATCATCGCCCCTTACTTAGCCTCGCGGTCAATGGGAGGTATCGATTGTGTCACGGATAACTCCAGGAACAGTTATCGTCGGGATCTTCGCTGTCCTGTTTGGCTTGGTCGGCGCTTATGGTGCTCGCAAGTACCTGCAAGGCGAGAAGCCGCTTCCTCCGCCGCCGTCCGGGCCGCAGACTCTCATCGTCCCGATGGCGAGTGACGATCTAGAACCGGGGCGGACGATCGTACTGGGAAATGTGGCGCTCATACGGCTGACGCCCCAGCAGATCGACCGAATGTCCAAGGAGGGCAAGCTGCCGGGACAGTACATGACGAATCCGCAGCAGATCATTGGCCGCATGTTGAAGAACCCGCTGAAGAAAGGTGAGGCTTTCCGGACGGAGGATTTGTACGCCGAAGGCAGTGGCCCGACGATCGCGGAGAAGCTGGCCCCGGGGTTGCGAGCCGTGACGATCCCTGTCGACGGAACGGGCGCCCTAGGCGGTTATGACGGTCCCGGATCTTATGTGGATGTCGTTTTCAAGACGGACCCCGACGCTCAGGCGGGGATTCCCGAGACAACCGTCACGCTATTAGAAGGCGTGCAAGTGTTGGCGATGGAAGTGTCGGACAGACGCGCTCCGCCGGGCACAAAACTGGAAAATCGGGTTACCCTTGCGGTCACTGCCGATCAAGCCAATGCCTTGAAAATCGCGGAGGGTAGGGGGACCTTTGCCCTGTCGCTACGGAATCCGGATGACGTCGAGGTGGCGGCGAGCACGATTCCGCAAACGCTGGATCGTCTGCTGAACCTGCCGGTCGCCAGCCAGCACGTGACTGCGATCTTCCGGGGTGGAAACGCAACCCAGACAGCGGCCTTCCAGAGCGAGCCGGTGGCGTCGCCGCCCGCCGTCTCGTTGCCCGTTGCCGGCGTGCTTCAGTTGCGGGCCGCCCAGCAGGCGACCTCCGTGGACGCCGAACCGGCGTCTGTCGACGAGGCCGAACCGGCCGTCCCTGAGGAGCCGCCGCCGCCCGCCAAACCAGTCGCCCCCGCCGCGCCACGGGCCACACAGCCCGCGAAGGCAACCATCTCCGCCTCCCCGCGTCTTCAGGGCCCCCCAGCGGACAAACCGCCCGCTCCCGGCGGCATGCCGGACACGGTGACCGTTCAGATTCCCGTCAGCGTTCTTCTCGGCAGCGGCAACCTGGCCGCCGGCTTGGCCAGTGTCTACGGATCTCCGCAAGGGTCGCCCCGAGGGCCCGCCAGCCAGCCGTCCGCCGCACCCACGTTTGTCCCGGGGTTGACAGCGGCAGTTGCAGGCGACTCTACCGAGCCGTCGAGATCGTCACGCCAGCGGAAGATGCTGTCGGATATCGGGAAGGACTATTGGGATCGGGCATCCAACCGCGGAACTCGCAGCTGGTGACCTGCTCGGTTGGTAGCCTGGGAGACACCTTGCGGACGACACAGGACTGACATGATTCTCGCAATGACGCCCACAGCAACATCCCGAAGCGAGCAACCCAACACGGACGAGCGTGCGTTCCAGCGCCTCAAGACCACCATTCACGAGGAACTGGTCGAGTCCCTCGACTTGTCGTTGGTCGCCGTGGTCGACCGTCAGCGCCTGGGCGTCGAGGTGCGGACCGTGGCCGACGATCTGTGCCGCAAACGGGCCGCGGCACTCGACGATTTGGGCCAGCAACGGATGTTGAACGAGTTGCTGGACGAGGTGTTCGGCCTGGGCCCTCTGGAACCTCTGATGGCGGATCCGGCAGTGACCGATATCCTGGTCAACGACGCCTCGGAAGTCTACGTCGAGCGGCATGGCCGCTTGGAACTGACGAACGTCATCTTTGCGGACGAGCAACACGTCCTGCGAGTCATCCAGCGGATTGTGTCCCGCATCGGTCGGCGGATCGACGAAGTCTGTCCGATGGTCGACGCTCGCCTGCCCGATGGTTCGCGGGTCAACGCCGTCGTCCCCCCGCTGTCGCTTCGAGGGCCGGCGTTATCGATCCGCCGCTTTGGTGACAAGCCCCTGGATCTCAACGACCTGATGGGCAGTCACTCGATCTTGCCGGAGATGGTTCAGTTCCTGTCGGCCGCAGTCGACGCACGCCTCAGTTTTCTGATTTCCGGCGGGACGGGTTCCGGCAAGACGACATTGTTGAACGCACTGTCCGTTTGCATACCTCCCGGGGAGCGCATTATCACCATTGAGGATTCGGCGGAACTGAGGCTGCAGCACTTGCACGTGGTCTCGCTCGAGACGAGGATTGCCAATACCGAGGGCGCCGGCGAGGTCACCCAACGGGACTTGGTCCGCAATTCGCTGCGTATGCGGCCGGATCGGATTCTGGTTGGCGAAGTCCGCGGCGGCGAAGCGCTGGACATGCTGCAAGCCATGAACACGGGCCACGAAGGTTCGCTGACGACGATCCACGCCAACGATACCCGAGACGCTCTGTCGCGGCTGGAAATGATGGTCGCGATGACGGGACTGGAACTGCCAGTCCCGGTCGTTCGCGAGTATATCGCCGCCGGCATTCGCGTTGTCGTTCACTTGGCACGCCTAAAGGGCGGCGTCCGCCGCGTGACGCGGGTCTCGGAGATCGTCGGCGTCAGGAATGGCGATTACCATCTTGAGGATATTTTCGGATTCGAGCAGGAGGGCGTAGACGGCGACGGCGTCGCCTTCGGCCACTTCTACGCCACGGGTTATCGGCCCAAGTGCTTGCAGCGTCTGCTGGCCTCGGGGGTCGAATTGCCGGATGATTTGTTTGAAGCGAAGCGATTTGCCGTTGCCTAATTGTACGGCAAGATTTTGTACGACGGCAGCGAGGGAGGGAGCGGAGTGGTTGGAGGCGTGTGGCGATTGGATAACAGTCGGGCTCGAATGAGTTCGGGGATAATGACGGGCTGTTTTCGCGGAGTGCGCGGCCCACGGTGAGGATTGATCGTGAATGTGGCGGTCTTAACCATTTGTTGCTTTGGGGGCTTCACGTCGGCGATTGCCGTCGTCGGGCTGTTGGTGAGAGATCTGTTCTTTCGCAGCGCCGATGCAATCGCGGTCACTGCCGACGACGCGCTGCCGAAGCTCGGCCGATTGCCGCTGGCACGTGACGTGGTCCCTCGCACCGGCCTGGTCGGGACCATCGACGACAAGTTCGAGCGGCTGATCGTGGAAAGCGGCGTGTCGGCGGACGGCTTGACCGTGACGATGCTCCTGCTCCTGACGGGGCTGACATTCGGCGGTGCCGCGTTCCTGTGGACCGACGACATGTTGACTGGAGCGATCGGTCTAGCCGTGGGCATGCTCGTCCCCCTGCCCTACCTGTCATTGCGGCGGGCCCGCCGCCTGCGCGAGGTGCAATCCCAGTTGGCGGATGTGCTGGACATGATGTCGCGGGCGACGCGGGCCGGCGAGAGCCTGGACCAGGCGATCTCGCTGATCGGCCAGCGCGCGTCTGAACCCTTGGGATTGGAGTTTCGCCGCTGTGCACGCCACCTGCAGATGGGCTTGTCCGTGTCGGCCGCGATGCGGTCGCTGGTACATCGCTTGCCGCTGATGGACGTGCGGATCCTCGCCACGACATTGTCTGTCCACCGGCAGGCTGGCGGGAATTTGGCGTTGACCCTGGAGCGGATGTCGCGAGTGGTTCGTGACCGCATGGTGTATCGCCAGCAGATGCGGTCCGTGACGGCCGCGGGCCGATTCTCCGCGATGATGATCGCAACCGTCGGCCCGTTGCTGTTCCTCTACATGTTCGCGTTTCAACGAGATTATGTCGGCAAGCTGTTGGACCTGCCGTTGGGCAACATCATGCTGGCGATCGCGGTAATCCTGGAGATCGTCGGCTTGATGTGGATCAGCCGGCTCATCCGCACCGAGTACTGAAATGCAAGACATCACCCTGCCCCTGTCGGTGTTCCTCGTCTTGGCGGCCGCGATTTGGCTGGCGGGTCGAGTATTCCTGCAGGGAGCGTTCCGAGCCGCGCCGGAAGAGGAGGATGCCGTCGAGCAAGGACGCAGTCGCCCTGCGTTTGGGGTGATGACCAACGTCCTGGCCGCCGTGCTGCCAACTTCGGAGCAAGCCAAACGGATCATCGCCGGCGAACTCAAGCAAGCCGGATTCTATTCGCCGCACGCAAGTGCGGACTACTTTGCCACCCGCAATGTGGCCTTGATTTCGTGGATCCTGCTCGTCGCGTTCACCGCGTTTGCCGTTTTCGATCCGCAGCAGGATTACACGTTGTTGGTCCTGATCGTCGGCGTGGTGTTCGGCATCCTGATCTTCGCCATGCCGCGATTGGTGCTGCAGACCCAGGCCCGGCACCGGGTAAACAAGATCCAATCGGCTCTGCCCGATGGCCTGGACATGCTGAACATGTGCGTGACCGGTGGCCTGTCGTTGCAGATGGCCTTGGAGCGGGTAAGCGGCGAGATCCGTTCCTCGCATGGGGATTTGGCGACCGAGTTTGACATCATTCGGCGACACTCCGAGGCTTATACCATGGAGCGTGCCCTGGAGTTGTTCGCCGATCGGATCGGCACACCCGACGTCAAATCATTGGCAGCGGTCACGTCCCAATCGGTCCGACTGGGCAGCAATGTCAGCACCGCCTTGCAAGAATACGCCGACAGCATGCGGACCGGCCAGCGGCAGCGGGCCGAAGAACGCGGCAATCGCCGCTCGGTCGCAATGCTGTTTCCCGTGGCGTTGTGCCTGGCCCCGCCGGTCTACATTCTTCTTCTCGGTCCGGCCGTCCTCGAATTGCGGGATTTCGCCCTGCGTGAGAACCGAGCAGGAGGCGTGCTGTCTCCGAACATGGAACTCCTGCAAGGGGGCGTGATGTCGCAGCGGATGGGCACTGAGCCTGCGGCCCGCCCCGCTGCTGGGGCCACTCCCTAGCGTTCCGCGTTTCCACTGAACGGCTGGCGCGACGCTGAATGCCGCGTGCAGGTTGCCGGCACTCCCTGCGGACACGTGCTATGTTTTCTTGGGTGAGTGATTCGTGTCGAGTCAGCTTGCGCAGGGACTGACGGGATGTCGTGCCCCAGGGCGTGGGCCTGCGAAGCCAGTCCGCCCTTGGGGAATTCACTTGGACGCCAAACACCTGCAAGAACTGATCGATCTGGAAGAGGGATACTGGTGGCACGTCGCCAAGCGGCGACTGGTGGGAGAGCTTCTGCAGCGCTATCTTCCCGCTCCTGGGCTGTTGGTCGAAGGCGGAATTGGCTCGGGGAGAAACCTGTTGGAGTTTCGTCGCCTGGGATACCAGGTCGCCGGTTTGGAGATTATGCCTGAAGCGGTTGCCCGGGCGCACCAAGCCGGGTTGTCCGCGGTCCACGTGCACGACTTGACGCAGCCCTGGCCCCTACCTGCCGGGACAGCTCGCGCCGTCGTGATGCTGGATGTCTTGGAGCACGTTCCCGACCCGCTGAGGACCTTGTCGCACGCGGTGGGTGCGTTGGCGCCCAGCGGAGGGTTGGTTCTGACCGTGCCGGCCTATCCGAGCTTGTACAGTGAGTGGGACAGGGCTCTAGGGCACTTTCGCCGTTACACCCGATTCGAATTGAAGCGACAAGCGTCGGAAGCTGGCTTGGAGCCCTTGTATCTCGGACACTGGAATTCCTTTAGCGTACCCGCCGCGATGGTGTCGAGGAGATTGCGGTTTGGGCGTTCGGCCGGCGACAGTGCCGTCTTTCCGCGGCTCCCGGGCTTTCTGAACGGGTGGCTCATCGGCTGTGCGGCCATGGAACGGTTCGCGATGCGGTGGGCCCGAATCCCGTGGGGACTGTCCTTGGTGGGGGTGTTTATCCGACGAGGGACTGATTGACGTGGCTGAAACGAACTCGCGTCCGGCTCATCCGCTTGTCTCCGTCGTCTTGCCCTGTTTTAACGAGGGCGGTGTCCTGGAGCAACTGACCACGCGGCTCGTGCGCGCGTTCAGCCAAATTGACGCGGCCTACGAGATCGTGTACGTCAATGACGGCTCGACGGACCACTCCGCGGAGATCCTGGATGGACTGGCGGCGGCAGACCAGGCGATCCGTGTCGTCCACCTGTCGCGGAACTTCGGCCATCAGGCGGCGGTTCAGGCGGGCCTGGAGCACACCCGTGGCGATGCGGTGGTCGTGATGGATTCCGACCTCCAGGACGACCCGGCCGCGATCGGCGAATTCCTGGAGCGGTGGCGTGCCGGCTACGACGTCGTCTACGCGGTGCGGCGCAACCGCAAAGAGAGCCCCGCCAAACGGTTTCTGTTCTACGCCTTTTATCGTGTGCTGAACGCCATCTCGGACATGCCGATCCCGCGGGACGCGGGCAATTTCGGTCTGGTGGACCGCCTGGCGCTCGAGCATCTGCTGCAGTTGACGGATCGGGATCGTTTCTATCCCGGCTTGCGGCGTTGGGTCGGATTTCGGCAGACGGGTGTTCCCGTGGAGCGTCATGCGCGCCACGATGCACAGCCTCGAGTATCACTGCGACAGCTGTTTCAATTGGCCAAGAGCGCCATTTTTTCCTTCTCCCGACTCCCGCTCGCCGTCTTCTACACGGTGGCACTGGTGTCCCTGGTTGTGTGCCTGGGGCTGTGCTGCTTTACGTTGTACCACAAGCTGTTTACAGGGCTGGCTATTCCCGGCTGGACCTCGGTCACGATCACGTCGTCGTTCTTCGGCGCCCTGAATGCGCTGGGGATTGCCATCTTGGGCGAGTACGTCGTGAGGATCTACGATCAAGTGCGCGCCCGGCCGCCGTACATTGCCGCGCGCAAAGTCAACTTCGGGCATCGCCGGCAAGACGACTCGTACCCAGCGCGCAAAGACGCAGCACCGGAAGACAACACAACCGACGACAAGAGGATCACGTGTGCCCAAGCCCGAAGGAACAACGAGCAGCCTGTTTTGGCCGCTCCCGAATGACGGTCGCTCGGCATCCCCACCGGCGAACGACACTGCCCGTGCTCCGCAGGCATCTCAACTGGGCGAGGCAATCGCCTGGCCACTGCCCAATAACCAATGACCAATGACCACGAACTGCAGCAACACGCCGGCATGTGAATCGGGCGGGACCTATCCGAACGGTCTGTCCGCCGCCGTAGCCTGGATCCTGCTCGTTCTGCTCTTGGCCACCAACCTGCCGCTCTTCCTCTGCATGCCGCTGACGGACGATGCGGCGATGTACGACCTGCAGGCCGTCAACTGGCTTCGCGGTGGCATGCTGTACCGGGACATTCTGGAGCCGAACCTGCCTGGAGTGATCTGGATTCACGCAGCCGTCCGTGGGATGCTCGGCACCTCGTCGGTGGCATTGCGGTCGGTCGACTTGCTGCTGTTCATCGCGTTTGTCGCGCTGAGCCGAAACTGGCTCGTCCGGCTGAGGACTCCGCCCGCGGTCGTGGCGTGGTCAGTGCTCGGCCTGTTCCTGTGCTATTTCTCGCTCAGCGAATGGTGTCATTGCCAGCGTGATATCTGGCTGCTCGTTCCCGGCTTGGCAGGGCTGACGCTCCGCCGTCGTCAGATCCAGCGGTCGCGGTTCGAGTCTCAATTCACACAACCGCCGACCGCATGTCCCGAAACCGCACACGCGCCCGTCGCATCTTGGGCCTTCTTGGAAGGCATCTGCTGGGGAATCGCTGTCTGGCTCAAGCCGATGATCGTGCTGCCTGCCGTGTGCGTCTGGACACTTAGCGCCCTCGACATCCGGAATCGGCGGCGATCGTTGGTCGATCTCCTCGGCCTGCTCGCCGGCGGCTTGCTGGTCGGCGGCCTCGGCGTAGCCGCACTTGTCTGGGCGGGGGCTTGGCCGTTCTTCTTTGACACCCTCCGTGAATGGAATCCCCGTTACATGGCAGCCGCGCGAGAGCAGTGGACGTGGGCACGATTCGTGGCCATGCAGGTCCGTTTCTTCCCCTGGCAACTGCTTCACCTGGCCGCCAT
>Ga0172371_10013891_pt1 | contig 10431 bp, 4 predicted proteins | sample Lak12m_FD_114543 | JGI IMG/M metagenome (GOLD analysis project Ga0172371, IMG submission 114543) | Freshwater microbial communities from Kabuno Bay, South-Kivu, Congo - kab_022012_12m | ecosystem: Environmental > Aquatic > Freshwater > Lake | place: Democratic Republic of the Congo: South-Kivu... | reverse complement strand
TACGCCTCCGCGTTCTTGCCGTACGTGTCGGCGTAGGAGAGCCAGAAGTAGCCGCCGTCGCCCCAACCGGTCCCCCAACTGTTCTTGATCAGCCAGGCGCCGACGGTGGACGTGCCCGAGACGACCTTGGTGTCGTCCCAGCCGACGATCGTCACCTCGTGGTTCGCGCTGGCGGAGCCGCTGTAGTAGTACGTGTGCGTGCTGGAGTTGTAGTAGCTGCTGCTCCAGTAGAAGTAGGTGTCGAGGGCGCCTTCGCTCATCAGGGCGCTCTTGATCTCATCCGGCGAGTCGAGCCGGAGCATGTTCTTCACGTAGTAGAGCGACGAGTAACTGGGCGCCGGATCCTCGGCGTCGTTCCAGTCGTGGTAAGGGTCGTCGCTCTCGCTCACCGGCCCGGAGCCGCGGCTGAAGTAGGCCTCGCTCATGTAGGAGTTGCCGCCGTCGCACGGCCCGTAATCGAAGCCGTGGTAGTCCTTGAGGTCGTTCTCCGACAGGTTGACGCCCGTGGGCCCGCCGTCCATGAGGATGGAGCTTTCCAGCGAGGCCATGGCGGCGAACGCCCAGCACGAGCCGCAGCTCCCCTGGTTCTTCACGCTCGTCACGTAGCCGTACGAGCGGAGATCGTAGCTCGACGGGTACGACGCCGTAGCCGCCACGGCCGCGACCGTCGACATGGCGGTCGACTGCTGCACCCGGGCGCCGCTGTACTTGTCCGCATGGCTCACGCAAGAGGGTTCGGCGGTGGCCACCGCGCCGTCGGACTGGCCGGTGACGGTCGCCAGGACCGTCACGCCCTCCGAAGCCCGGGCGCTGGAGGCGCTTGCGGACGTTGAGGGAGACGTCTGCGTCCAACCCTCGCTCGCCACCTGGCCCACATAGTACCTGCCGGCCGCCAGGCCGTAGAAGGTGTACTTGCCGCTGGAGTCGGTCGTGGCCGTGCGCTCGCCTTCATCGAACTCGCCGTCGGCGTCCTGGTCCAGGAAGAGGGTGAAACCGGACAGGGCGGCCTCGCTCTTGTCCCAAACGCCGTCGCTGTCCAGATCGTCCCACACGCTGCCGCTGATCCGACCGCCCCCGGTGGCTGTGACCTTGAACGCCGACTTCTCGCTGCGCGTATTGTTCTTCTCGGTCGTTTCCGTGATCAGGCTGCTCCCGTCCAGCGTGGCGGAAAGGCTGTGGGTGCCGAGGGTCGCGGTCCAGGCCGTGCTGCAGTAGTAGGTCCCGGACCCGGTGAGCTGGACCTCGACGTCCGCGTACTGCGTGTCGTCGAGTTGGAACCGCACCGTCTGATCCACGCTCGACGAAGGACCGGTGTAGCTGTACTTGCAGACCAGCGCGACCGACTGATCCGGGCCGATCGAGGTGATGGCCTTGGTGAGATCGCTCGGGTCGGCGGCATACACGTCGACCGTTCTCAAGTCCACCGGAGGCACGTTCTTGGTGAGGGTCACGTCGTCGACAAATCCGCCGACGCCGGTGACACACGCGTCGGACTTGAACCAGAATGCGATCCAGACCTGGCTCTCTCCCGACACATCTCCCAAGGTGTACACGTCGGTAAGATCGAGCGACTTCTTCAGCCAACCGCTCGTCTTCCCGGAGATGCCCTTGCCGTAGAAGTTTTCGCCGTCGATCGAAACGCCCCAACACACATAGTCGTAGTCCTTCTCGGTGTTGACCGACGTCCAGAAGGTCAGGGTGGCGCTGTCGGCGTCGGAGAGGTCGAACGGACCATAGACCATCCACGAGGTAATACTGTTGGGATAACCGGTTGAGGGGCTATAGTCGCTCCCCACACAGAAAGCGCTTTTCGTTCCCTTGTGCTTGCTATAGGTTGTGGTGGACCAGGTCGGATCGCCGCAAAGCGTCCAGCCGGCGCCCGGGAACGTCCCTTCAAACTTCTCCGTCATGATGGTCTTCGAAGACGATGCGCCCTTGACGGTCGCACCCACGAGCGACTTCCCTTGCACGAGGGACGCTGCCTCGGCCGGAAGTTGGCAGGACACCGACTCAACGCTCACGCCAGCCCCGCTCTGAGCGCCGGATGCCGGCGCAGCCGTTTGGAGATCGGCCGACGACGTGATCGACAACAGCCGTCGATCCTCGAGCAATTCACACGCGAGGCGGGTGGAGCGGAGCGATCGCTTTCGGCCGGTTCCCCGGGCTGCCGACGGCTGACCTGCGAGGCGTCGGAGTGAACGAGCAACGAGCTGCATCATGACAGGGGCCCCCTCGTCAACGCGTAGGGTGGCGCCCAACCCAAAATTGGAGACACGCCGGAGCACTAGCGGAACCGCACGAGCCCTCTCTCGGGAAGGGAGGCCGATGGCCTGCCCCGCACAGGGAGCACCCGGCAAATGGCATCTCCCGGGCTCGCTCCCCTTCATGAAGCCTACCTCGCGCCCTGCCGATCCGTCAAGCAAGCTACCCCGCTAGCGGGTGGACGAATTGCCATTCTCGGCCGCAAAGCGCGAAACACGGCTGCTACAGCGCGGTCAACGGGTCTTTTCGGCACGCCAGGGGAAGCGTGACCGGCTTGCCCTCGCGCTGCGACTCGAATACGGCCACGAGCATCTCCAGGACCGTGCGGGCTTCGGTGATGTCGGCCACCGGCTTGCGGTCTTTCTCGATGGCCTCGATGAGGTCTTTGACTGCCACCACATTGCCGTGGTGCGGCGTGACGTCTTTGAGCGGCTCGGGCGTGCCCACGCCGGCCGAAGTGATCGCCAGCCAGTTCTTCTTGGCCCGGGGCTGCGACCACGACGTGTGCGGCAGGAAGAATGCCCAGGGCATGTAATTGGTGCCCATCTCAATCACGCCCTTGGAACCGAAGATCCAGACCCCGAAGCGCGGGCCGCCGCCGGCGCCGCGCACGGAGTCGAAGGACCCCATCGCCCCGCCGGCCAGGCGATAGGTCGCATGCACCTCGTCGCCGGCCAAGAGGCCGATCCCCTCGCTGCCGGGCCGGACGTCTTCCTTGCGGATCGGCCTGCCCTTTTCGAGCACGGTGGCGAAGCACCATTGGGGCTTGCCCCCTAGGTGCTGCGCCAGGTCCAGGACGTGCGGGCCGAGCACCCAAAGGTCCTCGGCGCCGCCCCGCGCGTCTTCCTTGCCCCGGGTACGAATCTCCAACAGCTTGCCGAGCTTGCCCGACGCGATCAGCTCGCCGACCACCTTGAGCTTCGGGCTGTATCGCGTCTGGTGGGCCACGGCCAGCTTCACCTTGTGCTCCTCGCAGGCGGCGACCATCGCGTCGGCCTCTTCGAGCGTGCGGCAGAGGGGTTTTTCCAGGTAGATCCCGCGCACGCCCGAGGCGGCCGCTGCAAGGACCATGTCGCGACGCTCGTCGACAAACCGCGGACAGATGCTCACCAGGTCGGGCTTCACCTCGTCGAGCATCTTGCGATAGTCGGCGAACGGCTTGGGGGCGCCGAGTCGCTTCGCCGCTTCGGCCAGGCCCTTCGGGTCGGCGTCGGCCACGGCGACGATTTCCGTCCCCGGCACGTCGAGCCAGACCTTGTCGAGCCCGTGCCCGTAATCGCCTCGACCCGTATGACCGATCACGCCCACGCGGTATCGCTTGCCGCCTTCCCCGCCGCGGACGAGCGCGGAGCAGAGGGACGCGGTGGCCGTCGCCGCGGCCCCGGCGAGAAACGTGCGTCGCGGCAATGCGTCGGGCTTGTGGTTCTCGCGCCGTTGATTCTGCGATTTCGTGGTCATGTGCGTAACTCCCTCGATTGCACTTGGGTCAGGATGTCTCTTGGAAGGTCGTCCCCTCAAGCCCACGGGTTGCAACCCGTGGGCTTCCGACGCGTTGCAACCCCTGGGCTTTCCATGCGTCGCAAAAGGATGGCTTGCCGCATCGGCTCGCCCTCAGCCGGTGAAGTACAGGTACGCCGCGGCGATGCCCACCAGCACGAGCGCCGAGGCCAACACGTCGCCCCAGCTCCAGCTTTCGCGGGTCTTGCGCCGCTGCTGCTCCGTGGCGGTGCCGTAGGTCAGCCCCTGGATTCGCTCGAAGGCCGGGGGCGCGGTCAGGTAGCTCACCGCGATCATCACCGCCACGCAGATCAGGAAGATCCCCAGGCTGTAATATTGGAAGTAGATATTGTTGACAATCCAGAGAAACGAGCCCTGGTCGTATCCGTTCTCGTAGCCGGAGAGTTTCAGCAAGACCGGCGTATCGACCGCCAGGCGGAACACCCCGAGGATGAAGCCCACCACGAGCGCCGCCAGGCAGCCCTTGCCGTTGAGCCGCTTCATAAACACGCCGAAGAAGAACACCACAAAAATCGGCGGCGCGAGGTATCCCTGCACGGCCTGGAGATAGAAATACAGCCCGCGCTGGCCGCGAATGACGGGAATCCATGCCAGGGCGATGAGCACCATCATGGTGGTGGCCAGACGCCCGACCCATACCAATTGGTGCTGCGAGGCCCCGGGCCGCAGCTTCTGGTAGAGGTCCATGGTGAAGAGGGTCGAAGAGGCGTTGAACGCCCCAGCCAGCGAGCTCATCAGGGCGGAGAGCAGCCCGGCCACCACCAGCCCGCGAATTCCGATCGGCAACACGTATTTGACCATCAGCGGGAACGCCGCCTGGCACTGGTCGGCCACGGGCTTGCCGTCGACGATCAGGTGACTGAGCCCCTGGGAGCCGCCTTTGGCCAAGGCGAAACAGATCATGCCCGGGATAATGAAGACGAACACCGGCAGCAGCTTCATAAACGAGGCGCAGATGCTGCCGCGCCGGGCGACCTGCTCATTCGGAGCCGCCAGGGCCCTCTGCACGATGTACTGATCGGTGCACCAATACCACAATCCGACGATCGGGGCGCAGAACAGCATCCCCAGCCACGGGAACTTGTCGTTGAAGTACCAGGCAATCTGATGGGTATCCTTGATCGGGGCCCATGTCCCTTCCATGCCGGCAGGCACCAGCGGCTTCCAGAGATTGAACATGTCGGAGCCGCACACGTGCCGGAGTTCCTGCCAGCCGCCGAGTTTGATCAGCCCGAACACGGTGACCATCGCCGACCCTATGATAAAGATGATCGTCTGCAACGTGTCGGTGTAGGCCACGGCCCGCAGGCCGCCGATCACCGTGTAAAGGCCCGTCAGCACCACCACGGCCACCGAACCGATCCAGAAAGCGTCGAACACGATGCCGCCGCCCAGATCCAGGCGCAACTCGGGCAAGAGGATGGAAAACACCACTCCGCCGGCAAAAATGCCGACCGCGAGCTTCGTGAGCACGTAGGCCACCAGGGAGATGATCGAGAGCACCCAGCGGGCGGCGGGCGTGAACCGCTTCTCCAGGAACTCGGGCATGGTGTAGACCATCGACCGGGCGTAAAACGGGATCATCACCCAGGCCAGCACCAAGAGACACCAGGCGTGGAGCTCGTAGTGGGCCATGGCCACGCCGTCGGTGCAGCCGGAGCCGGCCAGCCCCACGAGGTGCTCCGAGCCGATGTTCGAGGAGAAGATCGAGGCCGCCACGACGAACCAGCCGAGGCTGCGCCCGGCCAGGAAGTAGTCGTCGGTCGTGTCGCGGTTCTTCAGCACCGAGTACCAGGTGAGGCCCATCAGGGCGAGAAAGTACACCGCGATGACGCCCCAATCCACGCTGCCCAAAGAAAACTGGTCGCCCGCGGCCTGCGGCGCCTGCCCGAGCGCCGCAGTCGCCACCGCAGCGTCATTGCCGGCATAGACGCCGTTCCAACCGCCCAGGACGACGACGATGATCCATGATGCCAGGGCCAGTCGTGAAGCGCGACGGAACATCAAGCGGTCTCCTCGTGTAGTGACTCAGTCGGTTGCCCGTTGAGGATAGAGCGTCGGCAGCTTACGAGCAGACTTCCGAAGTCTCCAAGACTTCGGAAGTCTTGATAGCCTTACCAGAAGATCGCATACAGGATCAAGGTCGCCAGGACGACCACCACCCCGGCCAGCTTCGCGCCTCCGGAAGAGACCATGGCGATCTTCGACTGCTCCGGCAGCTTCACCGGCTCGGCCAGGGGTCGCATCAGGGTCATGGTGCCGAGCACCACCAGGACTACGAAAAAGGTGATTGCGATGCGGTCGAGGAAGGCGAGGGCCGGCAGCGCCAGCTTCAGGCACCCGTAGACCACGGGACTCAGGAGCAGGCCCACCACCGCGCACGACCTCGGCGCCCGCTTGACGAACAGCCCATAGATGAACACGCCGAGGATCCCCGGCGAGATGAAGCCCTGGAACTCCTGGATGTAGGTGAAGATCCCGCCGAACCTCGGGTCGTCGAGCAAGGGCGAAATGAAGCAACCGATGGCCGTAAAGACGAGCACGCACACGCGCCCGACGATCACCAACGCGTTTTGAGAGGCGCTCTTGTGCAAGTATTCACGGTACAGATCCATCGTGAAGATGGTTGAAGCGGCGTTGAGCATGGCCGCCAGGGAACTCACCACGGCCCCGAAGATGGCGGCCAGGACGAATCCGCGAAGCCCGGGCGGAACGAGCTTCTTGATCAACAGCCCGAAGGCCGAGTCGTACTGATAGCCGATGAGCTGCTTCTGCACCACGATTTGACGAGCGGGAGACCGGGACTTCTCCTGCTCGATCTCCCGGAGAAGCTCTTGGTTCGTCGCTAAGACATCCGGACCGGGGACCCCAATCTTGAATGGCGCCACCCGCCAATTAAAGTGTGCGATCTCTTCGGCCACGGTCGGATAGAGCTTGGCGAAATCAGCGTCGAAGGCAAAGGCGATCCCCGCCGCTTGCGGGTTCGCCTTGTGCTGCTCCAACAGGGCCAAGGTCTTGCTGTTGTCGCCCGAGGCCGCGTCGGCCTTCATGTCCTCGCTGAATAGGCTGAAGGCGATGATGCCCGGGAAGACCACGATGAAGGGAACGATCAGCTTCATCGCGGCGGCGAACACGACCCCCTTCTGCCCCTCGCTCAGCGACCGCGATCCCAAGGTCCGCTGCATGATATACTGATTCAGCCCCCAGTAGTAGAAATTGGGGATCCAAAGCCCGAGGACCAGCGCCGTCCACGGGACGAACTGGTCGGTGGCAGGGAGCACCATGTGCAGCTTGTCGGCGCTGACCGCCCGAAACCGTTCCATCGCCCCGGCGCCGGCCATTTCGGGCGAGAGTCCGATCGCCGCCGGCTCGGCCACCCCCAAAGCCATGAGCGCGAGGCCGAGGATGATCGCCCCGCCGAGGATGAGCGCGGACCCTTGGAGCAAGTCGGCCCAGGCGCAGGCCTTCAGTCCCCCAGCCACCACGTAGGCGGCGGCCATGACGCCGATCAGCCAGGAAGCGGTCGTCACGTTGATCGGCACTCCCAGGATTTCGATGTCCTTGGCCACGCCGCCAGCCGTCGTCTCCTGGAAAATGACGTCCACGGTCTTCGCGCCCGAATAGATCACCGCAGCGATGGTCACGCACACGTAGGTGAGCATCATCAGGAACGACATGATCGTCCGGGCGTTGTGGCTGAAGCGGTACTCCAGGAACTCGGGGATCGTGTAAACCCCTGCCCGGAGAAACGCCGGCAGGAAGAAGAAAGCGACAAAGACCAGCGTAATCGCCGCCATCCACTCGTAGCTGGCGACCGCGAGGCCCACGTGCCGGGCCGCCTGGCCGGACATCCCCACGAACTGCTCGGTCGAGATGTTGGCGGCGATGAGCGAGAAACCGATCAGCCACCACACCAGGCCGCGGCCGGCGAGGAAGTAACCCTCGCTGTCGGTCTCGTGACGGCTCATCAGGATGCCCACCGCCACCACGGCCAGGATGAACCCGACGAACACCAACACGTCCAGCGCGATCAGCATGGAATCCCTTTCACTTCCGGGGATCAATCCGGGCAACAGGGGATGGGACGCCACGAACGCTCCGTGCGACCTCCGCCCGTCGGGAACAGCGAACCCCTATGTTACATTCCCCCATCGGCCTTGACCACCCGCCAGGTCCCCAAGTAGGTCCCGCTTGCCGAGCGGGACCTGCCAGACCCCGCCCGGCAGGCGGGACCTACCGGCCACAGCGGGCGGTTGACCTCAAGAAGCCCTCTAACGCCCCTGGCTCGCGATCGTAAAAGCACCTTCTTCCGTGACCTCGGCGCCGTCGGGCCAGCGGACCCGGGCGACCACCGTGTGCCGGCCCGGGGCGAGGGTCTTGCTGTCGACCATGAGGCGGAAATGATGGGGCATGATCAACTCGCTCTTCTTGTTGACCGCAGGAAAGGCAGGCATGGGCTGCCAACCGTGCCCGTCGATCCGGGCCTCGGCCACAGAGCCGTTCGGGGCGTCGTAGCAATTGAAGACCAGCCCAATCTCCGATCGCCGGGGAAGGGGCTTGTCGAGGCCGCACCACTCCCCCTGGCGATCGACGTGCGATTCGCAAGTGGAACAGTAGCGGTGCGTGATCCGCGTCCCGTCGACCGACACGATGCGGTAGCCGCGGGGGGAGCCGTCCACGCCCCGCTCCATCCCTTTGCCGCTATGAAACCAGCTCCCGGCAAGCGCGATCGAGGCCACGTACTCGACCCCCTTGACCCAGGCCCGCTCGTTCTCGTGCATGTGCCCCTGCAACACGAGCCGCACGCGGTGGGCGGCAAACAGGTCGGTGAGCACGCCGCGGTTGGCGACCTCCCAATAGGGCGCGTCGGGCGGGCTTTCCTTCCGCCGCTGGGGATAGGTGGTCACGATCGGGATATGGATGCCCACCACGATCGGCTTGCCCTCCGGCTGCGCGGCCAGATCGGCGCGGAGCCAGGCCAACTCGCTCCCTTCCACCGCGCCGCGAACCGCCTTCCACTCCTTGCCGCCGGGGATCGGCTTGTTCCCGTCGAGCACGATGCAGTGGATGTCGCCCCAATCGAACGAGTAATACGTGGGCCCGAAGAGCCGGTGGAAATCGTCGCGGGGGTTCTTGTGGTCGAGCATCATCTCGTGGTTGCCGGGCCCGTTGCGCACGGGCATGCTGGCCAGCTTGAGGCACTCGGCGTAGGCGCTGCCGCTGTGGCCTTGCAGGCAGATGTCGCCCTGCGACCATAGGAATGCGGGCGCCGGCTGCAAGGCGTTGATTTCCAGGAGACTGGCCCGGAACTTGGGGATGCCCACCTTCCCGCTCTCCAGGTGGACGTCGGTGAGGAAGACGAAATCGAACCGCTTCGACTGGGGCACGGCCCGCAAGGAAAAATCGGCACGCCCCGCGCTCGCGGCCTTTCCCGCCGGGACGAAGAACGACTCCGTCCAGAATCCCGCGGGCGCGGTGACGAATACAAACGGCCCGCTGTCACGCCCGACGGCCAGCCTGTAGCAGCCGTCGTCATCGGTGCGGACCACGCGGCAGCCGTCGGACACGAGCACGCCGGCGAGCGGCTTGCCCTCGCCGGTCACGCGGCCGGAGAGCGCACCGACCTCGCCGGCCCTTGCGAGGACCGCTTCTTGGCGCTCGGCGCTCCAGCAAGTGAGCCATGCGAGAAGAAGAAGTGTCGTGGTGCGTTTCACGGCGTGTCCCAGGCGGAAGGCAGGAAGGCGGGAGTGCGACCAGACCCACACGCGGAGTCTCGACGAAGCGTATCGGTCGAGGCATTGCTCCGTCAAGCCCCGGCGTGCCGAACTGCGGTTGGCGTTCTGCGGTAGGATATCTGAAATGTGCATTTTCACCACGTTATGGATGTCTATAAACCCGCTAATATTTGACATTGGCCGCGTCCGATGAACGATCTTAACGGGATAATACCACGCATGTAATTCCACCCATTGGGGGTGGATGGAAGTCTGATGGTACGTCATGGGGCGATTGGGAAACAACGTCCCGAAGTGGGGCCGTACTGTGACGAGAGGGCCATCCGTATCGCTGGCTTGGGCGAGCATGTGCATGCCTATTATGCCAGTGGTATTCTTGACCGTGGCTGTGCTGGCCCAGACGCCGCAGGGTTTCTCGGGCGAGCCGGCCGAGCAGGCGACCGTGCAGCGGCCGGCCGAGGGAGGCGGAAAACTCCTTGACCTCGATATCGAGCAGCTCGCCAAGACCCCGGTCGTCGTCCCCTCGATGGACATCCCGGTCACATCGGTCACGCGGGAAGCGAGCACCGTGGGACGATCCGCGGCGGCGGTCTTCGTCATCACCCAGGAAATGATCCGCCGCAGCGGCGCCACGTGCATCCCCGAAGTGCTGCGTATGGCGCCGGGCCTGGAGGTGGCCCAGATCAACTCCAACCGGTGGTGCATCAGCGCCCGCGGGTTCAACGGCCGTTTCGCCAACAAGCTCCTCGTGCTGATCGATGGCCGGTCGGTTTACACGCCGGTCAATTCCGGCGTCTACTGGGACGTGCAAGACCTGCTCTTGGAAGACGTCGAGCGGATCGAAGTGGTCCGCGGGCCCGGGGGTACGCTGTGGGGGGCCAATGCGGTCAACGGGGTGATCAACATCATCACCAAG
>Ga0172371_10013890_pt1 | contig 10431 bp, 13 predicted proteins | sample Lak12m_FD_114543 | JGI IMG/M metagenome (GOLD analysis project Ga0172371, IMG submission 114543) | Freshwater microbial communities from Kabuno Bay, South-Kivu, Congo - kab_022012_12m | ecosystem: Environmental > Aquatic > Freshwater > Lake | place: Democratic Republic of the Congo: South-Kivu... | reverse complement strand
CATTAATTATTACAACAAGGAAAGAATTCATTTAGCCTTAAAAACATCACCCTCAAAGTTCAAACAAAACTTCGTTTCTAACTTACTCAGAAAGGGTGTGTACTAAACCGGGTACTTGACAAAGTCCTAAATATTAGAAACCATCCATGGAAACATGCAAGGGTGGAGAGAGTACATAAACCATATTTAGGACTTCTAAGGTGTGGTGAGTGTGGAATGATGATATCAGGTGAAATTCATGATAGACATCATGTAGATGGTAGTTCAACTATCTTTAAATATTACAGATGTACTAAAAAATCTAAAGTTGTTAAGTGTCTACAACCTAACTATATTTTAGAAGAAGATCTACATTCCCAACTCACCACACTCATCAAACAGTATTCTTTGAAAAAGACTTTTGCTAATCAGATGCTATTTGAATTAAAACAAGAGGAATCTGATATAGCAAAATCCAGCCTTGATGTCATAACCGCAAAGAGAAAGGATTTAGAATTAATAAATTCTAAACTCAAACTTCTTCTTGATAGTTATTTAGATCAAGTAATAGATATGCAAGTCTTTCAAGAAAAAAAGTTTGAATTAACCTCAAAAAAGAAAACCATAGAAGAACAAATCCTTTCTCTTAAAAGACATCAAGGCAGTTGGATCGAACCAATGAAAAATTGGATTATTGAAGCTAGTGAGGTGGATCAAATCGTATCATCTGACAACAAAGATGATATAAAGGTTCTCGCCTCTAAAATCTTCGGCTCGAACATAACACTACAAAACAAAAAAGTCCAAGGGGATGGGCAAAAGTCGTGGTCTTCGCTTCGCTCGACCCCGACAGGTCGCAACTGGGCTGCCTACTTCTGAAGGTATTATAACGGCTCTAAATAAGATTGTTAAGGCGTTTGAGGACACTATTCAGGTTCAGTTAATCAAGGAGAGATGGGAAGAAATTAAATCCATGCAAACTTTCGGATTGGCAGAAGTTCTTGCAAACTAATATCTAATTTATATAATCTGAATAAAATAAATAATTTATTTGTTATAATTAATCTGACAGTCATAAGTAAAGGAGGTGAATAAGAAATGAAGAAATTATTTTACGTAATTCCGGTATTAGTAATTTTTGGATTAGTATCAACGGCTTATGCCGCCAATAACGGCACGGGAGCACAAACTGGTCAGCAAATTCAGCAACAGGATAGAATCCAAGACCCCGCAACTCATACTGGTTCTCCTTCTCCAACAGGCAACCAAGTCCAAAACCGCAATCAGGTAACAACCCAAAATCAGGGGGCAGAAACCCAATTGCAAGTTGCCACTCAGGAAATGGAGCAACTAATGGATTTAAACGGCACGAATCAGACTCTGGGGAATCAAGTAAAAACTATTGCTCAAGAACAGGTTCAAGCTCAAACTCAAATTCAAACAGAGTTAAATAAGCTTGAAACCAAATCCAGCTTTATGAAAAAGCTTTTTGGCACTGATTACGGAGCAATTAAAAACCTAAAGCAACAGATGGAGCAAAACAGGTTAAGAATTCAAACCCTAACCGAATTGCAAAATCAGGTAACTAACCAAGCTGACGAAACTCAACTTGAGGAAGCTATCCAGGCGTTGACTGAACAAAATACAAGTTTACAGGAACAAATTCAAGCCGAAGAAAGTATCGGCAGTCTTTTTGGCTGGATTGTTAAGTTGTTTTACAAATAATCTTGTATTAAAGTTTCACTAATCAAATTGAGTAAATTTGGGTGTGTTTTTGGTCTTGGCTGTCTCTAATTAGTTAGGTTCTAATAGCGGAAGTGTGCTGCCCGACCTCGATTCGAACGAGGATTAAATGGTCCAGAACCATTTGGCCTACCGTTAGCCGATCGGGCAATGGTTACAATTTAATTAACCCTGCATGCAGTTTTCTGTGACAATTAGAGCATAAAATAACACATTTTTCTATCTCTTTCTTTATTCTGTCTTTTCCCCAGCCCCATTTTATAGACAAAGACAAGCTCCTGTCCTTACTACTACTATTTATGTGGTGAAAATCTAAACACACCGTTGTTGTTTCACCACACTTTGCACAATGCAAGTTAGACTTATAATTCTCTAGCCAGACCGCAATTTTTCTTCGTCGGTCAAAAATCCTTTTTTTCTCAAGAGCTGTGTTATTTTTGTAATAATTCTTATTCCAACGCTTTTTATACTCTCGAGCCTTTTTCTTATCAAGATACGGCACACATCTATCCTAAACGGGTCTGGAAAATTAATCAACTCCAGATCCAAAGTATGCGGCCCAACAATTAGATAAACCCGCATCAACACGCCAATTATACCAAATTAAATATGGTTTATTCTAAATTTGGGTTTACCTACATTGAAAAATGGAGGGGAGTTTACTTTTTATCCTCTTTTGCTTTTGCCCTTGATTGTTTAGCTCGAAGCGCCCTTTCCTGTTCTCGTTTCTCAGATTCTTTAACAATATCTTGCCTTTGAGTCTTTTCTTTGGCTAGTATTTTATCAACCTTTTTTTGACACTCAGGATCAGGGCAGGCTGTCTCTGTAAACATAAGAGAGGCATTACCCACTTTCTTGTTGTAGGTCCTAATAACTATCCTGTTTTTTCCACACAGGATACAAGGATTACTTGATTTTGTGCTCATGTATTTTTTTTCTTTAGGTTTACCAACGCTTAGGTCCGAAACTCTTTCCGCCTCTTCTGTCTCCTCCTCTTCCGCCTCCTCCTCTGTTGTCATATCCTCCTCTATCGTTTGATCTCTCTTCCATTGGACGTGCTACGTTTACAATAATTTTTCTTCCTCCTAAGTCGCTTCCGTTTAAAGCTTCAATTGCTTTATCAGCTTCTTCATCTTTCTCATACTCAACGAAAGCAAAACCTTTGCTTCTACCGGTAAATTTGTCAGTTATTACCTTTGCGGATGTAACTGTGCCGTGTTGAGCAAATAAGTCACTTAGTTCTTGGTCTGTTGTAGACCAAGGAAGACCTCCTACGAATAATCTTTTAGCCATTTAATATCACCTTCTCTCCATAATCACTTATCCAAACTCGCTTTGTTAGGTGGCTAAAAGTCGGAGTACTTCTGAGGTACTTTCCTTCTTACCAAAAACAAAAATCGAATTGATATAAGCTAACACGTCTATTATACCATGAATTTGGGGTAATATCACTGAGGTTAGTTATTTCTTCTGCTTAAGAAGCACCTTTCACAAGAATTACAGCCTTCTTTTAAAACAAGTAGATGATTAAGATTGTCGGAATGAATAGAAGGTAGACGTCTTAGTTTTAGATCTTCTCCGGCTGTTAGTTCTCCATCCTCAAATAGTATTTGGTTTAGTATTTCTATACGGTCTTCACTTCCCATAGCAATTAAAACCTTTTCAACCAAAGGACAGATATTTATATATGGGTTTTCTGTCATTAAAACAATCCTATTTGCTTTGTAGAATTATCTTCTTTGGGGTAGCTGAAGTCAATTTCTATTTCTCTAGGATTATTCCAGTGATCTTTAAATCTTAAGATTCCATTTTTAAGTACAAAATCATAAATATCCCTTGTGAGGACCACATCGTCTTCGCAATATTTTCTTAGAAGCTCTAAGCTTTTTGGATCTCCTTTTTGCCAATACAGTATTGCGTTGACGCCTGAGTCGATTTTAGCTTTATTAAGAGTATCCTTAGCTAAAGCATTAAGAGATACTCTTCTTCCGTGAGTCTTTCTAATCTCATCCAAAATATCAAAATGAGGGAGCTTTGGAAAGTGTGGGGGAGAGTATGGCTTTAAGGCAGGGACATCAAACCTAATAGAGTTAAATCCAATGATTCTATCTGCTTCTTGGAAAAGATCCCACATTTTTTCGAAATCAGTCTCAAAAAAGCTTTGCATTTTCCCCTCGATTTCTTTAAATTCGTCATCTAATTTTCTCGTATAAACAGACACTATTGATACACCCAAATCCTCAGGATTAAATGTCCCAGTTTCATCAAAGAATTTTTTTGTTTCTACGTCAAAGAAAACTTCATAAACCATATGAATAACGATTTTAGCTCCAAATATTGCTGCAAATCAATAGAAGAGTCTCTACTTACTTACAAAGAGGATGGCATTTGGAAGATCTCTCCCCGGACCAACTTTATATCCTCCTGAATATAGAGCAGTTGAACCTCCATCGTCTAGGTTAAGTGCATTTTCCATCCCCATAGCCTTTAGAGTGTGGGCAGACTCGGCGACAGTAGCGGAGTGTACAACGCCAACGTAAACACTATTTCCCTTACTAGCCACAAAGCTTCTATTTCCTTTAGACCCTTTTTTAGGATCATCATCGCCGCCAAAAGAAATATTACCTCCCGAAATTAAAAGAGGGTAGTTAGATATCATTCCATCAATTGATGTATCCCTTCCCCATTGAGAAACACTCGAAACAAATCTTATGTAGGACCCTCCAAAGATTACTCCGGGGTTGGTACTATAAATATTATTATCCGAGTTGAAGTATGTCTTATTTTTGTTCATAAGGAGCAAGTCAAATGAATTAGTTTTCCCGGCACAGGATGGATATGAAGCAGGGCAAAAGTATGATCCGTTTACTCCGGCGTATGCACCACTCCTTGATACATAAGTAGCCAAAGGAAGAACGGGGCAGTCATTGGTACATGTTGAATCAGATGCCGTGTCTACTATTACTTTAGTATTAGATAGATCTCCCGCCACAATGCTAACCATAAATGCGCCAACTGCCGTTTCAACCTTTTGTTGGGAGTATCCTGCCCCGGGTGGGGTACTACTGACAGTTATATTTTCAGGGATTTTAACTTCTGACACGGCTTTTTGAGTTTGATCGGCAAGTTTTGTTTTAATGGTAGCAAGAATCTCTTTAGCCTTCGTCCAATCCTTTTTAGATAGTAAACTCAACACTTGGGCGAATAGCTTATCTATCTCTTTTGTGTCTTTTGTTTTGGTTTTTAAATCGAGTATATCCTCATATACGGAAACAGCCTCAGAATATGTGGATTGGATATTACTTATCTCGGTCTTAAGTTCGGAGTTTATCTTTACCTGATCTTGATTTTTCAAGGTATCAAGTTCTAATTTTGTTGACTCTAAAATGGAATTAGTTTGTGATAAAAGTTTTTGCGAGTTTTCAGACTGTATTTTAAAATGATAAACAAAATATCCTGAAGTACCTAAAGTGAGGACGACTACCGAGGGTACTACTATTTTGATAATTAGACTTCTTTTGAGGTTAAACTTTATCATTTAACCAATTTATCATTGTTTAATGATCTCATCAATGTCTTTTGAAAGGTCGGAGTTATTCGTATCTTATGGCCTCAATGGGGGGAAGGTTTGCGGCTCGTCTTGCAGGAAAAACTCCGAAGAATACTCCTATTGCTGAGGAAATTCCAAACGTAATAATAACAGACATTAGATTAATTGATGCAGGGAAGAATATTCTAACTATTAGAACAATGATTACTGACACTACAAGGCCCAACGCCCCTCCAAAAAGTGAGAGGAGAAGTGATTCAGTTAAAAACTGAAGCAAAATATCTTGCTCAGTTGCCCCAATTGCTCGCCTTATTCCAACTTCCTTTGTTCGTTCAGTTACAGTTGCGTACATGATATTCATAATCCCTATCCCTCCTACCAAAAGGGATATAGAACCGATCGCAATTAACACAGTGTTAATTATTGAAAAGATCTGGTTAATTGAGTTTAGGAGCTCGCTTTGCTCAGTAACAGAAAAGGCCTCTTTATCATACCTTTTAAGAAGAGCTTCTTCTGCCTTTTTCTTTGCGATACTTACCATGTCATCTGACTTTATTCCCAGATACATTGCCCAGAAAGTTTTATCAGGATTTAGAGATCCATATGTTGTTTTATACGACATAAATACCGCATTATCTGCCTCGTTATCTCCTTTTTTCTTGGCAACTCCTATTACTTTAAATCTTAATTTTTCGAATCTGACGGTTTTGCCAATTGCATCTTCTGGTTTGTCAAATAAATTATCTGCTAGGGAGTATCCTATTACCACAATTTTTGTGCCAGATTGGACATCCGCTTTTGAAAGAATTTCCCCCGCTTCGGCTTCGATGTTCATCAATTTAAACCCATCCTCGTTAACCCCCATTATGTATCCAAATTTTTTTGCCCCTCCCGCCTCAACAGATGTCCCCTTCATAAATACAGGTACTACATAGTCAATTTCACTTATACGCTTAAGAGAATTCATGTCTTTTTCGTCAAATGAAGCTCCTCCAACAGTTCCTGCTCCGCCAAATCCGGCTCCACCTTCTCCTGTAAAGCCACTCCCGGGAAGTATCATAATAAGGTTAGCTCCCATACTTTCAAACTGATCCTCAATGTAGTTTTTAAGTCCTAACCCTAAAGCGATTAATAAAACAACAGACATAACTCCGATCATGATTCCAAGAGAAGTAAGAGCTGTCCTTACCTTACTTCTTTTAAAGTCAGTTAAAGCGGTAATTACTAAATGAGCTAGTCCGTTTTGTATTTTCATTCTAGGTATTTATCAACTATTTTTCCGTCCCTAATAAATATTCTTCTCTGGGTCCTATCCGCAACCGCTTTCTCATGAGTTACAACAATTACTGTTACTCCAAAATCTTTATTAAGGCTTTCGAGTATAGCCATGATTTCTTCACCAGTTTTTGAATCCAAGTTTCCAGTCGGTTCATCGGCTAGAATTACTTTAGGTTTCAAAATAAGAGCTCTTGCTATAGCCACTCGTTGCTGTTGCCCTCCTGAAATTTTATTGGGGAAAAAATTTCTTCTCTCCCAAATACCAAATCTTTTGAGTAGTTCTTCGCCTCTGGCATAAACATCAAAATCAAGTTTGTCCTTTGTATATTTTGCAGGAAGAAGAATGTTTTCTAGAACCGAGAATCTACTAATCAAATTGAATGATTGAAATACGAATCCAATGTTGCGGTTTCTAATATGAGATAGATTCTCATCTGAGAGCCTCGAAACATCCTTACCGTCAATAAATATTTTTCCGGAAGTTGGTTTGTCGAGAAGTCCTATTAGGTACATTAAAGTTGATTTTCCAGATCCTGAGGTCCCTCTGATACTTACATACTCTTTTTCCTTTATATCTAGAGTAATGTCGTCAACTGCATGGACTACGTCTTCCCCTAGATGAAATGTTTTGAAGACATTTTGAAGCTTAATCATACAAAGTGTCACCCTCTTTAATGTTTCCTGTGATCTCTACTTGGTCTTCTCCTTCTATACCTGTTTCAATATAGACTTTGTTACCTTTTTTGTTTAAGTTAACATATTTTCCTTTTTTGTCAGAATGGACGAACTTACTAGGAACATAAAGTACATTTTCCTTTTCAGCCAGGATAAACTTGGCATCACCTGTCATTCCAACCCTAAACTTGCTTTGATCTGCTTCCTCAGTTTCAAATTTTATTTTTATTTTATATACAGCTCCTGACTCACCAACCTGAGGAGTATAACTTATGAATGTTACTTTTCCTGGAAGTTCTTCTTCTGTAAAAGAATCAAGTACCACTTTTACCTCTTGGTCGAGTTTTAAATTAATTATTTCACTTTGGTCGGCTGAAACTTCAAAATAAATAGTTTTTGGGTCAATTAATCCTATTTGAGCTTCGGTTATCTGGATATTGACTCCTGGGGCCGTCTGCCCGATGTATGAGATTAAGCCTTCGAAAGGTGCGTAGAGGGTCGCGTTTTTAAGATTGTATTCGGCTGCGCGGAGAGCGTTGTAGTAATAGTCATTAGTTGCCTCGGCTGAAGTTCTAGTGTCTTTTTCGGCAAAAGTTTCAGTTTTTTCTTTGTTTTTCAAAGAGTCGTGAACAGATTCAACTGTGGCCATATATTTTCTACTCATATTAAGAGCTTGTTGGTAGGCCGCGTCTAAAGTGGTTGAATCAATTGATGATAACGCTTGCCCTTTTTTGACCCATTGGCCCTCTACTACTCCAACCCAGGATAGCTTTCCGGAAGCTGGGAAGTACAAACTGACATACTTTTCGGCACTGATTTTACCTGATAGGACCAGCTCTTCGTTGACTTTTCCTCTTTCAACTTTAACTGTTTCAACTGGAGCTTTCGGGCGAGTTAATAAAAATAGGGCAATTGACGAAACGATCAATAAAATTATAGTTATTACTATGCCCTTTTTTGTTAGAAGTTTGTTTTTGATAAATTTGGTAAATTTTGACATAGGCTTACTGGAGCCCAACTTTGAAAACCCTCCAAGAGATACTTTGCTAGAGTAATTCTTCTCCTTATTTGATTTTATATCTTTTTTGGCCATACAAAAACCCTTTTTCAAATTTAAGGGTAGTAGTATTGTAAGGTCTTAAGCGATAAAGGTCAAATTTTGTACTATGACTGAATTAATATCCTTAATTGTGATAAAATTGGATATGTCTAAGGCAGTACTTAATAAAGCGAATAGATCTTCGGGCGATTGGTTGCCCGGAGTAGAGGAGTGTTCAAAAAGAGCACGCCCTTGTGGTAACCCTCATTGTGCGGACGAGGCCATGAGATCTAGAGGTATATCTCAAAGCTCTCCATATGGGTCTGAAGAAGCATACAAACACGCTGTAAGTATTGTCAAGGGATGTGGTGACGCAGGATGTCCTATTAGAAAGCTTGGTAACCCAGACGAAGTTCTTGCGGAGTTAGCCGGAAGAGGTAGAACTTAAGAAATTGCTTCTACTTTCTTATCCTCTTCAATAAGAGATCTTCTTATTTTAATTTCTTCTTCGATTACTGATTCTGGTGTGTTGTTTTTTTGCCGTTAAGGATAATATTTCCCTCCAAATCAAAATATCTTAACCTATATTGTTTCCAATCTTCTTTAAATTTGTCTATCTGTTCCCTTTTGAGAGGGCTGTAACCTCGGTTTTTTGAGACTTCTACCATAAGGGTTACTATTTTATCATTTGCGTGCAATATTTATCAATAAATTGGGCAATAATAAATATTTGGCTGTTAAAACATAAACTTTGGGACGAAAAGAAGTGCCCCTATCGCAACGGCTAATATTGCCGACAAAAGTACGGCTGCAGCTGAAACATCCTTAGCAATTTTTGCATGCTCTCTAATTTCTGGAGAAACGAGATCTACTAAAGCCTCAAAAGTAGTATTTATCAGTTCAAGAATTATTACAAACCCTATGGTTAAAATAAGAATTGCGAATTCTATCGGAGTAAGTTTAACTACTATCGCAAGAATGATTACCACAGTTGCTGCAAGTAAATGAAATCTGAAGTTGGGTTCATTTTTAAAGGCAAGTAGGATTCCATTGATTGCATAAGGGAAGCTTTTGAGGATGGGGTGTCTAAGGCTCATTAAAGCATTATAACTTATTAATTATTAACTATTAATAACATTTGAGATAATATTATTTTATGAAGGTAAAAAAGCGACTTATTTTTGCTCTCCCTGTGGTGTTTCTGACTCTCTCAATATTTGTACTTTATCAGACTAAGATTCGCTTTGATGATAGGGTAGCTTCTCGAGTGACAGACTTTACGGGTGAGATAAAACCTGACGAAAATGTTGGAATTTGGCAGGGGAAGCAGGTGGAAGTACCACTTATTGCTTTAAAGAGTTTGGAGTCTCCTGTTCTTGGGGCATCAAGTGAAGAGAGATGGATAGATGTTGACCTATCGGAACAAAAGATGAGAGCTTATGAAGGTTCGACGCTATTTACGGAATCACTGGTTTCATCCGGTCTTCCTTGGTGGCCGACTCCGACGGGAGAATTTAGAATTTGGGCGAAACTTCGTGCCACAAGAATGGAGGGTGGAGAAGGTAAATACTACTACAATTTACCCAATGTCCCTTATGTTATGTTTTTCCAGAATAATAATGTCCCAGGATGGCGGGGCTATGGGCTTCATGGAGCATATTGGCATAATGATTTTGGAAGAGTCCATTCACATGGATGTGTAAATTTACCAATACCTACAGCGGAAAAACTGTATTACTGGGTTACTCCTCAACTTGCTGAGGGTAAAAGCATGGTCTACGCCTCGGATGAAAATCCTGGTACAAGGATAGTAATTCACGACTAAAATGCTGCCAAACCTCTATTTGGATAAAAGTGACAAGTGGATCACTTTTCTCGCGAGCTTTCTTGTGTGGTTTATTGTTTTTTTGCTTTTGTTTATGTTTATTCGAAAGATAGGTTTTAATAGAAAAGATATTGTCAGATCTTTCTTCTCAGGTGTATTCGCCTGGGTTTTGGCATACTACGTAAAAGACCTAATTCCATCTGTCAGACCTTTTGGTGTGAGCGAGTTTCCGCCTTTGACCATTACAATTCCTTTGGACACTTCGTTTCCATCAACTCATACAGCTCTTGCCTTTGGAATCTGTTTTTATTTGTTCTTGATTAATAAAAGGCTGGGGCTAAT
>Ga0172371_10013889_pt1 | contig 10433 bp, 9 predicted proteins | sample Lak12m_FD_114543 | JGI IMG/M metagenome (GOLD analysis project Ga0172371, IMG submission 114543) | Freshwater microbial communities from Kabuno Bay, South-Kivu, Congo - kab_022012_12m | ecosystem: Environmental > Aquatic > Freshwater > Lake | place: Democratic Republic of the Congo: South-Kivu... | reverse complement strand
GTTTCTGTAGGCAATTCGACATGTTGCTGAGGTCCGACCCCACTACAATTCAAAGGCCTCGTATTGTTTTCATAATGCTTGTCTTTACCCGCCCTACACTAATTTTTCAAGGGGTAAGTGTCTCATCTTCATTAACACAGAGGGCATTAAAAATAGAATTTCAATGGGATTAAAGAACCGCACAATTGAAACAAAGAATGTATTGGATGCGATAGTCAGACTCGACCGTTGGATTGATGAGAACGGCTGGGCAGGATATGATCCCTATGATGTAAAGGGCACTCCCATCTTCCTTTGGTTACAACGCACTAACTTACCAATTGCGTTGAAGATTATTAGACGATTAATTTTTGAAATCGAAAGTCGCTATCCTTGGTGGGTCCGGCGCTTATTCGGGAGTGATAAACAGATCAACGCCAAGGCTATGGGGCTTTTTTCCCGAGCGTACTTGAATCTTTATCAGTCTGAAAAAAAAGATAGCTACAAAAGCAAAGCACTATTCTGTCTAGACTGGCTGCTTCATAATCCATCCATCGGTTATAGTGGTCTTTGCTGGGGTTATCCCTTCGACTGGCAAAGCAAAGTATTCATTCCAAGAGGCACACCCTCAGCTGTAGTCAGTTGTACTGTTGGAAATGGCTTTTGGACCGCCTATAAGCTATTAGGTGATCGACAGTATCTGCATGTGTGCGAATCTATCAGCAATTTTCTAGTTAACGATTTAAACATTGCATCTGAACCTGACGGGACCCTTTGTTTCAGTTACACACCATTAGATGACTTCCGCGTTCATAATGCCAACCTGTTTGTCGCTGAGTTTCTCACACGTATAGGAAAGGAAGTCGGAAATGAGGCTTATATTGAGCTGTCAGAAAAAGCTGCTGCCTACACCCTACGTGAACAGAATCCTGACGGTTCATTGTACTACTGGGGCCGAATACAGAACCATTATGCGCCGGATCACATCGATCATTACCATTCAGGTTTTGAGATGCGCGCTATCTATGGACTGTGGCAGCTAACACATGACCTTAGATATAAGCAGGCGCTGGAAAGGTATTATTCATTTTATCTTAAAAATTTATTAACTCAAAACGGCAAAATGATTGCACCCAAAATGACGCCCAAGAGCTTCTACCCTGTGAATATCCATGCTTGTGCAGAGGCTATCCTCTGCAACCAAACCATTGCTGAAGACATACCAAAGGCGAGAGAAATGGTCCCACTTCTGTGTGACTGGGTTATCTCCAAAATGCAGACTAATGCGGGATGGTTCATTTACATGATACGCCGGACTAAAACTGGCGAACATAACATTGAGATCCCATACATGCGATGGGGGCAAGCTTGGATGCTCTTAGCGTTGTCTTCGACACTCACGAGGTCCTCTCAAAATGCACAAAGTTAGTAATGACGACAATATGGAACGCTACTATGCTTCCAACGCTTCACATTATGATACGGGACTGGTGCGCATTGGTTGCACAGAAGAACAAGCAAGGGCTTATGCGGCGTATTTCCGAACTTTTCGGGGAATCTATTACAAAAAAATACAGCAGGCCTACCAAATACTCAATAGAGACAGAACAAGTTGTATACGTGTGCTTGATGTTGGTTGTGGCCTTGGCGAAGACATAAGGGTACTCAACAGTATTTTGCCTCAAGCTGAATTTGTTGGCGTAGAGTTGTCACCTTCAGCGATTGAAATATGCGAACGCAGCGCAGCGCCCAATATGAAGTTTTTCTGCTGTGACGTTGGCGAACTACCCTACAGCGCACACTCATTTGATTTGATTATTAATTTTTGCATGTTGGAACACGTTGCCTCTCCGATTTCGGTTCTGACTGCCTGCAAAAACATGCTAACAACTAAGGGAATTATCGTTTCAGCCATACCAAATCATTGCTACTGGTGGAGCTGGTACTTGCCTCGATATGCGCTTATGAAACTTATCGGAAAGAAAATCAAATCACACTCGGTATACAGAAGAATTATGCGAAATAGCTTACAAAAGCTTAATCTGAATCTGCTATGTTACGATGTGGTTGGATTCCGGCCGCCACAAGAATTCTTTTGTTGGATACCAGCCAGACTTATTGATCCAGTCTTTAAAAGCTTGAGGAAAATTGGAGATGGACTCCATGCCACATTTCTAAAAACTTTGCTTTACTTGGAAATATACGTTGCATCACCTCGAGATACGGCAAGTATTAAGTTTTTCTCCACAGAGGTATTTGAGGACGGCAAAGAGCAATTCATTACATCAATCATTTCCGGTACCGTTTCGACTATGCTCGCGGTCCCTTATTATGCACTATGGTGGATTGAGGTACTTAGATCAACAACGAAACACATAGTGACCAAAATTATGGAGCAAAATGGTTAAAGGCATGGTAACAAGGGCGGACTTTGAGAGGTTTTTTCCGCCAAAGGATCTAAGTACTACCGGGGACAGGTGGCTAATTAAGTGGCGCGGCTCACAAACTTTGCGGTACGAGCAGTCTTTTGAAATATTGGGACCATTTCTGAAGAATGACAACCGTAAAAAGCTGTTGGACATCGGCTGTGCACAAAGCAATTTTTTGCTACTCCTAAATCGCCATTTTCCAGATATTCAACTATATGGATCGGACATCTCCAATAATGCTATTACGTGGAGCAGAGAACATTATTCATTTATCAATTATGAACAATGCACATTACCCGAAGTTGCCTTTTCCAAAGAGGTTTTTGATTATATTTTGGCACTAGAGGTGCTTTATTACCTTGGCTCCGAAGATAGGCTCTTGGCGTTAAAAAATATCGTTGCTGCACTGAAACCAGGGGGTGTTCTTTTAGTATCCGGTGTATTAGATGGGGGCAAACAATATTTTTCGGATCGATGGATTTTGCAGACACTTCGTAGTATGGCAGAAGTGAAGGTAGTTGATTACAATTATTCAAGGTTTTATACTAGACTTGAAAGTCTTCTACTCTCTGGCCGCGCTGTGTTTTACCGCTTTTTTCGCTACGCAGATGTTTCTATGCCCAGCTATTCCGTGTTATCGCGGGAACCCGACACATCAGGCAATACGCAGCCTACAAGAGGTGAGAGAGGCTGCCTCGGCCGTTGGTCCAAGACAGCTGGTTCTTTTTTGATAACCCTTGTTGAATCAATGCTGGCCTGGGTATGGCTGCCTCGCTTGTGTCGATCATTAACAAAGCGTGCATTAGGTAAGAAGGGCCGTACGCAGATTATAGTATTGGCAAAGAAAAAGGCAGATGCCCCTTAGGGAGATACCAAAGATGAGACATCCGTACGACTTTTTCCCCACTACGCTAAGAGATGGATTAAAACATATTATGGAAAAGTGCTTACCTTTTCCTTATAGCATGGGCATGATTTGTGCGAAAAATTATATTGAGCTCTTGAGAACCCAGTGGCTGAGCAAAGAAAGGCTTTCCAAGTTTCAAAATAAAAAGCTCAGCATTCTTATCGACCACGCATATAAAAACGTCCCTTATTATAGGAAACTTTTTAATCAGAGAGCGCTCAGACCTAACGATATTAAGAAGGTCGATGATCTGCGGAAGTTACCTATCCTGACAAAAGAAGCTGTAAAGAACAACTTTAGGGAATTAACCGCTATCAATAGAGGAATATTCTTTCCCGTCATATCTAACACCAGTGGCTCCACTGGAATACCACTCAAATTCCTGCTGGATAGAGGAAATTTGCTTTTTGAAACTGCGATTATCGCTAGGCACTGGAATTGGATGCGGTACAGTCCAAATGAAAGGCAGGCAATATTAAGAGGACGAATCCTAACGTCGAAAGAGTTCTTTGAAATTGATGGCAATTGCTTGAGGCTGTCATCCTTTCATCTGAGCCCAAGTACTTTAGATGTATATGTCGACAAACTGGCAGAATTTAACCCCGCTTTACTAAGAGGGTACCCTTCAAGTTTGGATTTTTTTGCGCGGCTCTTAATAGAGAATGGAATTTGTTCGATAAGGCCTAAGGCAGTTCAAACTTCCTCCGAGACGCTTTTTCCGAAAATGCGAGAGAGGATCGAACGGGCCTTTGGTTGCAAGGTTTTTGATTTCTATGGGAATGGCGAGCATGTTTCTTGTGTATCGGAGTGTCCAGCCGGAGGCCTTCACGTCAATGTTGAATATGGCGTTATTGAATTCCTTACTCAGGAGGGGAAAGATGCGAGACCTGGGCAGATAGCTAGAATGGTGTGTACTGGACTCAATAATTTCTCAATGCCACTGATTAGGTATGATATCGGCGACACAGCTGTTGTATTGAGTTCCGGCTGTTCTTGTGGTAGGAACTTGCCAACAATCGAAGCGTTAGAGGGCAGGATAGATGATTTTATTCTCACCGAGAGTGGACGAATGATCCCTGCGTCTGGGATGACTCTAGCATTTGAATTTAGCGAAAATATCAAGAAATGCCAGTTGGTCCAGCCCACCAGGGATGAGCTGGTCATTAACATAGTTAAATCAGAAAATTACGGAGATAACGACCATATGTTTATGCTTGACGAAGTCAAAAAGAGAGTGGGTTCAGGGATTAAACTGACCACAAAGTTTGTGGAGGACATCCCTCGAACAGAATCTGGAAAGCAAAGATTCATGATTTCTGGCCTATCGGAAATACACAACCTGCGTAATTAATTAATAATTCAGGAAAATATGAAAAGCACTGTAGCATTAATAGCCGTTGGGGATGTCTTTCTAAGTGGATCAGCTGCTTCGGCAACTGAGGAATTAGGTTTATATCCACTATTTGACGACGTATCAAGCACATTGCGCGCTGCCGATTTGCGGTTCTGTAACATCGAAGGCCCTATATCGGCTAAAGGGGTCCCTCTGAAAAAGTGTTGTCTCAGTTCTGCCGTAATGCTTGCAGAATCGTTGGGATTGGCTGGCTTTAATATTGTGTCACTGGCAAACAACCATATTTTTGACTACGGACTGCCAGCATTTGAAGAAACCCTATCTCTATTGACGGCAAAGGGAATCGAATGTGTAGGAGCAGGCCAGAACATTGATTTGGCCGTTGCTCCCAGCATATTCAAGATTAATGGAATAACGGTCGCCTTTTTGGCCTTTTCCTGGGATCTTATTGAATCCCAATATGCCGCCAAATTCAAACCTGGCGTTGCACCACTGAAACAAAGAGTGATCCTCCATATCGTTACGAAATTGCGACAAGACGCTGACGTCTTGGTTGTATCCCTACACTGGGGCTACGAGAGAGAACGTTACCCCTTGCCCTATCAACGAAAAATGGCGCATAGAATCATAGAGGCTGGTGCCGATTTAATCTTAGGGCATCACCCTCATGTGCTACAAGGTATTGAGGAATACAGAAAAGGGATAATCGTTTACAGTCTGGGTAACTTCGTTTTTCCAGATTACACATATAAACACTATGTGCTTGAACAGAGGGAAGAAAACAAGAGGACCTTCGCCATCAGAGTTACCTTTGCAAAGAATGGATATATTGATTATAATATAATTCCAGTTAAAATGAATGCACAGTATCAGCCTACGTTGGTACTAGGGCAAGAAGCCATTTCTATATTATCAGAAGTTCAACAACTATCTCAGCCCTTCGCTTATAAAAATTACCGTCAATTTTGGAAGATAAATAGAGTCCGAAAGGATCTCCCAGAACTCAAACGTGCCTCCAAGGTTACTCTGGCAAAAATACGACTCCATAGATTTCTTATCAGGCTAAGGAATGCATCATTAGCGAAAAGGACTGTCAATGACCAATAGTCTCTTTGTTGTTATTACTGTTGACACAGAGGATTCTCAACGATCCGCTGTGGTTTACGATGACGCGGTGCAAGAGATAGATACAATGATTTACGGTAACATAGGTCTTGAAGGAGAATACTACGGCTTTCAAAAAATAATGGATATTTGTGACGAAGTTCCCTGCAAGGCGACCTTCTTTGTGAGTGTCTTTGATTGCAGAAAATACGGTGAAACGTCCTTAGCCAATGTGTGTAAGGCTATAAAAGACAGAGGACATGATGTACAGCTCCACACGCACCCGAGAAGGGCGTACGATAAGTCTAGAAGGGAGCTGTACAAATATTCGATAGACGAGCAAACCCGACTTATGGACGAAGGCAGGCGACTGATAAAAGATTGGACCGGTACCTATCCAGTCGCACATAGAGCTGGCACATATGCTTTAAACGACGATACGATATACGCACTAAGAACGAATAAAATTGCTATTGACAGTTCCATGTTTTTTAAACGCCCTGAATGCAAATTGTGCTGGAGTCGTAACAAGGTAGTTTTTAAGAGCGGGGTATTAGAAATCCCAGTTACCGGTTTTTTTCGCGAGACAAATCTAACATTAGCATCGATACCGGTATTCCGAAGAAGGCAATTCACCAAGACAGACGTCGATTGGACCTCATTAGATGAGCTACTTGCTTTCGTTAATGATGCTTTAAAATATGACATACGGGTACTAAATTTGTTTATGCACAGCTATTCTTTTATCAAGTTCAGTGAAAGCTTTACCGATTTTAAGCCAGATTATGACGACATGACCAAATTTGATCGTTTCCTTAAAGTGATTTCCATAAATCCAAGGATTAAAATTGTAACCATGACAGATCTCTTTAATATTTATCTTGAGGATCCTAACTGTCTCTTGAATGGTTCAGATTATGTCCCCGTTTATCGCAAGCGCGCCAAAGCGGTGGACACCATTAAAACTGTGCTTAAGAGAAAATGGCACAACTATCTGTAAATACTCCTTTTCGAACAGTCATCAAGGACATAGCAATTTATTTTCCAGGAAAATTGCTACCAGCACTTAGTGCTCTTATCACTATTCCTATCTATGCGAGGATTTTTCGGCCAGAACAATATGGGCTGCTTGCTCTCATTAACATGGTCATCGGAGCAGGCACTATCACTTTCGCTGTTTGGTTGACTTCAAGTGTTATTCGGTTTTATGCCGTGTATCGCAAAGAAAATCAACTAGACGTATTTTATTCGACATTGCTTCTGGCTGTCTGCTTATCTCTTGGCTGCCTTATATTTTTGTCAATTCCAATTTACTTCGCAACCAAACACAGTTGGAATCCGGAGATATCTCGACTCCTACCCCTATCGGCTATTATTGTTGTCATAAATAGCATTTTTGTGATACTGCAGACAGTTCTTAGGGCAAGCGAAAACGCTAGGCTATTCGTAGCCTCTGAGCTGTGGCAAGTGTACATTGGTTTATTAGTTGGTTTGACTTTGGTTATTGTTTCGGGCCTAGGAGTTGAAGGCATACTTTTCGGTTTTCTTTTTGCAGTCACAACTTCTTGTATTGGCATTGTTTACTGGCTTGTGCGATCTGGAATGAGAATAAGACGAAAGTCCGTCTCCTTTATGACACTTAAAGAGTTTGCAGCTTATGGCTTGCCTGGAGGCATAGCTACTGTAGGCACCTGGGTATTAACGCTTTCGGATCGATATCTAATCGAATATTTTAGGGGAACTACTGAGGTTGGTTTGTATACCATGGGTTACACTATCGCTGACAGAAGTATCAGTTTAGTCGTCTCATCTCTAATGTTAGCGGTGGGTCCCATTTTGATCAATACGTGGGAAACCAAAGGGAGCGCAATAACGGTACATTTGCTCAGACAAGTTACTCGTTTGACGTTAATATTAGTTCTTCCCATGGTAGTTGGCCTTTCAATTTTGGCTTATCCAGTTTTCCGTGTTCTTACGACCGAAGCTTATTTTCCCGGAGCGCCGGTATTACCTTGGGTAAGTGCAGGAGCCTTTTTGTACGGTCTCAGTCTTCAAGCATACACAGGCCTCGTTTTGTCCAAGAAAACTAGAACTATGGCAATAAACTACATTTTGGCTGCATTTATTAATGTTGTTTTGAATCTGTTGTTTGTTCCTAAATTTGGTTTTTCTGCTGCGGCCGTCAATAAGGCGGTTGCATATGGTGCTCTACTTCTTTTTAATATATATTGTTCTAACGAATATTTGAGATGGGAGTTCCCGTGGGTTACGTTTAGAAATGCCGCGTTCGCTGCGGCTGTCATGGCCTTGCCTATTTTTGGTGGGAAAATGGCTTTGGAAGCTTCCTTTTTCACACTGGGATTAATGGTAATGTTCGGTGCAGGGGTCTATTCGTGTGTGCTAATACTTACTCGAGAAATCTCTAAGAAAGAACTTACGACAATGATGTCTTACGTCAAGGGTGCAGTTTCCTATTCTCTGTTTAGGATAGGGCTTCGGCATAGGCAATCTTAACGGTTAAGGATAAGTAAGAAAATGAAACTCCGCTGCCCAATCTGCGAGAGGTCAAGTCTTTGCTACGTGACTAGATCGCTATCGCTCAACACTATAAACGAATACTATGCTTATGAGTTTTGGCGATGCCGCTTTTGTGGTTTTGTGTTTGCAAGCAATCCGGAATCGGTCAGTCAAATCACCGACGCTTATGAAGTTGACCAAGGATACACAAGGGATTTTGATGCAATATTGATCACGAACGGAGCGCACAAAGGGATATGCAAATTTCAGGTTGAAATAACTAGACGTGCTATTGTAGGTCGCACAAAAATTGCTTTGGATTATGGATGCGGTTTTGGGGCACTACTGAATGTATTGAGTGAGAGTTGTTTTGAAGAAAGCTATGGTATCGAGATTTCCAATCTTTGTCATCTATTTGTTAAACGCTTCTATGGGATGGATTTATTGCGAACACTGGATGAGTTGAGAGCACACACGACGGAGCCCTTGGACGCTATTTTCATGAATACTGTTTTAGAGCACTTACCTAATTTCCAGCAGGTATTGGCAGATTTAGTAAGGGAGCTTCGCCCTGGCGGATGTATCACCGTGATGGTTCCCAATTGGAACCGCGAGCGCTTAAGTCTAAGGCGTTACATATGGCCCCATACTGGTCATCTTTGGCACTTCACTCCAAAAAGCCTCGGACTCCTGTTTCGAAAGTACGGTCTTCAAGTAGTGTACTCCTCCCGGTTGCCCAGACAGGCACAGACAGCTTCCATTTTGGGTTATGAGGCTGTTCGCCTCTTTGGATATGTAGTTCCTTTCGGTGACCTGATCTATGTAGGCAGCAAAGCCTAATTGAAGCGCGAGGTATTAGATTTGAGCTATCTTGAAACGGCGTTATTGATTTCTGAGGGAACATTGGTCAGGTGTCTCCCAAGTGTTTATAGATTAATTAGGTCGAGACGGGAAAATACAGGCACCCGTTCTGCAAGGTACTGTTATATGGTATGGCTCCGGCATCTGTGCCTATTGCATGAAAATGGTCTCGATACAAGCCCAAAAGTGATAGCGGAGCTGGGTCCAGGAAGCTCCCTAGGCGTTGGTATAGCGGGTTTGCTGAGCGGCGCAAACACTTATTATAGTCTTGATGTCCTGCAATCTGCAAACATAGAATCCAACCTTAAAGTTTTTGAAGACTTGGTGCAACTGTTTCAACGTAGAAGCGACATCCCTGACAACAATGAATTTGTTGGGGCCAGGCCACAGCTGAAATCATATTCATTTCCACATCACATCCTTCGGGAAGATAGACTGGCTGAATGCCTACGTTCAGACCGTATAGATGAAATTAAAAAGGCAATTGGTGATATTGATAGCAAGAAGAAGAATTCTGGGCCTATCAGCATCCGATATTTTGTTCCGTGGGACAGTCCTGAAGTGATCTCTGAACAGTCAGTTGACTTCATATATTCCCAGGCTGTTCTCGAACATGTTGCGAACCTTCCAATTGCATACGAGGCCATGAGTCTGTGGTTAAAGAAGGATGGGATTATGTCCCATAGAATTGATTTTAGAAGCCATGGATTATCAAAACTCTGGTATGGACATTGGACTTATTCGGATTATGTTTGGCATCTGATTATAGGGAGGCGCCCATACCTGATAAATAGGGAACCATTATCAACACATCTGAGACTGTTGGGGAACTGCGGGTTTGATTTTCGAGTTATCGAACAGGACAGAGAAGCAATCCCTGATAGACGAAAACTTGCAAGGAACTTCCGAACTCTTTCCAATGATGATCTAACTACCAGAGGTGCACATGTGCTGTCCTGGAAAAACCTGGCAACATAGAATCGCTTGATTGTTTGAAGGATTTTCCTCTTGCATTGAAGTGAATCCATCAAAATTGGCTGTACCCTCTGTGCATTGGCACGAAATGTTGTTTAGCTTAGGACGAGTCATATGAATATTGGAATGGTCCTGTGGTCTAATTTTCCACCTGACATACGAGTTGAAAAAGAGGCCGCTATTCTCCTGGACGCAGGCCATAAGATCACTGTCATTACCAATCAGGCCTCGCATGGACAGCCAGCAGAAGAGGTATTGGAAAACGGTTTAAAGATTTTTCGTTTTCCACACAGAAAAGGCTTAATTG
>Ga0172371_10013888_pt1 | contig 10434 bp, 9 predicted proteins | sample Lak12m_FD_114543 | JGI IMG/M metagenome (GOLD analysis project Ga0172371, IMG submission 114543) | Freshwater microbial communities from Kabuno Bay, South-Kivu, Congo - kab_022012_12m | ecosystem: Environmental > Aquatic > Freshwater > Lake | place: Democratic Republic of the Congo: South-Kivu... | reverse complement strand
GGCCAGGAACGGGAAGAACTACTGGCGCAGGCCGCCAAGCTGCCTTCCATCAAAATTTCGATGCGCGCCCTGTGTGACCTGGAGCTGCTGGCGACCGGCGGTTTCTCGCCCCTGACAACCTTCATGGGCAAAGCCGATTACGAGCGCGTCCTGCGCGAAATGCGCCTGGCAAACGGCACGCTGTGGCCCCTGCCCATCACTCTGACGGTTGACCCCAAAGAACTGCCCACCGTTGGCGAAAAAATTGCCCTGCGCAACGCCAATTTTGACCTGATTGCCGTCATGACTCTGGACGAAGTCTATCACTGGGATGCGGAAAAAGAAGCCGCTCTGGCTTACGGTACAACCGACTCCAAGCACCCGATGGTCTCTGAAATGACCCGCTGGGGAAAAGTTTGCATCAGCGGCCCGTTGCAAGTCCTCAACCTGCCCAAATATCACGACTTTTTAGACCTGCGCCGCACTCCCGCCCAGGTACGCGAACTGCTGGAAAGCATGGGCAACGATAACGTAGTCGCTTTCCAAACCCGCAACCCGCTGCACCGCATCCACGAAGAACTGACCAAACGCGCCGCCGCCGCTGTCAAAGGTTCACTCATCATTCACCCGGTGGTGGGCATGACCAAGCCCGGCGATGTAGACCATTACACCCGCACCCGCACCTACAAGGCGCTGGCAGAAAACCACTACGACAAAAACAGCACGCTGCTCAGTCTGCTTCCGCTTGCTATGCGCATGGCAGGCCCCAAAGAAGCCCTGCTGCACGCCATCATTCGCCGCAATCATGGCGCCAACCACTTCATCGTAGGCCGCGACCATGCCGGGCCAGGTAACGACAGCGCCGGAAAGCCTTTTTATGGCCCCTACGATGCGCAAGAACTAATGAAGCAGCACGAACACGAAATTGGCGTGCGGATGGTTCCTTTTGAAATGCTGGTCTACCTGCCCGATGAAGACCGCTACGTAGAACAAAAAGACATCCCCGCTGGCGCCCGCACCCTCAACATCTCCGGCACCCAGGTGCGCGATGACTACCTGGCAAAAGGCAAACTCCTGCCCGAATGGTTCACCCGCCCCGAAACCGCCGAAATTCTGCGCCAAAGCTACCCGCCGCGCCACAAACAAGGCTTCTGCCTGTGGTTCACCGGGCTGAGCGGCTCCGGCAAAAGCGCCACCGCCCAAATTCTCACCGAACTCCTGCTGGAACATGGCCGCGAATCGACCATGCTGGATGGCGATGTGGTGCGCACTCACCTCAGCAAAGGACTCGGCTTCAGCAAAGAAGACCGCGACACCAACATCCTGCGCATCGGCTTTGTGGCGGGCGAAATCGCCCGGCACGGCGGAGCCGTCATCTGCGCCGCCATCAGCCCCTATCGCGCCGCGCGTGAAGAAGCCCGCAAATTTGTCGGCGAAAACTTCATCGAAATCTTCATGGATACCCCGGTGGAAGTCTGCGAACAGCGCGATGTCAAAGGCCTGTACGCCAAGGCCCGCCAATCGCTGGCCGATGGCAAGCCCATGGGCTTCACCGGCGTAGACGACCCCTACGAACCGCCGGTCAACCCCGAACTGACCCTGCAGGGCTACGGTTCCAGCCCCGAAGAAAACGCCCACAAAATTGTAGATTTTCTGTTGAGCCAGGGCTTCCTGCTCTAAAAAAGCCATGAGCATCCAACAAAAATTTGACCTGACGGGCCGCGTAGCCCTCGTCACCGGCGGCGTTGGCCTGCTGGGCGCAGAATTCTGCCGCACCCTGGCCGAAGCGGGCGCCTCGGTGGTGGTGGTAGATTTGAACGGAGAGAAAGCCGCCGCGCTGGCGGCTTCTCTCAGCCAAAGCGGTTTCTCCGCTCTGGGACAGGCTGCCGACATCACCCAGCCCGAATCAGTCAACGAGATGGTGCAATCCACGCTGAAACATTTTGGCCGCCTCGACATCCTGGTCAACAGCGCCGCTCTCGACCCCAAATTTGACCCGGATGCGCTGGCAAAGGGCATCACTCCCGGCAAATTTGAAGATTACCCGCTGGAACAATGGAACGCCGCTCTCAACGTCAACCTGACGGGCATGTTCCTGGTGACACAAGCCTGCGTCAAGCCCATGCTGGCCCAGGGCAAAAAAGGCAGCGTCATCAACATCTGCTCCACCTACGGTCTCAACGGCCCCGACCAGCGCATCTACCGCAAAGCGGACGGCTCTCAGCCCGCCTACAAACCGATTTACTACACCGTCACCAAAGCCGGGGTGGTTGGGTTTACCAAATATCTGGCCGCTTACTACATGGAAACAGAAATTCGGGTCAACATGCTCACCCCCGGCGGCGTGTACAACGGCCACGAAGAAACTTTCGTCAAAAACTATGCCGCCAAAACTATTTTGGGGCGCATGGCCGACAAAGACGAAATGAACGGCGCCCTGCTCTTCCTGGCTTCAGACGCATCCTCTTACATGACCGGCAACAACCTGATTGTGGATGGCGGCTGGACAGCGTGGTAGCATGAAACCAAGAGACATCCTCCGCGTTGTCCATAAATTTTCCTCTGCCCAGCAGCCCAACGACTTCGCCTACTGGCAAAGCCGCCCACCGCTGGAGCGCCTGGCCGCGCTGGAAGAAATTCGGCGCGAATACCACCTGTGGAGGTATCATGCTGAGCCAGGATTTCAGAGAGTTTTTCGAATCATTAAACGATAACGGAGTCCGTTACCTTATCGTTGGCGGGTATGCAGTTGCCTTTCATGGACATCCGCGTTACACAAAAGACATGGATGTCTGGATAGACCTTTCTGCGGATAACGCCGCCTGTCTGGTGAAAGCGCTGGAACAATTTGGCTTTGGCTCACTTGGCTTGCGCCCGCAAGATTTTATTGAGCCTGACCAGATAATTCAACTGGGATATGCGCCAAACCGAATTGATATTTTGACCACCCTTCCGGGCGTGGAGTTTGAAAAGTGCTACGCCAGCCGGGTGATGGCCGAATGGGATGACCTGACAATTCCCTTTATTGACTTGGAAAGTTTGAAACAAAACAAAAGAGTCACTGGCAGGCACCAAGACCTGGCCGATGTGGAAAATTTGGAAGAAAAATGACCGAAGTTCTCGCACTCATCCCCGCGCGGGGAGGCTCAAAAGGCATTCCGCGCAAAAACATCCGCCATTTTTACGGCGCTCCGCTCATCGCGTGGAGCATTGCCGCCGCGCAGCAGTCTCAAACCGTCACGCGGGTCATCGTCAGCACCGATGACGAAGAAATTGCCGCCGTTGCCCGCGCCTGGGGGGCCGAAACGCCCTTTTTGCGCCCGGCAGAATTTGCGCAGGATAGAACCACCGACCTGCCGGTTTTTGCCCACGCCCTGAAGTGGCTGGCCGAAAACGAAAATTATCACCCCGATGTGGTGGTTCAGCTGCGCCCCACCTCGCCCATTCGCCCGCAGGGATTGGTCGACTCGGCAGTGCAGACTCTGCTTCAGCACGCTGACGCCGATTCGGTGCGCGGGGTTGTGCCTGCCGGGCAGAACCCGCATAAGATGTGGCGTCTGCCGCAGGGCGAAAACGCTCCCATGCAGAATCTTCTGAATGTGCCGGGCGTGGAAGAACCGTACAACGCCCCGCGCCAGATTCTCCCGCCGGTATACTGGCAGACCGGCCACATAGACGCCATCCGCCCCGCCGCCATTTTGGGCGGTTCAATGAGCGGAAAAAATATCTACCCGCTGTTGATAGACCCCGATTTTACGGTAGACCTGGATAACCTGCGCGATTGGGTGCGCGCCGAATGGCTGGCCGCTTTTGGCGGGCTGCAGATGACCCTGCCGCAGGGCGCGAAACGTCCCATGCCGCAGCAGGTCAAATTGCTGGCGCTCGATTTTGACGGGGTTGTCACCGATAACCGCGTCTGGGTGGATGAAAACGGCCACGAAAGCGTGGCCGCCTACCGCAGCGACAGTCTGATTATGGGCAAGTTGCGCGCCGCCGGAACCGAAGTGATAATTCTCTCTTCGGAAGTGAACCCGGTGGTGAGCGCCCGCGCCAAAAAAATGCGCGTGGAAGCCATTCACGGCATCGGTTTGGATGATAAAGCCGCCGTACTGCGCCAGGTGATGCAAGAACGCGGTATCAACTCACAAGAAGTCGTCTACATCGGCAACGACCTGAATGACCTGCCCTGTTTTGCCGCCGCCGGTTGGAGTGTGGCCGTTGCAGACGCCCTGCCCGAAGTTTTACGCGCCGCCGATTACGTCACCCAAAAACCCGGCGGTCACGGCGCCGTGCGTGAAATATGTGACTTGCTCTTGCAACATACCAAACAGTGACTAACCGACTAGCGACTAGCCGACTAGCGACTAACCGACTAGACAACTACCTGGGAGAAAACAAATGACCCGTCAAATTAAATTTGGCAACAAACTCGTTGGCGATGGACACCCGACTTACATCATCGCCGAAATTGGCATCAATCACAATGGCGATTTGGAAATTGCCAAAGAGATGATTCGCGCCGCCGCCCATGCCGGGGCAGATGCCGTCAAATTTCAGAAGCGCACCCCCGAAGTTTGCACCCCGCCCGAACAGCAAAAGCAAATGCGCGAAACGCCCTGGGGCTACATCAGCTACCTGGACTATCGTTACAAAGTCGAATTTGGCCTGGAAGACTACCGCGAAATTGACCGCGCCTGCAAAGAAGTGGGCATTGACTGGTTGGTTTCGGTGTGGGATGAGCCCTCGGTAGATTTCATGGAGCAATTCGATACCCCGGCCTACAAAGTTCCTTCCGCCTCGCTGACCGATTTAGCGCTGCTGAAATATGCCCGTAAAACCGGCAGGCCGCTCATCATCTCCACCGGCATGTCCACCATGGACGAAATTCGGCGCGGTATTCAGGCTGCCGGGCTGGAAAACTTGATGGTGATGCACTGCACCAGCGCCTATCCCTGTGAGCCGCAAGAACTGAACCTGCGCATGGTAGAAACCCTGCGGCGCGAACTGCCCAACACGCCGATTGGCTATTCAGGCCATGAAGTTGGGCTGGTCCCTTCGGCGGTGGCGGTTGCCCTGGGCGCCTGCGCCGTGGAACGTCACTTTACGCTGGACCGCGCCATGTGGGGCAGCGACCAGGCCGCCTCGGTAGAACCCGGCGGGTTTGAAAAACTGGTCAAGTACATCCGCGTCACCGAGGCCGCCCTGGGTGACGGGGTGAAGCGCGTTTATGAAAGCGAAATGTCCTCGCGCAAAAAACTGCGCCGGATAAAAGACGCGGAGTAAGGAGCAAGGAAACCAGGATGCCCATCTCATCCACCCTCTACCGCCTGCTGCGCCCGGCTGTGAAGTACACCCAGTCTGCGCTGCGCTGGAAGCGTTTCGCCTTCACTGAGGCGCCGCCCATCTTTGGCAATGCCAAACCCAAGAGCGGTTCGCATCTGCTGACGCAAATTTTGGCCGGGTTTTGCCGCCTTGCGCCTTACGCTTATGTGGAGACCGAACCGGTTCGCAGTGTGAAAGCCAGTGGCGGGCGTTTCAGCCAGGATGAGATTCTTGGACAACTGAAGCGCCTTCCGCCTGGGGTTATCGGCTGGGGCTATGTGGATGCGACCGCGCCAAATGTGGCGTTTCTTTGCCAGCCGGGACGAGTCAATTACTTCATCTACCGCGACCCGCGCGATATGCTCATTTCGCATGTCTTCTTTGCAACTGAGATGCACGAAGGGCATGGAATGCACGCCTATTACCAGACTCTTTCCAGTTTTGATGAGCGGCTGAAAGTTGCCATCACCGGCATTGAGCGGGATGGGCTGTTTATGGTGGATGTGAAAAAGCGCTACGCGGGCGTGTTTGAATGGCTGGAGCAGCCCGCCGCGCTGTGCATTCGTTTTGAAGATTTGCTGGAAAAACGCCAGGACACGCTGAATGCGATGCTCGACCGGGTGGAGCAGACTGGCTACCGCCTGCCAACGCCCCGCCCGCAGGCGCTGGAGATTCTGCTGGAGACGATTCAGCCGAAGAAATCGAAAACCTTTCGCTCTGGCAAAAGCGGCGAGTGGAAAAAATACTTCAAGCCGGAGCACAAGGCCCTGTTTAAGGAAGTGGCCGGAGATTTGCTGACCCGCCTGGGCTACGAGCAAGACAATGACTGGTGAGCCAATGAGCGCAAATGGCGCGATTTGCGCTCGCAAACAAGCCGAAATCGCGTGATTTCGGCTTGTTTGCTTTTTCGGTTACAATAACAATATGTACATTCCACGCCTGCTTGCCAATTCGATTCGCGCAAAAATTTCAGCATCTAACAAGATTGTCATTCTCTACGGCCCGCGTCAGGTGGGAAAAACAACGCTTGCCCGGCAGCTGGCGCAAGAACTCAACTTAAAAACGCTGTATCTTGACGCTGAAGACGCTCGTTATTTGAATGTTTTATCCAGCAAAAATGTAGAGCTGCTTCGCTCGCTGGTGGCAGGTTATCAATTAGTGATTCTTGATGAAGCGCAGCATATTCCTGAAATTGGGATAACGCTCAAACTAATCCACGACCACATCCCCGAGGTGCGCCTTCTGGTGAGCGGCTCATCTTCTTTTGAGCTATCCAACACAGTGACCGAACCGCTCACCGGGCGGCACTGGTCATTTACGCTATATCCCATCGCCTACGCCGAGCTGTCGCAAGAGAAAAATCCTTTTGAGTTAAATCAGGGGTTGGAAAACGTCCTGGTGTACGGCTCTTACCCTGAGGTGTTCTCCATCGCTTCTTTAGCCGAAAAGCGTGAATACCTGCACTTGCTATCTTCTGCCTACCTGTTTAAAGATGTCTTGCAAATCGTTCAGGTGCGAAACTCGCTCAAACTGCGACAAATGCTTCAGTTGTTGGCTTACCAGGTTGGCAGCCAGGTTTCGGTTGCCGAGCTGGCAAACCGGCTCGATATGGGCAAGGAAACAGTTGCGCGCTACATTGACCTGATGGAAAAAGCGTTTGTTCTTTTTCGTGTTAGGGGGCTGGGTCGCAACTTGCGCAACGAAGTAACCAAAATGGATAAAATCTATTTTTACGACTTGGGTATCCGCAACGCCATGATTGATTCTTTCCTGCCTTTATCAGAGCGCAACGACCTGGGACAATTGTGGGAAAATTTCTTAATTGCGGAGCGCATGAAGCGCAACGCCTATGCCGCTCAAAATCCATCCTGCTATTTTTGGCGATTAAGCACCGGGGCAGCAATTGACTATATCGAGGAACGTGAAAACCATTTTTCGGCCTACGAATTCAAGTGGAGCGAAAAACAAACCGCCCGGGTTCCCGCCAGTTGGCAAAACACCTACCCTGAAAGCCGCTACACCGTTATCAATCGCGCCAACTATTTATCTTTCATTTGCGAGGCCGGTTGATGTTTTCGCAACTTTTGCCCGTCAACCTTCACCGCCGCCTGGCGCGTTACCTCAACAACGCCCGCATCGCCCTGATGGCCTGGCGCGTTGCCCGCGCCGCGCCCGCCCCGCGCAATTCCCGCCCAATTGCTTTCTTCAAAGCCTCCAGCGGCCTGGACGACTTCTCGTGGAACAGCGCCTTTCATCTGCTCACATCCTGGGGGCTGCGCCTGCAGGGAATTCCGGTGGCGTACTTTGCCTGCAATCACGGCCTGAGTCGCTGCGTGCTTGGCACCAACCGCGAAAACCCCGCCCAAAAACCGCCCTGTCACTCCTGCGTCTTTCAGGCCAAAACGCTGTACGCTGGGGTTCCGGCGTCACCGTTATCCAGTCATCCGGTTGACCGGTCCACCGCCCAACCGGAAAACCGTCCAACCGAAAAGCCCACAAACAGCGCAACCCTCACCTGGTTCAGCTTTGAGCGTGATGCCGAACTTGAAAACGCCATCAAGAACCTGCCGCTTGCCGCTTTAACCACTTTCACCTGGCGGGGAATTCCCCTGGGGAAATTGTGTCTGCCAGGGCTGCGCTGGATTTTACGCCGTCATCACCTGGCAGATGATGACTCGACCCGTTTTTTCCTACGCGAATATCTTCTCTCCGCCTTCAACCTGGCTCAACACTTTGAGCGCTTTCTGGACGCGACCAACCCGCAAACGCTGGTGGTTTTCAACGGGCAGTTCTACCCCGAAGCCACCGCAAAATGGATAGCCCAACAGCGCGGCCTGCGGGTGATTACGCACGAAGTAGGGCTAATGCCCGCCAGCGGCTTCTTCACCCCAGGCGAAGCCACCATTTACCCCATCGAAATTCCCGAATCTTTCGAGATGAACCCGGCCCAAAACGCCCGGCTGGATGCCTACCTGGAAAAACGCTTTCAGGGCAACTTCAGCATGGCCGGAGTCAAATTTTGGCCGACCATGCGCGGGTTGGATGAAGATTTTCTGCAAAAAGCCGCCGCTTTCAGGCAAATTGTCCCCATCTTTACCAACGTCATCTTCGACACCAGCCAGCCCCACGCTAACACCGTTTTTACCGATATGTTTGCCTGGCTCGACCTGGCGCTGGAAACCGCCCGCAGCCACACGGAGACTCTCTTCGTCATCCGCGCCCACCCCGATGAAACCCGTCTGCGCAAAGCCAGCCTGGAGACGGTGGCGCAGTGGGTGGAAAATCGCCACGCCGCCGAACTGCCGAACCTGGTTTTTGTGCCGCCCAATGAGTTTCTCAGCTCCTACGAATTAATTGCCCGCTCCAAATTTGTGATGATTTACAACTCGACCATCGGGCTGGAAGCCTCCATTTTGGGCGCGGCGGTGCTGTGCGCCGGAAAAGCGCGTTTTACACAATACCCAACCGTGTTTTTCCCCTCCAGCGTGGAAGAATACCGTCAAACGCTGGAGAGTTTTCTGCGCGCCGAAGGCATTGAAATTCCCGCCGAGTTTGCCCGCAACGCCAGGCGCTTTTTGTACTATCAGCTTTTCCGCACCTCGCTGCCATTTGGCGATTTTCTCACAACCGGCGTGCGCAGCACCCATGCTCAGCTGAAAATTTTCAACCCGCCCGCGCTGCTGCAAGCCCCAGCCATTCAAACCGTCAGCAAAGGCTTGCTGGAAGACGGAGATTTTTTGTTGGAAGAAGACGAGAAGACCAGGCGAGAAGATAAGAAGATAAGAAGATAAGGAGATAAGAAGATAAGAAGACGAGAAGACGAGAAGACGAGAAGACGAGAAGACGAGAAGACCAGCAGACTAGAAGACCAGCAGACTAGAAGACCAGCAGACTAGAAGACTAGAAGACTAGAAGACCAGCAGACTAGAAGACTAGAAGACTAACAGACCAGCAGACTAAACAAATGAACCCACTCTTACGCAACAGCCTCTATCAAACCGAAAAACTCGCCCAACGGCTGAAATTTGCCGCCCTGCCCCAACCGCAAGCGGGTTGGCCGATTGTGCTGGGAATTTCCTTCCCCAAAAGTGGAACACATCTGCTGGACCAGATTTTGCTTGGCTTTTCCAGCTTTTCACCTTTTGCGCGCCGCCTGCATTCCTTTTACGCCCAATACGAAGGCGAAAGCGGACGCAAACGCTCCAGCGCCGAAACCAGCGCCTGGCTGAAAAGCCTGCGCCCGCTGGATGTTGCCTCGGCCCATCTGTTTTCCAGCCCCGAAGCGCTGGAACAGGTCAGCTCGCCGCGCTTTTTGCCCTATTTCATCTTCCGCGACCCGCGCGATGTGGTTGTTTCGCATGTTTTTTACGTCACCGACATGGAAAAAAACCATGTTCACCATGCCTATTATCAATCGCTGCCCAATTTCGAGGCCCGGCTGAAGGCCAGTATTACCGGAATTTCCAGCGCCAATGTCGAATTCCCAGACATCGCCGCCCGCTTTGCGCCCTACCTGGGCTGGCTGGAACAACCCAACACCCTGAGCCTGCATTTTGAAGACCTGATTCTCGACCGCCCCGCCGCCCTCAGCCGCATTCTGGACCATTTCCTGGCGCGGACGCCGCTCAACGCTCCACGCAATACCATGCTCGAAGCGCTCGAAACCGCCATCAACCCCAAAAAATCGCCCACCTTCCGCTCCGGCAAAACCGGCGAATGGAAAAAATACTTCAAAGATGAGCATAAAACGCTCTTCAAACAACTCGCCGGTGATTTGCTGCTGCGCCTGGGCTACGAAACAGACAGCGACTGGTGAGCAAGAAGATGAGAAGATGAGAAGATGAGAAGACCAGAAGATAAGAAGATAAGAAGATGAGAAGACGAGAAGATGAGAAGATAAGAAGACCAGCAGACTAGAAGACCAGAAGACCAGAAGACAAGAAGACCAGCAGACTAGAAGACCAGAAGACCAGAAGACCAGAAGACCAGCAGACCAGAAGACCAGAAGACCAGAAGACCAGAAGACCAGCAGACCAGAAGACCAGAAGACCAGAAGACCAGAAGACCAGAAGACCAGAAGACCAGAAGACCAGAAGACCAGAAGACCAGAAGACCAGAAGACCAGAAGACCAG
>Ga0172371_10013887_pt1 | contig 10434 bp, 7 predicted proteins | sample Lak12m_FD_114543 | JGI IMG/M metagenome (GOLD analysis project Ga0172371, IMG submission 114543) | Freshwater microbial communities from Kabuno Bay, South-Kivu, Congo - kab_022012_12m | ecosystem: Environmental > Aquatic > Freshwater > Lake | place: Democratic Republic of the Congo: South-Kivu... | reverse complement strand
GTCAATGTTGCAGAAAACCGCATCCTTATTTCTCCATCGATGATGAGCGAACACAAAATGTGCGAACTGGATGTTGATGAATTTCTGCTGATTGACTATAAAGGCAATATCCTCGAGGGAAAAGGGAAGTTGTCTCGCGAGACAGAAATGCACATCATGCTTCTTTCCGGTTTCAATTATATTAAATGTACAATCCACGCCCATCCACAATTCTGCATGGTGTATGCAGCAGAAAGCAAACCAATCAAGACGGTAACTGAAGCAACCATCAAACGCGGTGAGTATTTTGGAGTTATCGAAAACGCCCCGGCTTATACAAAACAGCTTGCTGAAAATGTTTACAAATATTTCGACGTGCGCAGAGAGTTGGCTGAACAAATAGGGCTTGGATGCATCATGCCGATGCACGGTGTCGTGGTTTCAGGTAACAGCTTAATGTCGGCCTTTAGCTGCCTCGAACGAATGGAAACCGACGCGATTTGTAACATATTCAAGAGTTTCATCTAGGCATGGCTGTGAACGCCCTTGCATTTGACCTTGGCGCCAGTGGGGGGAAACTTTTTTCTGGCAGATTTGATGGAAAAACAATAAGCGTCAAAGAGATCCACCGGTTCAAAAATCAACCGGTGACCGTCAATGGGCATTTATGTTGGGAAATCCAGCAAATTTATTCTAACCTCCTTGAGGGATTGAAAAGATCAACGATTGAAAAAAGCTTGAGTTTAGGAATTGACTCGTTTTGTAACGACTACGGATTGTTGGATAAGAACGGGGATCTGCTTACACAGGTTTACATGTACCGTGACCACCGTACGGAAGGGGTATTGGATTTCATCGAAAAAAAGATTTCACCCCTTGAACTTTATCATCGCACCGGATGTCAAAGAGCGCGGTTTAATACCCTCGTTCAGCTTGCTGCACAGACACGCTCTGACGATAACAATTTACTTCAAAAAGCTGAGAAGCTGTTGTTTGTTCCAGACTTGTTGAATTTCTACCTTTGTGGCGAACAATCCACTGAATATACAATTGCTTCGGTTTCCCAGTTATTTGATCGCAGACATAATTCGTGGGATTCAGAAATCATTCAAAAATTTGATCTTCCACAAAAAATATTTCCTGATGTTAACCCTTCTGGCCATCGGTTGGCTGAAGTAAAAAAAGAAATTCTTGAAAAGACAGGAATCAATCCCTTATCCGTTTATACCGTCGGACACCACGATACGGCATCGGCGGTGGTGGCTGTGCCAAGTTTGGACAAGAATTTTGCCTATATCAGCTCCGGAACCTGGTCTCTGGTCGGCACTGAAAATGACCATATGATCACGACTGGACTCGCCTTTCGAGAAAATTATGCCAATGAAGGTGGGGTCTTGGGCAGGAACCGATTAAGCAAGAATGTTAGTGGATTATGGCTCATACAGGAATTTCAACGCCAATTACAAGAAACCGGTGTAAAGAGGACGTTTGAAGAGATGGATCTCGAGGCTGAAAATACAAAGCCTTTTAAATCCTTGATCAATCCTGACGATGCACGGTTCTTCATGCCCGGCAATATGGTTGAGAAAATTCAGCATTTTTGCCGTGAAACAGACCAGCCTTTACCTGAAACGATCGGAGAAGTCACAAGATGTATCAAAGAGAGTCTCGCCCTGGCTTACAGGCAGGCATTGGAACAATTACAGGAAATTACCGGGCATGAGTTCCCCTGTGTGCATGTTATTGGTGGGGGCGCCAGGAGCGTTCTCTTAAACCAAATGTCAGCTTCTGCTTTACATAAACCCGTTCTTGCCGGACCATTTGAAGCTACGGCCATTGGAAACCTTTGTACGCAATACATCGGTCTCGGAAAAATTTCCGGGCTCGAAGAAGCCAGAAGGTTGGTCAGATCGTCATTCACAATTGAGGAGTATACGCCCATTGAACCTGCTGCATGGGACGGGGCATATGAACGATTTCTATCGATCAAGAAAAAGACACCGGATTAAAATCTGAAAACACATTGACATGCTGACCTTTGCAAAAAAAGATTCTGATATGTGGGGGTAACAAGGAAAAAAAACCATAGAGATCAATGGAAACAGTTCCTCCCCGAAAAATCGAACTGACAGCCAATAACGCAATCTGTTCCCCCCAAAAAATAATAGAAATATGCTTGTATTTACTGCAATTTACATTGCGAAATATAAATATACAAAATTTCAAACCTGCGCTTTTATTATTTACGCTTCATGCTAAAATTACTTATTATCATACATAGTGCTGAACTTCTGATGCAAGGGTGACAATCCTGTTTGATGTTCAGTTCAAAAAAATTGCAACAATTGTGATCGAAGAGACTGTATTACGAATTACATCAGAAAATCATGACAGGAGAAACCAAATGAAATCATATAAGGATGTAAAGAAAGTTGTCTACGAACCAAAATCAGAATCCCCGTTTGCATTCCATTTTTATGATCCAGAGGAAATGATAGCGGGCAAATCAATGCGCGAGCAGTTAAAGTTCGCCATGAGCTATTGGCACACGATCGACGCAGCAGGCACCGATATGTTTGGCGGCGATACGATGGATAAGAATTTTGCAAAGACCGGGATCGAAAGATACATTGCCAAAGCCGATTTTGCCTTTGAACTCATGGATAAACTTCAGATCGATTATTACTGTTTTCATGACGTGGATATCGCGCCGCAAGGCGATACTCTGGCTGAAAGCATTCAAAATCAAAACAAGGTAGTTGATTATCTCGAAACTTTGCAGGCGAAACATGGCAAGAAACTGCTTTGGCATACTGCCAATAATTTCAGCGACAAGAAATTCATGGCCGGTGCCGCAACCAGTCCAAATGCAGATGTATTTGCACTGGCGGCTGCCAAAGTGAAATGGGGTATCGATACTGCAAAGCGTCTTGGCGCGTCTGGATACGTATTTTGGGGCGGCAGAGAAGGTTACGATACTTTGCTGAATACTGATATGGGGTTGGAACTCGACAATCTCGCACGTTTCCTGAAGATGGCTGTCGAATATAAAAACAAGGTCGGATTCACCGGGGCTTTCTATATTGAACCGAAGCCCAAAGAACCGACCAAACACCAATATGATTTTGATGCAGCCACCTGCATGAATTTTCTTCGTAATTATGGCCTTGAAACCGAGTTCAAATTGAACATCGAAGCCAACCACGCAACCCTGGCGGGACACACTTTCCAACACGAACTTCGCACCGCAGTCATTAATGGCGCGTTTGGTTCGATCGACGCAAACCAAGGCGATTTATTCCTTGGCTGGGACACCGATCAATTCCCGACTAACATCTACGATACAACCCTGTGCATGTACGAAGTCCTGAAAGCAGGTGGATTCACCACAGGCGGGTTGAACTTCGACGCCAAATCACGAAGGCAGAGCAACACTTATGAAGATATTTTGCTTTCGTTCATAGCAGGCATGGATAGTTTTGCTCTCGGGACACGTTTGGCAGATAAACTGATCAGGGATGGACGCATTGATGAATTCATCAAGAAGCGTTATGCAAGCTACACCACCGGGATCGGAAAGAAGATCGTAGAAGGTAAAACCGACTTCGAAGAATTATTTACTTACTCTATGGCAAACAAAGATATTCAGGTTGAAAGCGGACGGCAGGAATATCTTGAATCTGTGATGAATGAAATATTGTTTGGAGGATGATTTTTAACCAGGTATCTATCTGGAAACTGCATCTATATAGTTTTTATTACTGATTTGGACCGAAGAATACTCGACCTCATATTTTAGGCGTTTCTTAATTACCTTTCCACAACCAATTGGGTCAGCAAGTGACTTCAATGACAGGAGGAAAGGTTTTTTTTGCCTTTGGTTTGGTCTTTTAAGAAATTGAACTGATTTTTCACTTTCAATTAATAAAAAGGATTATTTTCAGCCGACTTATCTTGTACTGCAAAAGTCAGCGATTATCTTCCGGGGCAGAGACCATTACACTGCTCTCAAGCCCCCAAACATTCAATCAAGTACAATGGTTAATCAGATAATCTTCTCCAATTTCAGATTCTAGAAATTGGATCAAAAACCTTTCAATCCATAGATCTAGACAGCACTTGCAAATACGGCTATACCGCTTCTTATAATGACGAAAAACTATGTTTCAAATAAAGCAGATCATTAATCCTTCTGACGGTTTATTTTTTAGGCGCGGAAGACAGGAAGCGCCAGCGCCCCAGCTTCTTCCATAATGTTCTATCAATCCCGTAATGCTGTCCGGCAGATAACAGGTACAGGCCGGCAAAGACGAACACGTAAATGATCCCCGTGCCAACATCGGTGGATCCGGCAACGTATGGTCCACCCAAGCCTTCAGGGACTGCCCAAATGACAAAGGAAAGCAACGCTCCGCCTGCATAGTCCAGATTGCTAAAGAGTCCCAAAATCAAGCCGATGGCAATCACCGTTTCTCCCAAGGCAACGATACGGGCAAACAGAAGCGGATCAACGCTGACCATCTTCTCCCAAAAATGCAGCCATGTCTGAATGTAGGCTGGTTGTCCATCAACGGCTCCCTGAATATAACTGTTGAAGTTGTTTGCGAATGCCGGGCGCCATTTAAACTGTGCATCAATTGCCCATACAATGCCGAATGCTATTCGTAAAAAAGCTATGGCTTTTGATTGATGATTTGTATTCATATATTTTCTCCTTCGTTAGAGTAGTTTTCCCGACCAGCCGGTACGGCTCAGCCATTTTTTCTCCTGACAACAATCAAACTCGAAACGCATGACAATATCTTTAAAGAGCTTTCCTTTTCGATATCGAGATCAAGCAGAAGAATAACGTTACGCTTATGGAAGGGCAGGAACGGATCTATCTGCCGTAAATATATTCATTTGATCCAAATTTACTTATCATTGCCTTTCTTCTCGATGGTCGACAGCAGATCATTCCAGGATTTTGTGAAAGAGTCTGCACCATCTTTTTGCAGTTTCGAAGCAAGGTCGTTATACTTGAAACCCGCACGCTCAAATTCGGTGATCACAGCATTTGCGGCGGCCTCGTCTGTGGATAGAGGGGCAATGGTTTCTCCATGATCGGCGAAATCGAGCAGTGTTTTTTCGGGCATGGTGTTGACCGTGTAAGGGGCCACCAACGATTTAATGTAGAGGATGTCGGACGCCTGCGGATCTTTGGTGCCTGTGCTTGCCCAAAGCAATCGCTGGAGGTGTACCCCAAAGTTCATCACCCGCCGGGCGCGGTCAGAGTTAAGGAATTGCAGGTTTGCCTGGTAAGCACGTTGGGCGACCGCAATCCCCAATCTATCCTGCAATTCGACAGGGACATTTCCAAGCGTGGCTTTGTCCCAGCGGCTGATGAAAATCGATGCCACCGAGCGGACGTCGGGATTCAGCCCTGCTTCGATTCGGCGCTCGATCCCGCGCAGGTAGGCTTCGGCTGCAGCCAGATATTGTTCCGCAGAGAATAACAGCGTTACATTGACCGGAACTCCGGCAAAGATCGCTGCTTCGATTGCCGGCAGCCCTTGCGGCGTGCCGGGAATTTTGATGAACAGGTTTGGCCGCGCTGCCTGTTTGTATAATTGTTCGGCAGCTTTGACAGTATCGCCGGTATCATATGCCAGCAATGGTGAGACTTCCAGCGAGACCCAGCCGTCAAGCCCGTTCGTCCTCTCGTAGACCGGTTTGAATAGATCCGCGGCGCGCACAAGATCTTCTATCGCAAGTTCAAAGAAGAGTTTCTCGCCGGATTTGCCTTCTTTGACTTTTTGTCTTATGGCTTCGTTATAGAAATCCGTGTTGGCAATGGCATGGTCAAAAATAGTCGGATTCGAGGTCAACCCGGTGATCGACAACTCGTTGATGTACCGTTGCAATGTTCCATTGTTCAACAAACCGCGGGTGATATTATCTAGCCATAGGCTCACTCCAGCCTGGTGGAGTTGTTCTGTATTCTTGTTCATGATCTATAAACCCCTTTCACTTATAGGTAAGTATATATTCTTTTTCCTTTTATGTTCCGTAACAATCATAGACGACTCAACTCTTGCTTTTTCGACCTTTAGATAAAACCTGCTTTCGTCTCTCATACAAAAACCGAAGACTTGGACAAGTCTTACTTTCTATTATTTTGATGCATTTCCACTGTAAGAGGTGACAAAAAAAATATCCCTTGGATCGACCAGGGATGAGTCTTTTCCAAGGGATAACTAATTAATTTTGGTTGGTTTATTTCATCATCCTTCAACGGGTTGAAGGACAGACTTTTTCTCCTTGAAATACAAAGAAGACCGAAAGATGATTACTCAACCTTTTTGAAATATTTCATCACGCTTTGAAAATTCAGCAGGTTGGGTTGCAATCCGATTTCCATCCATGCTGCGCCCGAGCGTACCTGGTTTTCCCCTTCCATGCGATAAATGGATTTTGGCTCAAGACCTTGCAGACAAACGGCCGGCAGTTGAACTGGATCAGGCAGGTAGGTGCGAAAAGTAAACAACAGCCCTTCTTTCTTGTCCTTGCTTAAATACTGAACGGCGCTTAGATTTCCATTCTGGACAGAAAGAAGCCGGTATTGATCACCCCATTGGACGATATGCCGGATTGCTTTATAAGCTGCGACCAACCTAGCAGCTTCGGCCCGTTCATCAGCGTTCCAATGCGCCAAATGCGCGCCGATACCCAGCGATCCGCACATGCTGACGTGAAAGCGGAATTCCAGCGGGAGAATGTCTTTGCCCGCATCGGTCACCCAGGCTTCCATCGTGTTTGCCGGGAAGATTTGAGAGAATCCCTCCTGGATCGACAGCCGGGCGCCCGCATCCGTGTTGTCGCTCACCCAGATCTGGTCGGCCAAACGCAGCACCCCCAGGTCGGCCCGGCCTCCGCCGCCGGAACAGCTCTGCCAGATCACCTCCGGATGGGCCTCGCGCAGCTTGCTCCACACAAGGTAAAGCCCTTCCACATAGCGCACCCAAATTTCGCGTGGATCTCCGGGAGAGTCAGGCCAGCCCGGTTCACTGACATTTCGGTTCATGTCCCATTTGATAAAACTGATCTTGTTTTCCTTTAGCAGGCTGTCAATCTTCTCGTAAATATAAGTTTGAACGTCGGGCCTGGCCAGGTTCAGGATCAACTGGTTGCGGCCTTCGCTCCTTGCGCGGTTCGGAAAATGAATGACCCAATCGGGGTGGGCGCGATAGAGATCACTATCCGGGTTGACCATCTCCGGTTCGATCCACAAGCCGAAGTCCATGCCCAAATCCTTTACCTTGCGGATGAGAGGCGATAAACCCTGCGGGAATTTCTGTTCATCAGGCCACCAATCTCCCAACCCGGCACGGTCATTGTTCCGTCCGTGGAACCAGCCGTCATCGACCACAAAAAGTTCCACGCCAATCCCGGCTGCGATTTCGGCGAGTTCGGTTTGTGAGCCTTCGTTGACGTCAAAAGTGGTGGCTTCCCACGAGTTGTAAAGCACTTTATGCAGACTTTTTCCATGCGGCAGCAGTTGATCCCGGATGTGGTCGTGCAGCTTGCGACTGGCCCCTCCAAATCCATCCTTGGTGAACCCAGCCAGAGCAGGCGGTGTTGTAAGGGTTTCACCCTTTTTTAACTGCCAGGCGAAATCCCAGTCATTGAGTCCAATGTGGATGCGGGTGGAGGAAAAATCGGTCACTTCAGCCGTCAACTTCCAGTTTCCGCTCCAGGCCAAAACACCAAACCAGACCTTTCCGCGGTCTTCTTTGGCAGTCCCGTCATCAACTGCGAACCACGGATTGTGGTGATGACTGGTCGTTAACCGGCGGCTCTCCAACACCTTGAGGCCATGTGTTAAAGGATCATGATGCAGATGCATCTCATCATTCCAGCGGCCGGTCAGGTGCGTTAACCAATAGCAATCCCCCGGCGGCAAATTCCAGGTTGCCGAGAAGATGCGATCAACGGATATCGACTCTTCACCCAGGTTGGTGATGGTAACAGATCGCTCGATCAGATCTTCAGATTCATAGAGCCGATAATGCAAAGTGACATGAACAGGGTAGTATTCGTCCTGAAAAGTTAGATTTAATTCAGGGATGGCGCCAGTGGTTAATTCATATTGCATAAATCTGAGTTGCAGGTCGCGAACATACTCGGAAAAACCAACCAGAATAGCCGGTTCTGTAAATTTCATTCCACTATAGGTTGGATACTCTTCAGGCGAAAGATGCGCCGAATTATTGAAGGACGCCCAGCCTTGTTCCCGGGGTGGGGGAGGGTAATCATCGATTCTGGGCAGGCGCGCCCCCCAGTAGCTGTGCAACAGTAGACCTTCGGCATTGATCCCCAGCGCGTAACCGGTATTGGATGTTTCCAGTATCCAATAATTTTCCTGACAATAGATGGGCATTGTTCTTTCCTGAGTTTGGTTTAATGTGGTTTGTTGAGGTATTTTTCCAATATATTATGGCATAACCTGTGGGTTTTGAGAGCGTCTTCATAGCTGCTGTATAACAGACTGGGGTTATTTGTTTTAATGGCGTTAATGAATGCTCGATCTTCATTCAGAAAAGGATCAGACATCATGTGAGCTTCACGTTTTTCTTCTTTTGATTCGTAGGCAACGCCTGTTTGAGTGATGGTGATCAGCATCCCTTCGCTAATTAGTTTAACGTAGACTTCCGCTTGGTTGCCTAATATGCAGGACGCCGAGAATATGCCGGGAATGCCGGTTGTAAAACTCAACAGCGCGGCGCTTACATCGGCCACATCGGAATTCGGATAAGCAGGCCGGTTGTTCACTTTTGCCAAAGCGTCAACGAGGGCGGCTTCTCCGATAAGGTAACGTGCCAGGTCAAAAAGGTGAGTGGCCTGTTCGACCATTTGCCCGCCGCTGGTGTTCTGATGCTGCCACCAATCCGGTGGGGGAGTGGAATCGTGCCAGGCGGCCAGCACCATGCGGGCCGGATTCGACGCCAGGAATTTCTTGACCTCGGGGATGGTATCCATGGCGCGCCAATGGTATCCAACGGCTGCGATCACTTTTTTTTCTCTAATTAGTGTTCCAATTTCTTCACCGGTAATCCGGTCCGCGGATAACGGTTTTTCCACGAAAATCGGGATTCCTTTTTCGATCAATGTCCGTTCGATCTCGCCGTGTTCTCCGGGCGGGACGGTGATCCAGGCCGCCTCCACATTTTCATTTGTCACCAGGTCTTTCACGGAGGCGTATCCTCTTCCTCCCCAGTGTTTGACGGCCGTTTCACGTTCATGCGCAATCGGCGATACGTGCCCGACGATTTCCAACTCAGGTTCATTAACCAGCGCGCCTAGATGACGGCTGGCCACCCATCCTGCCCCTACAAATGCGATTTTCATATAACTCCTCCAACAAAGATGAATTATTAGTAATCAAATAACACTTTCACTGCTGCGCCGGGTTCTGTCTCAATAAACCGGTAAGCTTCAACAGCTTGATCGTATGGGAAGCGCTTTTCCACCATCGGAGCAGTAACCAGTTTTCCACTTTTCAGGAGATCTAGTGCAGTTTTTTCGATGCGTTTAAGATCCCACATCGGATAATTGCGATGCGGCATGCCCCATACCGGCATGCTGGAAATGAGCGTTAATCGGTTATGGTGCCATTCAGCCCCCAGGCTGAGCTGGCTCCCGTTCCCTTTAAAGTAACTGGCAGTTACCAACAAGCCGCCGGGATGAACGGAACGAATGGCAGATTGCAAAGCGGAATAGGCCCCGGAGATTTCAATGGCTGCATCCACGCCTTTGCCGCCGGTGAGTTTCTTGATCTCCAGCCCAGCTTCGCATTGGCTGGCGTCAAGGGTTTTATCGGCGCCGAAGCGGCTTGCCAGACTCAGCCGGTTTTGAATGACATCCACCGCAAATACCCGCGAGGCGCCATTCAGGCGGGCAATTTGGACTGCCAGAAGCCCCAGGGCGCCCATACCAAAAACGGCAATGTTATCGCCCACCTTGATTTGGGCATCGTGGACGGCTTGCAATGCAAAAATGGTCGGGTCCGTAAAAAGTGCCGTTTCGGGTTCCATGCCGGCGCTTAATGGATACAGATCATCTTCTTTGCAGACATTGGTTGGGCGGTGGGCCATCCCCCCATGCGCCAGATCGCCGACTTTGAACTTTTGGACCTGCGTGCCGATTTCAACCACTTCTCCCGTCAGCCAGGACCCCAGATTGCACGGGTAAAGCCCTTGTTTTTCTGCAGGACGAAAAAGCCGCAGAACTGGGTCGAATTGCTGATCCAAAAAAGGAGTGATGCCTTGATATAAAGCCATTTCCGTGCCGGTTTTAATGCCGCTGACCAGACTTTTGATGCGGACCTCATCTGATTTAACCGGAGTTTCTTCATAACTTTGGAATTGAATGGTTCCTGGTGCTGTAACGAGAAATTCTTGTGGCATAGGATGTCCT
>Ga0172371_10013886_pt1 | contig 10434 bp, 6 predicted proteins | sample Lak12m_FD_114543 | JGI IMG/M metagenome (GOLD analysis project Ga0172371, IMG submission 114543) | Freshwater microbial communities from Kabuno Bay, South-Kivu, Congo - kab_022012_12m | ecosystem: Environmental > Aquatic > Freshwater > Lake | place: Democratic Republic of the Congo: South-Kivu... | reverse complement strand
GTACGGCAAATAATAGCCGCTGCCGCTCCATCAGTTACGCCACAACAATCAAATAGGCCGAGCGGCCAGGCAATTATGGGAGCATTCATAACCTGTTCAACGGTCAGTTCTCGCCTTAGATGAGCCCTTGGATTTCTCGCTCCATTATGATGGCTTTTTACTGAAACCATGGCCAATAATCGTTTGCCCTCTTGTGGAGATAGCCCAAATTTTGCAAAATATCTTGTGGCAGCTAGAGCGTACATACCGGGAGCCGTGAAACTTCCTTCGTTCACAGGATGGGGGGGTATACCCATTTCACCCAATCCACCAAAACCGATGTCTTTCAACTTCTCAGTTCCTATTACCAGAACCATATCATAAGCCTTTGCAATAACCGAAAATGCTGCATTCCTCAGCGCATCAGTTCCTGTTCCACACGCATTTTCAACCCTGCTTACAGGTATATACTGAAGCTTCAAAGGCATAGTAATGTTTGCTCCGGTTGCCAGGTTGGATGGACTCAATGTGCCCACCCATGCCGCATCAATATCTTTTGGATGTACCCCTGAGTCTTCGAAGGCTTCATAGGCTGCTTCGATGACCAAATCGCTATTGTCAGCATCCCACCTTTCTCCAAACGCACTGCATCCCATTCCGATGATGGCTACTTTGTCTTTTATACTCTCGGACATAACCTTTCTCCTTATCCTGTGAATCCGCGATAACAACTCAGCTATTTAACAGTTTCGCTAATCTATAATCGGGCGGCATTTCCAGAAATAATTATGAATGCCCTGTCCCTCATGAAATCTTCTGAAGGTTAATTCTACTGGCATGCCAGTACTGATTTTATTAACATCACGGTCTGTCATGATGGCAGCGACTCTTCCGCCCCCATCTAGATTGACTATGGTATTCACTACTGGAGGATCAATACTCACTGCTAGATTGTCCATGCTATACGTGTAAACGATGCCTTTTCGATCTGAGAGTCTAATCTCTTCAAAATCATCTTTAGATTGACACCACGTGCATATTCTCTGTGGCGGGAATTGTATCCCGTGACATTTATTACATTTGTTACCTTTGAACGAAAGAATCCAATTTCTGTCTCTCCAGGACATAGTTAGTGGAGCATAATTCGAAGGCTCAGGCCGAGCTTGCCATTCCATCAGATTACGGAAGTGAATGTATTTTCCGTAGCTGGGCATTATCATTTTCCGAGCTAAATGTTTTTTTACCCCGCGCCTATTCCTGAGACCATTTATTTTGTCTGTAACTTTCAATATATAGGCGTCGGCGCCGTCACCATAGCCTGCAAGTAGCAGACGGTCACCAGGCTTTGCAGCTTCCAGAGCTGCGACCAGCATCATCAGAACCGAAGCCGAACCTGCATTTCCTACAGTGGTGAGTAATGGATCTTGTACCTGTGTTTTTAGATCAAAGCCTAATCTCCTGCACATTTCAAAATGTCTTCTTTGATCATGGCCATAGAGAATAACTTTATCGAAGTCTTTATTAGATACCTTATACCTATTGAACAGTTCGGCAATTATTTCCCCCATATGCTGATAATAACCCTGCGTAAAAACAAATCGATCCTCCCATGTTCGAACATATCTGTCATTTTCGCGCCTCCATATGTCCAAGAAGTCGCTAGACATGGTGTAGCTGCCCTCAATCTCCACCGCAACATCAGTATTTCCCAGCAAAATGGCAGCTGCACCATCTCCAAAATAATTTTCAAAATCCGAATCGGGCGCAGGGACACGGCAATCTGAAGATGCCACCATAATATTTTGTGCTGAACCCGCATTGACAGCGTCTAAAGCTGCCCGCATAGCACTTGTTCCACTTCTAATCGAATTAGAGATATCCATGGTTGCAATATCGCGGCGCAGATCAACGACTTTAGCTACAATGCTTGCGTTTTGTTTTTCTCTATAAGATGGGGTCGTACTAGCAAAGTACAAACCATCAACGATACTACGGTCGATATTACCGAGACAATCAACAACAGCTTCAACAGCCATGGTCAGGCTATCTTCATCCCAGTTAGCTATCGCTTTCTCGCCCGGCATCATAAGTTTTCCCCAGATTTGACTGAGAGTTTCCGTGCTCATCCTATATATTGGAACGTAAGCCCCAAATGCGACAATGCCTGCAGTCATCGAATTCCTCCCGTTTTTTGGATAAGATTGAAAATTCAGACTAATTATTCTTCAACGATTTTTCTAAGGTCTATATTCCAACTGATACTGAAACGGAAATTAAGTTCTCTCCTCTCTCATTTAAAGCTCACCACGGCAGAACCTTGTGTGGTTTTTTCACCTTTTCCATTTTCTACCCATATTTCACATTCAACGATCACGTTATTATCTTCGATATATTTTTTTATTACTTTACCTTTGCATAACCATGTCTCACCCTCGTGTGGCTCTTCCATAGTCTTCATCTTACGAGGATAATCCATACCTCGATACCGGCAGGACAGTTTCTTGAGCTCCCCTTGCTCTCCAATCCAATCTGTAATTAATTGTCCTAACCAGGCTCGTTTAAGAGCACCATGAACAATAGGAGAGCCCAGCATCATTGCCTTAGCAAAATCATCCTCATAGTGCAAGGGATTAAAATCCCCAGTGGCTCCTGCCCACTGTACCAGCATTCGCGTTGTAGCGACTTTGGTTAGAGTGGGGATTTCGGACCCAACATTTATACTCTTATAAGGCATTTGCATTCTCCTTTTTCACATTCGTAATGGGATATCTGACCAAGCTATAAGCCGATAAAGGTCGATATTACATTAAGCACTACAGCACTATTCTGATTTGTAAACGTAGTACCAACATTGATGAACAGCGATTTTCCTGCTTTTGTTTCACGTTCGGTGATATCTATGACTTTGGCTATAGCTATCAAAATATCGCCCGCTCCAATATGATGTAAAAATTCATATTCTACACCACCATCGACCAGTCTCAACGAAGCATCGGCTCTGGTTATAGCAGAAATTATGTTAATAACCGGATGTTCTCCCTTGACCGGCCAGCCAGTGAAACCGGGAGGACATATAAGCCTGCCATGCTGACTGTTTTGCGCATATTCAATATCATTGAATACGGGATTAGGATCATCTATAGCCTGAGCATAACGTTGTATTGCTCCTTCTTCCACTTTAAAAATGGCAGGCCCCGAAATTGTCCCAATTATTTTTCTTAATCCATGGGTAAGTCTTGAACCCTCAACCATCGTTAAAACTCCTTCAATTTCCAAAACTTTATGCGGATAAATGGTTCCCCTATGTAACTATCTTTACAACGTATTCAGTTTGGATAACCATATATCCATTCAATACTACTGCCTCGCTGCTGTCCCGACTTCCTATAGCATACATTTGGCCTAGACGAACAATATCGCACATCTATCTATATGGAAAAATGGCGATGAACGATTATTCATTCATTGTTACCAAATTTATCATATGCAATTAATTTTGTCAATACTAACTACACTGCTTATAAAGCATGAGGTAGCCGGATACGCAACAGCAGTAAGATGGGCCCCATTAACGGAGAAGTGTTTTTAGTGTATTTATGGCTGCCGGAACTATATTACCTTTTGAAAATGTCTGCTCATCCTTCGTTGAGCCAGCTTGGTATAGCTCAATATATTTCGACCATCATAAATACATTTATTTCAAAGATAAATGAGCTTAGTAATATTTAAGGGGGAGGGAACTTCCAATTCCCTCCCCCTGCAATTGATGCTATAGAAGGTACTCAAAAAGTCCGCGAAATATCACTGATGAAACCTTTAATATATGCCATTGAGCAACTGAATCAACGCCGCTGGATCATTAACCGGGCGAGCATTGGTCATTCCACTCAAATCAGTCAATGCCAGTAAGCCAACCATCTCCAAACCTTCCTTCTTTATACCGGCGTCGCGAAGCTTTGTCGGATGACCTACTTTCTTCATTAATGCTTCAACAGCATCCGCTGCGGCTAGCGCCAGATCACGTTCTTTCCTGCCATCCTTGCTAACACCCAGTGCAACAGCTGTCTTGGCTAATTGACTCGTAGCATAGTCAACATTCCAACGCATCACAGAAGGTAGGACCAATCCGCATGCCTTTCCGTGCGGTATGTGGCAAACTGCACCAAGCGAGTGGGCCAATGCATGCGCAACTCCTAAACTTGTGGTATTCATCGCAAGACCAGCGAGAGTAGCAGCTACCTGCATGTTTAACCTTGCGCCCTCATCTTTACCGTTAGCCACCACCAGCGGAAGGTTCTCACTGATAAGCCTTATTGCCTGCAGAGCAAAGCCGTCAGCCACAACATTATTCCAGGTGCTGCACAGAGCTTCGATTGCATGTGACATTGCGTCCATTGCCGTGCTGATGGTGATGTCTTTGGGCATTGACATTACAAAGGTGGGGTCGAGAATGGCGGCATTAGGCATAATGCGAGGGTCGCCAATCAGGCATTTGCGCCCTAATTTGCGGTTGGTCATTATTGCTGCAAAGCTTACCTCACTTCCTGTACCAGAAGTAGTAGGAATGCAAATATGTGGGGTCATCGGTTCATCGAGCAGATTAATATTAAGATGATCGTTTATCCTGCCACCTTTCTTGAGGCAGACACAAAGTCCCTTGGAACAATCCATTACACTGCCGCCGCCTACGCTAACAACACAATCCGCCTGTATTCCACGTGCATATTCCGCAGCAGCGTCTACTGATTCAAAATCGGGATCAGATGGCACCTTATCAAACATCCCGGTATAGAAACCACCAAGTGCGTCCTTTACCAGGTCGGCAAGCCCGGCGGCCCGAACACCTGCATCAGTCATTATAACCGCACGTTTACAACCAAGTTCGGCTATGGTCTTCTGGATCGAATACAGCGCTCCATGCGCTGCTGTGATTGCGGTCGGCGATATCTGTGTGAAACCATCAAGTTTCTTGTTGTCAGTAAGCATCGTAAAGGCTATATTACCATTCGGACTACCATTTGCTGCAACATGAACATGTTTGATTTTGGTATACTCTTTAAGCCCATCGATACCCAGTTCAACTCCCACTCCGGATTGCTTATAGCCGCCAAACGGTACATAATCCATCAGAGTATGACAAGCATTAATACCGACAGTTCCGGTTCTCATTTCATTGGCAATATGTTCAGCTCTTCCCAGATTACGTGAGAACACTGCGCCTCCCAGGCCATAGATTGAATCATTGGCTATGGCAATCGCCTCTTCATCAGAATCGTATTTAATGACGCAAACTACAGGCCCGAATATCTCTTCCTGCGCTATGCGCATTTTATTATTGACAGCGGCAAAAATAGTAGGAGCATAGTAGTTGCCATTAAACCCGGGAGCTTCAACACGCCTGCCTCCGGTTACCACTTTAGCGCCTTCATCTTTGCCAATTTTGACGTAGTTTTCTACTGTAGATAGTTGCTGCTTGCTTATAAGGGGACCCTGATGTGAGCTTGTATCCAACTGGTATCCAACGCGTAAAGCTTCGGTACGCTTTTTGAATTTTTCTAAAAACTCATCATAAATCTTCTTGTGGACAAGTACGCGCGTGCAAGATTCGCATACCTGCCCCTGGTGCAAGAAAGTGCCGAAAATGGCTCCCGTTACGGCCAGCTCAATATCGGCATCTTCAAGAATTATATTGGCCGATTTGCCGCCAAGCTCAAGCGTCACTTTCTTGATTGTATCCGCACCCATCTTCATTATCTCACGACCAACCTCGGTGCTCCCTGTGAGGGCAACTTTATCAACATAGGGATGGGTGCAAAGAACTTTACCCAGTTCTCCACCTGGACCTGTGATGACGTTAAGAACGCCTTTGGGAATGCCTGCTGCCTGTGCGCATTCGGCAAGTATCAGTGCACTTAAAGGCGTATTTGTAGCTGGTTTTATCACTACAGTGTTGCCCATAACTAGGGCTTGGCTGATTTTCCATATTGCCATTGCCAAAGGAAAATTCCAGGGGACAATACCCACACAAACACCGATAGGCTCCCTGCGAATGAAATCTCTCCCAGCCCCAAACATACTCCCGGTAATTTGAATATATTCTTCCCAGGGGAATTGGTTGGCTGCCAGCAGAGATTGATCGCGCAACGTTACTGGCGCTTGAATAGTAGCGGCACCGGCTATGCCAATAATCTGTCCGGAATCCATAGCCTCTATTACCGTAATTCTCATGGATTGCCTGCTCACTTCGTCCGCAAAGTCCTGCATTACAGCCATACGTTTCTGCGGTGACAATCTACTCCATATGCCACTATCGAAAGCCTTGCGTGCAGCCATAATCGCAGCTTCTGCCTCCGCTTCACCGGCCTGCGCCACGGTTGCTATTGGCAGGTTTGTGCCAGGGTCGATCGTTTCAAATGCCTTTCCGCTTGCCGCATCCACAAATTCCCCATTGATAAACAATTTATAATGATCCATGATTTTTCACTATCCTCCTAAATTCTCGATTAAAACTGTTGTAGCTAATTTTATTCTCCCTGCCTCTGCCATAACGACTTGATTGAATGAACCCTATTGGTAAAAGATAGCCAATAAATTAATGATACAGTTCTATAAGCCATACCTCCTTCTTCCTGCTTGGGTGTAATCGGGTTTTCAATTGTACCGGTCAGATTCCTCTGTATTTTGTCGAACATAATACGCTTGGGACGCTTCTATCTCGGTAGACGTGTACCATAAAACACTGCAATTTCTCCTAATATCTTCACGAATAGACTTATGGAATTACAGAAAAGACCTGACCAGATAAAATTACACATAAAAACAACCAATACCATCGACCAGCCACTGAACAAATTTTTTATGACATAATGAAAATAACAATGATGAACGATCAGTCATTCATTCATCGGCAACAAACTATCATATGTCTAAAATTTTGTCAATACCCATTTGACTCATGATAACAGCCATTAAAAATAGAATCATTGCCTCATAGAATAGGTTGACGGCAGAGGCAAGATGGCAAGATGCAGCATGCAGGAGTTAACGGAGGCGGAGCGGTTATGCTATCTGAATGAAAGTCAAGAAGCAAAGCGAGGATCCTGGATGAATTCACCCAAATGATCGGCTGCCATCGTAAAACAACTATCCGTTTATTGCATCGCACATTGCTCTGGTAGACGAAGTATTGACAAAATTTTAGACATATGATAAATTTGTTGCCGATTAATGAATGACTAATCGTTCATTGTAGTTTTTATTAAGGTGCATTAAATTTCACCCTGCTTTAATAATTAGGTTGAGGCCGCAGGATAAAATTTATGCATAAAAAATGAAGACGCGCACAAGGGTGTCGTAGCTTTTAACACGAAGGCCGCGAAAAAGGCCTGATTATTGTTCTACAAATTTAGTAAAGGAGAGGTAAATGGACTTCGAATACACAGAGGCTCAAAAACAGATCAGGACCATGGTCAGGGACTTTGCTGTCAACGAGGTTGCACCAGGCGCTGAAGAGCGCGACCGGACAGGAGAATTCGATTATAGCCTCTGGAAGAAAATGGGGAATCTTGGCATTATTGGAATTAAGCTTCCATCGGAGGTTGGTGGATCTGGTGACAGCTTGCTTTCGTTCTGTCTTGCTGTCGAGGAGATTTCACGCGTTGACATGTCCCTGGGTGTTACATTGCTGGTAGCAGAAGGGGCTGCACATGCGATATTGGATCATTCTCTCAAAAAGATGAATGGTTGGATAGACAAATATATCAAGCCGATAATCGCCGGGGACGCTTTTGGATGCACGGCAATAACTGAAACCGAGGCTGGGAGCAACACGGCGGCTATACAAACTTATGGAAGACCGGACGGTAATTACCTGGCTATTAATGGCACCAAGGTATTTATTACCAATGCAGGACTTAAAAACTGTCTCTTCGTCTCACCAATATTGCTAACTGACAAAGCGACCAGGGAATTCAGCCTGATCCTTGTGCCCACAGGTACACCGGGATATACCATCATGCCGAAATATCACAAGATGGGTTGGCGGTCTTCGGATACACGAGAGCTTCATTTTGATGATTGTAAAGTTCCTAAAGAGAACATTATCGGGGAAAAGGGCACGGGGCGGGGAAAGGTTATCAGGGAGGGCTTCAGCCATGTTCGCACCATCAGCTCCTCAAGCGCGCTGGGGATCCACCAAGCATGCATCGACGAGTCATTGAAGTATGCCAAGGAGCGAGTTGTTTTTGGCAAGTCTATCGGTAAAAAACAATTCGTCCAGCAAATGATATGCGATATGGTTCTTGAAGCAGAGATGGGGAGATTATTACGTGATAAGGCCGCTAAAATGGCGGAACTGGTTGAATTGGGGTCTTCTCAATTAATGTACTGGTCATCCCTGGCCAAATGGTTCTGCTGTGACGCCGCTAACAGGGCCGCCTATTCAGCAGTCCAGATACATGGAGGAATAGGGGTGATGGATGAATGCCCTGTTTCCCGTTATTACCGAGATGTCAGGACCTGGACTATAGGCGACGGGACGTCTGAGATACAGAAAATAATCGTGGCACGGGAACTTGGACTGTGAATCAATGATTTTTCGGTCGACCTGATGAAGCGCTGACTATTATGGAGATATTATGGCTAATAGAGTAGCAATTGCCGGTATAGCGCAAAGCAAATACGTTGGAAACAACACTGATGCCCTGTCGGATATGATTTTCGAGGTTACAGCCAAAGCTTTAGAAGATGCTCATATAGATATAAAGGACATAGAGTGCGTAACTTTAGCAGCACATGATATGTTGGATGGAAGAGCCATAACTACTATGTTGACCGCCGCGCCTGCAGGAGCTTATCGGAAAGATGAAATAAGAGTTGCCGATGATGGTGCTTTCGCCTTTGCATTAGCATATCTCAGGATTTTATCTGGTCATTTCACAAATTCACTGGTCGTGAGTTGGAGCAAGTGTTCTGAGTGTGTTGAAGATACGATACACACGGTAGCCAATCTTAGCTATGATCCTTTTTTTTACCGACCCTTCGCGTTAAATGATGTGACATCTTATGCAATTCAAGCTCAAAAATACATGTTGAAATACAGTGTCACTGAAGAACAGGCTGCCATGGTTGTAGTAAAAAACCGTGGCAATGCAGCAAATAACGGATTAGCTCATCTTCAATCAAAAGTGACGATGGAAGAAGTGATCAAATCTGATGCTGTATCATACCCTCTGAAAAAATTGGATTTACCTCCCTGGTCAGATGGTGCCTGTGCGGTTGTGCTAGCTAAAGATACTTTAATAAAAAAGCTAAATAAAAAGTGTGCTTGGGTAAAAGGAATTAGCTGGGCAAATGATACTTATTATAGTGGAGACAAGGATTTGATAAAGCTTGAATCGCTCTCTATAGCTGCCAAAAAGGCATATAAAATGGCGGGAATATCCAATCCCTCAAAAGAAATAGATGTTGCTGAAATCCACGATATTACGTCATTTCATGAATTGATGGAGTATGAGGCCCTTGGTTTTTGTTCTGAAGGTATGGGTGGCCGCTATATTGAAAGCGGAGCTACAAAATTTAAAGGGGGACTTCCCGTGAACCCTTCGGGAGGTTGCTTGTCCTCAAATCCTTATACAGCGGTGGGATTGGTCAGAGTTGCTGAAGCTGCACTTCAAGTTATGGGGCAAGCCGGTGAGCACCAGATATCCGGTGTTAAGACCGCACTGGCTCATGGGATCAGCGGACTAGGTGCACAGAGCAACTGCGTAATGATTCTGAGTAACAATTCATAATAAGGAGTCTCCAAATTGGGTAGAAGAGTTGCAATAGTTGGTACCGGTCAAACCAAATATAGAACTAAGCGATTTGATATGTCAGCCCCTGACATGGTTTATGAGGCCACAAGTAAGGCACTTGATGATGCAGGACTCAAGATACAAGATATCGATGCCATTATTTTCGGGATGGCACCTGAAGCGTTGGATGGGATAAATTCTATGGATAAGTGGTGCTCGTGTGCCGCCGCGGCACGCGGTAAGCCCTTTATGAGAATTCACACAGGAGGAGCAACAGGTGGTTCGGCCGCAATCGCAGCTGCCTATCACGTAGCCTCTGGTTTATTTGACGTGGTCCTTGCCGTAGCTTTAGAGAGAGTCGGGGAAACACCAGATGCGCAGAGAATACTAAACAGAATATATGATCCAATTCTAGCCTCGGATTTCGCGCTGAATATTATTAATGTTGTAGCTATGGGAGCCACACGAGCTATGGAGCGCCTGAGATTTACGGAACAGCATATGGCCATGATATCAGTGAAGAACCATCTTAATGCGCTAAACAATCCATACGCTCACCTGCAAATAAAGATATCAATTGAGGATGTTCTTAAATCGCCACTTGTGTGTTGGCCATTTAAGCTACTTGACTGTTGCCCGAGGTCAGACGGTGCCTGTGCTG
>Ga0172371_10013885_pt1 | contig 10434 bp, 6 predicted proteins | sample Lak12m_FD_114543 | JGI IMG/M metagenome (GOLD analysis project Ga0172371, IMG submission 114543) | Freshwater microbial communities from Kabuno Bay, South-Kivu, Congo - kab_022012_12m | ecosystem: Environmental > Aquatic > Freshwater > Lake | place: Democratic Republic of the Congo: South-Kivu... | reverse complement strand
TATCACAACCGAGTTTTACCGTGTGACACAAAATTGACACAGGGAAAATAACCCGGCCCGATGACTAAAAATCAACAAATATTTGCATGACTGTCTGTACGCGTACTTCATCCTTCAAAACAACCTACACCATTTCACTCAAGCTTTATTTTCATTCTTGACAGGTTTTTTTGAACCCACCCCGTATCGGAAGCATTATGTCTCCCGTCCTCACAACATCGGCTTACGCTTTATGAACAAATCATCACAACTGTGATTTGGGTTCACTGCGGACCCCGATGGACGGATCAGCACACAGAATCCCTCGTCAGTGGCGACGTCGATACGATGGTTGACCCCCCTGAACGAATCCAAGGCCCTCAGAATGCAGTGTGAGCACCGTCCGGGCTATTCCCTTGAGGGTGGATTCTCAACAAGCGGCAGCTCAAACGCCGTATAAGTGGAGGGGATGTCCCATCTATCCACTATAAATTGGGGTATCAGGAGGCGTATTGCCGGTCAGATTCCCCATCTTGTTTGAAGGGAATGATGTTGGGGAACAAATTGTTCGTCACCAGAGAGTCTTCAGGGTTTCATGGATGAACTTTGCGCCGAACCATCCGATGAGGCGTGATGATGCCGCGACCCACAACGACAACACCCTGAAAATAAGCTGTACCCAGAACATTTCCCGTGCTCCTTGCTCTTGGCAATGTACCAGCTATCCACTATGAATCGAGGTATCGGGATTTTTTGTAAGCCACTTCAGGTTTTGACACAACACTGCGCCAGTCGTTGCGATTCTTCAATGATCAAGCAAGGATGATTCCGTCCAAGGCAAAACCTATCGGAACATTCCTTAAGTCGAATTGTTTTTCCCCATAACCGCATTCTTCATTACAGGGTTCGCAAATTCCCCTTTGAATGACTCTCAGGTTATTCGAGCCGGTCGATCCTGTCTATGATTTTGAAGATGAGATAAGAATCTCCCTTGTCAAGTGGGGGATGTAAAGGTAATCCGTGGGAATACGAATTGCCGATGGAGAAATGATCATATCACCCCCTATTCGTACGAGGGACGTGATTTTTCCCGTGGTAATCAATGGTGTTGCGTTGCCTCTTGGCGGAATAGGACTAACCACGCCTGAGCTTCATTTCGGGACTTGAACCATCGTACTGGCAATCCGCATGGCTTCCTGTTTGTAAGGTTTGTCCGATATACCGCATATTTTCTTTCTTCGATTGGGATATCCCATTCCGGATCATCATCTTTAGTGCTGTTCCAAATGTCACCCTTTTCCCATTTTGTGAGGACAACATCACCGTGCGTGCCGTAATCGTAGAAACTCGATAAAACCTTCATGACCCAACTTTATCCCCCAGCCGACTAACCCCCATCACCCCAAGAAACTGACATCAACGAAAAGGCCCTTGTGAGCCCCATACAGCGATTTTGCACTTTTTCGGCAGAATGCTCGAATTGAAATTCTCACGAGAATCAGCGAGATCAGCGGTGAACCATCATAAGTTAGATATGGAACGACTGCGTCGTGCGCCCCGCTATTTGAGTAAGCCATCCAAGAACTCATCAGCGTGGGGGAATTTCCTCTCAAGGATTTCTAGCAATGTCGTGCCGACCTTCGTTGTCAGCCGTTCAAAACCAAAGCACTCCAAGACTGCTTTCAGGTGATCATCACTGCCACTCTCATAGCCGTGCCGTTCCTTCAAGTAATTTGCAACAACGTATAGTTCGCTGGGCGGAATGTCTGCCAAGGACCGAGGACCCTTGGATCGCAGTCTGACAGGAGGGCTTCCCTTGGGCCTCAAGACATAGAAGAGCTCTTGGTCCTCATGTGTCTCTTTTTCATAGACAATTCTTCCCTCCTTGAGGGCCTGCCGCAGTGACTCGTTGAGAGTCCTCTGAAGGTCGCGACCCATCCGGCGAATGCCACAGCTCCTGAGGTAGATTTCGTAGACTCGTCTCGCAACCGCCGGCCCTTCCTCATCGACAATCCGGACAATGCCTTCTGAAATAACATTCAACTCAGCGTTTCGAGGGTCATTGCCGGGAGGTCCGCTGTATTCGTGATAGTCACAGAACGCCAGATTGGGGTCCTGTGACGAAACCGGCGAAACAGGTACCGGCTCTGGGGCAAGAAGATCTCCATCGGCGATCAAAACAGACGAGCTGGTCTCTTCCGGTGTGTGATTTCCTGCTGGAACGGTTTTCAACTGATTTTTTCCAGAAGTCCATTCTTGGTCACCATTCTCAAGTTCCTCGGCCACAGAACCGTCTTGTTCCTCAACTGACTCAACAGGAATACTCGCAACGCGGCGTTCGGTATGCACACTCCTTGGTGCGTCTTCGGCTCCAACTGGGTGGATGCCAAGGTCGGTCAAAGTCCCCAAGAGGTCCTCAATCACTTCCTCCCGCCGCCGGATAAATGTTGAAGCGAAACAGCGCCAGAAGACCCATCCGGCACGCTCTAAGATTCGCTGCCGATGCACATCCGCAGCCCATCTGTCGGGTCCATGGAACTGGTCACCGTCGCACTCGATCGCCAGCCGAGCGTCGTTTTCACCTTCTACAACCATATCGATAGCGAAAGCGCCTGACTTCACCTGAGGCGTAACCCGGTAGCCACGATGCGTGAGTTCGTCATACATCTCTCTTTCGAAAGGTGACTCGCAAAGGCTTCGAAGGTCTTCCACTGTCTGCGGATCTTGCATGAACGGATTGGCGAAGTGAGAGATGAGAGTGCGACGGTATGCATCTTTACTACTCAAATGTTCCAGGTCCACAGAACGAACCAAGTACATGCGGTCCTTTGCTCGCGATGCTGCCACGTTGAAACGCTGGGCGAAGGTGTCGCCACTGAGAGCTATGCCAACATCGTTGGGAGCCGAAACCATTGTGAGAAACATAATGTCGCGTTCTTTGCCTTGGAATGTTCGAGCACCTCCACAAGTGATGCGATGACGCTGGATGACTTCTGGCCCAACTTCGGCGGTCAGCATGTCCCAAATGCGGCGAGCCTGTTTATCTCCGAGCAATGAGACTACCCCGATGGAACGGCTTGTCATATTGGGTTCGTCAACAATCGCCTTGATTTCATCTACGATGAAGCGTGCCTCGGGCAAGTTGAGATCTCCTTTGCGGTTTCCGTGAGGCACCATAACATCGATGAGGGGCGGGTCCAGACGCTCAGAGGCTTTCGGCACGCGCAGTGGACACAGTTCGTGGTTATAGAACTGGCGTTTGGAGTATTCGATGATAGGGGGGACACATCGGAAGTGCTCCTTCAACATCACGGTGCTCGATGCAAACACCACTTTAAACAGGTCGTAGATGGACCGTTCCGGTGACATCTCGGGCCTATAGATCGGAACCTGTTCGCCGAGGAAGTTGTTCATGAGGTTGACAATGTCCTCCTCCTTCAAACCAATGCCCCCGGGCGAAACCTGTTTGTCGTCACCGACGATTAGGGCCTTGTTTGCCCGGAAGAAAGAAGGAAGAGCAGTGAGGTCGGACTGAGAGGCTTCATCAATGATCACAAGGTCAAAACTGCCCAACTCCGCTGGCAGGGATTCCGAAACCCTGTAGTGAGCCATTATCCAGCAGGGGACTGCAGGAGTTGCTACAGACGCAGCCCTGCGTGCATCGCGGCGGTAGCGAACAGCACGTTTCCCAGCACCTTTGCCGATTTTTTGAATGGCGGCGAGGTATGCCTCCAGGGCAGCCCGCATCTTCTGGGAAGCATTCTCTGCAAGCTTGAGCCAAGTACGCTTCACAACAATGTCGTGGTAGGCACGAGACAATGAGCTTTCGACGTCGGCCCGGTCTTTAGCAAGCTTCTTGAGCTCTTCCTGTACATCAATCGATTCTAGGTAAGTGGCTAGACGCTTTAGTCTCCACGCTTCACGCAAATTGTCCGGAATCACGTCCACCGTACCCTGAATAGGCTTCTTGAGCATGGATGCATACAGTGGGGCTCCGGACATTTCCACTATTTCACAGACCTCACGAACAGTAGCCAGAAGAGTACCTAGGCCATGTACTCGCCGGAGTTCCTCCATAAGCTCGGACCAACGTGCACGCAGGTCTGCATCCGTGACCGCGGGATTACCCAGCGACTCGCTGAGAAATTTTCCCAGGTCCTTTATGATTCGTCCGGTTCCACCTACCAGCACCTTATGGTATTGTTCCTTGACAGCCCATACCTTATCTAGACGTTCCTTCGTGATGTGGTGTTTTAAAGCCTTCTCCAGCAAAGATAAACGGTATGGGTCGTTAGCGACGTTGCGGGCCTGGCTCCAGTCGGGAAAAACGGTTCGGGCCTTTTCACAAAGCGCTCGTTCCGCAACTACCACGGCATTCACCTTTTTATACAGTCCGTATCCCCTTAGGACTTCTTCCGGTTTGTCGCCCGCGATAGCCTCAAGGGAAAGATCTTGAGCAAGCGCGTTCCAGCGATCAGCCAGTCTGCGCAAGTCCTTTCGGAACGAGAGATACTCTGAAACATGCTTCCACGCATCGGGGTCGGAGGGCCGATCACCGAGAACGAGAACCGCGTCCAACTTAGCTCTCTCCTCGCTCCTGAAGACGCTGCCAAAGAGACCAAAAGGTTTATTTCCCTTAGCCAGATTCTCCACAGCCTGCACAAGCGTAGAATGAAGCTCCATATCCTGTGGGGCTGTAACTGGCTGCTTCAGAAAAGCACTATGCCACTCGTCAGCCTTGCCCAGATCTCCAGCGAGCTCTTCCAATCTCAGTACGTATTCATTGTTGCCACCGTGAAGCAGCTTTTGCCGCATAGCGGCCGCCCGAGATTGGTCTGCCTGATCTATTCGTTCTCTCAGGGTCTTTAATGTTTCGATGTCCGTCTGGAGCTCCCGCGCAAGATCGAGTGTTTTCTGGCTCGAATCGGCCAAAGCCGGGACCTCTCCTTGCTCAACACCCTGTTTCAGCTTTTCGAATTGGCGTAAGTCTTGGTGAACATGTAACAGTTCTTTGGGGTCGGGAAACTCCGCTATTTGAGGTACGGGGTCGTCGAGATAATTGATGTCTTCTCCCAATTTTCGGCGTGCCTCTCGAAGCCTGACAATATCGGTACCCGAAAATTGAGGTGCGAATTCGGGCTCGATGCCGAGACGATCGGGAAACCACTCTAACTGCTCTAATTGTCCTACAACCTCACGAGCTGCGTCCTGCGGGTCAGTTTCGTTGGTTCCCAACTTAATTTTGGCTAGGCTACGCTTCCCCCATTCTCCAATATCGCGATCGATGACGTTCAACCGACCATGGAGGGCTTCGATGGTCTCTTCCAGACAATTAATGGCTTGCCGAGTAGCAGTGCGATCAAGGGCTTGCACCTCGGAGGCAATTTTGTTTATAGCATGTTCGAACTGCTTCATACCCTCCTGCTCGGTAGTTAGCAGCGAAATCGCCAGCGGACGTATCTCGGCTGGTAGTTGCTCTTGCAAAACCACCAGGGCTGGATCTTTCATCGAAGTCACCAGCACTCGCTTTCCTTCGGCGAGATAGTGGCAGATGATGTTGGCGATGGTATGCGTTTTGCCAGTACCTGGAGGGCCCTGAACGACTACCCCGTCGAAAACGTCAAGCAGCTGGATAATCTTGACTTGCTCATCGTTGAAAGGTTTCGGGAAGAAGAGGTCACGAGCCTTATGAATGCTTCCGTTACTGTCGCAGTGATATGAGGCAGATACTCCCCGGAATCGCGGGAGGTCAACATCAGGGTTCGTCGTGCCAGGGTCAGTTACGAGGGCAGCCAACGCCGGTGGGTAAACCCCCTTTTGTTCCACCTCCTTTTTTAGCTTATCTAGGTCCTGAAGAAACAAGTTGTTGGTGCGTGGTCGTGCGAAAAGCACCCATGTATCGGTAACTTTGAGCTTTTCATCTGGCTTTGGCAGCGTGCGGTCGTCGGACGGCACTTTCTCTGGCCAATAGATACCTTCGTCGGCGAGGAATGCGACCGCTGAGCGAAGCACGGCTTGGAATGTGCTCGGATCGAACGGCGAAAAGGTTGTGGTTGCCTTTTCGTAGAAATGCTTTGCGGCTTTTTCAACTTTAGGGACACCAGCATTGCCCTTATGTCTGTACCAGTCGAGCTCAAGTTTCACATCAACGTCACGAGGGCGGATATCGATCTCAGCCGTCTCGGAATTCAGCGAAAGTTCGACCAAACACGTGACCAAGGGGTATTGAACCTTAGTACCATTGGAGTTCCAAATGCCCAGCCCCACCCCCCAGATCAGCTCTATCTGCTTTTCTACAATTCCGCCCTCAAAGTCCTGATTCAGCGTGAAAAGCCTTGAGTAAAGCCGGATGGTCTCACGACGAGGCTTCTCTTGTTTGGCCCAGGGACGCCACTTGCTGTCGAGATAGTTAGAGAACTGTGCACGGACCTGCGCAGCCCGGTCGTAGTCAGAGAGGGGGACCGGGGACTCCGGGTCAATCACTGGGAGACTTTGTTCATTTGAAGTTGCCAATGAACAATGAGTTCCAGCTGCGATCAGGCTTGACCCATTGACGGACTCCAGTATCCGCGGCTCCTCAAGAGGACTATGACTCAAGGTTACCCAAGGCTGAAGCACCTTACTGGTAATTTCCGGCGCTCTCGTTTCGTGCAAACGCTCAACCGAAAGCCAGATATCGTTTTCGTTCTCGGGTGCATCAATGTTCATTCTGATACCAGGTAGTCCTAGGATCTGATGCTCATAGAGAGAAAACAGGTTGTGTTCCGCGACGTGGGCTACAGGCTCAGTGCGCATGATGGCGGACTGCTTAGCATATTCGACGAGAGATAGGAGGCGTTTCCTTTCGATGCTCATGAGACCTCTACTGTGACCAACTTCCGGCATGCCACACAGCTACATTCCGACCAATGGCGCTCTGATGGGGCGCCTACACTATTTTTTGAAGATCACAATATAATCCAGCCTGGGGACTGTCCTCAGGCAAAATTCTGCTAGTTTCATGCATCGAGGTTTTCTTCCCAATAATTCGATACCAATTTGGACGAAGTTAAGGTTCAAGCCCATGTCTTACCGGGAACCTTCCACCCATTCTGATCTGTCCCATGAAAATTCATTATCATCTTATGATGAAGTGCCTACACAGACCAAGTGAAAAATGGCCCGTAGAATATCCCTTTCTCGAATCGCTCACCTTCTTGAAAACACACCTAAAAGCCCCGTAGAGCGATTTTTCACTTCCCCGCCATAACAAACACTACTAAAGTCGACACTCGCGCGAGAGCCGCGCAAGTTGATCCTGGATCGCTATGGCTACTCTCAACTCGTCAAGAGACGAGGTCGGGCCGAAAAACCAGTCCTGATGTGAAGTCGACTTCAGGGGCTCGATTGTAATTATCAGCAGATTGATCGGCTCGGGAGGCTCCCGCCTGAAGCGGCTATAGCCCAGTGTCACTGATCTGAAAGCAAACAAAATCTGAGCCCTCGGTGACGCCAGCCTCGATCATCGGAACGTCTTAGGGTGTTTTAATCATTTGCGTCCAGCAACATTACGAACTGTTCGGAGCAGCGTCCTTGTCTCGTACGGTTTCTCTACAAACGCTCTTGCTCCAAGGGCTCGGGCCTGCTGCTGTGTATCAGAGTCAGCATATCCGCTGGCTATGAGAACCCTGGCATCGGGAGAAATTTGGAGGATTTCCCTCAGGCAGGCCTTTCCGTCCATTTCGGGCATAATCCAGTCCAGAATCACCAGAGAGATGACGCTTCTTTTCTGTCGATATAGCTCTAACGCCTCTTTGCCTTGAACAGTACCAATAACCGTGTAGCCGAACTGAGAAAGCATGGCCGTGTCGATGGTAAGGACCACTTCCTCATCATCCACCAAGAGTATGGTTCCCGTACCCCCTTGAATGGGTGCGACTTGGCTCAGCGATTCCTCACTCGTTTCAGACTCGGCAATGGGAAGGTAAATTTTGAATGTGGTACCAACTCCGCTCTCGCTGTGACAGGTGACGTGGCCTTTGTGCTGTTTGACGATGCCGTAGACTATTGCAAGCCCGAGCCCGGTGCCTTTTCCGATCTCTTTGGTGCTGAAAAACGGATCAAAAATGCGGGTGACCGTCTCCTTGTCCATCCCAATTCCGGTATCAGAGACGGTAAGTTGTGCATATACCCCTGGCTTCATCTCGGGATGCACGGCACAATACTCCTCGTCCAGGGTAACCATTGCGGTCTGGATCGTCAGAGTACCACCGTCGGGCATGGCATCCCGTGAGTTGACTCCGAGGTTCATGAGAATTTGTCCAATTAGTGCAGGGTCTCCAATGACAGGTGCGACGTCTCCGGAAAGACGCAGTTCAATGCGAATCATCTTGGGGATGGTTCGAGACAACAACTTGTGGAACTCCACGACTTCGTGATTCACATCCACCAGTCGCAGCATTGGCTCGACCTTTCGGCTAAAGGTCATGAGGTCCCTGACGAGTTCCGCACCCCGCTGTCCCGCATTGAGCATTTTCTGCAAACTTTCACGGTCCGGGTCATCCTGAGTCTTTCCGGCCAAGAGAATCTCGGAGTACCCACACACGACCTGGAGCAGGTTGTTGAAGTCATGGGCAATGCCTCCGGCAAGAGTGCCCACAGCCTCCATCTTCTGGGCCTGGAGCAATTGGGCCTGAAGATTCTTGCGCTCGGTGATGTCAGCGATGACCCCGACTGTGGCAACGTGTCCTCCGCCGGCATCACGTATTGACGAGACAGAAAGATCAGCCCAGACCATGCCTCCATCCTTCTTCAGGTAGCGCTTTTCCATGCGGTACGAATCAATTTCTCCTCTCATGAGAGCGTCGAGATTCTCCTGGGAGAGTTTCAGGTCATCAGGATGGGTAACCCCTGAAATGGTAAGCTGTCTCAACTCCTCTGTCAAGGGTGCGTGACCGATGAAGAAGCGCGGGAGGCCCTGAGAAAAGATCCTATAACCCAGGAGCTTCTCGCTTTATTGAGGCAACAGTCACCTGATCGGCTCGACGCTCTCAATGATTTTTTGGCCGATATGCAGGAGGAAGTTGATGCCCAAGAAGAAGGTTGAATCACCCGATTCCATATCACAGATGCTAGACTCACTGATTGCGCTGACAAATCGCGTAAACGACTTGGAACAGATCGTGAGGGGGAAAAGGGGAAGAGGATCAGACGACGCGCTGCCACCATTGCCAAAAAAGCTAGGGAAGAAGTTTGAAGGGGAGCGCAAGGACATCCGATGCCGGATCGACGGGAACCTTTATCCCAGACTCTTTGACATGGCTGCCAAGGACTTTGGGGGTAACGTCTCCAGAACCTTGGACGTGATTCTTTGGGAATATTTTGACAGGCCGTCCCTTTCGTTCCAACCCGCAACAACCGATTAGTCCAACCAAATTCATCGATCCCGAATGAGGGGGGGCTTTGGGTCGTTTCCAGAAACAGGAACAGGCTTTTCTTACCCACCATGGCCAGACCATTTAGTAATCTAATGATATCATAAACAATAAAAAAAATCGCAGGGAACAAAATAATGCCTGACAGTCCCTTAATGGGACTATAATTATGGGGCCATGGAACAATTCTCTGCAAGACACTGCCACCAAGCCTACTCCTGGATTTCAGGGACCACGTATCACAACAGGATCAAGGCGAGGCTGACACCTACCATCAACAAACCTTCTGATAAGGGCACCGGTACGGGCACCGGTTACCGATTCACCATGGCAGGCCTGATACACGTAGGCGTCATAGACGAATTGATGTCTGTGGGATTTGGTAAGGCGGGTGTCTCAGGCACTGAGTCACAAATTGATTTCATTCCCGCGCCGGAGTTTGAAGACTCATGGCTCAAAATTGCAACGGGCACGGACCATGAAAACGCTCTAAGGTTTTACGAAATACACCACTATTTTTGCTTTGTGGATGTGAGCATTCAGCATACCAGGGTGCGCGCGAAAGGTCTCATGCGAAGAAAGAGGGCTGATCGTGTTTTCTACGTGGCCTTTGTCCCGGACCATACACTATACCCCGGGAGTCCTGCCGACGGGTGGTTGAGCAGAGGAATTGAGGAGGACGGGAAAGCGTTCACCGTTTTCACAAGGACACGAATAAATGTCGCACAGTTGTATGGGCATGTGACAACTGCTTTGGGGTTGTAATTTTTTTTGAGACATAAAGTCCTATAACGGGACTTACATGGGAGACAGCATGTTAAAGGGTAACCGTTCACCGGGAGGTGGTGACGAGAGAGGGTGTTGGTAATGCGAGTCGATGAGCAGAGATGGAATCGACCAGGAACTCAAAGGAGTTTTTCTTTTGCAGAAAGCAGGAACGGGTGACCGTAAGCAGTCTTGCGGTGAGGAGCTGTCCATTCTCGGATTGGTTTCCGAAGCAGATTTTTCTCCACTGGACCGCTGGTCTGATTCCCCTCTCTGC
>Ga0172371_10013883_pt1 | contig 10435 bp, 7 predicted proteins | sample Lak12m_FD_114543 | JGI IMG/M metagenome (GOLD analysis project Ga0172371, IMG submission 114543) | Freshwater microbial communities from Kabuno Bay, South-Kivu, Congo - kab_022012_12m | ecosystem: Environmental > Aquatic > Freshwater > Lake | place: Democratic Republic of the Congo: South-Kivu... | reverse complement strand
CGGAGCCACTCATCCGCTGCGGCCACCAGCGCCGAGGTCCTGGGGCGACCGCCCTGCCGGTCAATCCTGTAGGTCTCGCCGGACACGTGTTCACTGCCGGAGAGGATGGCGACAATCTCACAGAGCACTGCCTGTGCCTTCCAGAATCCGGCTTCGCCTTCGGCCTGACCGATCCTCGCGGCGCGCTGGAGCAGTGCTTCCACGTGCCCGTCCGGATCCAGGAACCGCGCAAAGAGATGCGGCTTGCGGACCAACCGACCAAGCCCGAAGGACGCGCCTGCCGAAAAGACCACGTATGTGTCCCAGATCGGGATCGTTGCGCCGCGCAGGTCTTCGGCATACGGGGTGTTCGGGGGGTAGAGGTGCGCTATCCGCGGACCCCGGCTGTGCCACTGGCGTGACCTGCGCCCGACCCTGTACCGGCCGTAGTCCGTAATGCTGTAGTCTATCACCCAGTTTGCCTGGACAATTGTCCGACTGAGGTAACCCTTGTCCTGTCGCCTGTAGACGGCATTGAGTATGGCGGGGGACACATCCCGCGGGCGGTTCCAGACATGGCCGTATGTGCCGGTAATAGCGGTGTCGCTGTGTCGGGTCTTCTTCATGTCACGTTCTTTTTCAGCAGAGAACCGTATCACGTCTGCTTGCAAGAATATACAAACAATCTGCAACAGCTTTCATTGCGTATTCTCTGCGATATGCGAGACTGTGTGCCATTGAAAACAACCGCGGAGGAGCCATGAACAAGACAGTCGAGAGGCCGAGTTACTACAAGTACAGCACGGACGAACTGATGCGCCTGGTGGATCTGTTCAACGTGTCGCCCGCCGGCCAGAAGGCCATCAAGGGTGTCCTGAAGAAGGAGAAGAAGGTTCCGCAGGCGTGTCTCTTCCGTTACTACAATGAGCACAGCCGGGTTCAGCAGCTGGAGAAGGAATTTGCGGCGAAGATGGGCAGCAAGCATGCGCTTGCCGTCAACTCCGGCACGAGTGCGCTGATAGCCTCCATGGTTGCGGCCGGCGTTGGCCCGGGAACGGAAGTGATTCTCCCCGGGTACACTTTCTTTGCCAGCGTTTCGGCCATAGTCGTTGCCAAGGGGATACCGGTGATAGTCGACATCGACGAGTCGCTGACGCTCGATCCGAAAGCAGTTGAAGCGGCAATTACCCCGCGAACGAAGGCGATACTTGTCGTTCACATGGTCGGGCACCCGGCGCAGATGGACAAGCTGCGCGCCATTGCGGACCGCCACAAGTTGTACCTGATCGAGGATGTGGCCCAGGCTGCCGGCGGCGAATACAAGGGCAAGTACCTGGGAACATGGGGGCATCTCGGTTGCCACAGTTTCGATGCTTACAAGGTCATGGGCACCGGCGAGGGCGGTATGATCGTCACCGACGACGAGTGGCTGTACACGCGCGCGCAGAGCTATCATGACACGGCTGCGTGCTGGCGGCCGGACCGTTACGGTCGGGAACGCAAGGCAGGCGAACTGTTCTGTGGCGAGAACTACAGAATGTCGGAGATGGCCGGTGCCATAGGGCTGGCCCAACTGCGCAAGCTCGACGAGACCGTTGCCGGAACTCGCCGGGCATACAAGCAGCTCCGCAAGGAAGTGAAGCTTCCAGCAGGTGTGAAATGGGTCGAGCCCCATGATCCGAAAGGGCTCTGCGGATACATGGCTGCGCTCAGGTTCAGCACGTTTGACCTGGCACGTAAAGCGATAACGGCCGGCATCGGCCTGGGCGGCCTGGCAGGCGGCGGAGTGCAGGGGATGCGCGACTGGCACGTCTACTGGTACTGGGATCACATTCTCGAGCAGAAGACAGCCACCACAGAGGGTTGCCCGTTCAAATGCCCGCACGTAGCCGTCGCGCCGAAGTACTCGGCCGACATGTGTCCGAGGACGAAAGACCTGATGATGCGCACAGGGTTGATCGGCCTTTTGCCCACGGACTCGGCAAAATACGTCTCGCAAGTGGCAAAGAAACTCACAGAAGATCTCGCTAGAGTCCTGAAGTGAGGTGCGTCCGGGGATATACGAAGACTACCTGGCCCGGAACGATGCAGATGCCCGGTCGGCACACCCCTCTACGGCTAAGCCGGAGCGACGCAGTTCAGAAAGAGCTGTAACCGCAGATAGACGCAGATGGGCGCGGATATGGACACTGACAGCAGCCTGTAATTCGGTTCACCGGAAGGCGAACCGAATTACAGGCTGCATCTGAGTCGGAACATCGGCGTAAATCAGCGTTCATCTGCGGTTCCTCTTATCTTCAATTGAACCGTTCCGGCCAAGATGTGATGTCAACGGCCGAGGACCCCACCAGTCTGCCTGATACGCACGCGGTCAGGCAATGGTGGAGCGGCCGTGCCGCATGGATGCTGCGAGCTCCGTGAACTTGCCTCGAACGTAGGGATGCAGCTGTGCGGCAAACTTCTTCGACAGGTGGTGCACATCGATCAGACGCTGGACATCTGCAAGATCCTGCAGACGGTTCGGCGCTGTCATCCCCGATGCGAGCTTGAGTTCGACGAATGTCTTTAGGTCTACGACGCGGATACCGGATGTCCCGGACAGTCTGAGTGGATCGGGGAAAGCCACGGGTTTGGGCTTTCCGTCGCCGGGATATGAACCGCTCATCACGAAATCAATCCGCACACCCGTCTCTGCATCCCGAACTGACCTGGTGGTGCCGGGTACACCGGCATAGCCATTTCCGACAAGCTCCTCCCGTATCGCCTTCATGTCGCCGGGCCTCACCAACACGTCAATGTCTTCGGTAAACCGCCGGACACCGAGGAGGATGAGGGCGTAACCGCCGAGTAGAGCGTGGGGTGCGTCCAGTGTCTGGAGGCGTGTTACCAGACGTTCAAACGTCTTACCCAGTCGTCCCCCGTCGCCGTACAGGGTACCTGCTTCGCGAAGGACCATTACAAAAGACTTGTCCAACTGCTTTTCGTACGGACCGGATCGGTCTTTCTGCCTGGATCTCGCGGTTGCCATGGTCAACCCCGTGAACCGAATCATTTCTCTGCGTAAAGCAGGACCGGACCGAGGAGGCCACCCGTCCCCAGTTCGTTGAGGAACACATGGGTGCCGATGATGGTCACCTGGTTTTCCGCGTCGGGCTTGACCGCCGCGGTTGCGTCAAACGAGAACGCCTGGCAATACCCGTCGGCTTCGTCGGCCTTCTCGCCCTTGGCATTGATGTAGGGTGCAAGCTGCCCGTTCACAAACACCTTGCACTTGCCGTCGGTGCTGCTTACCCAGACAAACACCTTCTTGCCGGCGGGTATGGCCGGCAGTTTCACCGTGTCGCGGTACCACATGGGGCCGTAGTAGCCATCCAGCCCCATTTTGAACCACGTGTCCATGCACGGATCTGTGGTCTTCCAGTTTTTGTCATCAAAATCAGCCTTGCTCCATCCCAGCTCTGCGCCTTTCTTGTCCTTGTCCACCTGGTAGCGCCAACTCCGCATGGGCTTGGTGATTATACTGAAATCCTTCGCGATGCGCGATCCGTCGGTATAGCTCGGACGGCAGAAGATGTTGAAGTACTGGCCGCCGATCGTGAAAGATTTCCCTTCCGGTGTTTTCGGCGTCCACCCCACGGCGGAGAATGAGTACTGGGCGGCATATTTGTCGCCGAGCGTGACTTGCTGGTTGAACCATGCGGTTGCGTCGCTGTCCAGGTTCGCAAGTTTTCCGTCGAACAGATCCCACCGCAGCTTCATGAACAGCTCAAACTGTTTGAGAGCATCATCGCACAGGGTGACACGTTGGCGCTCTGACGGCGTCTTGCAGGCGGCAAGGGCGGCGTTCATGGCTTCGCGTGCCTTCTTCATGACTTCCGGTGTGAAACGCTGCGGGTAGCCGAACAGGCAGCCGGCGTGTTCTGGCACCTGGTTCCATGCATCGTCGAATGTCTGCCAGTAGCGCCTCATGGGTTCGACGGCGGCGCCATAGAAACGCGTGAAGAACTCGTCCAGTACCTCAGCCGGCTTCAGCTTCGGGTTAACTGACATCCTGACGGCCAATACGAAGCCAGGCAGTACCGAGTCAAAATTCGGCATGGTTTCGGGCGACCACACCGTGACGTTGTTGGCATACAGGATCGGGAGTTCCTCGCTCATCTGGTGCATCATGGGGTAGGGCACCGTTACCTCGGCGAGGTGGAACATGTAGTTGTAGTAGGAAACCGTGCGGGCTGCCTTGCCCCATCCCTCGACAACGGGTCTTATCGACTGCCGCGAAGGGCAGTTCGTGTCCGTCATCGCATGCGCCCTGCAGTAGGTGATGGGCGCAATTACCGGAGCGAGGTTGGGGAGCAGTTTCTCGCGAACGGGGGGGCGCGTGTACTGTACGTAGGCGAGGAATGCCAGGGTTGTGTCGGGGTACTTCTGGGCCACTTTGGCGCCCACGGCATTTGCGAAACTTATGAAACGGTCGGTTATGGATACGCAGTTCATCGTCGCGTCATGGTCTCCCGCGTCAAGGGCCAGGCACTTCGGACAACTGCAGAAGTCGCATCCGTCATCAGGACCGATCGAGATACTGCGGGCAGGTTCCTTGTCGAGCCGCGCTATGACACCTGCTGCAACGGCATCGCGAAGGCCCTGATTGGCCCAGCAGAACCTGTTTGGGAGGGGTTTGCCATCTTTCTGGCCCACCCAGTCGGGATGCTCGGCAAGCTGAGCCTTGGTCACGTAGTTCTCGTTGAGTTCGAGGGCATGTCCGCCGTTGAAAGCGTCACCGCCCTGGCGGGTACGACGCTTGAAGGCGTCATCGGCGTACCAGATGACCCGTCCCTCGGTCCCGGGTTTGCCGGATACGTCCTGTGCGGGCAGGGCAATTGTCTTTGCCTCGGGTATGCACTCGCCCCATTCTCCGGGCAAATACCACCGGCAACCCAGGCGCTCCAGCAACTCGTAGATTGCATAGCTTGCTGACTGGTCCGACTGGCCGGAAAGGCCGATGGCCTTGTCGGTGATTGTCATTCGCCAGCCCTGTTTGCAGCGACTCTTTTCGGTGGATTCGCCGAACTGCTTGACCGCCAGGCTGCCTATCAGGATTGGCACGAGCTTGTCGCCGTCCTGGGGGGCACGCTGGATAATCTCGACTTTTGCGCCGGAGATCCTGCCCAGGTAGAGTGCCAGGTCCTTCACCGCTTCTCGCAGTTGGCGCCTTTCGGTCTCGGCAGCCGTGATGTTGCCGGAGGGAGCGTGCACATTGGTATCCACCGCCATCACCCCGGCATCAACATTGATGGCGACCAGCGCCTGGCCGTCCTTGACCAGCGTTACATCGGCGCCCAGGACGGTGAACGTGACGCAGGACATGAGAAGCGCGGTCAGCAGAACATGGCATGTCTTCATCGTGATACCTCCAGTGAACAAACGACAGTGTTAGGGCAATTGGGGCTGAGAATAGCGTCACGCCTGCCGCCAAGGAATACAATTCTGCGCCTGCTGATGCTGTTTTTCCTGGCTGTATCCTGAGTGCGGACGACACGGAGGTCGTCCCTCCATTTGCCTCGAACAGGCAGTCGTCAACGGTTTGGAGGGTCGGTCTCCGTGCCGACCAGAAGAAGAGAGAAGGTCAGTGGGTATGTGGAAGTCACTGGCAGGCAGGCCTGTACCTCACGCAATGCGGACAGTACGCCGGAGGATCTATCTCTTTGCCTTTGGGCGGAGCAGCGGTTTGTGCTTTGCGTCGGGTTTTGGCTCGCCACCGAGTTTTTCCCTGATGGCTTCCCGCTTCAGGAGGGCCCGCCGGAGTAATGCGCGCTTGAAGAACTTGTCCTTCTCCTCGGTGGTAAATGCCCGCTCTTTCAGTGCCATACGCCTTCTGATCGCCACCGCGGCCCCGGCTTTGCGGATTGTAAGACGACGTTCACGGGTGTCCCCGCCTGAAGTCTGTTCCACCTCGATGCTGTGGCCTTCGGGAAGGTCGAAGACGTAAACATCCTCATCTTCCTCTCCCACCTCGAACCCGAGCTCGCAGCCGCGGATGCCGATGGTGGCCATCCGGGTCTGGACACGGAACTGGTCGGGATTCATTTCCACGATCTTCCCGGTCAGGATACGGAACAATCCCTTTACGCACTTCAGCGTGCAGCCTGCCTTCTTGCCCGCGTCGTCCCCGAAAACATAGTCGTTGATGACCATTTCCCCGTTCTCGCCCTGTGAAAGCTCGCTGTTGTCGGTGAGCAGGATTTCCACTTTTGCGCCTGCGTCGGTCACGATCTTGTCATTGAGGAACACTTCGGACTGCACTGCCAGCTGGCGGGCCTTTCCTTCTGTATCGGTAGCCGTCACCTTGCCTTCGATTTCCGAAACGGTGCCGGCGAGGACGTTTGCCGCGTCCACCCTTGTTCCTGAAACGACGATCGATGCTGCTGCCAGTAACAGACAGAGAGTTTTCATGAGAAGACCTCCAAGACCAATTTCGAACAAGTATACACCAAACCGGCAACTTTGGCTACATCAGGCGTCGGCGGAACTGGGCAGGGGTAAGACCGGTTACGGCCTTGAATCGTTTCGCGAAATGGAACTCATCGCAGAATCCGCATCGCTCGGCAATCTCCTTGATCGAGAGGCCGCCATCTCCCAGCAGATGCTGCGCCTGTTCGATGATCCTGGATGCCCGGTAACGGCCCGGTGGAGTGCCGCTGAGTTCGGTAAACTTGCGACGGAACTGACGGAACGACATGTGAAAACTGCGCGCGACGTCGTTCCACTGCAATTGCTTCCCGGGACTGCCGTCGAGGACGGCCCTGGCTTCAGTCAGCCAGCGCTGTCTGCCTGCGTCGGAAGCGCGCCGTGGAGCAGCCATGGCGTCGATGAGGAACTGCTGAAGCCTGCAGACACGGGTCAATGACTGGGTCGGTTCGGGCAGGTCCATCGGCTCAATGACCGACTCAAGGCGTCCCCACCAGTGGTCAATGGGCGTGAGGTGGTGTATCGGGTCCCCCGGGTCGAGCAGTCCCTCCTTCATCCACAGACCGAACAGCGGTCCGCGGAATTGGACGAAGAACTCGCTCCATCGTTCCTGGGGCGACACCACGTAGCGATAGCCGTGGCGCGGGAAGAGGAGGACGAGGTCGCCCGGGGAAATGACCCGGTTGAGGCCGTCCTGGTCATGGAATCTGGCATGGCCATTCAGCACATAAACAATGGCATAGGTGTCCCAGTACCGCATCTGCATGCGTGCGGTGATAATGCGGTTCAGATGCTTTCCGTCCCATGTAATGCGGCCCAGTGGTGAATCAACGGCCGAGTGGAACACATGGCCGGTGGTGGCGTGAGCAACCCATTTGCGCATGGCCAGGATATACATATAATGGCCAAACAATTCAATACCGAACGGCAATGAACGCGAATATGTTCAGGCGCGTAACAGGAAGCCGGGGGATGTTGCCATGAAAAAACAGGGCGGAACGGCGAAGTCGGTCCCGAGGGTCGGCGTGGTCGGAATGGCCTACGGGGGATACAACCTGGGTGAGGAACTGGGCCCGGCAAAGCTCAGGGAAATTATGGCCCGGCTTGCCGACGAACCAGTGGATGCCATACAGGCGCCGCGTTTCGTGCTGAGCGAAGGCGACGCACGCGCCATGGGTGCGGACCTGGCCCGTCGTGACGTGGACTGCATCCTGGCGGTCATAACCACATTCGTGCCGGACTACTTTGTCACCGAACTGATCAACGCCTGTGACCGACCGGTGTTTCTCTGGGCTGTTGAGCGCGAGATGCAGTGCATCTCGGTGGTGTGCGGGCCGCTTATCACCGCAACCCTGTACAATCTCCGGAAGCCCTGTGACCTTGTCGGTGCCGATGTGGATGATCCCGCAGCCATGGAACGTCTTGTCGCATTTGCGCGTGCCGGGCTGATGCGGCGGCTGCTGGCGACCTTGCGTGTGGGCTACTGCGGCGGTAAGCCGCCGATCATGTTCAGTATGGAAACCGACGAGTACCTCCTGAAGAACACGCTGGGAGTGACGACCGTGCTGGTGCCGGTAGAGACGTACTACGACGAGGTCGGCAAGGTGTCCGATGCGGATGTGCGCGCGGAATTGAAGAAGACAATGGCCTGTATCGGGTCTGCCACGGCGCGCAAAGCCGACCAGCTGCAGTCTGTGCGGTACCTGCTGGCGGCAAAGCGATTGGCGAAACAGCACGGGCTGGACGCGTTTTCGCTGAACTGTTTCCCGCATCTGAAATCGAAAGTCTGCCTTGCGGTAGCGAGACTCAATGATGCCGGGGTTGCGGCCGGCTGCGAGGGCGACCTCCATTCAACGATACTGATGCATCTTCTTGGCCGCATCACGGGCCGGCCTGCATTCAATGGGGACTGGCTGCGGATGTATCCCGGCACGGGGGAGGTGCTCTTCTCCCACTGCGGGGCCGGGGCCTTTGGCCTTGCCGCGCGGAAAGAGGACATATGCCTCCGCTGTTCCATCGAAACGAAAGACGGGTTGGCAGTCTGCTATGCAACCGACATGCCGGGCCCGGTGACGCTTGTGAACATGATGCTTGGCCCCGACGGTCTCCGGATCGCAGCTATGCGCGGCGAAGGGGTAGAGACAGACCTGCAATATGAGGGCACGCCGCTGAAGGTGCGTTTCGACATGGAACCGCAGCTCATCCTTGACGGGATCACACGGTGTGGCGCGGGACATCACTGGAACGGTGCAGGCCTGGACCTTGTGGCATCCCTGCGGTTGTTGTGCCGGTGGCTTGGAGTGCAGTTTGCGGTGCTGACGGAATAGGGACCATGGTGTGAGGATCTCAGAATTGTAGCCGCCCCGCTCTGTCGGGGCGTTCCTGACACGGCGACTGAGCGCCGTGGCTACAATATCGCGGATGAACGGAGGGGTTGAATATGACTGATCTGAGCGCGCGAATTCCACGGCCGCGAATAGGGCTTCTGCCGACCGGCCACCGGATGTACTGGGGCCAGTTTCCGACTCTGCAGAAGAAGTGCAAGGCCATGCTTGCCACGTTCCGCCGCAAGCTCGAAGGCATCGGCGACGTAGTAGCTCCGGACATAGTGGATACACCGGAGAAAGCTGTTGCGGCCGGCGCCTTGTTCCAGCGCGAGAAGGCAGACCTGCTGCTGATCTTCCCGCTTGGCTACACCACCGGCATGGTGATGGCCCCCGCTGTTCGGGATCCCAATGTGCCGCTCCGCATCCTCAACGCCCACGTGGATGCCGCCTATGACTACAAGTCCGCGGACACGGCCGAGTATCTCTATCATGAAGGGCCATGCTGCGTGCCTGAATACGCGGGCACGCTCGTCCGCCTCGGCAGGACGTTCAAGGTGCGAACGGGCTGGCTCGGGGATACAAGGTTCTGGCGCGAAGTTGAAGCCGATTGCCGCGGCGCCGCGGTTGCGCGCACGTTCCGTTCACTCAGGTACGGCGTCATCGGCAATACCTACACGAACATGACGGACATGCCGACCGACGAACACAGGCTTCTCAAGGCAACGGGCAACCTGCTTGTCCGTCCGGAAGTGGAGGAGATTGAAGAGGCGTTCAAGCGGGTCAGCCCGGCGCGTCTGAAGGAGATGTACGGCCAGTTCAGGGCGATGTACGACGTGGATCAAGGCGTGACTGACAAGCACATGAAGCTTTCGGCGCAGATAGCCGCTGCGTATGACGAAGTCGTTCGCAAGCACGACATCTCCGGCTTCGGGTACTACTGGTGGGGCGAAAAGGAGACAATAACCCAGCTTCGCGCCCAGTCCGCGCTGGCCGTGTCGCGCCTGGCGGCGATGGGCAGACCGGGCGTGACGGAAGGCGATGTGAAGACCGCGATGGCCATGAAGGTCATGGACCTCCTGGGAGCGGGGGGCATGTTCGTGGAGTTCTTTGCCATCGATCACGAGCGGCAACTCATGCTGGTCGGGCACGACGGCCCGAGCAACGTCAATGTTGCGGAAGGCAGGCCGAGACTTCAACACCTTGAAGTGCATCACGGCAAAACAGGGCACGGATTGGGCATCGATTTCAAGATGAAGCTTGGGCCGGTGACGTTGCTCAACCTGACGCAGTTCGATCCGGCGTGTGACACGTTCAAGCTGATCTGTGCGGTGGGTGAGGTGGTGCCCGGCGATATCCTCAACATCGGCAACCCCAACTGCCGGATCCGGGTCAAGAAGCCGATCCATGAATTCTTCGACGCCTGGTGCCAGGAGGGGCCGTGCCATCATATCGCGCTTGGCGTCGGGGATGTGTCGTCCGAGATTGAAGGTTTTGCGGAGGCGATGGGGTTCAAGTACGCGAGGGTGTGAGGGCGGAAAGGGCGATGCGGGCTGGCTACGCTAAGGGCAAGCCCGGGTTTGCCTTGGGCCGTGGGATGATGGTGGTCATTGCAGGAGGGACAGGCTTTGCGCGAAGCTGGTAGGGACGACGCGCTGCGTCGTCCT
>Ga0172371_10013881_pt1 | contig 10435 bp, 8 predicted proteins | sample Lak12m_FD_114543 | JGI IMG/M metagenome (GOLD analysis project Ga0172371, IMG submission 114543) | Freshwater microbial communities from Kabuno Bay, South-Kivu, Congo - kab_022012_12m | ecosystem: Environmental > Aquatic > Freshwater > Lake | place: Democratic Republic of the Congo: South-Kivu... | reverse complement strand
GCTGGCCGCCTACCAGGAGATCGCGGCGGGGGTCCGGCGATGAGTCCGCCGGCGCCGGCCGGCATGCCGGGCGGCCGGGCTTCCGGTCTGCCGACCATCAGCGTCGTGACGCCCTCGCTCGACCAGGCGGCCTACCTGCCCTTCACACTGGCGTCGGTGCTCGATCAGGGGTACCCGGCCCTCGAGTACGTGGTCGTCGACGGCGGCTCCCGTGACGGCAGCGTCGAGATCGTCCGCTCCGTGGCCGATCGGTTGTCGTGGTGGGTCAGCGAGCCCGACGCCGGGCATGCCGATGCGCTGAACAAGGGCTTTGCCCAGACCGGCGGCGAGGTCATGGCGTGGCTCAACAGCTCCGATATGTACTACCCCTGGACGCTGGCGACCGTCGCCGCCGTGTTCCGTGACCTGCCGCAGGTGGAGTGGCTCGTTGGCGTGCCCAGCGAGCTCGGTGAGGTCGGCGGGCCGTGCGCGGTCGGCCGCGACGAGTGGAACCTGTACGACGTCCTCGGCGGCGACTACCGGTGGATCCAGCAGGAGTCGGTGTTCTGGCGGCGCCGCCTCTGGGAGCGCGTCGGCGGCCGGCTCGACGACTCCCTCAGATACACCTGCGACTTCGACCTCTGGCTGCGGTTCCTTGAAGCGGCGCCGCTCTACCATGTGCCGACGCTCCTTGGCGGCTTCCGGCAACACGGCGACCGGCTGGGCGCCGCGGAGGGCGGCACCGGCTATGGGCGCGAGGCCGCGGAGCTGCTGCGGCGGCTGCACGAGCGTGTGGGTGTACGCGACGCGCGCCGGGGTCGGTTCGTGCGCCTGACCGGCGGCCGGCGCGGCCGCCTGCCGCGTAAGGCGCTGCACGATCTGGGCCTGCTGCCGTGGTATCGCCACGAGCGCGTCAAGTTCGACTTCGGCAGCGCCCGCTGGAGGGCGGCATGAGCGGCCGGTCCGTTTCCAGCTGGTATGCTCGCATCGTGTCAACTCGGACAACGGTCGTGCCGATAGGTACGCTCAGCGGCCCCGTGACGCCGCCGGCGGTCGCCTGTGCGGCGTCACCATCATGGACACACCCGGGAGAGGGCAGGGCATGACGACAGACTCCGACGGCATCCCGTTCCGCGCCTATCTCAGCATCGTGCTGCGCTGGAAATGGGTCGTTGTGGCCACGCTTGTCATCGGTCTCGGCGGGGCTGTCGGCTACTGCCTGCAGGCCACGCCGCAGTACTCCGCCACCACCGAGCTGATCTACCAGCCGCAGATAGACATCGCCAACCCGCTGCAGCAGCAGTTCGTCGACCGGACCGAGCGGCAGTCGGTGCTGGAGAGCGTGCCGGCAGTGGTCGGCAGCCCCAGCACGGCTGCCGCGGCCAACGAGGAGCTCAGCCCGCAGGCTCAGGGGACACCGTACTCTGTGTCGGCGGAGCTGCAGCCCGGCGTCGACGATACGTACAGCAACGTCGTGCGGCTGACCGCCGTCTCGACCGACCCCGACGTGGCGGCGGAGGTCGCGAACACCTATGCGGCGGCCTTCATCGAGTGGCGCCGCGAGCAGGCCCAGGCCCAGATCACCGAGGCCATCAAGGTGATCCGCGAGAGGCTGGCGGCGCTCGATACGCCGACCGGCCGGGCGACGGCGGAATACGAGCCAGTGACGCGCGCCGCGGCCTTCTCAGTCCAGGCCGACGCCCGGGCGGTCCACCACCTCTGGTCGCTACCCGGCAGGGACGTCGTCTCCCGGGTGCTGTCCCGGCAGGTCGCCGGCGCCCGTGCCGCCACCAGTGTGAGCGTCATCGCTCCTCGGCGTCGGGGAACGGGCGGTCGTCCCGGTCCGGCTTCCCGGCCGGCACCGGCGCAGGGAGGCGCAGGCGGCGGGCGACCACCCAGAGACCGGCGCCGGCCACGGTCCCCAGCAGGCCGACGCCGGCGAGCATGAGGTAGACGTACTGGAGCCGGCCGCCGGCTGCGTCGGCGACCGCCCCGCCGGCCCAGGCGGCGAACGCACCGAAGCCGAAGGACAACCCGAAGCTGAAACCGTAGCCGACGCCGCGCCGGCTGAGCGACGTGTACTTGCCGGTGAGCACGTTGTCGAGTGGCTGGGTGGTGAAGTGGATGACGCTGAACACGAGGAGCACCACCACCAGTGCCCAGTCGGTGGTCGCCGCGATGGCTGCCAGCAGGACGCTCTGAGCCAGCAGCAGGAGGGTGTACGTACGTTCGAGTCCCGTGCGGTGGCCAAGGTGTGCCGCCCACCATTGTCCGAAGAAGCCCACCAGGTAGACCAGCGACGCCAGCAGGCCGCCGCGTATCACCGCGGCTCCGGGGAACACGTCGGCGCGCTCGGCCGCCAGCGCCGGGAGGAAGGTCACGGCGCCGCGGAAGATGAAGCCGAGGGCGATCGTGACGAGGTAGACAAGCGCCAGGGCGCCCATGTGCGTGGCGCCGTGCGACACGTGCGTGCGCGGCTCGGGCACGCCGCGGCTGGGGTTGGGCAGCCGCGGCACGGCCAGAGTGCTGAACAGCACGATTGCGCTCAGGCCGCCGGCGACGGCGAACGGCAGCCGCCACGAGACGGCAGCCGCCAGGATGGCGGCGAACGCCGGTGCGATCGCCAGGCCGATGCTGCCGGCCATGCCGTGGTGGGCCAGCAGACGGGGGCTGTTGCCGCTGGCCCGCGAGATGAGCGTCATGGCGGCGGCGTGATAGGGCGAGCCGGCCAGGCCCAGCAGTAGCAGGCCGGCGGCGAACACCGTCTGATCGGGGGCCAGCGCGACGGCCGCGGCCGCCAGGGCCGCCAGGGCGAGATAGCTGCGCACGATCGTCAGCGGGTGGACGCGGTTGACGATGAAGCCGGTGGGGATGGAGCCGGCGCCGTAGAGGAACGTGGCCGCCGTGAAGACCGCTCCCAGGGTGGCGTAGTCGGCGTCGAAGGTGCGCCGCAGGATCAGGAGCACGGCCGGGTAGATGCCGATGAGGATATGCAGGATCCCGTGTGCGAGGTAGAGAGGGACGAGCGTTCGGGAGGCGGGCGCCGGGCGCCCGCTCAGATCCACGTCGGCAACCACATCAATCGGTAGAAGCGCTCGGGGTCGGTGCCGATGTTGAGGACGATCGGTGCGAAGGCGACGGCCAGACCCACGATGACCCCGCCGAACACCCAGGAGAAGAGGCGCCAGGCGCCGGCCAGAGCCGGCCGGCCGGCCGCCCATCCGAGGGCTACGACCGCCGCCGCGCCGGCGACGGTGGCCACTGCGATGCCGACCGCCGGAGCCACGTCCGCCGGCCACTCGTAGAAGACCGTGGCGACGAGGCGGCCGATCGGCCACCAGAAGAGCGCCGTCACCGCCGCCGCCAGCAGGAAGGAGGCGAGCCCGGCCACGACCGGCCCGGGCGGCGTCGCCCGCGGTGACGGTGTCACCGGGGGCAATGAGGGCAGGCCGTTATCCGGATCGATCGGCGAGATGCCGGGATCGGCGGCAGTCCAGACCCAGCGGGTGTCGGCGCTCGGCTTGTCGCCGCGCAGGGCGGCATCGGTGAGATCAGCGCCGGGCGGTCCGGCTGGGGCGTGACCTCTGCGGCGACGCGGTCTGACGCAGTCGTCGTGACCGTCCGGCAGCCGCGTCCGGACGCCGGCGAGGCGGGCCAGTCCCACGGTCACCAGGATGGCCAGGAACGGGGCCACCGGCGTCATGTAGTACAGGAACGAGGTGCGCGTGGTCGCGAACCAGGGGAAGTACAGCAGCGCTACCAGGAGCGCCGGCACGGCCAGGGAGCGACAGCGGTCGACGATGGCGACCACCGGCAGGGCGACCAGCGCCAGCGTCGCCGTCCACCAGAGCAGCGGGTGTCCCATGGCGACGACGCCGTAGAAGAGCGTCGCCATCTCGTCGAACGAGTACCAGACGGGCCGGATGTCGAGTATCCAGGTCGGCGCCAGCGACGCGTAGGTGTGGGTGGCGTCGAGGTTCATGTTGAAGGTCCACATCTCGCGCTGCAGGTGCCACCAGTCGGCGAGCCCGTGGCCGGCGGCGAAGTACACGCCGTAGCTGGCTACGTAGAGGCCGGCGGGCAGCAGGACGAGACAGACGATCGCCAGCAGCGCCGTGAGCCCCGCATCCCGCCGCCGGGACCGGACGGCCGACCGTCTGCGGCGCGGAGCCGGGCGCGGCGACACTGTGCCGTCCTCCGGCTCGGTGGGTTCGCCGGCCGTTGTGGAGTCGTATCCCGGCCGGTCGGCTGCGGAGAGGTCGGCGTCGTGCCGCGGCCGCCAGAGCACGGCGATCAGTCCCAGGGCGGCCAGGGCAGCCAGGGCGCCCGACCACTTGGTCCCGAGGGCGAGGCCGGCCGAGAGGCCGGCCAGGAGCAGCCAGACGACTCGACGGCCGCTCTGTACGTAGCGCAGGGCGAGATAGACCGTCAGGATGGTCCACAGGGCGAGGAAGATGTCGAGGGTGGCGATCCGCGACTGGGCGATGCCGAGGATGTCGGCAGCTGCCAGCACCAGGGCGAGCAGCGCCCAGGAGCGTCGCAGGCCGAGACGTCTGGCGACCGGGTAGACCAGAGCCAGCAGAAGGATGCCGGCCAGGGCAGGCATGAAGCGCCACCCGAATGCGTTGTCTCCGAAGAGGGCGATACCGGCGGCGATGGCGAGGTCGCCGTAGTACGGATGCGGCCAGGACACCTCATCGCCCGGCATCCAGCTGGCGCCGGGGCGGGGCCCTATCTTGCCGTCGAGGATGAAGGCGGCGTCCTTGGCATAGTAGACCTCGTCGAAGATGTATCCGGAAGGGGTGTCAAGGCGGAGGAGCCGCACGGCGGCCGAGGCGATCAGGACGGCGATCACCGCCGCCAGGACCATGGTGCGGGTCGCCGTCATGCCGCCACGAGACAAAGGTGCGGGCGGCCGCATGAAGAGCGCGGAGAGTAGTCGGACGGGCGTTGCGTGGCGCCGGTCTCCAAGTAGACGATGCGGGCTCTGCTCATGGACGCATTATAGGGAAGAGAGCAGGCGGCAGAGCGCTCGCCCGGCGAGAGCCGAAGCAGGATGCCCCGGCCGGCCGCAAGCCGGAGGACGATGCTGGCAGCATGTCGGCGTCTGTGATAGAACACCTCAGCCTGCGCACGGTCGTGGAGCACGGTCCCGTGCGCTGAGCCGGCGAAGGCCCACCCCAGAGCAGCGCCGATGTGCGGATCCAGTTCGAACGCTGCACGCTGCCTCAGCCGGCCGCGACGCGCTGCCTCAGCGGGCGTCGTGATTCCGAGTAGTACGGATCAAGACGGGTGCACGGTGTGATGACGGTCGTCCTCGGCGGTCATCACCGGACGATCGGACCGGTGCGGAGGCCGGCTCGAAGAAAGGAACGCTGTCCATGGCAGAACTGAGTGAGGTCCGTATCAAGGACACCACTGCGAACCCCGGGCCTCTCGGCCTCATGGCGTTCGGCATGACGACCGTCCTGCTCAACATCCACAACGCCGGAGCCTTCGAGCTCAACTCGATGATCCTCACCATGGGCATCTTCTACGGCGGTCTGGCGCAGGTCTTCGCAGCCTGGATGGAGTGGAAGAAGAACAACACATTCGCCACCGTCGCGTTCATGAGCTACGGCCTGTTCTGGCTCCTGCTCGTGGGGCTCATCCTCATCCCGCAGATGACGTTCCTCGGCAATGCCGCGGACCTCGCCTCCAGCGAGACCGCGATGGGCTACTTCTTCCTCTTCTGGGGCATCTTCACCGGCCTCATGTTCGTCGGCACCCTGCGCATCAACGTCGCGCTGCAGGTGGTGTTCGCCAGCCTGACGATCCTCTTCTTCCTGCTGGCCATCCGCGACTGGACCGGCAGCGAGCTCATCGGCCGCATCGCCGGTTGGGAGGGCATCTTCGTCGGCCTGTCGGCCATGTACGCGTCGGTCGCCCAGATCTGGAACGAGCTGTACGGCCGCGTCGTGCTTCCGGTCTGCCCGACGCCGCGCAAGCCGGCCGTGATGGCCGGCGGCCCGGCCGAGCAGTACGTCGCAGAAGACAAGCGCGACGCCGTCTGACAGAACAACCGAGCCGATCGTCACCCGGCGCCCGCAGCGCCGGCAAGAGCGATGCGAGAGGGCGGTGGGTCCCATTCGGGCCCGCCGCCCTCAGCGTCTTCAGTGCCGACTCGCTGCCGGCGCCGGCGCGGGCCTCGTGTGGCTCACGGTCGTCCGTGTTCGCCGGTCAGACCAGTCTGTGCGGTCGAGTGCTCTACCACACCACGGCATCGAGCTCGGAGGCCTCCCAGCGGAGGTCGGAGACGGTCTCGATGAAGCGGCCGTCGTAGACGGGCGGCGGGTACGTGGACACCTTCGGTCCGAAGAGCTGCCGACCGCCGCCGGTCGCGTAGGGCCAGTAGTGCGCGGGGTCCCATGTCATGTCGGCGCAGGTCCCCTGGATCAGCACGGCGCCGCGCTTGAGGCGATGGAGGGTGACCGAGGTGGCGAGATTGTCGCACGGCAGGCCGAAGAGGATCCTGGCGCGGATCGGGGTGTACAGGGTCCCCCGATACGGTGAGAACCAGCGGCCCACCGAGGACGTATCGCTGCTGTCACGGACGAGGACCATGGGGCGGCGCAGGCGGATGACGCGGACGATGCGATCGCCGGACGTGTCGTAGGACCGCAGCGTCGAGCGCGCCCACTCCTCGTCTCGCCCCCCGGCTCGTGCGACGGCGGCGATCAGCTCGGGGTCGTCGGTCTTCCCGGTGGCCAGCACGGCCGGCTTGCGCAGCACCGTCCACGGTATGCGACCGAAGAAGCGGACGAGCCGGTACCCGTCCTGGCGGATCGTCCGCCACATCGGGCCGAGAACGACGGCGTAGCGTCCGGGGCGCGTGATCGTAGCGGCGGCCGTCGTGTTCCGTAGTCCGACGACCGCAGGCTGCGCGATCCGCCGCCACCTGTGGCCGCTGAGCCGATAGACGCCCAGCGTGGTGCCGGAGAACAGGGCCTTCGGGAGCGACATGACGAGCCTGAGCCGCGCGGCGTACTTCTCACGTCCGCTCACTACGGCGCCGCGCAGGAACACACGACCGGCCGGCATCGTTCCGAGCCGCCGAGCCGCGACACGGGAGAGATCGTCCAGCTCCGGCGGAGCCTCCGGCAGAGCGTGCAGGGGCCCCAGCAGCTGCAGGCCGTCATCGGCGGCGAGGACGGTGATCTGGCCGGCGGCGTCCGCGCGCACACTGAGCGCTGCCAGTGCAACGAGAGCGAGCACGATGACGACGCTGAGTCGCGCGATGCACGCGAGCCATGCGCCGCGCGCGGGCGATTTGCCGGTCGTGGTCGTCTCCGGTACCGCTGCGGGCACTGCTCCCTCCCCTGCGTGCGGGGCTCTCTTCCTGGCTTTGGACGAGCCCTGATCCCGGCATCGGCAGCAGGCGCGGCGTTCTTGAGCCGGCACGCCTGTCTGTCGCCGCGGCGCCGCTGCGGCTCGCTCCGCGGCGTGGGCCGCGGAGGGGCTTCAGCCGGAGCGGCGCACGCCGCGCACGGTGTCGCGCAGCTTGAGGTAGAGCTTGGGGCTGCGCTCGCGCAGCGTGCTCTTGGCCTTCTCGGCCGCCGCCCGGCGACCGTCCTGGATGCCGACCAGGGTCCTGTGCGGCAGGTGCGGGCTCAGCCAGACCTTGTCCAGAGTCCGTTCCACCGGCTTCTGCAGCCCGTCGGGCAGCTTCTCGGCGCCGCGGTACAGTCCCAGGAACGTGCGGAAATAGCGCTGCGCGAAGTACAGCTGCTCGCGCGGCAGACTGGGCTGGTCGACGAACTTGTCCTCGCGGTAGTCGTAGAGCGGCGGCACCCAGCCGTGCTCCACCGCCACCTCGAACAGCTCCGTGTCGGGGTAGGGGTAGTAGATCGGCGCCAGGGCGTGGTCGCTCTTGATCTCGACGTTGAGCTTGATCGTGTCGAGGATGGCCGCCTTGTCCTCGAACGGTAGACCGACCATGTTGTAGGCCACCGTCTTGATGCCGACCGCCCGGCAGGCGTCAAAGGCGGTCTTGATCTGCTCGCGCTTCATCTTGCGATTGAGCACGTCGTTGCGGATGTGGTCGTTGCCGCTCTCGACGCCGAAGAACATCTGGTAGCAGCCGGCGTCGCGCAGCATACGGACGATCTCGGGCGTCACATGGTTGGCCCGGTAATTGCAGATGAACGGCAGCCCGATCTCCTTCTTGTAGGCCGCCGTGAACGTCTCCAGCCACTGGTCCTTCCACGGCAGGATGTCGTCCTTGAAGTTGAGGTACTCCATCTCCGGGAAGGTGGCCTTGAGCTTCTTGAGGTACTCGATGGAGTACTCGGGGCTGTGGAAGCGCGAGTAGCAGCGCTGGTTGGGGTAGATCTCGCGCATCTTCTTGTTGGAGCAGTAGCTGCAGCTGTAGGGACAGCCGCGGGAGAGGATGCAGACGCCGGTCTTGATGCCGGTGCCGGCCAGCTTGGAGAAGTCGAAGATGCCGAAGTCGGGGAGCGGGAGGACGTCGATATCTTCGAGGACGGGGCGGACGGCGTTGCGATGGACGGCGCCGTCCGCGTCCTTGACCCAGATGCTCTCGACGCCCGAGTAGTCCTCGCCGGCGCTCATCTTCTGTACCAGTTCGAGGACCGCCATCTCGCCCTCGCCGCGGCAGCACATGTCGATGCCCTCGGTCCCGATGACCTCATCCGGCATCGTGGTGGGGTGGTAGCTGCCGGAGATGATGGGCGCCTCGGTGCGGTCCTTGAGCAGCCGCGCGAAGTGCTTCACCTGCGGGTATTCGCGCGTCATGGTCACGAAGCCGATGAGGTCGGGCTCGTGGGAGAGGACGGTGCGCACGAAGGCCTCGTCGGACGCCGGCGGCTCGATGAGGTGATAGAGGGCGACGTCGTGGCCGTGTTCCTTGAGGGTGGCCGAGATGGACGCGACGCCCTCCATGTACCAGCCGCCCCTGACGATGCCGATCTCCTGGTGGGTCTCGGGATCGATCTCGACTTTGTAGTCGGGGTAGATGAAGAGGAACTTCACGGGGTCAAGCTCCCTGCCGGTCATGGTGTGACGGCGCGCGTCCGTTGACGGCGGCGCCGCAAGGCTCGCGCCATTCTACCGGAACGGCGGAGCGGCAGGCCCGGACCACCGATGCCGGCGGCCGACTGCCGAGGCCGGTACCGACCCTGTCACGGCCACCGACCGGCGGAGTCCATCCGTCGACTGATCACTTGCGCAGCGGGTGCCGCCGTCAGGCCGGCGGACCCTCGGCCGGTGGCCCGCCGGCGGCCTTCATGCCGGCCACGATCGCCTGGAACGCCGCTTCGTAGGGAGCGAAGAGAGCCCGGCGTCGACGTCGATGAACGGGTCGCTGCTTTTCCGTCCCCGGTGCTCTCTAGCATGTCCTTGACACGAACGTGTGTTCTGTCTACAGTGACAGCGAACATATGTTCGTATCGAGGAGGATGCAGTGAGCGAGCTCACACGAAGGCAGAGACAGGTGCTGGACTTCATCCGCGAGGCGACCCGCAGAGACGGGTACCCGCCGACGGTCCGCGAGATCTGCACGCAGCTCGATCTCTCCTCGCCCTCGACCGTTCACGCGCATCTGGCCAATCTCGAGCGGCTCGGCTACCTGCGCCGCGATCCCAGCAAGCCGCGCGCCCTGGAGTTGACCGACGACTTGCGCCCGCCTCGTCTCCTGCCGCTCGTGGGATGCGTGGCCGCCGGCGTGCCGTTGCTTGCCGAGCAGAACGTCGAGGAGTATCTCGACGTCCCGTCCGTGCTGCGTCGCGGCGACGACGACTTCGTCCTCAGGGTGCAGGGTGACTCGATGGCCGATGCCGGGATCCTCGACGGCGACTTCATCGTCGTGCACCAGGAGCGCACGGCACAGAACGGAGAGATCGTCGTAGCTCTCGTCAACGATGAGGCCACGACCAAGCGCTTCTTCAGGGATGGCGCTCAGGTCCGCCTGCAACCGGAGAACGATCTGTACGAGCCGCTCGTCGTGGCGGCGGAATCGGTCGACATCGTCGGCAAAGTCGTGGGGGTGCTGAGGAGACTATGAACCAGCCGGCACTGCATGAGGCGGTCTCGCTCGCCGACGAACTGCGAGCCATCCTGCGCAGCCCGAGTGGCTGTAGCACATGTGCGTGGTGTGGGTCGACGGATGTGACCCGGCGGACTCTGAGCGAGTGGCCGCCGCGCGTGGTCGTCACCTGCAGTCGCTGTGGCTCTGAACTCGTGGCCGACCGACGTCTGGCGAGGAGCGCGAGCGCATGACTCGCGGCGATCACAGCCAGTCGGCAAGCGGCCGGCGGCGCGTCGAGCAGCGGCCGCCGCTACGTCTCGCGTCCGCCGACCCCGCGTCGGCATCGTCTCAGAGGAGGGTTCACCGTCACGTGGCTCGCCGGCCCGCACGTCGCGCGCCGCGGTCGCGCCGCCTGGCGCGGCTTCTGGTCCT
>Ga0172371_10013879_pt1 | contig 10436 bp, 10 predicted proteins | sample Lak12m_FD_114543 | JGI IMG/M metagenome (GOLD analysis project Ga0172371, IMG submission 114543) | Freshwater microbial communities from Kabuno Bay, South-Kivu, Congo - kab_022012_12m | ecosystem: Environmental > Aquatic > Freshwater > Lake | place: Democratic Republic of the Congo: South-Kivu... | reverse complement strand
GCCACCGGAACCGGAGACCTGGCCCTGGCTGCGATGAAGCTTAACCCAACCAGAATTATCGGAGCAGATGTTTCTGAAGGAATGCTGAAAGTAGCACGCGAGAAGATTTCAAGGAGGGGATTGGACTCAGTCATTTCCTTTGTTCAGGCACCGTGTGAGGCGCTCCCTTTTGATGACTCCACCTTCGATGCCGCTATGGTTGCATTCGGTGTGAGAAATTTTGAAGATCCGCAAAAGGGCCTGGATGAACTCTGCAGGGTCCTGAAACCGGGTGGGATACTAGTGGTCCTAGAATTCACCCTGCCTAAACACACATGGATCCTAAATGCCTACAGGTTTTATTTTCACAGGGTCCTTCCCCTGATCGGGAAGGCCTTCTCAAGTGATTTAGAAGCCTATCGTTATCTCCCCGAATCTGTCGAGAATTTTCCCAAAGGGGATGAATTCCTCAAAATGCTAACAATTGCCGGCTTTGCCGGGTGCAAGTACAGATCCCTCACCTTGGGTATCTGCGGACTCTACTCGGGACAGAAAATCTAATTCTTAATACAGCGCACGCTGAACCGGTAGGAACTGTCGCCTGCGGTAGCTTTATTGTAGGGAATAGCAGTGCGGTCAATCAGTGTGGAATAATAAGCAAAATGTCTGATTATGAATATTGTCGTATCCGGAACAAGGTTTGACAATGTATCATTCTTTTTGGGCTGAGAAGAGGACAGGAACGCTGCACTCACGCCGATATCGTGATAATCAAAATCCTGTGGGCTGTAGTATCCGGCAGGAAGTATGTAAAAATCAAGATCTTTTTTTGCACCGCTTTGGGTATTGGGCTGCTTCCAATGGGGAGAGTCAGATTTCATTAGATTACCCTGACTTGATCCCCTGCCTCCGTAATTATGAAGTCCAATATATTCGGTCATTCCAAAGCGTGCTTCCAGAACTTTCCAATCTTCATCAGAAGGGAGTCTCCATCCCGGGGGACAGGCATTTTTCGCCTCATTAAAGGAATAAAGCAACCCGTAAACATTTTCATATAAAGGAAATTCTGACCGGCTCCTGTAATTGTGTCCTACTGAATCCCCGGAAACATACCTTAAGTTCTCAGCCATCCAGATCTGGTCGCCGATTTCAACCTGATAATAAGTTGTTGAGTCCCTGGGATCCGTAAAGGTCGTCAGTGTATCAGGCAAGAGAAATCTTTCAAAATATGGTTCAAAGGTTTGCACATCATTGCCCTTGGTGCATCCGATAAGGAGCAGGATTAAGAAAGGAATTGCTGCTGTTTTACTCATTTATTCTAATCTGCTTTGCTTTCCTTAAACGAAAAATGAAAATCGATGGTATACTAAAGTATGATTATTTTTGTTTTTGATAGCAAGGAGAATCCGTTACCCAATGCAAAAGATTTCTGTCTCTGTCCTGTTTCTTTTTTTATCGATCATGGAGTTAAGTGCTCAAAAGCAAAGGCCTTACAATATTCCATTGTCGGATGATATACCGTTCCATTTTGGATATGGGATCAGTTTTGCCCTTGGGAAGTATACACTTGAGACCAATAATCCTGATGTAACTGCTCAGGTTCAGGATCCCGTTTATGGCTTTGAACTGCAATTGCTGGCCAACAAAAGGCTTCTCAGGTCATTAAGTTTGAGAGCCCTCCCAAATCTGAGTTTTGTTTCCAAGAATGTCGAAATAAAAAATGTTCTGAGTGGTGACACAACCTCCAGCGAGTTTCAGTCCATTTTCATAGGCTGCCCTGTTTTACTTAAATACAAATCAGCCAGGTTGAACAATGTCGCACCTTACATTATTGCCGGTTTCAATCCTCGCTATGATCTTGCAGCCGGGGTCAGAAAAGCAGGTCAGGTTGGCTGGTACAAGGCGCTGACAAAGTTTAATTTATATGCAGAAGCAGGTACCGGAATTGATTTTTATTTGCCTACCACCAGGCTTGGACTGGAAGTAAAGTACTCCGTCGGGATGTTCGATAACAAATCGAAAAATATCTCGCAGGTTGATATTAAGGAAAATAATCTTGGACAATTCAATGAATATGTCAGTCGTCTGCTTCCCTATGTAGTGGTCTTTTCAATCATTATCGAGCAGTGACCCATGATCAGAGAAGTTGAGATTGTTCTTCCTCCCGAGCAGGCAGGGATTCCCAGGGAAATAAGAAAAAAAGCATGTACTGCGGTGGGAATTTCACCGAATATTGACTCGGGATTTCAAATCCTGAAAAGGTCCGTCGATGCACGTAGAAGGCCGATTGTCATTCGTCTGAAGGTCCTTGTCTCCTGGGATGAACCGCAGCCACCCAAAACCGGAACCTATGTGTGGAAAGATGTGAGCAAAGCTGAACCTGTGATTGTTGTGGGCGCAGGTCCGGCTGGTCTTTTTGCAGCCCTCAGGCTTACTGAACTCGGATTTAGACCGATAATTGTTGAACGTGGTAAAGCTGTCTCAGACCGCAAGCGGGATATCGCCATATTGAACAGGAATCAGGGGTTGGATCCCGATTCTAACTATTGTTTCGGAGAAGGTGGTGCCGGAACATTTTCTGATGGAAAGCTTTATACCCGCTCCAAAAAAAGGGGCGATGTAAGGAAAATTCTTGAAATCCTGCATTTGCACGGCGCCGACGAATCCGTTCTGTATGACAGTCACCCGCATATTGGAACAGATAAGCTACCCGGTATCATTTCGGCGATCCGCAAGACCTTGACAGACAGAGGCGCCGAGTTTCTTTTTAATTCGCGAGTCGTTTCTGTCATTCAAAAGGATGGCAAGGCTGTGGGGGTGTTGACCAGCGATGGTGCGTCAGTTGCCGGTAGATCGGTGATCCTGGCCACCGGGCATTCAGCGGTGGATGTCTATCAAATGCTCCGGAAAATGAACCTGGCCATGGAGGTTAAAGGATTCGCGATGGGCGTGAGAATTGAACATCCTCAGCATCTGATCGACCAAATACAATATCACTCCCGGGAGGGCAGGGGCAAATACCTGCCTGCTGCGGAATATGCCCTGGTCAAAAATGTTGGCGGCAGGGGAGTCTATTCTTTTTGCATGTGCCCCGGGGGTATCATTGTGCCTTCTTCAACACTTGAAAATGAGTCTGTTGTTAACGGGATGTCGAATTCTATGAGGAATTCTCCATTCGCTAACAGTGGCCTCGTTGTGGAGATTCGCCCGGAAGACCTTGCTGAATATGCTGAACATGGGGCCTTTGCCGGCCTGGCTTTTCAACAGGAATATGAGCGTACGGCCTTTCGGTACGGAGGTAAGGGCCAGGTCGCTCCCGGTCAGCGAATCACCGACTTTGTTTTGGGTCGCAATTCCTCCTCCCTCCCTGATCATTCCTATCATCCCGGACTGGTTTGCTCGCCGATGCACCAGTGGATACCGGATACCATTCGTACAAGATTGCAGGAAGGCCTGCGATTCTTCGGGCGGAGGGTCAAAGGTTTTCTTACAGAGGAAGCAATCATGGCAGGGGTCGAATCGCGCACCAGTTCACCAGTTCGAATTCTCAGGGATCCCTTAAGTGGCCATCATCCGGAATTGCCCGGACTATTTCCGGCAGGGGAGGGTGCGGGGTATGCCGGTGGGATTGTCTCTTCGGCTATGGATGGGGAACAGGCAGCAGATTATGCTGTCAGGTTTATCGGCGCCTGAATTCGCTGCAAATAATTGCAGCGGCAATGGAAACATTGAGCGATTCAGCGCTCTCACCTCCTTCGTTAAACCTGGGTATCAATAAATTATTGTGGGCGTATTTTTTAAACCTGATTTTCAATCCGTTGGATTCATTACCCAACAAAATTATCCCATTGCGGGTCAGAGGTGCGTCATAAATCCGCTGGCCCTCCAGGGAGGTTGCATACCTTGGAAATTCATCAGGCAAACTGCCCAGGTACGAATCGAGTATTGTTTGATGGATCCTCACCCTGAACACGGAACCCATAGAGGCTTGCACCACCTTTGGGGAAAAAGGATCTGCGGTATCCAGTGAAGCGATTATTCCGGCAAGACCAAACCAATCAGCCAGCCTGATCAGTGTACCCACATTCCCGGGATCCTGAACCTGATCCAGCCCCAAAATCAGGTCATTCTCAAAATCAATTAAAGGTTTTGTATCCAAAGGTTTGTAAATCAATGCCAGAGCCTGGTTTGGTGTCTTTTGAAGGCTAAGTCTTGACAACTCATCCGGGGTTACCTCTGTAATTTCCAAATGGGAGTTCGTCGCCTCTATCATGTGATCATTAAGCCAACCCGTTGTTGCAAAAAGGGTTTTAACCCTGAAACTGCTTTCCGACGGCAAACTGATCAGTTCACTAACAATTTTGTCACCTTCAGCGATAAATAGTCCGGTTTCATCCCTCTCTTTCTTTCTCTCAAGGGACTTAACCAGCTGTATTTGACCTTTAGAAATCATCAGAATAATGGAAACAGTGCAATTTAATTAAATTTATAATTTCGGATCCTGATAGGCTCATTATGTTAAAGTGTTATAAATCAAGCTTCAATATCTTTCAGCCGGCCTATTTAATGCCAGTGCTTGCAGCCATATTACTGGCGGGTTGCAGTCCTGTCCGGTATGTGCCGGATGACAAGTACCTGTTAACCTACAATAAAATTGAGACCAACGGAGAGGGATTGTCGAAGAAACAGTTATCAGAATATGTTCGTCAGAATCCCAATAAAAAGATCTTCGGATTTATCCGCTTTCATCTCGGAGTTTACAATCTGGCAAATCCGGCCAGCCAAAACGGTTTCAATAACTGGCTCCGGACCATCGGAGAAGATCCGGTTATTTACAATCCGGCCTCACGGGTGAAATCACAGGAACAATTGCAGCAATACCTTAAAAATTCTGGATTTCATTTTGCCCATGTAACCGATACGGTCATCTTTTCAGGCAAAAAAGCAGGCGTTGTCTATAAAATTGATTTTGGGCCTCCGTATGTTGTTGATAAGCTCAGGCTGTCCGATCCCGATTTGATCACTGATCACGGAATACGCAACCTGGTTTTAAAGGATTCAGTTTCAAGCCTGCTTGCTCCGGGCATGCGGTTTGATCAGGAGGTATTCCGGCTTGAGCGTAACCGCCTTGCCAAGGTTCTCAGGGATAATGGCTATTATGGGTTTTCAAGGGAATATATTTATTTTCAGACTGATACCCTTGGTGGTAATTTTCAGGCCGATGTCACCCTCGGGATTAAAAATCCGAAAGATGCCGGAACCGATCCTAATCTTCCTGCCTTCCATCCCCTTTATAAAATAGGTGATATCAGCATAATTACGGATTTCAATACGGCTGAGTATCTCAAGGATCCAAAAAGCTACCTTTCTACATCGGATTCACTGAATTATAAAGGGACCAACCTGTTATTCAAGAACAGGCTTTATATGAGGCCCAGCCTTTTACATTCCTCGGTGGGTTTTCAGTCAGGTTCTTTTTTTAGTCAGGCTCTTGTGGATAAAACCATTGAAAACTTCACCTCCCTCAGAAATTTTAAGCAGATTAATGTCAATTTTAGCCCGGGTCCGTTTTTAACGGATTCGGTTCAGAGGCTGGATTGCCAGATTCTTCTTACTCCGGTTACCCGCCAGTCTTACGACTTATCTCTTGAAGGGACCTACTCTTCAGGTAATATTGGGGTGGCCGGTAACCTGATCTACAAGCATCGCAACCTGTTGCACGGAGCGGAGAATTTTGAGCTCAGGTTCAAGGGGGCGGTTGAGTTTTTGGCAGACGCAGTCGCCGATTTCAACAGGATGGTGGAGTTTGGTGTTGACGCCAGGCTGGATGTGCCGAGAACCTGGATCCCGTTTTCTGAGAACCGTACTTTTAAGTATGGAAAACCCCATTCCTCTTTTATCTCCAGTTATAACTATCAGAGACGGCCCGATTTCACCAGAACCATAGCAAATGCAGCTTATGGCTATACCTGGAAGACCCCGGTTGTGAGGCATCAGGTCAATTTGCTGGAATTGAACTATGTCAATGTTACCGAGATGTCTGATAAATTCTATGAGATCATCAAGGGAACATACATTGAAAACAGCTTTCGCTCGCATGTGGTCCCCGCCTTCAATTACACATTTACTTTTACTGATCAGGAGCTGAACAAGGAGGCCAGTTTTTTTTACATCAGGGTAAGGCCTGAGATAGCAGGCAATCTGTTCTACTCCGCTAACAGAATCATGCAAAAGGAAATGCCTGAAGAGGGGTACAAGTTTTTTGGCACGGTGTTTTCGCAGTATGCTGAGGCAGACATTGACCTCAGGTATCACTGGGTGTTGAACACCTCCAATCGTATGGCCTTCAGATTTTTTGCCGGAGCCGGTGTACCGTATGGTAATACCGATGCGATGCCTTTCGAAAAGAAATATTTCTCAGGTGGTTCCAACGGAATCAGGGCATGGCAGGTAAGGTCACTGGGGCCTGGAAGTTATGTAATACCGGAGGACCAGCTAAGATTGTATCCGAACCAGCTCGGGGATGTCAAGCTTGAGGCAAGCATGGAATACCGTTTTGACCTGTTTAAGGCCCTCAAGGGTGCGCTCTTTGTCGATGCCGGCAACATCTGGGCCATCAGCAGTACAGATGAACGAGCGGGTGCAGTTTTTAAGCCCGGAACCTTTTTGAGTGAGATCGCAATAGGAACCGGATTCGGTATCAGGGCTGACCTTTCTTATTTTATCGGAAGGCTTGATCTGGGTATTAAACTGCGTGATCCTGGAACTCCTGATGGCCCCAAATGGTTGGTCGGATACAGGAACTATACATGGAAGGATTTCGTCCTCAATTTCGGGATAGGGTATCCGTTTTAATCCCGATTCAAAGCTGCTTTTCTTCACTTTACCTTATATTTGCACCTTCATTTAATTATTCCGATCATGAAAATCTTTGATGTTGTTAAGCCTGGTGTTGTAACCGGCACGGATGTTCAAAAAATATTCAGCATAGCAAAGGAGAATGGCTTTGCACTGCCAGCTGTCAATGTTGTTGGTACCAATTCCGTTAACTCTGTTTTGGAAGCTGCCAAAGCAGCAAAAGCGCCTGTCATCGTTCAGTTCTCAAACGGGGGTGCCGCTTTTTGGGCAGGTAAGGCCCTGAATAATGATAATCAGGAAGCTGCCGTTCTGGGAGGGATCTCCGGAGCCAGGCATATACATGTGGTTGCCGAGGCTTACGGCGTGCCGGTAATTGTCCATACAGATCATGCCGCAAAAAAGCTTCTTCCCTGGATCGATGGTTTGTTGGATATGAGTGAGAAACATTTTGCCAAGCATGGGAAACCGCTGTACAGTTCACATATGCTCGACCTTTCAGAAGAGCCCCTGGCTGAGAATATTGAGATTTGTAAACGGTATCTGGAACGGATGAGTAAGCTAGGCATGACGCTCGAGATTGAACTGGGTGTTACTGGTGGGGAAGAGGATGGCGTTGATAACACCGGCGTTGACAATGCTTTGTTATATACTCAGCCTGAGCATGTAGCCTACGCTTACAGTGAACTGTCCAAGGTCAGCAGTCAGTTTACCATTGCCGCTTCTTTCGGTAATGTCCATGGTGTTTACAAACCCGGAAATGTCAAACTCCAGCCCAAGATTCTCAAGAATTCCCAGGATTACATCCAAAAGAACCTTGGAAAAGGGGACAAGCCGGTTGATTTTGTTTTCCATGGCGGATCAGGTTCTTCGCAGGAGGAGATCAGGGAGGCCATTTCGTATGGCGTGGTCAAGATGAATATCGACACTGACACGCAATGGGCCTATTGGATTGGTATCAGAGATTATTACGAAAAAAATAAGGGTTATCTGCAGTCCCAGATCGGCAATCCTGAAGGCGCTGACAAGCCTAACAAAAAGAAATATGATCCCAGGGTTTGGCTCCGGGAAGGTGAGAAAACCATGATCGCCCGTTTGCAGCAGGCATTTGTGGATCTTAACTGTATCGACAGACTTTAATTCTTTTTTCAATAATCCTCCGTTTTGCCTTCCGGACTGCGTCCATATCAGGGTAAAACGGAGGATTATGATTTTAAAATACCTGTTTACCAGATCTGAATTCAGAGGGGCCATGATTCTGACTTCCCTGGCCATCGGTATCCGGATCATTGCAATTGCAACCGGCAGTAAAACTGTTCCTGAAGCAAGTTTTTCTGAAGGTGCTGCCCTGAATGATTCCGTTCAGCAGAAAAGGGTTCCGGCAAAGATTGAGATTAACAAGGCTGACAGTGTCAGGCTTCTTGATCTGAACGGGATAGGGCCTGTTTTTGCCCGAAGGATTATTCGGTATCGGCAGTCTCTGGGAGGTTTTGTGAGGATTGATCAGCTCCTCGAGGTATACGGAATGGATTCAGCCAGATTTGTAGGTTTCAGGAATCAAATTACCCTTGATACCCTTAGTTTGATCAAGTTGGATGTCAACCGGGCCACTTTTAAGGAGCTGCTGGCTCATCCTTACCTGGAATATGAACATGTCAAATCGCTCTGCCGATTCAGGGAATCAAAAGGAATTTTATATTTTCCGGGCGAATTGTGGGCAGCTGGAGCATTGCCGGATTCCCTAAGGGTCAAACTTTTACCCTATTTTTTTGCCGGATCGGATTCTGTTGAAAAACCTTCAAAGGGTTTGGTTAAATAAACTTTTTTGTTTTTCTTTGCAGTCCAATTTTCAGTTAACTGTAACATTTTTAAGTAAAGCGTATGATTATCATTCCGGTAAAAGAAGGCGAGAACATCGAAAGGGCTCTGAAAAAGTTTAAGCGTAAGTTTGAAAAGACCGGTGTTGTTAAAGAACTCCGTTCACGTCAAGCCTTCACCAAGCCTTCCATCAAGCGTCGTCAGGAACTGCTTCGCGCTGCTTATGTACAGCAGTTGCAGCAGCAGGCTGAGAACGAATAACAGCCAGGCAAAAAAAATCGGCCCGAAACAATCTTTGCTTTTTTTCGTTATCTTTAAGTAAAGATTTCGGTCGATTATGGTTGTTGTTGATTTGTTCCTGAGGTATCTTATCACCGAGAAGCGCTTTTCCACTCACACCGTAAGGTCGTACAGAAATGACCTGATGCAGTTCGAAGAATTCATCAGAGCTCATCATTATTCTGACGATCTGATTTCCTCTAACTCACGCCATATACGTTCCTGGGTAATTCATCTGCTTGATGCAGGGATGAGTCCCCGAAGTGTTAATCGCAAGATAACAGCGCTTCGACGGTTTTACCGTTTCTGTCAGCAGGATGGAAAGATTCGCAGCAATCCTGCAGAATCTGTTCCATCATTAAAGACCTCCCGTCCGCTTCCGGTTTTTGTTGAGGAGAATCAGATCAGGCAGGTTTTGGATCAATCTGAGCCTCCTGTTGAGTTTTCTGCCCTGCGGGATTTGCTGATTGTGGAAATCCTGTATGGAACAGGCATCCGGGTCAGTGAACTGGTCGGCCTCAGGGATGATGACATAGATCTGACCAAAGGCCAGATTAAGGTTACCGGCAAGCGACTTAAAGAGAGGATTGTTCCTATAAATGAGGGGTTGGCCGGGTTGATTGGAGAATACCTGGAGATAAGGGAGTCTGAGTTTTCTGATCTTGCCGGGGGACATTTTCTGGTGACGGATCATGGAAGGTCGGTTTATCCCAGAATGATCTACAGGGTAGTCAATGCAATTCTGAGTTCAGGAGACATCAACGGGAGGAAAAGCCCGCATGTGATGCGACATACCTATGCCACTCATCTGCTTAATCATGGGGCAGAGCTAAATGCTATCAAGGAACTTTTAGGGCATGCAAGCCTGAGTGCCACACAGGTATATACCCATACAAGTTTTGAGAAATTGAAGAAGGTATACGAGAAAGCTCATCCGAGAGCATAATATTTATATTAATAAGGAGGACCCATTATGAACATTCAGATTCATTCCGTTCATTTTGATGCAGACAGCAAACTGCTGGATTTTATCAATGAGAAAGTGAACAAGCTCAACCAGTTTGACGATAAGATCCTGGGTGCCGAAGTGTTCCTGCGCCTTGACAAAAATCAAAAAACCGAAAATAAAGTTACTGAGGTCCGGCTCTTAATATCCGGGAATGACCTGTTTGCCAAAAAGCAGTGTAAATCCTTTGAAGAGGCTACTGATCAGACCGTTGAAGCGCTCCGTCGCCAACTTACCAAACAGAAGGGCAAAAAAACAACCAGATAGAAAAAATCTCGACTAAAAGTTTTGATGTCTGATTTCTATGTACTACATTTGCAGACCCAAAATGAGAATTGGGCGAGTTCTTTATTTTTCTGATGATAAAGACTGAATTTTGCCAATGTAGCTCAGTAGGTCAGAGCAGCTGATTTGTAATCAGCTGGTCGGGGGTTCGAATCCCTCCATTGGCTCATATTTGGTCAGTAACTTGCGGGGAGATACCAAAGTGGCCAACTGG
>Ga0172371_10013878_pt1 | contig 10436 bp, 8 predicted proteins | sample Lak12m_FD_114543 | JGI IMG/M metagenome (GOLD analysis project Ga0172371, IMG submission 114543) | Freshwater microbial communities from Kabuno Bay, South-Kivu, Congo - kab_022012_12m | ecosystem: Environmental > Aquatic > Freshwater > Lake | place: Democratic Republic of the Congo: South-Kivu... | reverse complement strand
CCTAACGAAACAAATGACTTGACAATTTTTCCGCGCTTTTGTACATTGGCGCGAGTTTGAGACCGAATCCTTGCAAAGGGCGATTAGCTCAGTTGGTCAGAGCGCTGGTCTCACATACCAGAGGTCACTGGTTCAACTCCAGTATCGCCCACAAACTCGATTGCCATTACTTTCCCGACCTTTTCCACCATCTCATGTCAACATGAATTAGCATGCAAAGCAGTATTTCTCCATCCTACCCGCTGGCAATTCAACAGAACTTTCAGTTAAATATTTTTGACAAATCAGTATCGGAAGGAAGAGTAACTCAGGATGCTTTTCGACCTCAGCGATTCTCCAAGGAGCAATCCGAACAGAAAAAAATCTCGCGTCATCAAAGTTATCTTAGCTGCCTTTGCAATCTTTAAGAACAAAATATTCCTTGGCTTTTTGGCCGGCGTTGTTGCCGTGTTGGCTGGCAATTCAGCCGTCGAATACACTTCCACAGATCATTTCTGTGAAGCATGTCATGTTCATCCTCATTCAACAGAATTGTGGAAGAAATCGACTCATTACCGTAACAAGTCGGGCGTGGTCGTGCATTGCGTCGACTGCCATCTTCCGCCGGAAGGCGTTTATTACTTAACGGAAAAAGCCGAAACCGGCGCCCGCGATGTCTATGGGAAACTGTTCAAAGATATTAGCAAGATCGATTGGGAGGCCAAGTCCAAGCTCGAACATGCCGTCCGCTACACCTATAACGAATCGTGCATCCGATGCCACGTGGACCTTTTTGGCGTCGGCTTGTCGAAAAAAGGCGAAGACGCCCACATCCATTGGCTGAGAAATAAAGAGCAAGTCAAGTGTATCAACTGCCATCTTACGGTTGGGCATTATCACGAAAAGAAAGTCGAGGAAGTTTTCGCAGCGTCTACGCCAATCGAAGGCAAAACCTTGGCGCCGGCCAAACCCGTGGTGGCTGATGTTTTCGAAAACTATACCGAATACATCCCCAGCACCTATGTCAAGTTTGATCTTATCGCCGTGCCCGGCGGGCAGTTCGTTATGGGAAGCGTTAAGTCGGAGCCATACCGGCAAGAAGATGAAGGACCGCCTGTTCGAGTCCGGATCAGCCCATTTTGGATGGGAAAAACCGAGGTCACCTGGGACGAATGGGAGATATTCTACGCCCAAACGGCGACCAGAGGCAAAAACGAGATAGCGAGCCTCAGTCCGGTTGATGCGATCACCGGGCCGACTCCTCCCTACGGCTCTCCCGACCAAGGCTGGGGTAAAGGCTCACGCCCGGCGTTGACCATGACCCATCATGCGGCCATGAAATATTGTGAATGGCTCTCGCTGGTTACCGGAAAAAAGTTTCGCCTCCCCACAGAGGCAGAATGGGAATACGCTTGCCGGGCCGGTACGAGCGGAGCGTACTTTTTTCCCAGCGATCCTAAGAAGCTGAGCAGCAAATCGCTCATGAACAAGCTTTTTGGCGCGGATACCAGCACGATCAATCGCTATGTTTGGTACGATGCGAATGGCGCTTGGAAAACCCATCCGGCGATGACCAAACAGCCCAATCCATGGGGCTTGTACGACATGCTGGGCAATGTGCGCGAGTTTTGTCTCGACTACTACGGTCCGGACGCTTACAGCGCCAATACTGCTGATACGGTAATTGTGGATCCAAAAGGTCCCGAGACAGGGGATGAAAATGTCATTCGGGGTGGTTCTTACGAAAGCGACGCCACCCAACTTCGCTGCGCCGATCGGGACTTTACCCGGCATGACGATTGGTTGATTACCGATCCTCAATCCCCCAAGAGCATTTGGTGGTATTCGGATGTGAAAAACGTTGGATTTAGGGTGGTGCGAGAGTTTGAAGGAAAAGTCAATGCAGGCAAGTAGTCGTTGCCGTTCATAAAAGAAAAATCCATAGCTTCTTTTTCATATTTGCTAACCAAAGGAATCTGATACGAGGAGAAAGCCATGAAAGAGGATTCGACCAATATCAGCCGTCGTAATTTTATCGGCACGGTAGCCGCAGCCAGCTCGATGTTCGTTGCCTGTGGCAAATCTGTTCCGCAAAAATCAGCCACTGCTTCCGCCATTTTGGATCAAGCCCCTGACGGAAAGCCGCTAAAGGCAGGATTGATCGGTTGCGGTGGTCGCGGAACCGGTGCCGCCCTGGATTTCTTGAAATCCGGCCCCAATTTGCAGGTGGTTGCTCTTGCGGATGTATTTGCCGATCGCCTCAATGGTGCGCGGGAAAAGCTTCAAACTGAAGCCAAGCAGACCATTGCCGATGACCGTTGCTTCGTCGGTTTTGATGCCTATAAAAAAGTCATCGATTCAGATATAGACGCAGTGATCACGGCCACTCCGCCGCATTTCCGGCCAGAGCATTTTGCCGCGGCCATCGAGGGAAGAAAGCACGTGTTCATAGAAAAACCGGTTGCGGTAGATCCGGTTGGCGCCCGCGCTATCATGGACACCGCCGAAAAAGCCAATGCGTTAGGATTATGCGTCGTCACCGGCACCCAGCGCCGCCATCAGCACGAGTACATCGAGACCTATAATCGGATTGCCAACGGCGCGATTGGTGAAATCGTTGCTGCCAGATGTTACTGGAACCAGAGTCAGCTTTGGTACAGAGAGCGGCAACAAGGTTGGAGCGACATGGAGTGGATGATCCGCGATTGGGTCAACTGGACCTGGCTTTCGGGCGATCATATCGTTGAACAGCACGTGCACAACATCGATGTCATCAATTGGTTCACCGGCATGCACCCGGTCAAGGCCGTATCCTTTGGCGCCAGAATGCGCCGCGTCACCGGTGATCAATACGATTTCTTCAGCACGGACTATGAGATGGAAAATGGAATGCACGTGCACAGCATGTGCCGCCAGATCGACGGCTGCGTCAACAACGTATCGGAATTCGTGGTTGGCACCAAAGGATCGAGCAACTGCAAAGACACCATTTACAAGCCGGACGGCACGGTGGCCTGGAAATATGAATATCCAAAAAAGGAAGCTGGCGCAGGCAGCAAAAAGAATTCGCCTTATGTTCAGGAACACGTAGACTTGGTAACAGCCATTCGCACCGGCAAGCCGATCAACGAAGCGGCCAACACCGCTACTTCCACTCTGGTGGCGGTCATGGCGCGGATTTCCGCATACACCGGCGCTCAAGTGACCTGGGACGAGATGATGAAATCTGATCTCCACTTGGGGCCAAAAGAATACGCCATGGGACCGGTTGCATTGAAGGCTGAAGTGCCCATTCCGGGAAAGGGAAAAGAAGCATAGTTAATTTTGGAGGATCAGCATGGACGTTAGACGAAGAGATTTTCTAAAGCTAACAGTGATAGCCGGAGCGGCTGGAACTCTGCCCAAAGCGGCCAGCGCCATGACCGTTCCGGATCCGCCGCAAAAAGCCAAGCTCAAGCTGTCATGCCAGGAAGGTGTCGCCCCCGGCGAGACGTTGGAAGCAAAGCTGGACTTTTTGGAAAAGCACGGCTTTGCTGGAATCGAACCGGGCGGAAAGGATTTGGCCAACCGCGTCGGAGAATTCCAAAACGCCCTCCGAGGCCGAAAAATCCAGATCAGCGCCATCTGTGCAGGATTCAAGGGCGTCTTGATTTCGGAACAGGAAACCGTTCGGCAAGAAGCTATTGCATCCATGAAAGAAATCCTTGCTGCGGCCGGCGAGTTAGGCTCCACCGGCCTGATTATGGTTCCGGCCTTCAATAATCAGACCCAGCTTGGCCATAAGGAATCCAGAGAGCTGCTGCTGCAGCTCTTGCCCGAGCTTGGCGATCATGCTCAAAAGGTAAAATCGCGTCTCCTCTTAGAACCGTTGAATAGAAAAGAAGCGTATTTTCTCCGTCAGGTTGCCGATGCTGCCGCCATTTGTCGCGACGTCAACAATCCCGGTGTCTGTTGCATGGGCGATTTTTGGCACATGACCTGGGAAGAGACCAGCGACATGGGAGCCATTATCTCGGCCGGCCAATATCTGCATCACATGCACATCGCCAGCCGCAAAAGACGCAAAATGCCCGGTGAGGATGAAGGCGATAATTATGTGGAAGGTCTGAGAGGGCTGAAGCTCATCGGCTACCAAGGTTTTATCAGCTTTGAATGCGGTTCTGTTGGGGATAAGAATGTCACCATTCCCGCCGCTGCCAAGCTGATAAGCGAACAATGGGAGAAGGCGTAAAAGCTGGTGCAGTGGCGTCGCAATTTCATTCAGACCAACCTTCGACGCTTCAAAATCAAGATAGTGACAAAAAGCCCCGCGAATTCGCTGCGGAACTGAATTTCCGTAAGCGACAATTGCGCGGGGCTTTGTACATTCGTGCTTACTGAGGGCCGCTCAGTCCATCAAACCGCTTGATTGTTAGCAAGAAATAAGTTATATTTTTTTGGAATTTTTTGTACACCGTTTTTTGCCCTTGTACCGCCTTGCTGCCGGGTCAGCATAGGGCGCCCCGGCAATACTCGATTGCAATAAACGGTGCTCATTGCGTGCGCTCCATTTATTGCGTTCATTTTACAAGTCGGCGAACACCGGGTGTACGTTCCTTGTACACGTCTAAGGAAAGGGAGAGCGCCATGGAAAGAGGAATTGTGAAATGGTTCAACGCATCGAAAGGCTATGGCTTCATCATCCGCGAATCCGGCAGCGACATCTTTGTCCACTTTTCGGGAATCATAAGCGATGGATTTAGATCCCTAAATAAGGGAGACGTGGTCAGCTTTGAAGTTGAACAAAGCGAAAAAGGGCCGCAAGCGATCAAGGTCACCAAAACCTGATCAGAGGCAGGTAGCTAACCTCGCAGGACTTGGCGACCTGTGAGGTCAATCGGTTAGAAACTAACAAGCCCTCATGCAGCAGCATGCAGGGCTTTTTTGTTTTTCCTGCTATGATGGGAAGGCAAGTCAATATAGCCATCCTCCAGAGATGACCAGCCTCTCTCCTGCCCGCGACATCTTACGTCCGTTCCATGACGAACTTTATCCACATGCTCTGCTGCTGCCCCGGTTCGACGATCAGCAAGTGAGCTTCCTCCCGCAAACCTCGCGCATAAAGATTGTGCGCGTCGGTGGAACAGGACTGGTTTTCCAAACAGAAAAAGTCGGGATTTTCGGTATAAACAACCATGTGGGTCAGCTCGGGCGAAGCCCATAAAGTCAGCTTGATTCCCTTGTCCCGAATCTCGTACCAGGCTGGTTTTTCTTGCTCCATGCCGCAATAGACGTCATCTTGGTAAAGCTGACCGAGTGCAGTGGGCCGGCGCATGTCGTGAGCCTGAACATGCATTGGTTCCAGCTTGCCCGTCGGCAGCAATCCAATAGCTTCCATGTGATGTTTGGCTGGAACGACAATGAAAGTCTCTTCTTTCTTTCCCAAGTAGTTGAAGAACGGATGCAGCGCAAATCCATAAGGGATCGGTCGCGTGTCGTTATTCTTGATAGAAAACTGTATTTTGACGCCATCGCGATCAAGAACAAACCCCAACGTGATTCGATGCCGGAACGGCCAGAGCCGGAAAAGCTCGTGGCTGGGATCGAAATCCATAAAGGTCGTTGCACGAGCGCCGTTTTGGTCAGCACCATGATCCCCCAATTGCCACACGGCCCCATGAACTAATCCATGCAGAAAATGCTCCTTCCAATTAGGAGTGAACTTGAACGTCTCACCGCCAAAGGTGAACTGGCTGCTACGCACGCGATTGGGCGTTGGATAAAGAACCGGCGTGCCGTGCTTGCGTTGCTGTACCTCCCGGATTGAAGATGCTTGCCAAAGCAGTTCATCTTGGCCCAGCTTGAGCGAGAACAGATTCGATCCGGCGCTTGGGATGATGCCGGCGGTTTTGCTGAGAGCCGGATTCGCATCCTGATACTGCAAGTAAACCACTTGCCACCCGGTTTCCGGATCGATCGTGAAAACCGTCGAAAAAGCATTTTTATCTTTTTCTTCCATTTTCCCTCGCAAAATGTTAGGTGATAGAACGCAGAGCAATAGGACTGACTGACAAATTAGGATCAAACAAAGCTTTGGAAGGATAGCAATTTCACAGCCTTCTTCAAGCCTGTGCGAAAATAATTTTCCCCTTAGGCTGGGCTTGCTTTGCGCGCCTGATAGTTGCGTGCCAATTCCATGAATATTTCCACGTCGCTTTCCGCGCTCCCCCGCAATCCGTCAAAATAGAAAACGCGGATCGGAAAGTCATGGTGCTCACGGCTGACACGCGGATACACGGCCTCGCAGACGATGCCGTTCATGCAGGTAAATGGGCTAATATCAATGACACCGGCAGCGCCTTTTTCATAGTACCAAAGCGTCTTGCCAAGGCTGATGACCATTTCACCAAGTGCGCCTTCTCGCGGCAGGTAAGGTCGACTGCGGTGCAGAATTTCGCGAACGTCCTGCGGCTCCTCGTAACCGGCAAAATCCTCTTGGAAAGGCTCCAGCAGCTTGTGCTCGTCCACGCGCATGACGGCGTGCTTGATCTTGCAACCTAACATGCGAAAGGAGAGGCGGCGTCCTTGCCTTACCAAGCGCAGACGCTCTTCGTCATTGGTGTACCAAACCCATTCGGCGACATCCGACATCCAGGCTTCACCGCCGTGGCGCTCGATCAGTCGGAGGAGTTGATCGTTACTAAAGTCATTCAGCCGGCAAAAAATCTCACCGACGATGCCTATGAGCAGCTTTGGCTTTTCTTTGTTGACGGCGACGCCGCGAAATTCGTCATGTGACTCCACCATCGCAGATACGATCGCTTGCATCCGTCGCCCATGACTGACTCCCGCAGAAGCAACTGCAGCGCATACCCGATCCAAGGAATTGGCGAAAGCGGCATCAGTGGAGCCATGCAGCAGCTCGTAGGGTCGAGTCTTCAATACCATTTTCCTCAGAATATCCGATGCAACCATTGCACGCCAACCTGTTCGTACCAGCTCAGTCGCCCCGGCCCCGATCCCATCATAACCATCCGAGCTGGTGGGCGAAAGCAGCAGAATGTCGGCCTCACCGCGCTCACGAAAGATTTTGCGTGCCAATGGCATGTAATGGCCGAAGCGGCACGGGCCGTTAGAAGTCGGCAGAAGAAAAGCCGTTTTTGCGGGATCATAATCCGGTTGCAAGGTGACCTTGAGAAAGTCGCCCAAGGTCACAGCTTCGGGCAGGCATTCATCGCCGGAGAGATATTTGCGCGCCAAAGTCAGCGTTTGCGCATCGCTGTCCGGCGTCGGCTGCGCAGCTATACCAATGGATTGGAAAGCAGCCGCCATACAGCGGGCGCCCTCGTAAGACATTTGCGGGATGTAGAGCTTACGACCTAAGAGAGTTTTGGGTTTTCCTTTTTCCATTTGCTCCTGCAAAAAACCACCTCAAAAGTGATAAGCAAAACGGTACTACAAAATTTTCGGGGACAGGATTGACTGGATTTGATCGATGGACAGGATGGTCGTTGATGAAACACGGTAACTCATGCAGTCAATCCTGAGAATCCTGAGCATCCAGTCAAGGGATCGGTCGAAATCGACAAGACTCGAATCATGGAAGGAAGCAAAAGGGTTCTAAGCACTTCAAGCGCTGAACCGAGGTTTCGATTCCGCTATCTATACCGCGCATGCCGGAACCCAGCAACCCTTTGCTTTCCAAATAAGCCTCGCAGCGCGTCATCACTCCGGCGTCATTGCTGTGATCGTCAAACTGCAATGTCAAGAATGGCGCGCCGGTCGCTTCGCGAACAAAGTGCTTGATGTACGAGTCCGGACCGCATTTGAAATTGGTGAAATAAATGACGTGCAAATTGCGATTCCGCCCAACAAAGCCGGCTGCCTGCAATATTCTTCTGCCGTAATTCCAGAACATATTCTCGTGGATAGAGCTGATGTCCAAATCATCTGCCGGCAAGAAATCCATGGGGATGACGTTGATTCCATATTGCCGGCGGAGCTTCCCCGGCACGCTTAGATTCAGACCGCTGTCGTAGATATTATAAGGTCTGCCAAGCAGCACAATGCCACTCTGATCGTTGGCGGCCAAATCGAACAATGCTTGCTGGCCTGTTTCTTTAATCCGCGCCTTGAAATTTTGCTGAATGGCATAAGCAAGATCGATGGCTTCGTTATTGGCTTTGCGAGAAACGCCCAGGTGCTTCGCCATCGGCAGCAATGCATCCTTGACCGCTTCCTTTCCGTCGCGAAAGCGAATGACCGGCGCAAGAATCTGTTCGCGTTGCCGCCGGTTGAGCAGTGTGTTCTTGAGCACCAAGGGCAAGGTCTGTCCCCAAGGACAGTACCAAGACTCGGTCGAAAGATTTTCCGTTTCAGCATTGATGGCGTTGGGGATAAAGACGTAATCCACTTTTTGCTCGAACAAGTCTAACACATGTCCATGGGCCGCAATGATTGGGAAACAGGGTTCGGCGATGCACAGCTCTCGGCCTTTGGCAATCAGCGGTCGCTGGGTTGGCGAGGACAAAACGATCTCGGCACCCAAAGCCGAAAAATACGCCCGCCAAAAGGGAAAGCGGTCATAGAAATACATGGTGCGGGGAATACCGATGCGGATTCCCAGTCCATCGGGCGCCGGAGTGTCCTGCAGAAGCAAATCTTGGTATAGGCCGATCAAATCGGGGATGACCGATTGCTGGGGCACCTTCCGCTTCTTGCGAAAACGTTCCGAGCATTTGTCACCCCAATAGGTTTTCTCCCCCTCCACCGTACATTCCTGCACGTCGCATTGATTGGAGCAGGCCTTGCAAGCGATGTGGCGCATGCCAAAGTCAACTTGCGAGAGATCGAATCCGCGAAATCGGCTGGGCGAGTGCACATGCCGCATCTTCTCCATCGCCAACAAAGCGGCGCCAATCGCGCCCATGACTCCATTATGCGGCGGCACCACGATCTGCTTGCCCAAAGTCGTGGCGAAGGCAGCGGCAACTGCTTTGTTATAAGCCGTGCCGCCTTGAAAGTAAATCACCTTGCCGATCTTTCGCCCGCGTACCACGCGGTTGAGATAATTCTGTACCACGGCAAAAGCCAAGCCGGCGGTTATATCCTCTTTTGGCACTCCCTGCTTTAGATAGGCGGCAACGTCCTTTTCCATGAACACCGTGCAGCGCTCACCCATTTGCACCGGATTATCGGAGCTGAGAGCCAAACGAGCAAAATCATTTTCTATGGAAATGCCTAGCTTGGCAGCTTGCTCTTCGAGGAATGAACCCGTGCCGGCGGCACAAGCCTCGTTCATAGTAAAGTCCACCACTACGTCATCTTCAAGGGAGATGAATTTAGAATCCTGCCCACCGATCTCGAAGATCGTCTCCACTTGCTCGTTGAAGAGCATTTTGGCTATAAAACCGGAGCCGGTTTTATGGGCGGTAATTTCGTCATAGATTACATCGGCGCCGACCAGTTCACCTATAAGCTCCCGGCCCGATCCGGTGGTGCCCACACCGATCACATTAACCTTGTTCGCCCACTCGTCCTTCCAGCGAGCAAGCTCGGTTTGTACCACCTCCACCGGTCGGCCATCGGTGCGGGTATAGATTTCGTCAAGTACCTGGCCGGCCTTGTCCAATAGCACCAGATTGGTGCTGACGGAGCCGATGTCGATGCCCAAATAAGCATCCAGAGGATAACTTCGCAAACCGGTGGAAGATGTTAGGCGAACATCGTCGAGTATGCGCACCATAGAAAGGTCCAATTTCTGTGCAACGGAGGAGCGGTGCTGCAACGCAACATCGTGATTCTGCAAGTGCAGGAGCGACTCCATTCGCAGCCCTTCTCCGCCTGGCAACAAGGCGCAACCCAAAGCGGCAAAATAATTATGCAATTCCGGTACAATCATTTCGTCCGCATCGAGGCACAGTGTGCTGCGCATAGCCTCGACAACGCCATGATTTGCCGCAACCCCGCCGATGAAAACGATCTTTGGCTCCAACGCCTTGTTGCGCAGGATGGTGCCTTTGTAATTGCGCACTACAGCCTCGCACAAGCCTTTGAAAATCGTCGCCGGGGAATAGCCCCGTTGCTGCGCGTGCACCATATCGGATTTGGCAAAGACCGAACAGCGTCCGGCGATGTTCGCGGTGGCATCCGCCTGCAAAACAAATGGGCCGATGTCCTCGACCTCAAAGCGCAAGCGGGCTGCCTGCTGATCGATGAAGGAACCGGTTCCGGCGGCACAATCGCCGTTGCGTTGGTAGTCGAGAATAGAAAGCTCTTCCGTTACTGGGTCGAAGGAAACGCGCATATATTTCGAGCCGTCCCCGCCGATCTCTAAGATGGTGCGCGCATCAGGGATTTGCTCCACAACCCCACGACAAATGGCCTTGAATTCGTTGACATAGGGAACCTCTAAGAGCTCGGCAACCAGTTTTCCTTGGGAGCCGGTAATCTGAAGTAGGGGCAGATTTGACGAAGGG
>Ga0172371_10013876_pt1 | contig 10438 bp, 4 predicted proteins | sample Lak12m_FD_114543 | JGI IMG/M metagenome (GOLD analysis project Ga0172371, IMG submission 114543) | Freshwater microbial communities from Kabuno Bay, South-Kivu, Congo - kab_022012_12m | ecosystem: Environmental > Aquatic > Freshwater > Lake | place: Democratic Republic of the Congo: South-Kivu... | reverse complement strand
TTTCCAGGCAATGGGAAAAGAGCGATTCCAGAGCCTGGCGTGATGGGCGCAGGTATTGCGCACGATACTGAGATGATGCAGAAAAGAGGTGAGATTTACCTCATCCAGATTGTAAACGTGGGCAATAGCGTTACGATCCTTGCTTTTCTGCAGGTTGGCGTACCACTTTGAAAGCTGGCCCAGGGTCATGATTTCGCAAATGACCCAGAGAGGGGGGAGTTCCTCGTCGTACTTGCTGAAATGTTTGACGAAAAGTTCGCTGCTCCTGCTTACCGTTTCCTTGAGTACATTGATATGTTCGGCGTGATCCCACTTTGGTTTGAACAGATCTCTTTGCAGATGGGCGTGCGGCCCATAAGCATGCGCAAGGTGATAGGCCCAGCGGGTGCGTAGGGAAACTTCAATCCGCTCGATTGCATCCATGACCAACAAACGCAACTCACGGTCGAAGATATAGTGTTCCAAAATCAGATCGAAGTCTGTACCGGGTTGGAACCGATGGGTGGGATGGTCTTGCTCGTAGGGGAGCCAGTAGGCAGCCAGACGATAATAATTGAGGTGGGCGAGATAGCGTTTGGCTCGGTCACGGTCCTTGACCAGCATCCCCCGCTCGATGAGCAGATCAACCTGTTCATCAAAGGATTTAGGGGGCTTGGTAAATTGCATTACCATCCCCCATAAAAAGAAACCCCCAATGGTGCGCAGATCTTACGAGATGCGTTGGGGGTGTTGTTCAACGTCAGGTAATAATTGGACATAAGATATCTAACCTGGGTAAAGGATGCAAGCTTTTTATTGTTGTTACTCGGAAATGTGGGTAGCTCATTTCCCGAGTTTATTGGGTTGCGCAACAGATCCTTGGTCAGTGGGTTCCGCCGTCCCCGGCGGTGCATCCTTTTGACAATGGTCAATACCCATATCGCCAGCTCAAACAGCACAAACATGACCAGCGCAGGAATGAATTGAATTGGAAGGTTGGACAATCGCGCTCCCTCAAAACCGGAATATTTCAAGTAAGATTGCTCAGTTATACCGGGGCAGGCCAGCGCTGTCAAACAGATTGGGTGTGGTGCGTCTTGGGCGGGAATGGACGAGCCTGGGGGACAACGCTGGTGCAAAAAGTACTAAAAAAGGCGTCATCCCCGCTAATGGGGATGACGCCTTTTTGGGGCTAACAGGCTGAAAACCGTTCTTACTTCGCGGGCTCCAGGGCCTTGGCCCGGCCTTCCAGGAACTTCCACGCTTTTTCCACATCCTTCTGGCTCATGGCCATCAGCTCGTCGGCGTGGGCCGGGTTCATCATCTTCAGGGCCCGGTAGCGGTTTTCATTCAAGGCATACTCGGCAAAGGGGATGCTCGGGGCCTTGCTGTCAATGGTCAGCGGGTTCTTGCCCTGTTCATCCAGCTCAGGATTGTAGCGGTAGAGGGGCCAGTGCCCGCAGGCCACCGCTTTCTTCTGCTGATCCAACCCCTTGGCCATGTTGATCCCGTGGTTGATGCAGTGAGCGTAGGCGATGATCAGCGAGGGGCCGTCGTAGGCCTCGGCTTCGGCAAAGGCCTTGACCGCCTGGCCCGGATTGGCGCCGAGCGCCACCTTGGCCACATAGACATTGCCATAGGTGGAGAAGATCATGCCGATGTCCTTTTTCGGCATCTTTTTGCCGCTGGCCGCGAACTGGGCCGTGGCCGCGCGCGGGGTGGACTTGGACATCTGGCCGCCGGTGTTGGAGTAAACCTCGGTGTCCATGATGAGGACATTGACATTCTCGCCGCTGGCCAGAACATGATCCAGGCCGCCGTAGCCGATGTCGTAGGCCCAGCCGTCGCCGCCCACGATCCAGACCGATTTCTTGACCAGGTAATCGGCGACATGGATGAGCCGCTTGGCAACCGCCGACTTGTCGGCCTTGACCAGGGCGTCTTTGAGCTTGGCCACCCGGGCGCGCTGGGCCTCGATCTCCACCTGATTCTGCTGGCCGGCTCCGGTGAGTTCGTCGGCCGTCTTCTTGCTGATCAGCTTTTCTTCCACCGCTTTGGCCAGGAGTTCCACCGCCTGGGCGCCGAGCTTGTTGGCGGTGTAACGCATGCCCAGGCCGAATTCGGCGTTGTCTTCAAAGAGCGAGTTGGCCCAGGCCGGGCCCCGGCCGTCGGCCCGTTTGCAGTACGGGGTGGTCGGCAGGTTGCCGCCGTAGATCGAGGAACAGCCGGTGGCGTTGGCCACCATCATCCGATCGCCGAAAAGCTGGGTGGCGAGCTTGATGTACGGGGTCTCGCCGCAGCCGGCGCAGGCCCCGGAGAACTCGAAGAGCGGGCGCATGAGCTGGCTGCCCTTGATGGTGGCCGGCTCGACATTTTTGGGATCAACCTCGGTGAGGCCGAGGAAGAACTTGACATTGGCCGCTTCCTGCACCCGAAGCGCCTCGGTGTTTTCGATCATCTTCAGGGCCTTTTCCTTGGCCGGACAGGTGTCCACGCACAGGGTGCAGCCGCAGCAGTCCTCGGTGAAGACCTGGAGCACCGTTTTCTGCCCCTTGAAGGAACCACCCACCGCCTCGGCGCTTTTCAGGCTTTTGCCCGCTTTTTTCAGCTCGGCCGGCTTGACGATCTTCATCCGGATCGAGGCGTGCGGGCAGACCAGCGAACAACGCCCGCACTGGATGCAGTTTTCCGGCAGCCATTCCGGAACATGGACCGCGATGTTGCGCTTCTCGTACTGGGTGGTGGCGGTGGGCCAGGTGCCGTCGGCGGGCATCTGGGAAACCTTGACCTGATCGCCCTTGCCTTCGATCATCCTGGCGGTGACCGTTTTGACGAATTCCGGGGCATCGGCCGGAACCACCGGCGGCTTTTCGTGACCACCGGCGCTTTTCGGCACCTTGACCTCGACGATGTTGTTCACCGCCGCGTCCACTGCCTCGTAGTTCATGTTCACTACCTTGTCGCCCTTCTTGCCGTAGGTTTTCTTGATCGCATCCTTGATCGCCTTGATCGCCTGCTCCTTGGTGAGGATGCCGGAGAGGAGGAAGAAGGCGGTCTGCATGATCATGTTGATCCGGGCGCCAAGGCCGATGGCCTCGGCCAGGTGGATGGCGTCAATGATGTAGAATTTGGCCTTTTTCTCGAGCAGATCTTTCTGGACCTGGGAGGGCAACTGCTTCCAGACCTGATTCTTGTCAAAGGTGGTGGTCAGGAGGAAGGTGCCGCCGGTTTCCAGGTTGCCGACCATGTCGTACTTGTCGAGGAAGGTGAAGTTGTGGCAGGCCACGAAATTCGCCTTGTTGATCAGGTAGGGGGCGACGATTTTGTTCTTGCCGAACCTGAGGTGGCTGGTGGTGATCGAGCCGGACTTCTTGGAGTCGTACACGAAGTAGCCCTGGGCCGAGTTGTCGGTTTCGGTGCCGATGATCTTGATCGTGTTCTTGTTGGCGCCCACGGTGCCGTCCGCCCCCAGGCCGTAAAACATGGCCCGGGTGACATCCTTGCCCTCGATGTTGAAGGAGGCGCTGTACTTGAGGCTGGTGCGGGCGACATCGTCGTCCGGGCCAACGCAGAAATGGTTTTTCATCTTCTTGGCCGTGGCGTTGTCAATGACCGCCTTGACCATGGCCGGGGTGAACTCGGCCGAGCCCAGGCCGTAGCGGCCGCCGAGGATGACCGGGGCCTTCTTGAGCGTGCCGGCCAGAACCGCCTCGCTCACCGCGGTGATCACATCCTGGTAGAGGGGTTCGCCGGCGGAGCCCGGCTCCTTGGTACGGTCAAGGACGGTGATCCGCTTCACCTTTTTGGGCAGGGTTTTGATCATGGCCGCGCAATCGAAGGGGCGGAAGAGGCGGACCACGACAAGGCCCAGCTTCTTGCCTTTCCTGGCCAGGTGCTCGATGGTCGCGGCCACGGTCTCGGCGCCGGAGCCCATCATCACGATGACATCCTCGGCGTCCGTGGCCCCGTAGTAATCAAAGAGATGGTACTTGCGGCCGGTGAGCTTGCCGAACTTGTCCATGGTCTTCTGGACAATGGTCGGCACGGCCTGGTAGTACTTGTTCACCGTTTCCCGGCCGGTGAAATACACATCCGGGTTCTGGGCGGTGCCGCGGAGCATCGGGCGGTCCGGGCTAAGTCCGCGCTGGCGGTGGGCCACGATCAGGTCTTCGTCAACCATTTTCCGCATGTCGTCGAAGGTAAGCTGCTCGATCTTCTGGATTTCGTGGGAGGTGCGGAAGCCGTCGAAGAAATGGATGAAGGGGATCCGGCTGGCCAGCGCGGCCTGGGTGGAAATGAGGGCCATGTCCTGGCATTCCTGGACATTCTGCGAGCAGAGCATGGCCCAGCCGGTTTGGCGGGCGGCCATGACATCGCCGTGGTCGCCGAAGATCGAGAGGCCCTGGCAGGCGATGGAGCGGGCTGTGACATGGAAAACGGTCGGGGTCAGTTCGCCGGCCAGTTTGTACATGTTGGGGATCATCAGTAAAAGCCCCTGGGAGGCGGTGAAGGTGGTGCAGAGCGCCCCGGTGGTCAGGCTGCCGTGCATGGCGCCGGCCACGCCGCCTTCCGATTGCATCTGGGTAACCACCGGCACCGAGCCCCAGATGTTTTCCTGCTGGGCCGCGGACTTGGTGTCGGATTCGGCCGCCATCGGGGTGGAGGGGGTGATGGGGTAGATCGTGATGATCTCGCTGGTGGCATAGGCCACATGGGTGCATGCCTGATTGCCGTCAATGGTGACCATTTTCCGCGACATAAACTCTCCTTCCAAGCTGGTTTTGGTTATGGGTAAGCGAACACATGGCAGCACATGTTGTCGGCATTTCTGCCGACGATTGACAGCAGCGATCGGTCCGACTCACGTACCTTATGTACGCATCGTCGTACCGCTTGCCGCAACCTGTGGCACCCTGTGCCCGCTTGTTCCGTGATTTTCCCTGTTTTTCGGCTTACTCCGCGATCGTTTTCGGTTATGGATGTTAAGCTTATGGCGCACCTCGCCGCAGGCAGGAGCGGGATGGCGCGGCCGGAATAACTTGTTTTGTGAAACCGGGAAAAGAGCAAAGCAGCGGGTTGATGTTTCCCCGCAAGTATAAGAGGTTGCGCGTCTCGGTATGTCTTGATGAGGCGCACCGGGCTATGCAATTTAATCGAAGTTTAAAGCAATAGCCAGTTTTTATTTTTCGGCCCGGTCGCCTTTGCTTTTGATCACCAGGTCCTGGGAGCGGAGCATGACCATGGTGTCCGGGGGCACCGAGTGGGTGAGCCAGGTGTTGCCGCCGATCACCGATCTGGCCCCGATCCGCGTGTCGCCGCCCAGGATGGTGCTGCCCGCGTAAATGGTGACATCATCCTCGATGGTGGGGTGGCGCTTGCTCTGCCGGTCGAGATCGCCCGAGGCATCGCGCTTGAAGGAGAGCGCCCCCAGGGTCACCCCCTGGTAGATTCTCACCCTCTCGCCGATGACGCTGGTCTGGCCGATGACCACCCCGGTGCCGTGATCAATGAAGAAAGAGCGGCCGATGCTCGCCCCGGGGTGAATGTCTATCCCGGTGACCCGGTGGGCGTATTCGCTCATGATCCGTGGAAGGATGGGTACTTCGAGGCGGCTCAGCTCGTGGGCGACGCGATAGACCATGATTGCCTGGATGCCGGGGTAGCTGAAGATGATTTCATCAAAGCTGCCCGCGGCCGGATCGCCGTCAAAGGTGGCCCGGACATCGTTGGCCAGGACTTCGCGCAAGGCGGGCAGGGTGTTGATCAGGGCAAAGGCCTTTTCCTTGCCCGCCCCTTCGCAGTGCTGGCAACTGGTGCCGTGGCGAAGGCATTCGTGCTTGATGGAGTTGGTGATCTCTTTGGTGAGTTTTTCGTAGAGCCCGGAGATTTCCAGGCCGAGCTGGTACTTGAGGCTCACCCGGTCTATGCCCTGATTGCGGAAATATCCCGGGAAGAGGATATCGCGGCAGGACTGGAGAATCTCGATCGCCTGCTGCCGGCTGGGCAGGGGGTTGGCCTCGATGTGCTCGAAGCAGACATTGTTTTCGCAGGTGGCCACCACCTGATCAACGAGCTGCGGCAGGCGGCCGCGGAAATCGGCGCAGGTTTGGGCATCGAGATGGCATGGCTCGGCCTGGGCAAGGGGAAGTTTGTGGGGCACGGCGTCTCCTCCGAGTTTATCCTTGAAAAAGTCGATTTTTCGCTTAAAAAGCGGGGGTTGTCAAGGGCAGATGTCAGAATTTAGAATTCAGAAGACAGAGGACAGAAAAAAAGACAATGATCGGACGAGAGCCGGCGGGCTGGAATAAAATTTATGAATGAATCCAAAGCAGTTCCTCTACTGCTTTCTGACTCCTGTCTTCAGAGTTCTGACCTGCCCATCCTGGCCCACCAGGAGGAGATCGTCGCCGCGCTCAGGGCCAATCAGGTGCTGATCGTGGCCGGGGAGACCGGCTCGGGCAAGACCACCCAGTTGCCGAAGATGTGCCTGGCCGCGGGCCGGGGAAAACGCAAGCGGATCGGCTGCACCCAGCCCCGGCGGATCGCGGCCCTGACCGTGGCCGAACGGGTGGCCGAGGAGCTGGGCGAACAATCATTTCTGGTGGGCAGCAAGATCCGGTTCAAGGACAGCACCAGCCGGGATACCCGGATTAAGTTCATGACCGACGGGATCCTTCTGGCCGAGGCCCAGCATGACCGCAATTTTTCGGCCTACGACACCCTGATCGTGGACGAGGCTCACGAACGAAGCCTCAACATTGACTTTCTCCTGGGCTATCTCAAACAGCTCCTTCCCAAGCGGCCGGACCTCAAGGTGGTGATCACCTCGGCCACCATTGACACCGCCCGCTTTGCCGCATTTTTCGGCGGCGCGCCGGTGATCGAGGTCTCGGGCCGGGGCTGGCCGGTGGTGGTCCGCTATCTTCCGCCGGATGAGGACGGGGAAGAGGAGGAAAGCTTCGTGGATCGGGCGGTGGCCGCCACCTTAAGGCTGTGCCGGGAGGAAGGCCCCGGCGATGTCCTGGTTTTCATGCCCACCGAGCGGGACATCATCGAGTCCCAGGCCGGGATCGCCGCCGGGCTCGCGCGTCAGGGCCAGGCCGGGGTAGCTCTTCCCCTGTTCGGCCGCCTGGCCCCTGGGGAACAGAAAAAGGTCTTCAGGCCGGTCAAGGGCCGCAAGATCGTGGTGGCCACCAATGTGGCGGAAACCTCGATCACCGTGCCCGGGATCCGCTTCGTGGTGGACAGCGGTCTGGCCCGGTTGCCGAGTTACAACCCCCGGGCCCGGACCAGCAAGCTGCCGGTGGTTCGCGTCTCGCAGGCGGCCTGCGATCAGCGGATGGGCCGCTGCGGCCGGGTGGGGCCCGGGCTTTGCCTGCGCCTTTACAGCGAGGAGGATTACCAGGGCCGGCCCCGCTATACCCCGCCGGAGATTCTCCGAACCAACCTGGCCGCGGTGATTTTAAGGATGCAGAGCCTGGGGCTTGGCGAGCCTGCCGCTTTTCCTTTTTTGGACCCCCCTTCCGGCCGGGCGATCCAGGACGGCTACGCCCTGCTCGCCGAGCTGGGGGCCACGGACCGGCGGGGCAGGCTCACTGCGCGTGGCAGGCTCATGGCCAGGCTGCCCCTTGATCCGCGGATTTCCCGGATGATCATCGCGGCCCGGGAGGAAAACGCCCTGCGCGAGGTGATGGTGATCGCCGCGGGGCTAAGTATCCAGGACCCGCGGATCCGGCCGCCGGGCAAGGAAGAGGCGGCGGCCGCGGCCCATGCCCGCTTTGCCGGGGCCGCCTCTGATTTCCTCTTTTTCCTCGCCCTGTGGGACACCTACCACGCCACCTTCACCAAGCTGAAGAGCCTGGCCAGGATGGGAAAATTCTGCACCGGCCATTACCTCTCCTTTGTCCGGATGCGGGAGTGGTTCGATGTTTATGCCCAGATCAGCCAGGCCCTCGCCGAGGAGCCGGGTTTCGTGGTCAACCGGGAGCCGGCCTCGCCCGAGGCGGTGCACCGGGCGATCTTAAGCGGCAACCTGCGCAATATCGCGATGAAAAAGGATAAAGCTGAGTTGAGCAGCTTGGCTGCTAAAACGAATCGCATGCCCTTTGGGGGTAGGAACCTCTATCTCGCCGCCGGGGGGCGGGAGGCGGCGATTTTCCCCGGCTCCTGCCTGAGCGGCAAGGGGCCGGAGTGGATCATGGCCGCGGAGCTAATCGAGACCACGAGGCTTTTTGCCCGAACCGTGGCCCCGATCAGGCCGGAGTGGCTCGAGGCAATCGCCGGCGAGCTTTGCCGTTTTACCTATTCCGACCCGCACTGGGAAAAGGGCCGGGGCCAGGTGGTTGCCTGGGCGCGGGTCAGCCTGTTCGGGCTGGTCATCGTGCCCAGGCGCAAGGTCAATTTCGGGACGATCGAGCCGGAGGAGACCCGGCGGATCTTCATCCGGGCCGCCCTGGTGGAAGGGGAGCTCAAGGGCGATTACCCTTTCCTTGCCGCCAACCTGGCCCTTGTCGCACGGCTCTCCGAGATGGAGGACCGTTTGCGCCGGCCGGACATCGTGGTGGACGAGGAGGATATTTTTGCCTTCTACGAATCTCGCCTGGGCCCGGAGGTCCGCGACCAGCGCAGCCTTAACCAGTGGCTCAAGACCAAGGGCGCGGCGGAATCCCTTGTTTTGCGTGAAAATGATCTGATCCGCTCCCGGCCGGAAAATCACGAGCTTGAAAAATTCCCCCAGACCATCGCCGTGTCCGGGATCGAACTGCCTCTGGCCTACCGTTTCGCGCCCGGCGAGGCGGACGATGGGGTGACGGCGCAGGTGCCGGCAAGCCTTGCCCCCCATCTCGACCAGGAGCGTTTCGAGTGGCTGGTGCCCGGGCTGCTCCTTGAAAAGCTGACCTTTCTTCTCAGGGGCTTGCCTAAATCCCTGCGCCGGTCCCTGGTGCCCATCCCGGACACGGCCGCGGCCCTGGTCCGCGATCTGCCTTTTGCCGGGGGCTCCCTCTACCGGGCCTTGGAAAGGCAGATCGCCGGCAGCCACCGTCTGCGGATCAACCAGCGGGACTGGCCCATTGACTCTCTGCCCGGGCACCTCCGCTTCCGCTTTCTTCTTGTGGACGGCCAAGGCAAGGAGGTTCTCGCCACCCGGGATCCGGCTGGATTGAAAAGCAGGGAGGCGGAGCGGGAAACCATGCTCAGCACGGCCAGGCTGGCCGGGCTTAAGCGCGAATGGGAGAAGGGCGCGGTCGGCGCGGCCGGGCTTACCCCGCTTCCGGCCAGCCTGCCGGTGACCGGCGCGGACGGGGTGGTGCAGGGCTTCGTTTATCCGGGGCTTGCTTTGGCCGGCGCGGAGACGGAGCAGCGCCTTTTTGTCGAGGAGGCCGAGGCCAGGGAGAGCACCCGCCAGGCTTTGGCCATGCTGTATCTTGCCGAGTTTGCCCAGCAGGGCAAGGCCCTGCGCCGGGAGCTTACGATCCCGAGGGGGCAATGGCCGCTCTACGAAGGGCTGGCCGGGCATGAGCAGTTCAATGAAGAGCTGTGGCGTTTCATGATGAGCGAGGTTTTTTTACTGCATGACGGCCTGGTTCCTGAGGCCGGTCGTTTTGCCGCCACGGTGGCCGAGGTGAAGAACTCCGGTTTTCCCGGGAAATGCCGGGAGATATTCAATGAGGTCGTAAAGCTCTTGCAGGAGCGCCGAGCCACCCTGGATCTGATCGCCGGGCTTGCCGGGAAACCAGGCGGCGCGGCCAGGGCCGCCATCTACCGGGAGCAGGCCGTTCTGATCGTACCCGGGGATTTCTTGCGTGCCATTTCCAAGCAGCGCTTCCCGGCCCTGCTTCGTTATCTCAAAGCCTTGCGGACCCGGATCGAACGAGGCCGCCTCTACCCGGGCAAGGAGGCGGAGAAGGCAGCCAGAGTTGCGGTCCATGAGGCGCACTTCACCAAGGCCGTTGCCGGGGAAGGGAATTCCCTCGAACTTGCCGATCTGCTCGCCCGGTACCGGGAGATGATCGAGGAGTACAAGGTTTCTCTGTTCGCCCAGGAGCTGGGCACCGCCTACCCGGTTTCGGAAAAGCGTTTGGCCGCGAAGTGGGCGGAAATCGAAGCCCTGCTGCCCTGAGGCTATCCCAGGGATTTTATCGCTTAAAGCGAGGTTGGCGAGAGTTGTGCTGGCAAAACGATACGAAGTGAAGTAAATTTTTCGTAAACTCAGATAATGAAGGGGAAGAAAGGGGCTGTGCTGATCAAAAAACATGTTTCCGGCTGCCCCAGGGCTTTTTTATAGCCTGAGGTTGATGCTGTTTATGAGTAAGGGGGGGAGTGTGAAAAAAAATGACGAGGCAATGAATTGCCTCCGGTCGGCAGGGCCGGCCGAATTGGAAGAGCTGCTGGCCCAGGCCACGGCAAAGGTTTCCGCCCTCGCTGCGGCGGGCAACAAGGAAGACGCCCAGGGGCTCGC
>Ga0172371_10013873_pt1 | contig 10442 bp, 11 predicted proteins | sample Lak12m_FD_114543 | JGI IMG/M metagenome (GOLD analysis project Ga0172371, IMG submission 114543) | Freshwater microbial communities from Kabuno Bay, South-Kivu, Congo - kab_022012_12m | ecosystem: Environmental > Aquatic > Freshwater > Lake | place: Democratic Republic of the Congo: South-Kivu... | reverse complement strand
CGATCGCATCATCGCCTCCAGCGAAATGGACCGGGTGGGATCCATCGGAACCATGCTCTTCTTTGCCGATCTGAAACCCTACTGGGAAAAGCAGGGCGTAAAGTTCCATGAGTTCTATGCCACTGCTTCGGTGGACAAGAACCAGGAGTTCAACCAGATCCTTCAGGGGAATTATGAGCCTTATACCCGTTCAACTCTGGACCGGATCAATGGTCAGTTCCTCTCGGCCGTCCGCCAAAACCGGCCCGTCGTGGATGATTCTGCACTGACAGGTAAGCTGTATTTTTCCGCTGATGCCATCTCCATGGGATTGATCGATCAGATCGGGACCTTCGAAGATGCCCTGAAAACGACCATTACCCTTTCGCAATCCAATCAATCCGTTTCACTTAATTCCCAACCCATGAAAATGAATCCTGGCTGGAAAGCCATTCTTTCCCTTCTGGGGATCGGTTCGGAGAGCGCGGCGTCGGAGGAACTGACCTCCGAGCGCATTGAAAAGCTCAATGCCGAACTCGAATCCCTCCGTGCATCCATCGAAAGCCTGAATGCTCAATTGGCCACTGAGCAGAAGTCCGTCGCCTCGCTCCGTGATGAGCTGGCAACGGAAAAACAGGCCCACGAAACCACATCCGCACAGATGCAGAAGCTTCTTGCTGAAGATGCCGCCGGGGAGACCCCTGCCATGAAAGACAAAGACAAGATCACAGGGGAAGAACCCGGTTTGGTCTTTGCCCATGATACGGCAGCGGATGAATTCCTGGGATAACCCTCATTTGATTCACTTTAAATCTCTACAACAATGCCCGAAACCATCAATGTCGCCGAATTAAAATCCGCATTTGGGACCTATCTGGGTACCAACATGAAGGATATTCTGCGTCTGCTCACCCAGCCCACCGTGTCGGAGAAGTACATGACCACTATCGCCGCGGCCGATCTCGAGTACCGTGCTTCCAAAGCGGTGATCGATGACCTGGTGCAGGGTTTTCAGAAGCAGTGGACCCCAAAAGGAAATGCCACCTTTACCCCGATCGCCATCCCCCAGCGCCGGCATAAGATCGACCTGGAGTTCTATCCGGATGAGGTCTTTGAATCCTGGCTGGGCTTTTTGACTGACGAAAGCAAGACCCGCAAGGAGTGGCCCATCACCCGGTACATCATCGACCAGTTGGTCGTTCCCAAGATCCTGGAGAACCGGGAACTGGCCCTGATTGCCAAAGGGGTCTATGAAGCTCCTATTGCCGGTACTGCCCAGGCGTTGGGTAAATCCATGGACGGCTTCTGCACCATCCTGGAAACCCTGCTTGCCGCGGGAACCTCGAATGTCAATTTCCTTACCCTTAATGCCCTGACCAGCGAGAATATCTTTACCGAGATCGAATCGTTCGCCACGCAGATCGCCGCGCTGTATCAGGATAAGGCCATGAACGTGTTTCTCTCGCGGGCCTGGTATGCTGCATACCATCGCAAGCGCAGGGATCTCCACGGTCAGGATACCAACTACACCGGGATGAAGGATGTCATCGAGGGGACCAACCTCACGCTGGTTCCTCTTCCTTCCATGAGTGGTAAAGACATCATCTTCACCACCCCGAAGGAGAACTTCATCCGGCTGATCAACCGCAACAAGGGAGCTTCCAGCATCAACGTGGAGAACATCGACCGGTTGATCAAGGTCTATGCTGACTGGCATGAGTCTGTCGGCTTCGGAATCCAGGAAGCGATCTTCGCATATGTTCCGGCTCAGGGATCTTAACAGTCCATTCAGTGTGAACCAATAAATAAGGAGTAAACAGATGAAAATCCTGAGACTTTTGGCAACCATATTGCTTGCCGCTTTTTCCGCATCCATTGTTTCCTACGCTACCGGGGCCGGTCCGGGTATTTTGATGCTCGGTTTTCTGGCCATGGGATTTCTTATTCCGGGTGAACGGGGTGTGGCCCGTTTTATCCTGTTTGATCTGGCCAAGCCTGCCGGCGACAATGCCGGAGGTGGCGGCGGGATCAAGAGTGAGATCATTCTGGTCCAGGAACGTGATATTGACTGGACCCTGTTCCCGGTCCGGGGAGAGGACGGAGTGACCATTACCGGTGATATCACCCTAAAGACCGACTGCTTTATGCACCGTTTCTATATGACACAGGGGACCATCAAACCCAACCAGAAGAAGCTCAAAGGATCCAACCAGGACTGTGGTGGGTTTGAGATCACCCTGGAAGGTTTCTACCCGGGTATCGAACAGGCCGTGCAGAAGTGGATTGGCCAATTCGGGATCGGGTTCAAAGGGATCCTGATCATCCAGAACTGCGCTTCTGCAAAGCGTTACCTGATCGGGGAACCGTGCAACCTGGTCCACATCGAGGATATCGAAACCACCTGGGGAGAAGAGATCGACAAAGACAAAGGATCCAAGTTCACCTTCAAGTGCAAGCAAAGTACTCCGATGGCCTTCTATGAAGGGGCCATCAGCTTTGATCCTCTGTCAGAAGCCTGGTAAAACTCGTACATATTTATCTTCCAAAAACCCTGCTTTTGCGGGGTTTTCTTTTTGTTTTCAAAGAATTAATAATCACTGATGTTTTGAGAAGATAAAACATCTACATAACTTTGTTTTCTTCGTAGAATTGAGACCAACCTTATTCTTTTTGAACAATGAGCACGCAACGTTATTCTGTCACACCACATCCAATTGAAACAATCTTGACCTGGGTTAAATCAGGAGAAATTGCGATTCCTGAGATTCAACGCCCATTTGTATGGGATTCCACAAAAGTTAGAAATCTTTTAGATTCACTTTACCACGGTTATCCAATTGGATACCTTATATCATGGCGCAATCCTACTATCAGATTAAAAGATGGAGGACTTTCATCTGGAAAAAGAATTATCATTGATGGGCAACAGCGAATAACAGCACTTATGGCGGCTTTATTGGGGAGGGAAGTACTGACAAAGGATTATGATACTGTTCGTATCAGGATTGCATTCAATCCTATTGAAGAAAGGTTTGAGGTTGCTAATCCTGCCATTAAGAAGAATAGTGCCTGGATTTACGATATTGCTGATCTCTTTTCGCCTAACACAAAGTTACTTCAGATAACGAAAGCTTATGCAACATCAAATTCATTGGGCGACGAGGATACCATTTTTAGCACAATTGAAAAACTCCGGAAGATTATTAATAATCATATAGGTCTGATTGAGCTTTCAGAGGATCTAGATATCGAAACAGTTACTGAAATTTTTATTCGTGTAAATTCCGCAGGCGCTGAACTATCACAAGCAGACTTTGCCATGTCAAAGATTGCTGCAAACGAAACTTATGGAGGGAATTTGTTAAGAAAAGCCATTGATTATTTCTGTCATCTTGCAGTTTCACCAGAATATTTCAATAAAATCAAGGAAGGTGATAAAGAATTCGCTTCAACTGACTTCTTCCCAAAGATGACATGGTTAAAGGATGTTAACGACGATATCTACGATCCTGCATATACAGATATGCTTCGTGTCGCATTTACTTCGGAGTTTAGAAGAGGCAAACTACAAGATTTAGTCGCCTTACTTTCTGGTAGGAACTTTGAAACAAAGCAATATGAGGAAGCTATTGCAGAGGCATCCTTTCTAAGATTAAAAAAAGGGATCTTCAATTTTATCAATCAAACCCATTTTGAAAGGTTTGTAATGATAATGAGGTCTGCGGGGTTTGTAGTTAGTGATCTAATTGGTGGTCAAAACGCCGTGAACTTTGCTTATATTCTTTACTTATTAGGGAGAGAAGAAAACATGCCCGCCGATGATTTAGAGCATATGGTTCGTAGGTGGTATGTCATGAGTATTCTGACTGGCCGTTATTCAGGGAATCCTGAAACGGCGATTGATTTTGATATTCGTCAAATTGATTTACAAGGACTTATTAATTACACCGAAGCTGTTATTAGCGCACAACTTTCTGATAGTTTTTGGACCAATCTTTTGCCTCAACAAATGGATACATCATCTGGGATGAGTCCATATTTCCTTGTCTATAAAGTTGCCCAGGTCAAACTTCATGATAAGGGTTTTCTATCAAGAGATATAAGTGTTTTGGATTTGGTATTGAATAGAAGTGATGTACATCATATTTTCCCAAAGAATTATTTAAAGAAACAAGGATTAAGTAGAGGGAAATATAATCAGATTGCAAACTTCGTAATAACCCAAAGTGAGATCAATATTGCCATTGGAGATAAACCCCCTGATGTTTATTTCCGGGAAGTTTTGCAGCAATGTTCTGGTGGCGAGAAAAAGTATGGAGGAATAATTGATGAAATTTCCTTAAAGGAAAATTTATTGATGAATTGTATTCCTGATTCTATTTTAGGGGATACAGTCCCCGAATATGACTCGTTTCTCGTTCAACGACGTGCATTAATGGCTCTTCGGATCAAAATTTACTTTGAACAACTTTAGATATTAAAATTCCTCTCATTTAATTCTCTTCAGAGTTTCAATCTCTCGATATTGTTATTTGTCCTTTCGTTAGTGCAATTGCACATCTATTTTTGCCGAATGAGAGAAATCTATATCTCATTTGAATTTTAATCATTTGTAAAATGGATGATATACGCATATATCTTGCAACCAGACGGGATTACTTTACCGGTGTAGCCCTGTATGAGAAACATGGTACAAGCTCCAACTTAAAACGATTGCTCCGCATTGGGGGACCGACCAAAGGCAACATGGCTACACTTCAGTATGAATTGGGCAGGCTGCTGGACACCCCGCCTGTACCTGATCCTGCTCCAGATCCTGTCATTCCTGCAGCTCCTGCCCTGGTGCCTAAAAGTGAAGTTGTCATCCGGCGGGAGAATACTCCCGAGGCTGAAGAACTCAAACATCAGATCATCTCCTGGCTGAAGATCCGCGACCACCTGCATGCCACCCTTTCGGCCGAAACCGATCAGGAAGCACTGCGTCAGGCCTCCCTTCAGATCCTGGATCTTTCCGATCAGATCACGGAAGGGTATGAGAGGTTTGAACATTTCAACAAAACCGGGATGGTGCCGCCAGTCTCAAAGAAAGAACAAACCTCTGATAGCAGTTCTGCTGATCCCGGGTCCTATAAGCTTTTTCAAAGGCAAAGCACCCTTCGTACCTATATCACCAGGTATGATAAACTGGTCAAATCTGCCAAATCATTAAAGGATATCGAGAAAAATCGCCGGTTACTTGAAAAGTACACCCTGGAACTGGAGCAGGTTAACAAACAGATCAATGGCTCTGTTTAAACTTGACACGAAAGAAACACCTTCGGAAGAAACAACGGGGAGCGGCTCACTGGTGTCCATGACGACCTCCCGTTCGTTTGCTTGTGCCGCAAATCAAAAGATCTCAGATGTGATAGGACCGATCCGACAGGGGGAAAGCATTCACTATGCATCTCTGGGAGACTGGTCCACCCACGACCTGCTCTTTTATCTGTTGCAGTTTACCGGTCCGGCCGGCGTGTGGTTCACCACCTGGGCCATTTCAGAGTTTGCCATTCGGCAACTCTTTACCTTTGTCGAATCCGGCCTGATCCTCAGGCTAAGCGGGATCTTCGATTACCGCAACGGGATCCATAAGACGGCCGAGCTTGAATTCCTTCGCAATATCACGGCTGATATCAAACCGGCCAAGTGCCATGCCAAGGTCACTGTAATTGAGAATCCTTCGTGGGGCATTGCCATCGTGGGGAGCGCCAACTATACCAGAAATCCCCGGATCGAAGCCGGGGTCATCTGCACGGATCCCGCTGTATCGGCATTTCATCGGTCATGGATCGAACATGAACTCAATAACATCTCCGATTTTGAAAACACTTGAACCTGGCATGATCCCTGAACTCGAGCAGTTCGCATCGCTGATGTTCACCATTGAGGAGATTGCCCTGATCCTGGAAACGGATCCGGTCTTGTTGCGGGATTTCTTACGGGATCCATCGGGAGAATTCACTAATGCGTTTCGCCGGGGCAGACTTCGTCGCGAAGCAGAGGTCCGTGAATCCATCTTTCGCCTGGCTCACAGTGGATCTTCTCCGGCACAAATGGCAGCCCTGAAACTGATCGAAAACGCCAAAATGGATGAGGTATGATACAAAATGGTTCTCAGATATTGGCTGCGGACACGCTCTTTGACCGGATTCGTCAGTATTATCTTTCCGGGAAGGAACTGTCATCTGAAGATGATGAAATCCGTAAGCGGTGGGCTGCCGCGTTTGCGTTCCTGCTCGAAGACAAGGGGAGCGACAGGGAGTGCTGCATTCGTCATATGCGTCAGTTCGGTGTCTCCGAGGCTCAGGCTTACCGTGATATCCGTCATGCCAAACTGCTTTTTGGAGATGTCCGCCGGTCGGAAAAAGAGGCTCTTCGGTACCTGGTTACCCAGTGGGCCATTGAGCTCTACCGGATGGCTCAACTTCGCAAAGACTTTAAAGGGATGGAGAAAGCGCTGGAGCGTATCACCAAAGCCAACAACCTGGACAAAGAGGATCAGGATCTGCCTGATCCCTCCAAGGTCCAGCCTCCGGTTCAACTGCTGCAACTGTCTTTCAATTTTATCCGCAGTGAATACTTCCACCTGATCGATGAAAAAGCCCGCGAGGAGATCCTCCGGGTGGTCGCCCAGGTGGAAGAGCTTATCAGTCGATCCACCGTTAAAGAGTACCTGGATATTTACCAATCGGTTGAACCTGTTGCTGCTCAAATCTCCGATGGAAATCACTAAAGCCCCTTATTACAATCACCCGCAACTGGCACTGAAGCTCTCTTCCAGGCCTCATAAGATGTTCATAGGCGGACGGGGAGTCGGCAAAACGACCATCATCGCCGATGAAGTGATCCGGTACATGGCACACATGAACCGGGGCAAAATCTCCCTGAACGGTCTGACCTATTTCCATATCCGGACCAAATCCCTTCCGCCTATCATCGACCATTGGGAACGACGGGGACTGTACCGGGGGATTCATTACTTCATCGGACACAGAGCCCCGAAGAAATTCCGTTGGGATGAACCGTTTCAGCCACCGCTGGATTATACAAACTGTATCCATTTTATCAACGGGTTTGTGATTGAGTTCAACTCCTTTGACCGGCCGGAGATGGCCCGGTCCGGATCTTATGACGGGATGATCTTCGATGAAACAACCAAGCTGAAGAAAGCTGCCATCGACAGCGATGTGTTACCTGCAAACCGTGGCAATAATGACAGGTTCGGCCACCTGCGGTTTCATCATGGCACCCTGTTTTTAGGATCCCAGCCCCTTACACCCGACGGGGACTGGGTCTTCGAGTATGAGAAGCTCATGGAAGAGTTCCCTTTGGAGTACCTATTCATGGAAGCATCTGCCCGGGAGAACATCGCCATCCTGGGTGAGAGGTACTTCCGGGATTTGAAGCGGGTTTTACCCTCCATTGTCTATGAGCTGGAAGTCGAGAACAAACGCCGCCGTCGCAACGTCAGCGGTTTTTATCCCCTTCTCTCTTCAGACAGGCACGGGTATTATAATTCCTATGATTACTCGTATGGTGATCTTCACTCGGATGATCCTTCGTTTGGTTCGTCGGTGGATTGCCGGTTCGACCAGGACTGTTTGAAAGATCAGCCCCTGTATTTATCCTTTGACTTTGGTACCACCCAAAATTGCCTTGTAGTCAGCCAGTGGCAAAAAGGGGTTAATGAATTCCCGGTGATCAAGTGCTTTTATGTGGAGAACGAGATCCTTAAGGTATTGGTTGAACGGTTCATTGAGTACTACCGGCACCATGGAGAAAAGTCTGTGTTCATGTATGGGGGATCAGACGGCAACCGCAAAAATGATGCGGCCAGTCGTGACACCTATTTTGATGATGTGCGCCGGCAGCTGGAAGCGGCCGGCTGGGATGTAAATCCAAGGGCAGAGCTGTACGAGATCCCCCATGCAGATAAGTTCATTTTCTGGAATAAGTACTTGTCGGGAGATTATCCCCAGGTTCCTGCCTTTAAGATCAATATGAACAATGCCATGGAGGTCTTCGTCTCCATGGACAATGCCCCTGTCATGCCACAGGAGTTCCGAAAGGATAAGTCTTCCGAACGTGACAAGGAGCAGCCCCGATGGAAAGCTACCGACCTGTCGGATGCAGTGGATAACCTGTACTACTGGGTACTTGCCCCCATGCTTGGCGATATGATCCCATCCAATGAAATGCTGATACTGCATTGATTCATCATGTCTTCTTATAGTATTATGATGTGAACCTGCTCTGCATAGGGGAGCAGGCCATAGCTTCTTTGATGAATATCAAAGCTTGGATTGAAGGGGAGCAGTCCCAGTCTTCCGGCTGGTGCGCTCCGGCCAATTTCTGAAATTCTGATTTATATATATTGCAGTTTCATATATCCACCCTTTAGGTGATATGTGCAATTGCATTTTTCTACAGGGCGGGGCGGGGGACTGACAGGCGTCAATGAAAAAAAACAGGGCATTTGTGCCCGTAGTTTTTTTTCAGTCAGACAGTTGGCCGTTTTTTCATGAGAATCTGAAAAGCCGGCCGGTTGAACTTCTGTTTCTTTTAAGAAAAGAAAACGAAGCAAAAAGAAACCTGCAATTGCACTCTGACCCGGCGGGTACTTTTTTCTTTGAGCATCGGGGCAAAGCTAAAAGGTACCAAAAAAGAAACCCATTTGGCCGGCGCACAGGTTGGCTCGAAATTTTCCTACAAAGTTACCTGCGAATAATAGTCCGAGAAGGCGGGACCAAAAACTGTCAAGGGCGACCTCCTTTTGGAATTGTCGCTCGTTGAGTTCTTTCATTCCGTCACAGATGGACTGACCCTAACCCATTGACATTATTTCGTATTCTCGGTTTTTGCCGTTGGCGTAAAAAATTTCCATTAACCTCTAAATCAAACGCGTTATGAAAACTTACGCCACTACCGTTCAACAGCAGTCGATCGTTGAAATCTTCACCGAACAGATGGATCAGATCTACTACCCTGGTTACACTGAAGACCTTATTGCCTCGGATCCCCAGAAGTTCGACTGGGAACTGAAAGAGTTCCAGGCTCTCTTCTCAAATTAGTTCAGAGTTCCTTTCCTATAAGGCGGGCAGCCATCGGCTGCCTGCTTTTTTTATGGTCGCATAGAAAGATTGTTGAAAAAAAGTTGCAGATATCATTTAACCTTTTGCTGGTTAACCTGATTAATAGGAAAATATTAAACCATGAAAAAGGAAAGTTTGCCAGATCGCATCATTGATCATCTGAAGAATTTTGAATTATGTGAAAAGCTTTTAAAAGAGTTTGAGCTTGAATATCAAAGAGATTCTTCAAAGGAACTGAAGAAGTTTAAAAGCTCAAAACAGAAACGCTCATCTTCCCGGTAGTTCAGTTAGACTAGTATTTTCGCCTTCCCTAAGAAGTAATTGAAATTCACAAAGTTATGACCTGAGAAAATGTTTTGCGCTAAACACGACATCCTTTGGGAACTGTCGCCTTTCAGGTTCTGTCAGATTCTTTCCCGAAAGGAGAAACAATCTGACCTGAATGTTTGCTGAAAATTTTCTCCGGTCATTTCGCCAAGGGTAAATTTCATTTACTCACCATTGGCCGACCGGCTGAACAAATCCTCAAACACAATGAAAAGATCTGACATGACTTCCGATTCTGCTATGACATCCGGCAACAGGTATGTGAACCGCATTCCCATGCGCCTGTGGGCTGAAGATGACCTTCCCAGTGAAAAACTGCTTCTAAAAGGCTCATTGAGCTTATCCGATGCCGAACTGCTTAGTATAATAATCGGCTCAGGGATTCCCGGGGAGAATTCCCTGGAGATCGCACGAAATCTGCTTTCCCAATGCGGAAACAACCTGTGCGAACTTTGGAGGATCTCGGCTACAGATTTGCAGAAGATAAATGGCATTGGGCGCAAACGTGCCGTTAAGATCAGCGCTATGTTTGCCCTGTCACGCCGCCGGAACGAATCTGAAGTGATCATGCGCAACAAGATCAGCAGAAGCAATGACGCGTTTGAGATCTTTCACTCCCTCATGGGCGATCTCCCTTACGAGGAGTTTTGGATCCTGCTGCTGAACCGGGCTAACAGGATCCTGAAGAAGGTCCGCATCTCAGAAGGTGGAATCTCCGGGACAGTCGTGGACCCCAAAAAGATCTTCCAGACCTGTCTGGCTCACCATGCAACCTCCATCATCCTGGGACACAACCATCCTAGCGGCAACACTCAGCCCAGTCAGGCTGACGAACAAATAACAAAGAAGATTAAGGAGTGTGGCGTCCTGCTGGATGTAGCAGTTCTGGATCACATCATTGTGGCTGATGACCGGTTCTTTTCATTCTCTGATGAGGGTCTTATGTGAGGCCCTTCACTTTATTCCCGGTTGTGTTTTACATCGATCATGTTTTTGGTTTCCCGG
>Ga0172371_10013869_pt1 | contig 10444 bp, 12 predicted proteins | sample Lak12m_FD_114543 | JGI IMG/M metagenome (GOLD analysis project Ga0172371, IMG submission 114543) | Freshwater microbial communities from Kabuno Bay, South-Kivu, Congo - kab_022012_12m | ecosystem: Environmental > Aquatic > Freshwater > Lake | place: Democratic Republic of the Congo: South-Kivu... | reverse complement strand
GGTTTCGCTGCATAACAAAGATAACTTTTTTTCCAGTGTTTTGTGCAGCTTCAATGGAAGCAACTGATCGTTGTCTTCCGAAGGTCAAAATCATTTCTGTATTAGGAAATACGATTCCATCCCGGATTGGTACAACGGGAAGAAGGTGTTCATTGGATGAAAATATATCTGTCATAGTATCACGATATTAGCACTCAAGTATACCAACTGCCAAAGCCTCTTGTCAACCTATTGAAATTGCGTCAGTACCGTACTTGTTGCAATATCAACAACCGGAGTTGCGGTAAGAGCACCATTTTTAAGGCTAAATTCACGGTCTTCACTTGTTGGACTTTCCCGTTTATATAAAACACCAATGGGGATTTTTTCTCCAAAAGTGCTTGCAAGTTCAATAGATTGTTGTCTATCATCTAACTTTTCTTCAGAAATGTTCACTTTTTGTACCCGTTCTCTATACCACTGATATGTGTGTATTTTATCGAAGGTTACACATGGTTGGAGCATATCAACAACAGAAAACCCTTTGTGAAGAATTGCTTTTTCTATAAGTTCAGACAAGTATGGGATGTCTCCCGAAAATCCACGAGACACAAATGTTGCGCCAGTAAAAATACCAAGAGACGATGGTGTAAATGGCGGATCTACAACACCCGTTGGAGTTGATTTCGTAACCATCCCAATCTGGGCTGTTGGAGACGCTTGGCCAGTAGTAAGACCATACACTTCATTATTATGAACAAGCACAGTAATATCTGGATTTCGTTTTGCAGCATGGATAAAGTGGTTTCCCCCTTCTCCTAAACAATCCCCATCTCCAGTTACAGCAATTACTGTTAAATTGGGATTAGCAAGTTTGATGCCTTGAGCTACAGGAAGAGCCCGTCCATGCAGTCCTTCTACCCCGTATACATTCATAAAGTCGCGCATGTTTCCATGACACCCAACGCCGTAGACAATAACGATATTTTCCCTTGGGATTTTGAGCCTTGTTAATGCACTTTTTAATGCCATCCAATTCCCAAAATTTCCGCACCCTGGGCACCATGTTGGCTTTGTTGCTGTTAAAAATTGGTCTTCCATTACTCTGTTCCTTTCACTTTGGAAACTATTTCTTCTGTGGTCCATTGCCTTCCATCATATTTATGCCATTGTTCTTTGATCGCTATACCAGTTTCTTCCCGAATAAGGGAAGCAAGTTGTCCTGATGCGTTCTGCTCAACGCAAATAAGCCGCTTCTCAGTACCAATACATTTTTTTACTGTGTCTTCTATCATTGGGAACACAAATGAGAAATGAATGAGTTTTGCTTGAATACCATCTTTTTTCAAAACGTCAATTGCATCAAGAAGCACACCCTTGAGTGATCCAAACGCAACAAATGTAACATCAGCACCCTCTTCGCCGTAGACATGCGGCGCTGGCACAATATTCTTAATTGCTTCCATTTTTTTCATCCGTTTGTCTACCATTGCCTTTCTCATTGACGCTTCTTCTGTGGTAAACCCATGTTCATCATGTTCATATGAGTTTGCTATATACTCATGATCTTTTTCCCCTGGAACACTCCGTACAGATACACCGTTATCAGTATTAAATGCGTATCGTTTAAATGGAAGCGTATCTGTTGTTGGTAAAACAGCACCAACAGGAGCTGTTTTTACCATTTCTTTTGGAATCTGCCACAAGGTTTCATTGATATACTTGTCTGTTAACACAAAAACAGGTATCTGGAATTGTTCGGCAAGAGAAAATGCAGATTTTGCAAGGTCAAATGATTCACTAACGTCTCCAGGAGACAAAATAATACGAGGAAATTCTCCATGTCCTGCACGAAGTACCATCTGAAGCTCTCCTTGCTCTGTCCACGTAGGCATTCCTGTTGCAGGTCCCGGACGCATTCCAAGATCAATAACAACTGGCACCTCCATAATGCCTGCCATGGACACTGCCTCCACCATAAGGGCAAATCCTCCACCTGATGTTGCAACCATACTCCGAGCGCCCCCTAATGACGCACCAATAGCCATGTTAATCCCAGCTATCTCATCCTCTGGCTGTTTGTACACAATTCCTAGTTCCCCAGCATGGTCTGCAAACAGAGGAATAAGTGCATTAATTGGCGTCATCGGATAGATTGCGGCAAATTTCATACCACCTGCGAGGGCTCCGAGCGCAACTGCTTCACTTGCATTCATCACGAGTTGTGGCTCTTTTATGTGTCCTTCTTCTAAAGTAAACTCAGTTTTTTCTTTATAGTGTTCTTTGACATACTTGTACCCGCTACTTGCTATGTTGATATTTTCTTCAATAACGCTCTCCCCTTTGCCTTGGAATTGATCTTTGATAACTGTTGTTAACACATTCATGTCTTTTCCTAAAAGTGCCATGGTTGCACCAATGGCAATAGTGTTTCGCATGAGTTCACTTCCCTTAAGATCAGCAATGAGCTTGGAAAATGGAATAGGAATCGGGGTAACAGGAGAAGAAAACTCTTTTGCGTCCCATGTATAGTCTTTTTCATCAAACACCACGTAGGCATTGCTAGATAGATTATTCTTATGCACATCTATTGTTTCTTTATTAAGAGCGATAAGAATATGAATTGTTTGACACGGTGCGTAAACAACAGTACTTGCAATTCTCACAGATACAAAATTATGTCCACCACGAATAAGGGATGGATATTCATTACTGGCAATAACGCTATAGCCTGATCGAGAACATGTTTTGGCAAGTATTGTTCCTGACGCCATAATACCAAAACCTGCTTCTCCTCCAATTGCCCATGTTATATCGTTTGTCATATGTTATGGAAAGATTTGTTTTCCTGTCTTATCAGTAATCGTAATTGCAGCAACTGGACACCCTTTTGCTGCTAGTAGTAATGATTCATCTGTCTCTTCGGCAAGTGTGTCTAGAAATACTGCTTTTGCTTCACTATCAAGGGTATATGCTCGTGGAGCAAGCGCAACACAAGTTGCAGCCCCAATACACAACGTGCGATCAATGGTTATTTGATAATTTCTCACTGTTTTTGTTGTATGTTCCATAGTTTTTCCATTATACGGTACTTTGAACTGCTTTTTGAAGTACCTCAAGCGGGAGCAGTGCACATTTCACTCTCGATGCAGTCAATTCTGTTTGCAGCAAAGAAAAAACATCTTCGCTTGTAAGCTTCATAATTTCTTCTTTTGTTTTCCCAAGCACAAGATCAGTAAGCATGGATGCAGATGCCTGGCTAATGGCGCATCCTTCACCAGAAAACCTTACGTCACTCACACATCCGTTTTTGCCAATTGCAATTTCCATCGTTATTTTGTCTCCACAGGCAGAATTATACAGTGTGTGTGAGCCGTTTGGATGGGATATATGCCCAAAATTATGTGGGTGTTTATAATGCTCAAGGATAATTTCCCTATATATATCCATATAGCTTTACCCAAACAGTTTTTGTACTTTTTTAATCCCTAAAATAAGTGCATCAACATCTGACTTTGTGTTGTATACATAAAAAGAAGCCCGACAGGTTGCTCCAACGCCGAGTGCTTCATGAAGCGGCATTGCACAGTGGTATCCAACACGAATACAAATATTCTCCTCATCCAACACTTGCGCTACATCATGAGGATGAATTCCATCTAGTCTAAACGCGATAACACCTCCGTGGATTTCAGGATCTGGTGGACCATATATGGTTACCCCACTCATTGAAGATAATTTGCCAAGCGCATACATAACAAGTTCTTTCTCATGATTTCTTACCGCATCCATACCAATATGCTCTAAATATGACACGGCTGCTCCAAGACCAATTGCTCCCTCAATATATGGTGTGCCTGCTTCAAATTTATGAGGAAGTGCATTAAATTTCGTCTCCTCAACATGCACTTCACTAATCATATCGCCACCAAAAAGAAATGGCGGCATGGTCTCTAAGATTTGTTTTTTTACCCACAAGACACCAATTCCTGTTGGTCCCAACATTTTATGTCCTGAAAACGCAAGCGCATCCACTCCTAAGTCCATTACATCAACGGGCATATGGGGAACTGCTTGAGCTCCATCAACAAACACAAGACACTGTGGGGCAATTTTTTTAATTTGTGCCGTGAGTTTTTTCACTGGCACAATGGTTCCCAACACATTTGATACAGCGGTCAGCGTGACAATCTTTGTGGTTGAATCAACAAGTGATGAGAGTTTTTTCTCATCTAATACAAAATCCTTTGTGATATCCCAGACCCGCATCTTCCCACCATATTTTGGTACCAACTGTTGCCAAGGAACAAAATTGGAATGATGCTCCATGATGGTTGTTACTACCGTATCATTCTTTTTTACCACCATCGGTATAACGGTATATGCAAGGAGATTTAACGATTCTGAAGCGTTTTTCGTAAAGATAATTTCAGAAGGTGATGCGTGGATAAAGGAGGCAACCTTAGCTCGTGCTCCTTCATAGGCAGCTGTTGCTTCCTCAGACATCGTATAAATACCACGAAATACATTTGCTGTGTAAAAGTTGTAATACCCGTTAATTGCCTCAATCACGGCACCTGGTTTTAGGGATGTTGCAGTAGAATCGAGATATATAATAGGTTTGCCGTTGATCTGGCGCTTCAATACAGGAAAATCTTTTTGTATTTTTTGCACATCCATAGACAATTTTTATACAAACAATTTTTTATATACGTTTTTATCTTGATTATCACCTATACTATCACGAATAAAACCATCAACAAAGAGCGCTTTTGCCTGTGTCTCACCTATCCCTCTTGTCTTACAATACCACAAAGCATCTTTTGGAATAGTACTCGTCGTTACTCCATGAGAACAAGAAACGTCATTTTGTAAAATCTCTAGTACGGGAGAGGAAATAACGACCCCACCCTCTCCACACACAAGATTTACATTTTTTTGATATGCATCAGATTTCTTTGCATGCTTGCCAATATAGACATTTCCCTGAACCATAACTAAACTTTTGTCCATAATCACTGAACTCACTCGCAGAGTGCTTTTTGTATATGGTGCGTTATGCGTCTGCTTGGTGTTAAACGAAATAACAGCGTTATTTGTCGGAAGAACAATGCTTCGAACAAGAGCAGTTCCTTTTTTTGCATTCATCGTAACAACGCATGTTATATTACAGGAAACAGAGGACTTAATGATAAGATCAATGGTTACATCTTCAGGACGCGTCATTGTATACACAAACGATTTATCTTTTGCTGTTAATTGCTTTGTTATATGTTTTTTTGTCATACCATCATCCAAGAGATCCTTGCATCTCAAGATCCATTAACCTATTTAGCTCAACAGCGTATTCAAGTGGTAATGCTTTCACAATTGGCTCGATAAACCCATTTACGATCATGGAGGAGGCAGCTTGTGTTGGAATTCCACGGCTTGTTAGATAGAACAGTTGTTCATCAGTAATGCGTGAGACAGATGCTTCGTGCTCCGTCACACTTTGTGGTTGTCTAATATCCATTTTTGGATAGGTATCAGAACGAGATAAAGAATCAAGAATCAGTGCGTCACAACGAGATGTATTTCGTGCACCTTTGGCATTGGACCCAATATAAACAAGTCCCCGATATGACGTTCTTCCTCCACCCCCTGATATGGATTTAGAAACAATTTCTGACGTCGTTTCTGGCGCAAGATGTATCATCTTCCCACCTGTGTCTTGAATCTGCACACCACCTGCATAGGCAACTGACAACAGTTCCCCATGTGCCTTTTTCCCAACTAAATAACATGCAGGATATTTCATCGTCACTTTACTCCCGATATTTCCATCAACCCATTCCATAATCCCTTCTTCCTCAACACGGGCCCGTTTTGTCACAAGATTATAGACGTTGGTGCTCCAGTTTTGGACTGTTGAATACCGAACACGTGCACCTTTTTTCACAAACACCTCAACAACGCCACTGTGAAGCGAGTCTGTCGAATAAATTGGCGCAGTACATCCTTCTATGTAATGAACAAAACTTCCCTCATCTGCAATGATAAGTGTCCGTTCAAACTGCCCCATGTTTGCTGCATTGATGCGAAAATATGCTTGTAACGGAAGTGCAACCGATACATTTTTTGGGACATATATAAATGAGCCGCCAGACCACACAGCACTGTTTAATGCGGAAAACACATTGTCCCCAGATGGAATTAACGTACCAAAATACTGTTTCACGAGCTCTGGATATTGTTTGACTGCACTATCCATGTCCGTAAATATCACGCCTTTTTTCTTTAATGTATTCTCTATGCTTTTGTAGACCACCTCAGATTCGTATTGTGCACTCACGCCTGATAGATATTTTTTCTCCATCTCAGGAATGCCAATCTTGTCATAGGTTTTTTTAATTCCATCAGGAAGCTCTTTCCATGTTTGGGCCTGTGATTTAATTGGTTTTACGTAGTAAAATAGACGGTCAAATTGAATATCAGAGAGTTTTGGTCCCCACAACGGCATCTGTTTTTTTTTATAGATGGCAAAGCTGTTCAGCCGAAAATCTCTCATCCACGCACATTCCCCTTTTTGTGCACTCATATCACGAATGACCTGCTCAGATATCCCTCTTCCTGAAGAATACACAGATTCATCAGGCGCATGGAAACCAAATGCATATAAAGACGGTACAAATGGTGTATTACACGTTTGCATACCCTTTTTTGTCAATATCACTTACTAATTTCCCATTTCCTGTTTTTACAATTCTTCCTTGTTTCATCACTGTTACACCATCAACAGAAAGATAGGATAGGAGTCGTTGATAATGGGTGATAATGATGCATCCAGTACCACGTTTACCTAAAAGCTCAATGCCACGGGCAACGATTTGAAGCGCGTCAACATCAAGCCCTGTATCAATTTCATCAAAGATCGCGAATTTCGGCTCTAACACTAACGCCTGCAATACTTCTATTTTTTTCTTTTCTCCCCCAGAAAACCCCTCATGAATACTACGTGACAACAAGGAATCATCAATGTGTAGGAGTTTTGCATATTTTTTGACTGTTTCTAAAAACTCACTCATGGTTCCTGTTGTAGGTTTTTGATGAACCGTTTTCTTTTGTTTTTTAGCGCGTATTTCTTGATACGCTGTCCGAAGAAGATTCATAACACTCACGCCACTAATTGCAATTGGTGACTGAAATGCCAAAAATAGCCCTCGTTTTGCTCGTTCCTCTGTTGTTTCTTTTGCAATATCAACATGTCCAAAGAGAATTTTTCCCTTCATTTTGTATTCACTGTTTCCCATAATAACCTTGGCAAGCGTGGATTTCCCGCTCCCATTTGGCCCCATGATGACGTGTATTTTCCCCGGCAAACATGTCATCGAAACATCATGAAGAATAGTTTTTCCTGACTGCAACGTTGCAGTAACATGTTTTAATTGTAATAACGTGGTTGATTTCATATGTATCATTACCCTTTCTTCACCAATTGATCTAGCGTAACGTTTCCACAATACGTCAAAAACACTGTCTCGATTTGTGTTCTAATACGCTGTGGTAAACAATGTGGTTGCAGAGGACATGGATGCATATCTCCACCATACATATGTTTCGTTGATCCTGCTGCCTGCAAGATTTCAAGCACTGTTATGTTTTGAGGCGGTCGTGTTAGCATATATCCTCCACCAACGCCCTCTTTTGCACTCACAATGCCTGCAGTTCTTAAACCCCTAACAATTTTCTTTAAATAGGCGTTTGATATACCATGAAGTTCGCTCATATCAACAAGCGAGAGACGTTTTCCTTCGTGTGAAGCAAGTTCAGCAGCAATAAGGATACTTAATTCTTCCTGACGAGTAAGTTTCATAAACTGATACCAATATAGTATCAGTTAATACGTGTTTTGTGAAGGGCTTACAATTCTTCTGCAACCCTATCTGTTTTTCCCATAAACACTTCATGAATGCCGTGCATCCTCAAAATAAAGTGTTCTTGTCTATGAAGCGGATGATTATCAAAATTGATAAACCTATCAACTGTCTCTTGTTGCGTCTCATGACAAAGAAGTGCTTTTCCCTTTAATAGTTTAGCTTTATTAATATCAATCGTTGTTGTCACAAATTTATCTTTTGTTCCAACGAGTGGCCTATCAAATGACTCTTCGGGAATCACATGCATCTTTTTTAAGTATGTTGCAACGTGATCAGGCATACAGATGTAATAGAGTTTTGGTTCTTTGCTCTCTTTATCCATTAAGCCAAACATCTGTTGACGGGCTGCTTCTTTCCACATCTTCCCTCTTCCAATACCATCTGTCTCTGAGTGTTTTAACGATTCAATGTGTTCTGTGTATTTTTGAAACGCAAACGTGGTTGCAAAGCATGTTTTTACACAATCAGGATCATTTGTATATCCTGTCGTGTCATAGGTAATAACAATATCAGGTTTTAATTCTTCCATCTTTTTTACAATGGGATCTTCAAACGTTCCAGGAGAAAGTGTAGAAAGACCACCATCAGGATGAGCAAGATACACAACTTCCTTAATCCCTAACACCTTTGAAGCTGCATCTGTTTCTTTTTTCCTAAGATCTGCAAGTGCTTGCCCTTGTGCCCATGTAAATGCCCCATGTTCCCCGTGTTCCCCGTTTGTGGCAACAATCAAATGAATATTCCATCCTAATTGCGTATATATAGCAATCGTTCCACCGACTAATAAAGACTCATCACTAGGATGTGCCAACACAATAAGCATTGTTTTCATGGTACAATTCTATCATGAATGCTATACCAACGGCGTACGCAAATGACTGGACAGAATACGCCCTCCTTGATAGTGGAAATGGAGAAAAACTTGAAGAATTTCGAGGATACACGATCATTCGGCCTGATCCACGCGTTATTTGGAAACCAAAGCAGCCATCTTCTCTTTGGGACAAAGCAGATGCCCACTTTATACGAACTGACAGCGAACATGGCAATTGGCACGTTACGAAAGACCCACCAAATCCCTGGACACTCAGATATCACGATTACCAATTTGTTTTACACCCAACAGACTTTAAACACGTAGGCATCTTTCCAGAACAGGCATACAACTGGTCATGGATGCAGTCCATTATCAATCCTAAAAATTCAATCTTAAATCTTTTTGGGTACACAGGTGCTGCAACCGTTGTCTGCTGTAAAGCTGGAGCACATGTCACACATGTTGATAGTTCCAAACCATCAATCACCTGGGCACACGAAAACTGTACGAAAAATAATATTCCAATGGAACAAACACGCTGGATTGCAGAGGATGTGGTCAAGTTTGTAGCACGTGAAGCAAACCGTGGGAATACATATGACGGCATTATTCTTGATCCTCCAAGATTTGGGAGAGGTGCAAAAGGAGAAGTGTGGAAACTCGCAAACGATTTACCAAATCTTCTTTCCTCAATAAAAAATATCTTGTCAAAAACCCCACAGTTTATTTTATTAAACGCATACACAGCTGATCTATCAACTATTGCACTGACAAACCTCATGGAAGAAGTTTTCTTGCCACTTGGTGGAACCATAACAAGTGGCGAGTTAACTACAAAAGAAAAACATACAGAAAGGCTCTTACCACAAGGGTCATTTGTCAGGTGGCAACGATAAAAAAGGCGTTATAACCACTTACCAGCAAGATATGCAATGGTTGCTCCACCACATGCACCAATAATAGGTCCCCACAACACTTCAAGAATTGTTATCTCTAGCCCCCAGTTATTTATAAGCGCATAATTGACGAGTCCATACACAGAAATAGCAAGGATGCCACATGCAGCACCAATAAGAGCTCCTTCACCTACTTTTGGATGTCCTCCTGTTTTATATAAAACTAAAAATAGTGTTGTTGCAACTAGGAGAAGTTGAGAAAGTAGCCCTGGAATTAATTGAAGACTCATGTGACCATTGACCATTCGGGCAACGGGTGCAAACCATTGGCTATACAGTTTTCCAAAAAGAACGAGGTGCCATACTGCATCGATGGCACTTATTGCAATAAAGGACAGAAGATACACAACAAAAATCATATGGCATCCTCCTTTAAAAACCCTTCAGTCGGTAGTATACCATGTACATACGATGTTGTCATAGAAATACCCAATATACAGCAAAAAATCAGTTTGTTTTGATATACTATATTTCATATGAAAAAAGAATTGATTATCTCTATAGGTATTACCATTATTCTCCTCATAGGTGTTTTTGCTTTGCGTAATCAATCAACCACAGCTATACCAGTAAAAAACCAGACCAATACTCAATCAACATTTCAAACAATATCGAAAGCCGAAGTTGCACTACATAAGAGTGCATCTGATTGTTGGATTATTATTGATAACGCGGTATATGATGTTACTTCGTATCTTTCAAATCATCCAGGTGGAAGTAAAACAATTATTCCTAGCTGCGGCATTGATGCAACTGCGGCTTATAACGCTATT
>Ga0172371_10013868_pt1 | contig 10446 bp, 7 predicted proteins | sample Lak12m_FD_114543 | JGI IMG/M metagenome (GOLD analysis project Ga0172371, IMG submission 114543) | Freshwater microbial communities from Kabuno Bay, South-Kivu, Congo - kab_022012_12m | ecosystem: Environmental > Aquatic > Freshwater > Lake | place: Democratic Republic of the Congo: South-Kivu... | reverse complement strand
ATGGTCAGAGAACGAAGCGTGCGGGATAAAGGAAGGACTGAATTCTTTAATGCATAATCATTAGGGATTAAACGCTCAAGCCCTTGATCCATCGCTGGCTTAAGCATTCCTGTACCTAAGGAAAAATAAGGTATATTCAACTGCTTACCCAGGACAGAGACCATCTGGTCTTCCTGGACAAAGCCCAACTTTACTAAGATTTCTCCTAGCCTACCACCTTCTTGCCTCTGGGCTTTAACAGCTTTCTCTAGCTGAGCTTCATTGATAAAACCTTCTTTAACTAGAAGCTCTCCTAACCTCAGGTATTTAGTTTTAAACATAAATTAATTCTAGCGTTGTCTTTCAAAGTTGCTCAAATAGTTCCTGATACTCTGCTGCCTGCTGGCGCTAGAGATTATTGCCTGCTCTCTCTGAGGCAAGACTATCCTTTTATCAGCTTGTCTAATCTGCGTATTGGCATCTTTAATAATATGAGGAGTTATAAAAACCAGGAGCTCTCTCTCCATACTAGGATTCGTATTCTTATGCCTAAAAAGCCCACCAATAAGAGGAATATCACCTAAGACCGGAAGCTTGGTTATTACATTTGAAGTCTGATGGCGGATTAATCCTCCCAGGACAACAGTCTCACCATCCTTTATACGCACCGTAGTTTTAGTACTACGCGTCTCAGGATTGACAAAGCTGTATGTTTCACCTGCAGAACCGGCAGAAAAAGTAACTTTATTTGATGAGGCTTCGGAAACTGAAGGGTAAATAAACATGGTTATATCACCTGTCTCCTGATCAATCTGAGGAGTAACCCTTAAAAAGACACCAGTCTCAAATCGCTCTGCTTCAGCAGTCTGATTACCAGTGCTACCTACTGTCTGAGTACTAACCTTTACACCAATAGCTTCATTGGTAGTAATCTTGATCTCAGCAGTTTCGTTATTTAAAGTTAAAATCCTGGGGCGAGCCAAGAACTTAGTATCAGTTTGAGTCCTCAACCAATCTAACTGCACAGAGTAACCATTCGGATTAATACTTATTTCACCATAGCTACCTTCAGGGGTAGCAGGTATTTCTTGGTTTTGGAATACCTTTGCCCAGCTAGCATACGGAGCACCTAAAGTCGCTTTAGCTCCTTTTACAGAGATCTCCAAGGGAGTCCGTCCATATTTAAAGCCCATAAGGTCAACAACATTCTTACTCACATCTAACATCTCTACTTCCATCATCACCTGGGCGATAGGAACATCCAGTGAAGCAATAACTCGCGCGATTACTTCCATTTTGGTAGGGACATCTGTAACAATAAGGCTGTTGGTACGAAAATCTTCAATAATTGAACCATCTTTAGAGAGGATCTTCTTGATAACTGATGTAATCCCGGCTTCTGGCTCGGATTTCCATTTTCCGCTCTGACCGCCTGCAGAAGAACTGCTTGATTCACCAGTAGCACTTATAACATCAGCTTCACCTACTACGTTATTCGCCATCTCTTCTTTCAAAGACGATGAAGAGACTGTAGCATGCTTAAGTATAAAAACCCGGGTTTCAGTCTCCAGGCCCGGTTTACCCCAGTCTTTAACAATAATAATATTGTTCTCCTGGTTCATCTCATAAGTAAGATTGTTGGCCTTGAAAAGCTTATCCAGAACATCCTGCAAAGGAACCTTATCAAAATATAAGGTCATCTTCCTGTCTGCAACAGACTCCGAAGCAATAAAATTCTTACCCGATTGCATAGAGAGGACCTTTAAGACATCCTTAATCGATGCATCTTTAAGATCCATCGATATATGAGGCACAGACTCATCGTAAAGATCCAACTCCTCAGCTGAGCAAATTCTCTGGAAAAACAGACAGAGCGTAATGACCATAATAAGTGCGAACATTTTAGATAAATTGGCTACTTTCATCGCTTGCCTCCTTTAGACTTTTTCTTGTCATCCTTAACTTCCAAAGCGGGAGCAGGAAGTTGGAAACTTTTTTCCTGATATTTAACCAGAACCTGTTTACTATTTATATCTATGATGGTTGCACCTTCAATGACATCACCGACTTTAACAACTTTATCATTTATGATTGCAGAAGGATAGTTTGCTCCCCACATCAAACCTTGCACATTTAATACCGGCAACTTTATCTCCTTGGCCACGGACCCCTTAACTTCATCTTTAACAGGAGTAAAAGGATTAGCAAAAGGATCTCTAAACATATCACCATCATATTTAAAAACTTTTCTTTTATAAATACTGGCAGCCGGCGCAGCCGAAACCACATCCATCTCCAGCGTCTTATCTATTCTTGCGCTTTCCTTTTGCGGCTTAGAAACTTTAGCAGCATATGCTGTATTCATAGCGGAAAAAATAACAGCTGCTATTAATAAGCTTACGTTAATCCCTGAGTTTATTTTTTTCATTTTTTTGTATTCTCAAGTTTAAGTTCATCCATTATAATACTGCTCACCACCATATTAGCCTTAAGCCCGTCGCCAGAACCTGTTTCAATAATATCACCAGAGTCCACAAAATAAACATCTTTGCTATTTTCTAACTTACTAATAAATTTGGCCAAAGCGTGATAATTAGGAGCAGTAACCGTTAAATCAAATGGGACTATAACATAGTCTTCTTTAACTTGCTCATTCCTAGGCTTTATAGATGATATGGCAACTCCGGAATCCTTAGCCGAGTTTTGGATCGAACTCATAAATAATCTTACTTCTTTTCTGGCCAAAATTGCCATATATGCATCCAACTTACCCCTTAGACCAGAGAGCTCTTTTAAAACTGCATTTTTCTCTTCTTCCACTTTTATCTTTTCCTTTAAAGCTTCAATGCTCTTTGTTTGGTCCTTATAAATATTGAAACCAACAATAATTATTATTATAATGATGATCAGGTTTGGAAGTTTTATTTTTTCAAATATGTTTGAGTTACCCATACTTTTATCTCCTACTTGCCTTTTTTAGTTACTTTCTTTTCGCCGAAAGCATTACAAGTAATTTGAAATTGGGTTACATTGTATTTATTTACCACAGTGGTGTTAACAGAATCCAGCTTTAGCTCGCTAAAAGAACTACTAAAATCGTTAGACTCCTTTAAAGCAACCAGGAATTTATTCACAGCTTCCACTTCCTTTTCCCCGTCTGCCAGATAAACTTTTCCTTCAATAACAAGCGTCCCAGCATGGCCACTCTTCTGGACAAAAGAGACTTTATCCAGCCACATACCATCTGGCAATACACGAGGTATGGCATTTAAAGGCACGGTTAGGTAAATTTGCCCCTTAAGTAATTCATCAAGATTAGCAATTTTTGATTTAAATGTCGTATCAATTTTCTTTAATTCCGGCAGGGTAGAAGTCACTTTGATGCCCTCAACCGGATTGCGTGCAAGGATTACTTCATTTAACTGTTTATCCAAAGGAAGCTTATTAATCATGCCCCAGCCAAAAATAAGCCCGCAAACCAATAAACCTAAGAATACAAGCTTAAAATTGATCTTAAAATCGAATTTTACGCCCTTAAACATATCCTTAAAGTTAATTGCAGGGATAACGCTAGCCTTAGGGGCGACTTTTGCTTTTAATAGACTTAAACTCACCCTGCTTCTTATTAAACCGCTCAAAGAAGCAGCATATCCTTTAATGGAACCGGCAGAAAGATCATCTGCGCTGCCCAAGATCTTACCAATATCAATAAATTTAGCAGTAATACCTATTTCAGCTAAGTAAGCCTGTAAATCAATAAAATGCATCTGGCTAGAGATTACAAATAGCCTTTTAATATCCTTGGAAGGGAATTTACGATTGTAATAATCCAATGATATACGGATCTCTGTCTTTAGCTTATCCATAAACTCAACTGAACCTTCAGCAGAAGAAGTAGCTAGGCCTTCAGTCATGCCCATTAAGGTAATATCCCGGGCAAAAAGCGGAAAACCATTCTCAGTAACCAAGAAATTACTCTCATCCTGCCCTTTTGAATCCATGAAGATAGTTCCTATTACCCCGGAATCCGCATGGCCACCAAATTTAACCATCCTAAGCAAGCTGATAGGGGCATATTCAACATTCTTGACCTTTATTCCTAACTGGCTAAAAAGATTCAAATACTTGTTTAAAGTATCCTTCTTTATCCCGGCAAAAAAGACAAGCTTAGTCCTCTCACCCCTCATCGATTCTAGTTGGAAATCCGTATTAAGCTCTTCAATTTTAAAAGGAATATACTTCTTAACTTCGAAATTTACGACGCCTTGCAGCTCTTCACGGGGCAGGTCAGGAATCTCAAATGTACGAATCAGCAGATCTCTTCCGGAAAGACATAAATTTACGTCCTTAACATTAACCTTATTACTTCTAAAAGCCTCTTTAAACGCAGCAATCACTTCTACAGACTTATCCTCATAAGAAGACTTGCCTTCTAAATCATCAGCCGGGGCAGATAACTGAGGTATAGAAATGTTAGCCACCACCTTCTTGCCCTGAGTCAAAACAGCATTCATGGACTTAGAACCAAAATATACGCCTAATGTACTCATTGCTTTTCTCCGGCTTTTACTTCTTTAACATGATGTCTCTTTGTTTTTAACCAGGAGTCGACTTCTCTGCGGTCAAACCGCCATACTCCACCAACCTTAATGCCTGAAATCTTGCCCTGATTAAGCCAATTATAGATAGTCTGCTTCTTTAATTTTAAGTATTCCGCTAATTCATCAATGTCTATTAGTCTTGCCATACTTTTGTCTTATCCTTTGCTATAAATAGTGACAGTGCTAATTAAAACATAAAACTACTATGTTGTCAAGTATTTTTTATTGTTTTATTACTCAGACTTACTTATACTATAAAAATCTCGTCGGTGGTTTCAGGGCAGAGAAACAGAAATATAATGGACTTACTTACATTATAATAAGCTTACTATTGTAAATTAAACAAACGATTAACTAAGAAAGAACCTACTATGGAAGGTTCCCCTTAAATCAGCTACTACTGGATTTCAGGATGTTAGACTCATCATATTATACTTAAATCAGGCGCTAGGCCTACGAAAATGGTCAGATTTGACCAAATGGAGACAAAGAAACCTTTAATGATATTAACTCGCTCTTGTAATCAGAGGGTGTTCTAAGGCAGGACTACCTTAAAGCTTATTGCTCTTTCCTTAAGGTTACACGGTAATCTTCACCAATTTGCTGCAGAACTACATGGCCTTCCCTGGCTAACCAGCCTAGGCTCATAAGCACATTATCGCGGGACTTCTCTATACCCTTAACTAAAACACTTAAATTTACTTCACCATGCTGATCTAAATAATGCCAGATGTCTCCTGCTACTATACCAATTTCAGTAATCATTTTTTCCTCCTGAATTCATTTTATAGGAAATAACTAGTATGTCAACTAATATTTTATTGCATCTGCCTTGTCTTGTTTCTCGCAGGGACGCTTGTTTGCCCCTGCGAGGCAAACTGCGCTCGACTCGGCTGCGTCGCTCTCGCTAATTTTATATAGCGGGCGAACCATGCCCGCTCCTTGCCTCCACGCCCTGCTCGAAATCAAGCCAAGGCAATTGCCGCAAAGATAAGTTAGTGGCTGCCAGCCTACCCATTTCAGGGGACACTCTTGCGTACATGGCCATATGCCTAGCAAGGGTGTCCCCTGCTGTATTATTATGCGGATGGTTTGCCTTGTTTCCGGACAAGGCATGTGAATTCCTTGCAGACAAGTGTCCTTGGGAGAAAACAAGCCGAGGCAGACGCTAATCATCTTAGCTTAGACCTAAGGCGGCTAATCCTCTCTTGAGCATATGCGGACTCCGGCACATCCATCTCGGTAATCTTCTTATAATACTTTTCTGCTTCCTTAAGATTCCCCTTATCTTCATAAATCTGGCCTAGCCTCAAAAGGACCTTAAGAGTAAACTCCTTGCTCTGGCCGCTTGACTCCAGGGCCTTAAGATACTCCTCAATTGCCGCATCAAGCTTAAATACCGCCTCATAAGTCTCTGCCATTTTCAAATGTAAACCTGGCAATTCTTTAACCTCAGCCACTGTTAAACTTAATCCATAATAATCCAGAGCATTGCTGTAATCTCCGGAGTTAAGAAATGCCTGCGCCAGTTTAGGATAAATCTGGCTACTGAAATCAGGATAATTTTTTAAAACATCCTTATACAACCTAATCACCTCATCTGAATTCTCTGTCTTAGCGTATATATCTGCCATAGCAATAGCTGCTCTAACCCTGAGTTCAGTCTTATCTAAACTAATGACTTTGCTAAAATTATCTAATGCTTCTTGAGTACGCGACTCTTCAACTGAAATAAGCCCTAAAGCATAATAAGCACCCGCTACTAAATTAGACTTAGGAAAATCCTGGATTACGGATAAGAAATACCTGCGGGCCAGAGCCGGCTCATTATGCTGATAGTAATACTCTCCTAACCACCATATAATTTCCGGGGTGATCTTAGAATCAGGATATTTAGAACGCAAGACCTTAAAACGGCTAAGCGCCTCCTTTTCATCTCCTAACCTGTATAAGCAATCCGCTATCTCAAACTCTACTTTGTTACTAAGCTCCTCACTCATATCAGCAGACTTAAGCATATCTTTAAATATCTGAATAGCTCCCTTATAATCATGTTGATTATAAAAACAACTCCCTAAAAGATAAAGTGCCTCCTGCCTAAGCGGGCTATCCTTCAATTCAGTCTGAAATTTAACTAACATATCCTGGCTAGCCTTGTAATCCTCTTTCTGAAAATATGCAGTAGCAATTCTGTATACCGCCTGATCAATATACTTAGAACCTTTTTGATTATTAGTAAGTTTAAGTAAGCTTTCAGTTGCAGCTTTAAAATCAGAAACTTTTAATGCCGCCATGCCAATCTGATACTGCGCATAATCAACATAAGAAGACTCAGGATAATTATTTAATATTACAACATAAGTTTTTCGCGCCTGAGGATAATTACCCAACTCTTGATAAATATCGCCAATCTCGCAAAGTGCGCTAACCTTCAATGTTTCATCCTTGCTCTCCTTAACTATCCAATCGAATTCTTTAATAGCTTCCGGAAGATTCTCATTCTTAAGCAAAGCCCAGCTCAAATTGTAGTGCAACTTATCAAGTGTATCAACGTTAGATTCATCCGGGACAATCTTGCCTAAAGCCTGACGGTAAGCGCTAATTGCTCCCCGGTAATCTGCCAGATTATACAAAGCGTCTGCCTTACCTATATATGACTCTACTAGTATCAATGGGTCATTCGTTGCTTCTGATAGCTTAGTGTAGAGCTCCTTAGCTTCACTAACCCTATTAGTCTCCATCATCAATACTGCCTTACCTAAGAGAAAAACATTCTGGCTCCTTGCATCCAGGTTATCCTGTTTTATCTTTAAAAAAAGATCTTCGGCTTCTTTATAATTCTTTAACTTTAAATATGACCAGGCCATATCCAATCTACTTAAGGCCAACATTTTTTCATCCGGATTATTTAGCTGAGCTTTAGAATAAGCATTAATAGCTTCCTGATAATTGCCTAGATAATAATACGCCTCGCCTAAATAAGAATATAAATAAGATAAACGCAGGCGGTCTTTGGAAAATAACTTTAAAGCAGAATTAATTTTATCTTTGAGAGAAACATAATCTTTAAGGCTATGCAGGCACTCCACTATCTTGATAGTTGCATCCTGAGCCTGTATTTCTTTAGGATATTTTGTCTGAAGAATTACAAAATAATCATAAGCCTCTTTAAATTTCTGCTGCTGGAATAAACACCAACCCAAAGAATAATAAGCAAGAGGCGTATAAGAAGAATTAGGAAATTCATTAACAAGTTTTTTGTAAAAACTAATCGCCTGGTCAAGATTATTACCCTTAAGATGTACCTCTGCTATGTCATAATATATTGCATCCTTAATACCCTTAGACTCAGCTTTATTAAGAAGGGTTTCAAATTTAGAAAGTGCATCCAGAAACTTGTTCTGCCGCAAATAACACTCACCGATCAATAAGTTTACTTCAGGACTCTTAGGAGAATTGGGATAATTATTCAATATACGCTCGGCGAGGCCGAGGCTCACTTCATAAAAACCATCTTCAAAAGCCTTTTTAGCCATAAAAAAGGTTTCTGTTTCTTTAGAAGTATCATCCTGGGCGTAAGCACCTGAAAAAGAAAAACAAAACACTGCCAAAACAACTGATATTAATACTTTTAATCTCATATTAATTAACCAATACTTTCTTTAGGAATTGAGCAGTATACGATTTAGAATTATCCAAGAGTTCTTCTGGGCTTGAACTTCCCACAAGTTGCCCCCCTCTATCGCCTCCCTCAGGGCCTAAATCAATGATATAATCTACACTTTTAATAACTTCAAGATTATGCTCAATCACAATTACAGTATTGCCTTTATCTACTAATCTCTGCAATACCTGAATCAACTTAGCTACATCGGCAAAATGCAGCCCGGTAGTAGGTTCATCAAGTATATAAAGAGTATTCCCTGTTGCTCTTTTGCTTAACTCCGCCGAAAGTTTGATTCTCTGGGCTTCCCCTCCAGAAAGTGTAGTTGCTGCCTGGCCGAGCTGAATATAACCTAAACCTACATCATAAAGGTAAGATAAAGTATTATTAATTTTGGGGATATTTGAAAATAAGTCCATAGCTTCCTCAACCGTCATCTCCAAAATCTGAGAAATAGATCTGCCTTTATATTTTACATCCAAAGTCGCTTGATTAAATCTAAGCCCATTGCAAACATCACACTTCACATATACATCCGGCAGAAAATGCATCTCTATTTTCTTTATACCATCACCCATACAAGCCTCACAACGACCTCCCTTGACATTAAAAGAGAATCTGCCGCTCTTATAACCTTTGGCTTTAGAATCAGGGAGCTGACTAAAAATATCTCGAATATGATTAAATACCCCTGTGTATGTTGCAGGGTTAGAACGAGGAGTCCTGCCAATCGGTGATTGATCAACTACAATAACCTTATCTACAAACTCTGCTCCCAAGATACTTTTAAATAAACCTGGTTTCTCTTTTGCTTTATATAACTTCTGCGCTAAAGCCCGATACAATATCTCATCAATAAGCGTGGACTTCCCTGAGCCTGAAACTCCGGTAATGCCGATAAAAGTGCCTAATGGAAATTTAACATCGATATTCTTAAGATTATGCTCTCTTGCCCCTTTTATCTCCAGCATCCGCTTATTTCTCCAGGCACGGCGATTTTCAGGTAATTCTATCCTTAATTCTCTCCTTAAATATTTAGCAGTTAATGAATTTTTATCTTTAAGCAGTTCTCCCTTTTCTCCTGAAAATATAACTCTACCGCCATGCCTGCCTGCGCCAGGGCCTAAATCAACTACAAAATCTGCCTCCCGGATAGTTGATTCATCATGTTCAACTACAATTAAGGTATTGCCTAAATCCCTTAATGATTTCAATGTTTTCAGAAGTTTATCATTATCTTTCTGGTGTAATCCAATGCTTGGTTCATCTAAAACATACAATACGCCGACCAAACCTGAACCTACCTGTGTTGCCAGGCGAATTCTTTGCGCCTCGCCTCCGGATAATGTTGCGCTCTTTCTATTTAAAGTAAGATAATCCAACCCCACATCAATACAAAACTTCAGCTTCTGAACAATCTCCTTTAAGGCTTGCTGAACAATTGTTTTCTCTCGCGCATTTAGTTCCAAATCAACAAAAAAACTATACGCGTCTTTAACAGACATAGAGCTAATATCATTAATATTTTTAGAGTGGATTTTAACGGCTAAACTCTCTGGTTTTAGCCTGGCTCCTTTACAAGCCGGACAAGAAAGGCTAGACATAAACTTAGCGATCTCTTCTTTTAGATAATCGCTATCTGAATCTCTGAATAATCTTTCTAGATGAGGAATAACCCCCTCAAAGGGTTTGCTTCCTACAATCTCCGCGCAACCATAAAGAATCGATTTTTGTAAATCTTTAGATAATTTATTAAATGGCATATCTAAATCAATATCCAATTTTCTGGCTAATTCTCTAATAAGCCAGCGGTAATAAAGTATATAGCCCCTACCGCCTCTCTTCCAGGGGGCGATACATCCTTCATTAATGGATTTACTTTTATCAGGAACAACCAAATCCGGATCAAATTTAAGCTTCATTCCTAAACCATTACAATCAGGACAGGCGCCATAAGGAGAATTAAAAGAAAAAATACGCGGCTCAACTTCCGCATAATTAATACCGCATTTAAGACAAGCATATTGTTCGCTAAATACTAAATCTTTCTTAGCATTAATAATTACAATACCTTTTCCTACTTTAAGCGCAGTCTCAACAGAATCTGTCAGCCTCGCCTTTATACCTTCTTTTAAGATTAACCTGTCAACTACAACTTCAATATTATGCACCTTAAATTTGGCCAGCTTTAATTTTAAGGGT
>Ga0172371_10013867_pt1 | contig 10446 bp, 5 predicted proteins | sample Lak12m_FD_114543 | JGI IMG/M metagenome (GOLD analysis project Ga0172371, IMG submission 114543) | Freshwater microbial communities from Kabuno Bay, South-Kivu, Congo - kab_022012_12m | ecosystem: Environmental > Aquatic > Freshwater > Lake | place: Democratic Republic of the Congo: South-Kivu... | reverse complement strand
TTGATCTCAACCAGGCTGGCTATAATCTGAACGTGGGCGGTAATTTCAGTAATGGCGCTACCAATTCGCCGATGGACATTTTGGGTTCGGGCACGATTACTCTCAATGGTTCCGGCCAGCAGACATTATCCGGCAATATGACCGGGATAGGCGTCGGTTCCACCTCGGCCTTCTACAATTTAACCATCGCTAATGGCTCCGGCGGATCGGCGGTCTTTGACGCGGATGCTACAGTCACCAATAACTATAAAGTAACGACCGCTTCAGACACCGTGACTTATAAATCCGGCTCGACTTATACTTTCAAAAATATAGAATGGAACGGCCAGGCCAGCGGCACTAAAGTTACTTTCAAAAGTTCCAGCAGCGGCAGTCCCTGGAACCTGAATGTGACTGGTACCCAGACGGCTGTTTCCTATGTTGATGTTTCCGATTCTAATGCCGGCGGCGGACAAATCATCTATGCCAACAACGGCACCAATAATAACGGCGGCAACAATACCAATTGGTATTTCGGTTCCAGCGCAGGCAGTAGCTTTTTCCGGTTGGGTAGCAATGTTTTTCTGCGGAATTTTGTATATTTTAGGAAATAAATTGGGGTCCATTCGAGTCCATTCGAGGTCCGACCTCGAATTACCAAAAATATGAGAAAAACAAATTTTGCCAACGATGAATATTATCATGTGTATAATCGTGGAACAGATAAGCGCAAAATATTTTTAGATTATAAAGATTATGACAGATTTATAAAATCTCTGGATGAGTTTAATAGTGAAACGCCTGCCTGGAAATTTGAATTCGAGGTCGGACCTCGAATAAGGCTGGTTGAGATAATTGCTTATTGTTTAAATCCAAATCACTACCATCTGATTTTAAAACAGTTAAAAGAAAATGGCATTACAGAATTTATGAGAAAAATCGGAACGGGATATACGATGTATTTTAATAAAAAAAACGAAAGAAATGGAGTACTTTTTCAAGGCAAGTTTAAGGCAATTCATATTGATTCAAATGAATATTTGTTATATTTGTCAGCTTATGTCAATCAGAATAATTTTATTCATGGTTATACAAAAAAAAATAGCTGGAAATATTCAAGTCTGGATTATTATTTTGGGAAAAAACAAAACGATATCTGCAACCCCAGTTCTATATTAGGCCAATTTAGAAACGAGAATGACTATAGGGAATTTGTTTGCGATAATGCCCAGCACCTTAAAGAAAAAAAGCAGCTAGAAAAATATTTATTGGAGTAAGTAAATTCGAGGTCCGACCTCGAATAAAATATATGAAAAAAAATATAATAATTATAATAAGCATAATAATTATAATCATTGGGGGATTTTTGTTCTGGCGCTGGTATAAGCAGCCAATAGACAATAACAAACTGACGCTCAAACAGGCTTATAAGATGGGTGAAATGAACACGTATAAAATTTTAGTCCAAATCAAAAATCCTAAAGGTGGTTCAGAGAATCCGGAAGGCCGCTATGAACGAGGCGATGTAATTTTAGTCGCGCCAGCCGACAAACAATTTTCTGACACTGAAAAAGATATTTTTCTGGTTATCCGGATGGATCTGACGCCCAAGCAGGCAGAGATCCTGACGCTGGCCTTGTCTAAAGATACCGATCAAAAAGGGGAAGACGGACGTCTCGAACGGGAATCGCTCAAACGCCGTAAATTTTACGCGGATCTTTCTGCCATCGGCATTGCGGATGATGATGAACAAGGCCGGGAGATTGAGGATAAGATTTTTAAGTGGGATATTCTTCGAGAAAAGGACATATTATAAATTTTTAATTCAAAAATTATAAAATTAGCTTGATTATGAAATTTATTAAGCTTACAATCTACTCCTTAATCTTCTTCTCCGTTTTCTCTATGGTTAAATCAGCATATGCCGCCACCAATGTCTATTACAGCGTCGGTCAGTCAACGGACAATTTAGAAACTGACGGAGGTAATGTCACTGTATCTGGAACCACAGCGACTTTCACAGTTGCCCAAACCGGCAATATCGGAGTCGGGGATAAGGTAACTTATGACACAGATAAAACATGCTACATTTCTGGCAAGACTTCATCCACAGTTTGGTCGTGTGTCAGCGCGACTGGTAGCATTCCAACAGCTGCTTCCGGAGTTGATGTTGTTTCAATTAAGCGAGCCTTTACTTCGCTTTCGGCGGCTGAAGCCGGAGCGCCTGCACTCTTGGGAAGCACTTCTGATCTAGTCGCTGGAAACTATGTTCTCAACCTACCTTGTTATTATGACAACGCGGCTGATACGACAGCTGTAACTATTGATGGCTGGACTACCAGTGCTGATAATTATATTAAAATCTACACCCCCCAAGGCGGAACTGAATCCAACAGTTCACAAAGACACAGCGGGAAGTGGGATGAGGGGAAATATCGGCTAGAATTTTCAGTTGAAGATCCTATGGCCATTTCAGTTAATAATTTTCGGCTAGAAGGGATTTTAATGAAACATACCTATAGCGGTTCATCTATCTGGGGTCCAAGGACAATAAGTATAGGGGTTGATAGTGCTGTTTCAGACTTGAGATTTTCGAATAATTTTTTTGAAGGAAATTTTTCTGGATTAACAGGATCTGCCGGGGTTTATTTCATAGATCACAATTATGGAGCTACAGTCAATGAAAAATTCAATAATAACATTTTTACCGGATTTATATCGCCGGTCAGCAGCGACAGCAAGGTAATATGTTTTTGTTCGGGAGGCCAGAGCCAAGTCTATCTTTATAATAATACAATTTATAATGCTTCATACGGTTTTAACCGCACCTATGATGCTCATTTGCACGCCAAAAACAACATTGCTCAAAATGTAATAGAGGGTTTTAGTGGAAATTCATTTGAAACTGACTCGGACTATAATTTATCAAGCGTTGAAGACGATGCGCCTGGAACGCATTCTAAAAATTCAACCACCGTTTCTTTCCTTGACGCCGCTAACCAGGATTTCCACCTGGCCAACACGGATACCAGTGCGCGGGGCAATGGAACCAACCTGGGTAGTGACGCGTATCTTTCATTTCAAAACGATATTGACGGAGAAGAAAGAAGCGGCAATTGGAGCATCGGGGCTGATCAGTATAACCCAGGCACTATCCAGACCGAACAGAGTGAGTCAATTACTGATGGCCTGGTACTCTACCAATCTTTTGACGGCCAGTATATTTCCGGCACGACAGCCTTGGACCGGTCGGGCAATGGATATAATGGCACGATTTCTGCTGCCATTCCAACTATAGGTAAATTTGGCCAGGCGCTGAACTTTAACGGAACTAGCAGTTTTATTTATACTGATAATAGCGCCAAAATTGAACAAGCTACTCAGATTACGGTCTCTGCTTGGATTAAAACAGATTTTGACTCAGGCGATTGGGATGAAATAGTAACAGATTTTGGAGCCAGTACCAATGATTGCAAATGGTGGTTAGGCATTAATAATTCAGATGCTACCAAATATATAGAATTTGGAATTCAGGATCCAACAGATTGTGCGTCTACTTATAATGTAGATCATGCGTCCAGATTCAATAATCCGACACCTGGAGTCTGGCATCATTTAGTTGGAACTTATGATACAGACGATGTTAAATTGTATGTTGATGGTGCAGCGCCCGTTATACAGCACTATGATACTGCAGGGATGAATGCAACTTGTGGAGGAGTAATCTCTGTTGGACAATTGCTATATGGTTTAAACTGGTATTTTTATAAAGGCCTTATCGATGAAGTCCGCGTTTATGACCGCGCTCTTTCGGCAGCTGAAGTCGGCGACCTTTATCGGCTGGGACAAGACAAGATAAACTCCGGGCAAGTTGGCAACATCAACAGCGGCCTGGTGCTTCACCAATCTTTTGACGGCCAGTATATTTCCGGCACGACAGCCTTGGACAGCTCCGGGCAAGGGAACAACGGTTTGATTTCCGGTGCGACGCCGGCCATAGGAAAAAACGGGCAGGCACTTTTATTTGACGGAACAGATGATAAATTTGAAACTGAATCAGATGTCACTTTTTCTACCGGAGTTTCATTTTCTTTTTGGATGAAAGGTTCACCTGGGGCATACGGTACAACCGTTGGTGGAACTTATGTCTTTTGTGTTGCTGGCAATATCGGAAACAAAATAACATGTGTCGCTGACGGTGATAGTAGCGGAAGCGCAACTTCTAGCCTGGACGTCCTGGATGGCAATTGGCATCATATTGTATTTACGAGCACTAGCAATGCGCAGACAATTTATGTAGATGGGTCAAATGACGGCAGCGCTACAGAAACATTATCAACGGATCCTAGACATATCGGTGTGGGAAATCGGCCAAGCAGCGAAGTGTATTACGCAGGCCTCATTGACGAAGTCCGCGTTTATAACCGGGCCCTTTCGGCCCAAGAAATTGGCGATTTATATAGGTTGGGACAAGCGACGATCAAGAGATAAATTTTTAAATTAAATGGTTGACAAAAAAAGCAAAAAATGTCTTGTTATAACCAAAAAAGTATTGACACTCCAAGACTCAAAGGTATAATTAAGTAGTGCAATTTTTAATAAATTTTAATAAATACTTTTAAAAAAATCCTATGGAAAACCAACCAATCAACCTGCGGGTAAATGTAAGCCAGAAAAGGGATCCGGGCACCATCTATTCATCCAGCCACCAACCGGCTGAACCTGTCGCGATGGTGCCAAAAAATGAAAATAAAACAGTGATCAAAATTTTTGACAAAATTGTCCTGGTTTGCATTTTTATGCTTTTCTTGGGCCTGCCGCTCTTTTTTACCGGGCTGACTTTCCAAGGTATTAGCTTTGAAAAACAAATGTTTTTCTATTTTTGGATTTTTCTGGGTTTGGTAGTCTGGACAGCCAAAGGTGTTATCCAGGGGGAAATGAACATTAAACGTACAGCTTTGGATATACCGATTATTATTTTTTGGCTGCTGTATCTGGTTTCAGCTGTTTTGTCAATTGATCGCTGGCACAGTTTTTGGGGAGCTTTCAATGATCCATCGCGTGGTTTTGTTTCTGTTACCGCGCTGGTAGTGGCTTACTATCTTATCCGCAGTTTTATTGATATGGGCAAGTTAAAATGGATGCTCGGCGCGCTTCTGGCAAGTGGCGGATTTTCAGCCGTCTGGACACTCCTGGCAATAATGGGCGTAAAATTTTTGCCGGAAAAAATAACTGCATTGATGCCCCTCAGCCTGTCCGGGTCGCTGGTAAGTTTCAGTATTTTTACCAGCCTGATAATTCCGCTGATTATGGTTGCTATTTTCAAAATAAAAGAAAACAACCGGATCCCCAGCTATCTTAAAAAAACCGCCTTGGTTTTATTGTTTGCCTATCTGGTGATCGCCTTTTACCTGCTGTTGGCTTTTTTGCCGTTTGTGCCGTGGTGGGGAATCCGCGTCGGCATTGGCATATTTCTGATTTATATCCTGGCGCAGATTGTCAGGCCGTCCAGCGGCACTATCTGGGTGCCGATGGTCGCTTTTGTGGTCATCTGGGGCTTTATGGTGATAAACAATGTCCAGCTGGCGAAAGTTAATCTGCCTTTAGAAGTTTCTCCTTCCGACCAAATGTCTTTTAATATGGCCAAAAATGCCCTCAAGGATAAGTTTTTCTTCGGCAGCGGGCCGGCCACTTATGGTTATATTTTTTCCAAGTATAAGCCGCAGGAATTTAATAATAATTCTTTGTGGAACCTGCGCTTTTACCAGGGCAAGGGCCTGCTCTTTGAATCTTTGCCGACAATTGGGGCGGCCGGCATGTTGGGTCTGGCATTGGTGGTTGTTTCTTTCCTAAGCCTGGCCGGCTATTTTATCAGCCGGGAAAAAGAAAAAAACAAAATTTATTCCCTGGGTCTGGTGACAGCGGGAATAATATTTCTAATTGACGCTTTTATGGTACGCCTGGAAAGCCCGGCGCTGATCATTGGCGTTTTGGTCTGCATTTTGGCCCTGGTCGCAGTCTTTGAAGAAAGCGGAATAGAAGAAAAAAGTTTCCGCTTGTCGCTCAAAACTTCGCCGAAATACGCGCTCACTCTGGCTTTTATTTTTATGGTCATCAGTGCCGGCGTGGCCTTCTTGTTCGTCTATCTGGGTAAAATTTATATCGCTGACATCTATGCCGGATCGGCCGTCCGGCAAAGTAAAATAAGTGAGAATGGTTCGCTGGCCAGACTGGGCAAAGCCGTGAATCTTTATGATAAGGAAAGCCAGTATTTGACGCAGATCGGCCAGCAATTTTTGTATCTGGCCAATGAAGAAGCTATGAAGCCTGAAGCGGAAAGGGATGTCAATAAAATCGGGGCATATCTGAATTCAGCCATTCAGTATTCAACAGCCGCCAAGCAGATTAATCCGAACGATGTTTACACAGTGGAGAACTTGGCTTTGGTTTATGAAAATTCTTCGCTGTTTGTGCCGAACGCCGTTGGTTTGGCGGAGGAAAATTACAAAGCGGCCCAGGCGCTGGAACCGTATAACCCGTTGTATTACGTAAAGCTTGGCCAAATCAAGCTGGCCCTGGCCGGAACGCAGAAGGAAGATGAAAAAAAGAAAACTGTCCAGGAGGCAAATGATCTTTTCCAGAAATCAGTGGATGAAAAAAATAATTTTGCCATGTCTTATTACAATCTGTCCATCACCCAGGAAGCACTGGGTAATTTGGATGGAGCTGTTGAAAGCATCCGCAGCGCGGCCAATTATGACAGCAGCAACATTAATTATTTATATAACGCCGGCAGATTGTACCAACAGCGCGGCAAAGATGATGACTATGCAATTGCCGAAAGCGCTTACAAGCTGGCGCTGCAGCTGAACAGTAAAGATTTAAATTCCAATTTCGGCCTGGCTACTCTTTATGAGAAAATGAAAAAGAAGGATGAAGCGGCGGAGCAGTACCAGAAAGTTATGGATCTTTTGCCGAATGATGACAATAATAAAAAGCTGCGCGAGCAAGTCAGTAAAATGATCAGCAATGTAAGGGCCGGAATTGCCAATACGCCGGAAAACCTGGGTCTGGCCCAGCCGAACCAGGTACCGGCTGCTTCGGAACCGGTAAGTCCGGAAGCAGTTCCGGCCGCCGCTGGAAGTGTGGCTGCACCGGCAGAAAAAGTCCCAACCCAATAAAATAACGGTGAAAATGGGGTCGGGGTTGACACATTTCCAGCCCCTTGCTATAATTTTCACACGTGTCTGCCCTATATTTGACACGCTAGGGCGGGTAGGTTAAAATAGAATAACTGGAAAATAATAAGAATTTTTAATGGTAATATCCATCAAAATTTCAGAGCAAAAAAGCGGGTGAACTTTTGGATTTTTCGTTGGCCGAAAACCCGCTGCCAAGCGGTTTTTTATTTCTCTCTGCGAATTACGAATTAAATACGAATATACGAATTTTTTACTTAATGCCGAAATAAATTTTTGTTACATGTTGTATGTTACATGTTATGGGAATATATTTCCGCGTTAGCTAACCTTAATAACTGAATACAAGGTCTATTGCCGATATTTTTTTAGCCGCGGAAACGCGAAAAATATTTGGCGATTAGTTTATCCTTACACCAATTCTGGAAATAATCCTAAACAATGTTGGACGCTAAGGCGAAGCCGCTTAGCTCTCGTGCCAAGATTTTCTCAGATTGTTAATGGAATTGGTGTGAGGATTTATTCCGGCATCATTGCAACAGATGCTGGAATGTAGGTTTACCTTGTTGGATTTTTATCCAACCGGGTAATAGCAATTTGCGTTAGTTATCAGATTTATCCCGACCTTGCGTCGGGGTTAGAAATTGATAACTGCTAAAATAAATCGTGGAACGTGAAACGTGAAACGTGGAGCCCGGATATTTATTATCTGGCGTTGTGCGTTACGCGCTAAAAGTTACGCGAGATTTAAGAGCGGTAAATACTAATGCGTATGGTGGATGCCTTGACACTAAAGAGCGATGAAGGACGTAGCTGGCTGCGATAAGCCTCGGGGAGTTGTTAAGCGAACTTTGATCCGGGGATTTCCGAATGCAATAACGCATCCCGATTTATCGGGATATCTTCAGCTGAATTCATAGGCTGAAGAGGCGCACCCTGGGAACTGAAACATCTTAGTACCAGGAGGAAGAGAAATCAATTTACCCCCACACCAATTTTTGTAATTTTAAAAATCATTTAATAAATGTTTTTAAGATATTATTTATGGGAATTGGTGTGGGGGTGTGAGATTCCGTCAGTAGTGGCGAGCGAAAGCGGAATAGCCTAAACCAATTCCTTCGGGAATTGGGGTTGCGAGGTAGTTCTACTCGTTTAATCGGGGTAGCAAATATTTTATTAGCAGAACGTCTCTGGAAAGAGCGATCATAGAGGGTGATAATCCCGTATGCGAAAGTAAAATATTTATATGGAATTATTCTCAAGTAGGGCGGGACCGGAGAAATCCCGTTTGAATCTGGGGCCACTATAGCTCCAAGGCTAAATATCTTTAGTGATCGATAGTGAACTAGTACCGTGAGGGAAAGGTGAAAAGCATCCCGGTGAGGGAGATGAAATAGTATCTGAAATCATACGCTAACGAAGAGTCAGCGCCGATGCTATGCATCGGAAATCCGAATATCAAAATCCTAAATCCGAAACAATATCTAAATTCAAATGACCAAAATTTAAAAACTTTTTTATTTGGAATTTTGAGAATTATATTTTTGTTTCGAATTTGGTGCTTCGAATTTCGAGTTTCCGACGCGTAGCGTCGGTCATGGCGTGCTTTTTGTAGAACGAGCCAACGAGTTAGTTCTGTGTGGCAGGATAAGTCACTTGCGTGATGTATCCATAGTGAAAGCGAGCCTGAAAGGGCGCCACGTCGCACGGACTAGACCCGAAGCCAGGCGAGCTATTTATGAGCAGGGTGAATCCCAAGTAAAATTGGGAGGAGGCCCGCACCCACGCACAGTGCAATATGCGGGGATGACTTGTGAATAGAGGAGAAATTCCAATCGAGCTTGGCGATAGCTGGTTCTTCCCGAAATAGCTTGAGGGCTAGCGTCCAGCAAACCCCCACACCAATTTTAAGGAAGTCTTCATGTACGATTAAGTTAAGAGGCGGAGCCGATGCTTCGCATCGAACTTAATATTACAATAAGTCTTCAGAGAAATTGGTGTGGGGGTGAATGAGCATGAGAGGTAGAGCTACTGAATGAGAGTCCGCGGTTCGCCGTAGGTCTCTCAACCAAACTCCGAATTCTTGTGTTAGCCCCCTCACCATTTTTGGGTATAATTTTTCTTTTCAGGAAGTTGTTAAGGCGAAGCCGCTTCGCTCTCAAATTTTCTGAATTAGGGAATTGTATTTGAAAATGGTGAAGGGGTGAATTATCTGGGCAGTCAGAAATCCGGCGCTAAGGTCGGATCTCAAAACGGAAAAAGCCGAGACCGCCATCTAAGGTCCCAAAATCTATGTTAAGTGGCAAAGGAAGTGAAGTTTCTTATACACCTAGGAGGTTGGCTTAGAAGCAGCCATCCTTTAAAGAGTGCGTAACAGCTCACTAGTCTAGAAACTTCGCGCCGAAAATTCAACGGGGCTAAACATAGTACCGAAGATGCGGGAATGTAATTTTCTCAAAGAAATCTATAAAATTATTTTGTGTTGAATTTTTTTCAAATTTCACGCAAGGTTAAAATATAGGATAGATGATTTTGAGAAAATTACATTCGGTAGGGAAGTGTTCTGTAAGCAGCGAAGCGGAAGGCGTGAGCCACCGTGGAGTTTACAGAAGTAAGAATGTTGGCATTAGTAACCGCAATGTGGGTGAGATCCCCACACACCGAAAGTCTAAGGTTTCCTGGGCAATGGCAATCACCCCAGGGTTAGTCGGGCCTAAGGCGAGGCCGAAAGGCGTAGTCGATGGACACAAGGTTAATATTCCTTGACTATTTAATGTCATGGTATGGGAGGACGCAGTCTAGTATACTTCGCCCCTTATTGGATTGGGGTAGGTGTATTGAGGATGTTTTCCAGGTAAATCCGGAAAGCACAAGTCCAAGATACATCTGGAATCCGCTTCGGCGGACAACGGAGTAAAGCAGCCTGCCAGGAAAATTCTCTAACTTATCATTAAATATCCGTACTGCAAACCGACACAGGTAGACTGGGCGAGTAGCCCAAGGTGAACGGGTGAACCTTCGTTAAGGAACTCGGCAAAATAGCTAGACGTAAGTTCGCGAGATGTCTCGCCCCCGCCTCGGCGGGGGCCGCAGCGAATGCTTTCAACCAACTGTTTATCAAAAACACAGGTCTCTGCTAACCCGTAAGGGGAAGTATAGGGGCTGACGCCTGACCAGTGCTGGAACGTTAACGGGAGCGGTGCAAGCCAATCCCCGAAGCGCCAGTGAACGTCGGCGATAACTATAATCGTCCTAAGGTTCTGAAATT
>Ga0172371_10013866_pt1 | contig 10446 bp, 12 predicted proteins | sample Lak12m_FD_114543 | JGI IMG/M metagenome (GOLD analysis project Ga0172371, IMG submission 114543) | Freshwater microbial communities from Kabuno Bay, South-Kivu, Congo - kab_022012_12m | ecosystem: Environmental > Aquatic > Freshwater > Lake | place: Democratic Republic of the Congo: South-Kivu... | reverse complement strand
GATGAAGCAGGTAGCCCACCTCTTTAGAGGTGGGTAGTTTATCTCAGGTGTTTATCGATGTATTGGAATGCCTCCTCTAGTCTATTGTGGTCCAGGTATATGGTGTTTCTCGCTGTTTTCACCAGCAGCCCTGATCGAGCAAGTTCCTCGATGCACTTCGTGACGGTTTTCCCGTTCCTCTTGATTTTGTTCTGGATCCAGTTTCTCATCTGATCAACAGGTATGTGATGTGACCCGAAGGCTCCAGCGTTCACCAGGCGGTTCAGTACATCTGCCTTGATCTGGTCGTCGCTTAAATCCCGCTTGACCAAGAAAGGTTCACTATCTAAACCAGATTAGGTAATATATTTATACTTTACTTGTTTGTAGTGTAGCGGAGGAATCGCGAGAACCATGTACCGGGAAGACAGAGAGTCGGTGATCCTAACCCTGTTCGGGTCAAGCCCCAAGGCTAGGATACTGGACCTATTCCTGGATAACCCGTTGTTTGAGTTCACAAGGAGCGAGATAATCCAGGCGATCGGTATAGCGAAGACCACCCTGTACAGAACACTGCCCGAGTTGGAGGAGAGCGGGGTGATCGTGGAGACCAGGCGGATCGGTAAGGCCTCACTGTATCGCCTAAACGACAGGTCCCCCGTATTTCAGAGCCTTAAGGACCTGATCAGAAGCTACAGCAGAGCCATGACGCGAAGGGAAGTTATCGACGCTCTCACTGGGCCTGAGATGCTTGAGGAAGTGCGCACGCGAGGATAAGTTGCATCTGTGAGTCAAGAAGCCCCCTTGTTTGTAGGGAGCAGTTCACCCGTCATGACGATACATATTTTGCAATAAATCTCATATATTGCATTTTTTGTATACTGGCTTTCCGTTGATCCACAGTTAATGTTTTTATAAGAGGTATATCCTTGCTTCCTCTTGCATAGTCTCCACATTCCGAGCAGGAAGTTGACCCTTCGCACCTCATCCATGTACCTCCGGTATTTGCCCCCCCACTTCAAAAGGTCGAGCTCGTCTTCCTCGACGCTGGAATAGTGGAAGCCCAGGAAGACCAGGATGTTGCCAATCACGGAAAGAGGGTAAAGGGAATCCAGTTGCTTAAACTAATTGCGCCTGAAAGAAGAATGAGCCCGGAGCATAGATGCGCCGGGTGCCTCACTACGCTGTACGCTCCTTCGGTTACCAGCATGATGGCCTCGCTTTCTCTCTTCCAGCCGCATCCTCCCTTCTTCGCCCGCAAATGAGCTGCATGAGCTAAGGCTCATGAGGCTTACGGCGAAAACGATGAGGGCTAGGTGGATGACTGTCTGAGGGAAACTGAATCTAGGCAGTTACGGGATAAGACGCAGGAAAGCTAGGCGTTAAGCAAAGGACGTTAGGGAGGGCACTTTGCCAAATGCATCCAATAATGCAACTGTGATGGGAAGGAAGGGCAGAACGTATCCCAGCGTAATCGCTGCGCCGGTGATCTTGGAGCCGTGTTTTCCGTGGTTGAGGCATCGACGGTAGATCTCCTGGTACGTTTCATCCTCCGTGATCTCCCCTTCTCTTATTTTATCGATCAGGTCTTCTACCAGGCCTTCTTTCTCTCGTTCATTCGGTGTCAGCTTAGTCCCCTCGTGGAGTTGTCCAGTTTAGTCTGGTTATTCTCCAGTTTTCAGCTTGTAGGTACACCGGTGGGAGATTCAATGACTGCTCAAGTGGTTGACGCGGTAACCACTATTATTAAAGGAGAGAGATGTGTGCTCCTGAAATAGATTACGTCTGATAAGGTTGCACGAGAACCACAGGGACGGCCTTAAAAAGGCTAGATAGTTCTGATACACTTCGTTTTTTGTTAGAGGCCCTCTCGGATGACTGTTGGCTCCTTAACAGACTGCCCCAGATAGACTCGGCAGGCTCAACACTTTTTGGATCTATTGAAGTACGTTGGTCTGATGTTTTACGAGGATTCTTCATCTAGGTTTCTTATTTCTAATGGACTCTATGTCTGGTATCATTTCACATACACCCTTTTTGGATTCATATGACTATGCAGACTTTCGGCGACTGTTTGAGTGCCAGACGATCCAAGTTTCAGATATACCTCGAGGGACTCTAATAAAGGACGGCGTAGATAAGTCTACGCGAATAATGTATCAGATTAGGCAGTCATGGGGTGTTCTTAACGACACTCTCTTCTCTAGTGGCCAAGGCAATATTGATGCTGTGGACGTGATCTTGCATATGCGTGGGAGAGCCGGTAAGGTTTATCGGATTACACAAGAGGGTGAAAACGTCTAAAATACTACGAACAATATGAATATTTGTTGAATGCTAAACTATCTGAGTTTCTGACATGATGACATAGATACAATATTGACCGTCCACATCTTGTATGTGCCTTAAACAATTTCTGAGTTTGGCTCATATGGAATTCTTTGGGGTTCGGATTAGCCAACAATACTGGTTTAACCGTGTCTTCCTCTACAGGGTTTCACTGACAGCCTGAGACGAAGTTAATTAATGTTCATTCTTCAAATAAGTGGGTTTGATCAAGAAGTTTAAACCTAGTTTTTATAATTAGGATTTTTCTTCTTTTTAATTGTATCATAGTACTGCGCGAGAGAATCGTAGTCTTTGAGGAGATTGTTTATGAGGATAGATATGTTTTTTCTTTGAATTCTTGCTCAGTTAGGTGTGTTAGTTTCTCAACAATGCTCATCACTGCATTGTTATATCTGGAGTGGGGTTGTTTTCTATGTGATTTTTAACATTGATCTCGTTTTCCTTGTTTCCGCACCTCATGCAAGTCACCTTGATAACAGTATAGTCAAAGTCCTTGTTGTAGGAGATACCCTATATATTGAAGTTATAGAAACCGCACCTACTGCATACTTTAGGGACTTCCAGTTCAATCTTCATGATGCTAACCCTCAAAGTCACGTGAACCTGAAAAAACGATTATATACCCCTTGTCAGTTGATAACTCCAGCCCGTTTACACCATAACTCGACTTGACGATTTTTCCATAGTTAATCGAATGCGGACCTCTCTTGTCCTCAATCGATATCATGCCGTACTGCCTCAACTCTTCTGCATCTAATTGCCTAATGACCTTATTTTCCAGTCTATCGATCAATTGATCAAACTTCTTCTCATGCTCACTCAAGCAATTGATGATCAGATCCATGACGTCCATCTGCTCCACCTTTTTCCTGCCCGAATCATTCTCTTTCAACATGGCTTATCTCCTGCCGTATAAAGTCGACACCATGAGGCCCCACGCGCGGGTACTGCATGTCAAGCATATGCTCGATGACTCCCGGCACTGTACGCTTAGTCTTAACAGCGATTTGCTCAAGCCTTTCCACGACTTTCCTCCTTAAAGTGATCCCCCTGTACTTCTTAACGGGCACGCCTCTCTCCACCTGATTTACAGAATTAGTCTTCTTCCTCCACCCATATAAAATTTACCGTAAGTTACGATATAATGAAGTAATTCTATTTTAATAACACACACTCGTCTATATAGTATGTTATGGTAGATCACTATATGCCACCAACTGGGCACAAATCCATCACCATAAGAGAAGAGGACTACACGTACTTCCTAGAAAAATATCAGGAGCAGAGGGAATCACTGGCCCGGCAGGGCGTCAGAAGCTTCTCCGCCTACCTCACAATGATGCTGTATAAAGCCTTTGAACACGAAGAGAAACAAGGCCTAAACCACTAATACCTGGCACCTAACAGTCAATGCGTGCCACGTCAACATTAGAAGTGACGCTATTTTACCTGACTACATTAGTACTATGGCTCGATCTGAAGTGAAAGATGAACAGACTGGCTTTAGAGCGAGAATCGCCTTACTTGCGCTCTTTGTTAAAGTAATTAGTGTAAGTTTTTCGTCGATTTATTAGGTTTTTTAGGGTTATTTGTGGTAGTGGGTGTAGTTTTTGCACAGCTTTGGTTATGTAGTTCCATCTGTTTTTACTAGATTACCTGTTTAAGCAATTTGAGTACGTGTTTTAGAGGCCGGGATAGGGGGCCTAGGCCGGTGGCGATGCTTGTCAGGTTGTCCAGGTCCTGGTGGGTGAGGGTTTTAAGTAGGATGATTGAGGTGGCGTAGACTGTTACGAAGAGTGTTCCGCCGATGGTTAGGGTTATCCAAGGGTTAAGGTGTAGCCTTGATGCTAGTAGGAGTGTGGCTGTGGCTCCAGCGGAGGCGGCTAGCAATGTTTTTGTGGTTGACGCTGGGTCGAAGGTGTAGCCCAGGTTGGCCTTGATCCACCAGAGCTTGTAGGCTAGGGCGGCTGCTGGGCCGAGAGTGATGGAGGCTAATAACCCTGTGACGCCGAGCCGGGGAATGATAATCAGTCCCAGGGGGATGGTTACGGTGAAGTTGATGAGGGAGCTTGTGAAGACGACTCTGGTGTTCCTTAGGGCGTTCAGGAGGCTGACAGCTCCTACGCCCAGGGCGGTGAAGATGAAGTGTACCATGTAGAGGCGCATGTAGCGGTCCGTGTATTGGTATCCCTCAGCGTATAAGGCGGACACTATCTCTGGGGCTAGTGCGATTACGGCGGCCACGATGGGGAATACTATGAGGCTTACGTACTTCATGGTGTTTTTGAATATGAGGCTCAGGGCGTCGGGGTTTTTCTCAAGTTTGGAGTAGAGGGGCAGCATGACGGTGGCGATTGGTGAGGTGAAGAAGGTTACTAAGGCGCTGAACCTTGCCGCCGCTTGGTAGTTGCCGATCTGCTCTGTTGTGACGTGGAGGGCGAGGAGGAAGTTGTTGATGTTGGGAGTTAGCCCTACTAGGAGGTTTGAGAGGAAGAGGGGATACCCGTAGCTCACCATGAGGGCCGCGCAGTCCAGGTGGTTGAACCCTGATCCTTTAGGTTCTCTTCTCCACAAGGTTACGAGTATTATGAGGCCTGTTAGGGCAGCTATATAGATGGAGGATACATCGCCCAGGATGGCACCTATGGGGCCTAGGCCCAGATAGACTAGGATAGGGCCGGCTGCGCTTCGGGTGAAGCTGTAGAGCACGTTTATGGTGCTTTGGGGAGTCATCTTCTCGTATCCGACTAGGGCTGAGTACGTCGTGTTTAGGATGGCCTGCCCTATGATGGTGTGGCTGTAAAGTTTGATGAAGGGACCGAGTCCGGGTTGGCTGAGCAGGGTCTCGGCGACATAGTCTGAAGAGGTGTAGACTGCGAGGGTTAGGGCGGCGCCTACTGTGAGGTTGATTAGGGTTCCTGTCTCTATGAGGGTTTTTCTGTGGCTTGGTTTGTCTTCCGCGCGATACTTTGCGAGGTACTTGATGAGGGCGGAGTTGACGCCTGTGTTGAGGAGTATGTGGGCTATACTTACAGGGATGTAGGCTACTGATACGACTCCGAAGCTGGTGGCTCCGAGGGCTCGGGCGATGAGTATTATTCCGAGGGCTTGGGCGAGGGTGGAGGCTGCCTGGCCTACCAGGAGTATTAGGCTACCCCGGGCCGAGCCTCTGATGGCCTCGGCTACCTTGCCTTCGTCCATGAGAGTTATGAAGAGTTGTGCGCAGTAAAACGGTTTCCGGTGATGTGTACGGTTTAATGGTGGTTATTTTTTTTATGGGTGTCTTATTTTTGGTTGTGTGATGGGCTACATCTTGATGAGCTTTAAGCTTGGAGGGAGCGGGGCGTATAGATTTGAATAGCATGGTTTGAATATTTGAGAGAACTATGATTCTTTTTAGATACAAATGGCAAGCGATGCCATTGCTCAAGCTTGTATTTTCATTTCTATTGGCATTACGACATTGGAGGCTAGCTGCCCCTTTTTATACGCCTCGATCCAATTGCGCGCCCACTCGTTCTCCTCCCTGATGCACTGGAGGCAGTTATAATCCTTGTCGCATTGGAGGTTGGTCTCAAAGCCGCATTTCTTTATGAATTGAGGAGGCTCCATGGATCGTGTTATTTAGTTTGTATGTAATTGATTATGTGTGTGTCACCATCTACTTACAAGAGAGGGCATTGTTTTATTCGCAATTTCTAGGTGATGTTTTTTATGGACAAATAGTTTCTTCAGTTTTGTAGTTCAAGTGTTTTTTGGGTTTTTATTGGGTGTAGGGAAGACGTTTTACGCTGCAACATTATTGTTAACCTATGCCTGAAGTGATTAACCACGTTGGCAGGAACGTGAAGTTTGGGAAGAACGTGAAGATCTGGAATTTCACGTATATCGGAAACGATACGGTAATAGGGGATAACACGAAGATAGGATCCCTCGTCCACATCGACTACGGGGTTAGGATAGGGTCTGACTGTAAGATCGAGGGCATGGCCTACATTCCTCCTTTGACGGTGATAGGTGATCGGGTGTTCCTTGGGCCGGGGGTGATATTCACCAATGACCCTTACCCCATGAGTGACCGTATGGTGGGGGTGACCGTCGAGGATGACGCTGTTGTTTGTGCGGGTTCTATGTTGAAGGCTGGGGTCACGGTTGGGGCTAGGTCGGTTGTAGGGATGGGCGCGGTTGTCGTCAGGGATGTGCCACCGGATACGTTGGTGTATGGTAACCCTGCGAGGGCCGGTTATCCGATGGAGAGGTACTTGGAGAGGCGCCGGGAATGGAATAGTCCCTAAGGTTAACTCTTTTTACTTCACAGCACGATTACCCACCATGCGTGCGGCTATTGTCATTGGGACCAGGCCCCAGATCATTAAAACCGCCCCCATACTGAAGGAGGCGGAGAGGCAGGGCCTTGAGCTTGAGGTAGTTCACACTGGGCAGCATTATGACTATGAGATGTCCCGGGTGTTCTTCAACGAGCTTGAGCTTCCTGACCCTGCCGTGAACTTGGGGGTAGGTTCGGGGTCTCATGGGTGGCAGACAGGCCATATGCTGGTGGAGTTGGAGAAGGTGTTCACGGAGTTGGGGCCTGACGTTGTGGTGGTGCCTGGGGATACCAACTCGACCCTCTCGGGAGCGTTGTCCGCTGCGAAGATGCGTATTCCCGTGGCTCATGTGGAGGCTGGTGCCCGGAGCTTTGACATGGGTATGCCCGAGGAGGTAAACAGGAGGCTCACGGACCATTGCTCGGATGCTCTGTTTGCCGTGTCGGAGTGGTGCGGGGGTCGGTTACTTGCGGAGGGTATAGCCTCTGAGCGGGTTTACCTTGCGGGGGATACGATGTATGAGAGCATCCAGAACCATCGGAGAGACATAGAGGATGACGACGTTGTGGAGAGGTTTGGGCTGGATGAGGCTTACTGTGTTTTAACGGTTCACCGGGCAGAGAACACAGACAACATGGATAGGTTGAGGGGGATCTTTAACGCGGTTAGAGGCCTGGGAATGAAAGTGGTTTTTCCCTGCCACCCTCGGACTAGAAAGAGGCTTGGTGAGGTGGGGCTGTTGGGGGAGGTTGAAGGGTGGCTAAACCTGGTTTTGGTTGAGCCTGTAAGCTACTTCAGTATGCTGAGGCTGGTTAAAGGCGGGGAGGTGGTGCTTACGGACTCCGGTGGGGTGCAGAAGGAGGCGTTCTGGCTGGGGACTCCTTGTGTGACGCTGAGAGATAACACGGAGTGGAGGGAGACTGTGGAGCTGGGGATGAATGTGCTGGCTGGCGCTGATGAGGGTAGGATTAAATGCGCTGTTGAAGGATTTAGGGAAGCTGGGAAGGGGGTTGAGGTGAATCCTTATGACTTTGGTGGGGCTTCCAGGAAGATAGTCGATGTTCTAGCCCGAAGATACTAGATGTGGTAGTGGGTTGCTACTTTCTCCACTGCTTCGGCCACATAGTTTAGTTCTTGTTGTGTGAGGAAGGGATGCATGGGTAGGCTTAGGACTCTGCTGCTGAGGTCCTCGGATACTGGGCATGGGGGCGGGTTCAGGTGCTGTTTTACAGCTGGTTGCTGGGTTAGGGCTGTAGGGTAGTGGACCCCGCACTCGATGTTCTCGGCTTGGAGTGCTTTCGTGAACTGGTCTCTTGTGCATCGGAGTTGTTCAAGTTCGAGGCGTACTGTGAAGTAGCTGTAGGATGGGTTGCAGCCCGGCATAATCTTCTGGGGTGTTACGGCGTCGATCCTCTCCGTGGCTTTTCTGAGCTTGTCTCCGTGGCTTCGCCTCTTCTCTAGGTACTCATCTAGGTGGGCGAGCTGGTTGAGGCCGATGGCTGAGGAGATGTCTGTGGTGCGGTAGTTGAGGCCGAACATGGTGTGGTGGTATCGGGCGTCGTCTCCGTGGCTTCTGAGGAGGCAGCCTTTGTCGTAGTGTTCTTTGTTGTTAGTAGTAACCATGCCTCCCTCGCCCATGGTGAGGGTCTTGGTGGGGTAGAAACTGTAGCAATTTAGGGTCTCCATGCTACCCAGGTCTCTGCCTTTGTACTCGGTTCCGTGGGCCTGGGCGCAGTCGTTGACGATGAATAGGTTGTGGTCCTCCGCTAGGTCGTTGAGTGTCTTCATGTCGCAGCTGTCTCCGAAGAGGTGGACGGGGGCGATGGCCCTGGTTTTCGGTGTGATTTTTTCTTTGACATCTTCAGGGTCGAGGAGGAAGCTCTCGGGGTCCACGTCTGCTAGCACTGGCTTGGCGTTGCTGTAGTGGACGGTGCTTATGGTGGCGATGAAAGTGAAGGCTGGGGCTATCACCTCGTCTCCGGGTTTGAGTAGTGTTAGGTATGCTACGTGGAGAGCGGCGGTGCCGTTGGATACCGCGTAGGCGTATCTGGCTCCTACTTTCTGAGCGAATTTCTCCTCAAACTCCTTGGTGTATGGGCCTTGGCGGACGTAGGCTGACCTCAGTATCCTGGAGATGAGTTTCTCGTCCTCCTCGTAGAAGGTAGGCTTCACTAACGGGATTTTATTTGGTGAGACGGGGGATCCGCCATCCACAGCTAGCTTTGACATATGATTACATTCTGCTGTTACCGGTGATAACTTTTTCTAGCACTTTAGAGAAAGCTGTGTAAGTGCTATATTATGTCTGAAGGTATTGTTCCACCCAATCATAGTATCTTTCAGTGTCTCTGACGGATTCTTCTGCTTCGTTTCTCTTCATCAAGCGCTCTTCGTATTCGGATGCGTTCTTGACGCTTAGTAGTCTGCTTAGTTGTCTGCTCTTCGCATTTAGAGTTTCTCTAGGTATGTCTATGGTTTGGAGTAAGGCTAAGGCGTCCTCGTGTCGTTCCCCTGCGTGTCTTACGCCTAGCATGAACACCGTTAGGGCGTCTGTTGCGCTTATGCTGCTGTCTACCGCGTTTATGGTTGCAGCGTTCCAGCGCTCGGCTTTCAGTGAATCTTTGGCTGCCTCTAGGTTTTCGAGTGCTTTTTGAAGATAGTTTCTGTAGAGTTCTTTGCTCACGCGTCTTGTTTTGGACATGCTCTACCTCTCTGGTTTCGCGCAGATTGTGATGTGGCTATTCTTTATCTCTTCTTCGAGGTCGTGGTTTATTTGTTGGTTTTCTTTTATGATGTGGGGCATGATTGGGTTTCCGTACTTGTTGTTGCAGTGGATCTGTAGGTTGGTTATGGTTTCCCATGTTTTCTCTGCGTCGCTCGTGGTTATCAGGAGGTCGATGTCGCTTCTGGGCTGTTCCTGTCCTGTGGCTACGCTGCCGAATATCTTCGCTGATTTGATGGTGGGTTCGTGGCACAGGTATCTTTGGATGTCTTCTGTGAGTTCTTTTATGGTTTCTTCCTCGTAGTTGAATAGTGTGGTGAGTATGGGGGTTAGGTGGCTTTCCTCTTTGAGTGTGACTGTGTGTGATCTTCCGGCTTTTCTTAGCGTTACCGCGTTCATCTCGTAGAGGTCCTGTAGAGCTTTGTTTACGCCTGTGTGTGAGGTGTTGATGTGGTTGGCGAGTTCTCTTATGGTGTATTCTTTTCCTCTGTGTCGGTGGAGTGTTCTTAGGATCTTGATCTTTGTTTTTGATCCTAGGAGTGTTTCCAGGTATCTGTGGAGTAGCATGGGATCACTGGTTACTTTAGTTGCCATATGGCAACTTTTGTTTATATTGTTTGTGGTTTGGCGTGGCGAATATTATACTGACATACACAGTTATTAAATGAGGGATCAAGACAACTCATGCTTCAACTAAGAAATTACACAATTTCAAAGTTTTATGTTTTCTTAGTTTTCGGTAGGTTACAGCCTAAATCAGTAAATGTTGGTGGGCATTAGAGCAATCACTGTTTGGGATGATTAGTTTATGCTTTGGCTAGATAACATCTGCGTGTTTCTTGGACCCCTTGCTAGATATATATCTGGTGTTGTTGGTGACTGTTCTAGTTAGGTTACTGATTCTAGTTTCACTGTTTGACCTGTTTTAGCTGATTCTAGGGCTGCTTCGCATATCTGTAAGGCTCTTAGGCCGTCTCTGCCCGTTATCTTGGGTTGGGTGTCGTCGAGTATTGTTTGGGCAAAGTGCTCAAGCTCTAGGTATAGGGGCTCCCTATAGGGTAGGAAGGG